>Ga0255350_1000040_pt1 | contig 45644 bp, 47 predicted proteins | sample HBST25r1metaG_FD_186028 | JGI IMG/M metagenome (GOLD analysis project Ga0255350, IMG submission 186028) | Peat soil microbial communities from Stordalen Mire, Sweden - H.B.S.T-25.r1 | ecosystem: Environmental > Terrestrial > Soil > Wetlands > Peat | place: Sweden: Norrbotten County, Stordalen...
TTCAAGCCGCCAAGCTCTCCGTCACCACGATCGCGACCACATCGTGCAGCCGAACAGCCTTGGCGTCCGTGCCCAGCCGCACCAGCCGGCCCTCGGGACTCCAGATCGAGCCCGCCGTCAGCACCTCCGCCGCTTGCTGCGCCCGCACACGCTCGATGTAAGCCTTCAGGGCCTCTTCGGGCGGAGTCGCTTTGCCCACAATCCCCGGCGTCGCTTTCTTTTTACTGCCGATAGCTTGAGCGGGATGCACCGCGACCAGCGCGAAGCAAGCCAGCAACAGCCCGGCTCTCAGCAAGCTCACTCTCATGGCCGCATCCCCGCTTCCGCCACAAGCGCAGCGCGGCCTGAACCAAGAGCCACCACCCGCACCACGTTGCCGCCGATCGTCAATCGCACATCGAGCGGAGCGCCAACTGCGGCAGGATTCAGTGCGCGCGCCTCCAAGACCGCATCGACAACTGCTGTATGCTCCTCGACGATCAGCCGGTCTCCGACACGAATGACGGGGATCAACCGCGCTTCATCTGGCTGGCGAGTAACACCGCCCGATGCGCCGCCTGCCGCATTGCGATGAGCAGTAGCCATCACCAGACGGCCTGGCCCGCCGGGAAACTGGCCGTTGCGCATGAGCAACCAACGGTCCCCGGTATACGGGTCGTCGATTTCGCGAACAATCTCTTCCTGCGCTGGCCTTTGCAGAGAAGCCAGCCCACCTGAAGAAATCAGAATCTGATCGCGGGGCGCGGCGCCAACCTGAGCAGCAGCCATCGAAGCCGTCACAAGCGCCACCACTCCAATACCTGTCGCCATTCTCAACCTCATCCTCACGCGCCCGTCCTCCCAGTCCCTAGTCCCTAGTCTCTAGTCCCTGACCACTGTTCACTGACCACTGCTTAGTGCGTCATATTATTGACCTGGGAGTACATATCATCAGCGGCCTTGATGACCTTCGAATTCGATTCGTAAGCCCGCTGCGCCAGCACCATCTGCACAAACATGGTGACCACGTCCACATTCGAGTTTTCCAGGTAGTTCTGCTGCAAGGTGCCCAGCCCCTCGGTCCCGCCTGGATTGCCCAGCACCGGGTCGCCGGAGCTGAGCGTGGCCTGCAACAGATTCGAGCCCATGCTTTCCAGACCGCCTGGATTTGGAAACGTAGCCAGCTGAATCTGTCCCAGCTGCGAGGGATTCTGCTGTCCCGGCAAGGTCGCGTTCACCACTCCGTACTGGGTGATGGTGATGGCTGTCGAATTCGGAGGAATGGTAATGGTGGGGATGACCGGATCGCCTTCGACGGTGGTGAGCGTTCCCTGGTTGTTCAATTGAAATTGCCCGGCGCGCGTATAGGCGATCGTGCCGTCGGGCCGCTGCACCTGGAAAAACCCGCTGCCTGAAATAGCCACATCGAGCGGATTGTCGGTTTCGTTTAGCGGGCCTTCCGTATTGATCACTTCCGTCGCCGCCGGCTTGGTGCCCAACCCGATCTGCAGCCCTGCCGAGACCGTCGACTGGCTCTGCGCCGCGCCCGGGGTCACCAGGTTCTGGTAGACCATGTCCTGAAACTCCATGCGCAACTGGCGAAAACCTGTCGTCGACGAGTTGGCCAGGTTGTTGGCGATGGTATCCAGGTTCATCTGCTGCGCGCTCATCCCGCTGGCTGCGGTGTATAAAGCTCGAATCATTGCGAATCTCCTTGAGGGTTTCTGGACTATTCCCTGTTCCCTATTCCCTGTTCCCTGCCGTTCACACCTTGGGCAGATCCTCGGTGGCGATCTTGTTGAACTCGGCATGGAAGACGGTGAGCGCTTTCTGCATCATCTCCGCCTCGCGCTGAATCAGAATCAGGTTCAGCGTCCCTTGAATCACGTTCTGGTTGGCGCTCTCGATAGCGCCCTGGTGAATTGCGGCATTGGTTGAGAGCGCCGGCTTCACACCCTCCGGCGCGACATACCTGTTGGTGCCTTCGGGAGTCAGTTGCGCGCCACGCGGAAATGTAAACACGCCCACCGTGGCCACCACGCCACCGGCCACGGAAAGCGCCCCATCGGCGCCCACCGTCACCTCGCCCGGAGGAACCGGAATCGGTTGGCCGGTAGGCGAAAGCACCGCATCACCTGCCGCCGTAACCAGTCGCCCGCTGGGCGTGCGGTGAAAACCGCCATCGCGCGTGTAGCGTAGCCCGTTGGGAGTTTGCACCTGAAAAAAACCTTCGCCTTCAATGGCCAGATCAAGCGGATTGCCGGTCTGTTCAAGCGAGCCTTGGCCCAGGCTGATCCGGTCGCCGCCCAGCAACCCGTAGTTGTTCACCGTCCGCCCGAGTTGTGAGTCTTCGCCATCGGGCCCCAGCAGCACCGAGCGAAAGTACTCCTGCTCGGCGCGGTAGCCGGGCGTCTGCGCATTAGCCAGGTTGGTGGACGCGATGTCCAGAGCTTGGGTACGCGCAACCAGTCCGGTCAACGCCGCATAGTATCCACTGTCCATCGTGCGCTCCTCGACGTGCATAATGGGAGCTTGCAGAAGGTGGGCCGAAAGTCGGAGGGAAAGATTAGAAATAATTCAGAATTGAGGTGCGGGGAATAGGGAATAGGGCAGCTAACAGCAAGAGGCCGCGCTGGCTGGCTTTCTGATTCCTATTCCCTTGTTCCCTATTCCCTGCTTTACTGCAGGCCGTCGCAGATGATGGTGACTTCGAAGCTGGCGCCGTCGAATTTATACGTGTGGTGAAGTTTGAACTCGGGCGCCTGCACATGGAGGTTGTAATCCCGTCCCGTGATCACGGCAGGAATTGACAATCCGCAGTTGGCCGCCAGAAGCGGCACCTTGCCCTTCCACGCACCGGCCAGCATGTTGCAGATTTCGCCAATCCCATCCTTGACCGTGTCGTCGACATCAACAAACTCCATGCCCGTCATGTGCGCGGCTATTTTCATGGCCGCCGAGGAGCCGCTGCGGAAGAGGCACGCCCCGCTCAGCAGACCGCCGAAGCCAACCACCGCGGTCACCGACTCCGGCTCGCCAGCCTCCACCGGCCCTGTGTAGCGCCGGCAGTCAACCCCCAGCATCAATTGAAAAACCTCTTCCACGCTTGTATCCAAGTTTCGGGGATCTGAGACTACATCGATCGAGTCCCGCAAAGATTGCGCCATCGCCTGCTTCCTTTCCTTATTACCGGTTGTCCAGTTGCTGCCGCTCGATCTGTTCGTGCCACCGCGCCCTGCCCTTGCCGCCGTCCCGCGCCGAACCCGCCCCGGCAGCATGACGACTTCGCTCCGGGTTACACCGCATGCAAAAGCGGCAACACCCGCTCCTTCACCTGCTCAGGGGTGAACGGCTTGCGGATATATCCCTGCGCTCCGGCGAGAATGGCCTGCTTGACATGCTCCTCGCTCGACTCGGTGGTAATCATCACCACCGGAACGCCGGGCGCCAGATTCTGCGCCCGAACCTGGCGCAGAAACTCCAGCCCGTCCATCGAGGGCATATTGATATCGGAGAGAATTAGATCCACATGTTCAGCCTTCAACAGTTCCAATCCGTCGATGCCGCTGCCCGCCTCGAAGACCAGCAGCGTATCCAGACCCGCCTGCCGGAGCGAACGCTCCACTATCTTGCGCATTACTGAGGAATCATCGACAATCAAGGTTCTCACTTCACTCATGTACAGGCCCCTCCGCTAAAAAGTTTATCGGCAACTTTGTTCAATCCATGAGAGGCGCGTCCGAATGCAGCCCTTCAGCGCCTTAACGGTGGCCAACCGTCGAATCTCCGTGCGCAGCGATCGAGCAGATTACATCCATAGTCGAGTCCCGCTCGGGCATTGGACCGTTTTGCGGCCGCCGCCACATGCGCAGCCAAAGGCAGTCGTGCACCCTCACCAGCCGGGAGGCGACGGGGCGCGCCTGCTCGATGCATCTGGCAAGAGCGCGCGCCACGGCGTGCTCTGAAACGGCTTCTATCAACTCCACCGCGGGAAACTTCGCGTTCAACATGCGCGCGTGCGCCACGCCAAATTGCGACTCGGCAACCAGCCCGCTTTCCACCCTCAAACCGCTCATCCGCTCCACAGCCAGGGCCAGAATCGGGTCCAGCCGGTCCTCAAATCCCAGATAAAGCAGCTTGCCCGCGGCCATGCGCAACGGCAGCGCGCCAAAGGCGTCCACAAACAGCCGCGGCACCACGACCGCAAGCGACTCGGCGTCGTGAAACTCCAGCGGCATCACCGGGCAACTCCACTGCAGCCCCAGCGCCCTGGTAACCAACTGCTCGCTTACTCCCTGCTGACGCATCAGCCAGTGGCCCAACCGCCCGGCTCCAGCCACCCGCTGCGCATCCAGCGCCTGACGCAACTGGCCGGAAGTAATCCAGCCCTGTTCGAGCATCACCAGGCCAAGCGGAACGCGATGGCGGTGAACCTCCTCGGCAACCGCACGGCCATCCAGTTCGCGCCGCACCGCCGACGCTACCTGCGCCGCCGTGCAGTCGCTCGAACAGCTCCAGCCTCCTTCAAAGACCGGCGCCTGGCGGCTGCGCCACAGATGGAGCCAACCGGAGCCGCAATCGGGATTTGCGCAGGTCTGAAACAAGGAGCTTCGTGGGCCGGCTTGCCTCTTCGCTCCTCGGTCAGCCGCGCGCTCCGGCAGGTCCGTTTCGAGATAAGCTGGCCATCGCTCGGCAGCCAGTCCCGCGCCCCCGTTTCGATTCAGTTCGCGACTTGGATTCCGGCTTAAAATAGGCATCGTATGCTCTCCAACCGCTGGCGCGGCGAGGCTACCTCGGTCACCCGCAAGCCAAAGTCTCCGTTCACCAGCACCACTTCGCCGCGCGCCACAATCTTGTCGCCCACAATCAGGTCCACCGGGTCGGTCACGCTGCGATCAAGCGGCACTACATCTCCGGGGCCGAGATCAAGAATCTCGCCCAGCGGCAATTCCTTGCAGCCGAAACGCAGCGAAACCTCCAGCTCTACATCGAGCAAAAGGTTCATTCCAGGGCTGAGTCCAGAGGGCACGGCCGGAGCTGGGGCATCGGCCAGCCGAGCGGCAGGTTGCGCCGCCGGCCTCGGAGCGCGCACCTCGTCGCGCACCAGAATGGCAAAAGACCGCTCGCCGGCCTTCAACTGGAAGGCGCAAGAAGCTTTGCTTTCCCCGGCGATCTCCTCGAATTTCTCCACGCGGCATTTTTTCCCAGCCTTGGCCAGCAGCTCTCCGGCCGCGGCATTGGCCACCTCGCGCAGCAACTCGTCCCAGCCGGCCTTCTGTTCCACGCCCTCGCCCACCAGCGCCGTATCCAAAATTGCAGGGTCGAGGACCACGGAGAATCGCCCTTCCACGTCCCCGGCAAGGGTAGCAGCGAAGCCGAAGGCCCCGGCCGCAAGGGGTTTGGGCAGCGACTCGACCAGCTCCGGCGCTCCGGCCAGAGCTTGCGAGAAAAGGGATGTTGCGACCTCGGTCCAGCACTCCAGATAACTTTTCATAACTCGGCCCCCGGTACTTGGCGTTCGATGCGCGCGGCGCGTTGCGCTCCCTGGCGAATAGCCTGCGCCAGCGATAGCGCCTGGCCGCCGACCCTCCACTCCGGCAGGGTGTTCGCCGGCATATCCAGGCGCAAAACCGTGCCCGGTTTGAGGTTTTCGATCTCGCTTGCCGCCAGCCGCACCGTCGGCAGTTGCAGGGCCCCGCCAAAGTGGATGCGCCGCGCCACAGCCGCCATGCGCTCCCGCGTGTCGCCTGCGTGACGGCGACGGCGGGCCCAGTCCGAGGTCAGCCGGCGCAGGATGGTATTGGCGACGACCGCCGGGAAGGCCAGGTTCAGCAAGCCGGAACTGTGCGGCATGCGAATCTCGAAGCTCAGGCAGAGAGTCTTCTCGGCCACCGACATGATGCGCGCCACCTGGGTCTGCATCTGGCGGCGCTCGAAGTTGAAGCTCAGCCCCACCGGCTGCCACGCCGCGGTCAGTTCGCGGCAGATGATCTCCACCACCGAGGCCAGGATCGATTCTTCAATATCTGTCAGTTCGCGCAGGGGGCCATCCCGTCCCTCGCCGCCCAGCAGAAGATCGATGATGGGAGGAGCCAGCGCCAGATCGAACTGCAACACGGCCAGCGCTCCCAGCGGCTCCATGCGCACGCTGGCCACATAGTTGATTTCAGGAATGCGCAACAGAAACTCGTTGAACGGTATCTGTTCGGCCGAAACCAGGTTGACCTGAAAACGGGTGCGCAGCCATGCGGCCAGATTGTGCGTCAGGTTACGCGCAAACAGATCGTTCAACATGCTGATGGCGCGCAACTGGTCGGTCGATATCTGGCCCGCCGAGGAGAAATTGTACGGCACCACGCGAGCCCGCACCTCGGTATTTTGCGTCTCGGGCGCACTGCTGCGCGCCGCCTGAAACAAGGCGTCAATCTCGTTCTGCTTGAGTGTCTTCTCCATTATTTGCGGCTCCCTTGCGCTTTGCGCGTGCGCGGCCTCTCAAAGGCTCCGCGCGCCGCCAGGTCCTTGAGCGCCGAGCGGAGATGCACCACCGCCGACGCGTGCACCTGCGAGATTCGCGATTCGACCACTCCCAGCGCCAGGCCGATCTCGTGCATGGTCATCTCCTCGTAGTAGTAAAGGCTCATCACCAGCCGCTCCCGGTCAGGCAGATTCTGAATGGCCTCCGTCAGCCGCTCTTCCAATTCGCCCCTGAGGCAGCGGAAGAGCGGGTCCTCTTCCGGGCTGGTGGGAATATAAGCCAACTCTTCCTCGCCCGAGTCTTCGTTGCGCTCCACATGGAGAGTGCCGATCTCCAGCCCCTTCAAGTCGCCCAGCAACTGCTGATACTCCTCGAGGCTCAGCGCCATCTCCGCGGCCACTTCGGCCTCGTCCGGCGCGTGGCCCATCCTGGCCGTCAACACCCGGATCGCTTCCTCGACGGCGCGGCCCTTGCGGCGCAGCTCGCGCGGACTCCAATCGAGCGTCCTCAGGCTATCCAGAATCGCACCCCGGATGCGGAATTGCGCATAGCTGCGGAACTGGACTTTTTTGGCCGCGTCAAATTTGGAAAAGGCGTCCATCAGCCCCACCACCCCGGCTGAGACGAGGTCTTCGATGTCCACATGCTGAGGTAGCCGCTCGTGAATGCGCCGGGCTAGAAAGCGCACGATCGGCAGGTGTTCGAGCAACACTCGCTCCTGCTCCTCGGTGAGCACTGGCAGTCCGGCGCCGCAGGGCGGATAGCCATCCTCCGCTACGCCCCGCCGCGATGTTCGTTGACTTCCCGCCGCATTTGCCGTTTCCATCCCCATCGCCATCCCCTTCAACCGATCCCCAACTATTCCCTATTGCCTATTGCCTATTCCCTAGTCCCTATTCCCTGTTCCCTGCTTCTTCACCGCACCGTGCCCACCGGCCGCAACCGAATCTCCGGAGGAATCTCTCCAGCAGCCACCACCGCCAACCGAGGCATAATCGGCTCCAGCCAGCGCTTGACGTAATAACGGGCCGGACTTGGACAAAGAAGCACGGGAAGCGCCGCAGCAGAGGAGGCGGGGATAAGACGCTTCAAAGAATCGGACAAGCGGCGAACCACTGGCGTCGCCGGAGTCGAAGCCGCCGTGAGCATCCTCTGGCCGGTCTCTGGCTGAAGCGTGGTCAGAATCTCTTCTTCGAGCACCCCATCAAGTAGCAGCACAGGCAACTGGCCCTCGCCGTCCAGCAGCGGCTGAATCAGCCTTCGGCCCAGCGACTGCCGCGCGGCCTCTACCAGCGCCACAATGCTCTTGTTCACCGGCGCGGTCTCCAGCAGGGATTCCAGAATCGCGCCCAGATCGCGGATCGAGACCCGCTCCCGCAGCAGTTGTTCGAGCACCCGGCCCACCTCGCCGAGCGAGAGCAGCTTGGGCACTAACTCTTCGAGCAGCTTGGGATGGCTCTCATTGAGCGAGTCCATCAGCCGCTTGGTCTCGGCCCGTCCCAGCAGTTCCCAGGCGTTGCGGCGGATGAGTTCGCCCAGATGCGTGGTAATCACCGTGACCGCGTCCACAACCGAGTAACCGGCGGCGTTGGCCTGGTCTTCCAGAGCCGGCGCAATCCAGATCGCGGGCACGCCGAAAGCCGGCTCCCGCGTCTCCTTCCCTGCCAGGGGGCGGCGGTTCGGCTCTCCGGAGACGGCCAGCAACTGCTGTCCCTCGGTCTGCCAGCGGCCAATTTCCATCCCGCGCAAGCTGAACAAATACTCGCGCGGTTTGAGGCGCAGATTGTCGCTGATATGCACCGGAGGCACCAGAAATCCCATCTCCGCGGAGAGATGGCGCCGCAGAGCACGCACGCGGTTCAACAGTTGCCCGCCCTGCTTCTCGTCCACCAGCGGAATCAGTTGAAATCCGATTTCGAGCGTCAGCTCTTCCAGGCGCAGCAGTTGCGCGAGATCTGAGCTTTGCGCCTCGCCCGCCTTCTTTTTCTCCACCACCCCCGGCTCGACCGGCGGGGCCGCCGCAGCGTGCGCCGCCACGCGGCGTCCGGCAAAAAACAGAAATGCTGACACGGTCAAAAATGCCAGTTTTGGCAGGCCTGGAATCAGGCACATCGCTCCGCAAACCAGGCTGGCCACATAGAGCGTGACCGGCTTCGCGAGTAGTTGCTGGCGTATCTCGCCGCCCAGCAGCCCGGCAGAGTTGGCGCGGGTCAGCGTAATGCCGCCTGCCACCGAAACCAGCAGCGACGGAATCAGTGTGACCAGCCCGTCGCCCACAGTCAGCACCGTATAGGTACGCGCCGCTTCGCTCAGCTCAATGCCCTGCTGGAGGGTCCCAATCAGCAGCCCCGCAATGATGTTGATGCCGGTAATCAGAATCGTCGCCAACGAATCCCGCTGATTGAAGCGGGCTGCTCCATCCATCGCGCCATAGAACTCAGCCTCGCGGGCAATCGCCTGCCGCCGCCTGCGCGCCTCGGCCTCGTCAATCAGCCCGGCGTTCATGTCGGCGTCGATAGCCATCTGCTTGCCCGGCAATGCGTCGAGGGTGAACCGGGCCGTCACCTCGGCGGTGCGCACGGCTCCATGAGAAACCACTAAGAATTGAATGGCGATCAGGGCCAGAAACAGCACGAAGCCAACCACGTAATTGCCGCCCACCACGAATTGCCCGAAGGCCTCGATGACCTTGCCGGCGGCGGCCGTGCCTTCCTGCCCGTGCAGCAAAATTCTCCGGCTCGAGGCGATGTTCAATGCCAGCCGGAAGAGCGTAAGCAGCAACAGCAGTGTGGGAAAGACGCTCAACTCCACGGCGCGGCGAATCTGCACGGCGGAGAGAAAGACGATGATCGAGGCAGCCATCGACATGCTCAGCAGAAAATCCAGCGCGAAGGCCGGCAAGGGCACCAGCATGACAAAAATCACGCTGATGGCCACCAGCGGCAGCACATACTCTCTCAGCCGCTGCAAAATCGAGCCTCCGGGCATGCTGCCGGCAGCCAGTGCGGTTGTACTCATCGTGGATTTCCTCCCAAGGGCGAAGTGCCCGGTCCAGGTCCCGAGCCGGGCCGCCCATTTTGCGCGACTGTCCGCGTTGCTGCCTGCGCCTTGGCCGCTGCCTCGCGCGAGCGCCGCTCGCGCATCTCCGCCTCCAGCCGCTGTTTGTAGAGCCAGGCGAGAATGGCCGCCACTGCGGCATAAAGATCAAGCGGAATCGGCTGGCCGACCTCGACCGAGCGGTAAAGCGAGCGGGCCAGCGGTGGGTTTTCGATAATCGGCACGCCCGCCCAGCGCGCCTCAGCCTTGATCTCCTCGGCCAGCAGGTTGCGCCCCTTGGCCATCACCTTGGGCGCTTCCATAGTGCTGAAATCAAAGCCCAGAGCGACGGCATAATGGGTGGGATTGACCAGCACCACGGCGGCCTTCGATACATCCGCCTTCACCTTGCGGCGGCGCATCTGACGCTGCAAATTACGAATGCGGCCGCGAATCTGCGGGTTGCCCTCGGTCTCCTTGTACTCGTCGCGCATGTCCTCGCGACTCATCTTCAAACGCGACTCGCGACTCTGCCACTCCACCAGATAGTCGATAGCCGACCAGCCGAAGAGCAGCCAGGCTGCCGCCATGAGCAGCCCATAAACATCCGAGCCAAGCATCTCCAGCCGCGTCATCGAAAACGGCGGCAAGCTCAACTGGCGCGCGATGCGCTGCACGCAGAAGACCGCCAGCAGTGCCGCGGGGATCAGGGATTTGGCCAGCCGCGCCGCGGCGCGCAGTGAGAAGAGGTTCTTGATATTCGAGACCGGGTTGATGCGATCCAGCTTGAAGCCCAGCATCTCGGGATGAAAGCTCACTCCGCCGGTCTGCAAAATGCCCACGCCCAAAGCGGCCGCCGCTACCGCCGCCATCATCACCCCCAGCGGCGCGAGACTATCCATCGCCAGCTTGCGCAGCGCGTAAAGCGTGGGCTGAATCTCGGCCGGCTCCCAGCGGGCAGCCAATCCGAGGTCGAGAAAAGCCGCAAACGTCCCCCTCCACACCGTCAGCAGATGGCTGCCCATTGCGCCCAGCACCATCACCCCCGCCAGCGTTCCTGCCGCGCTCGATAGCTCGCGGCTGTGCAGAATGTCGCCTTCCTTGCGCGCCTTGTCTCTGCGGTGCTGGGATGCCTGTTCTGTGCGCTCTCCGGGCATCGGCTATCCTCCCAGACCGAGAGCCACGCCATGTCCGGGCACGGCGATCAGCCGTTCCGCCATGTCAAGCAGCCCACTGAAGCGAGCTTCGATAAAACGCGGCCACAGGGCCAGCGAGCCGGTCAGCAGCGCAAAGCCGGTCAGAGTCTTCATGGGCACGGTCAGGCTCATAACGGGCAACTGCGGGCTGAGCTTGCCCAGGAGGGCCACGGACAACTCGACCAGCATGGTGGCGGCCAGCACCGGCGCGGCCAGCTCGACCGCGGCCAGAAAAATGCCTCCGGCGGCGCGCACAATTTCGAGCGCCGCGGTGGGCGCCAGCGCATAGCTGCCCAGCGGCGCCACGCGAAAACTGCGCACCAACGAGGCCAGCAGAATCCGGTCAAGGCCGGCCGTGATCACCACCAGCGTGCCCATCAGTTGAAACAGGTCTCCCAGCAGCGGCGTCTGGATCGACGAGGTGGGGTCAAGCAGGTTGACCATCGAAAAGCTGAACTGCGCACCCAGGATCTGGCCGGCGAAGAGCATCATCTCGTTCAGCAGAGTGAGCGTAAGTCCGTAAACCAGTCCCACCGCCAACTCGCCCAGCAGCGAAGAAAAGCCGAGAGTAATCTGCGCGTTGGGCAGCGTAGCCACCAGCGGCGCCAGCAAAAATGCCACCAGACCCACAAAAACCGCCTTGGCGCGCAAAGGCAAAGCCGTCGAAGAAAAGAACGGAGCAAAGACCACCATCCCGCTTACCCGCACCAGGGCCAGCGTCATGGCGCAGAGAAAATTGCTCCACTCGATCTCGTTTCCGTGCGGCATCGTTCTTCCCTTCGTTGCGGTGTTAGCGGAGTTAGAGGTGTTAGCGGTGTTAGCAAAGTTCAGCTCCGCTAACACGCACAGAGCGCGGCTAACACCGCTAACTCCGCTCACCCGATGTAACGGTGCAGATCAGCCAGCAGCCGCACGGTGTACGCGGCCATCCGCCCTAGAAACCAGGGCATCCCCACCAGCAGAATCATGACCACCGCGCCCAGACGCGGCACCGAGGTCAGCGATTGCTCCTGCAGGCTGGTCAGCGTCTGGAAGAGGCTCAGCACAAAACTCAGCGCAGCGGTGGCAATCAGCAGCGGCGCGGCCAGAATCATGGCCTCTTTCATCAGTTGGCGCAGCAACTCGGCAACCAGGTCGGGCGTCATCGGCACTCCTTCTCAAAAGCTCTTCAACAGCGAATTGGCCAAAAGATTCCAGCCGTCCACCATCACAAACAGCAGAATCTTCAGTGGCGTCGACACCACCACCGGCGGTAATTGGAACATTCCAATTGAAGTGGTAATCGCCGCCGTCACCATGTCGATCAGCAGAAACGGAAGAAACAGAACCGCGCCGATGGCAAATCCCGCCTTCAGCTCCGAGAGAATGTAGGCAGGCATCACCACGCGCATGGGCAGGTCGTCAGGCTTGTTGGGCCGCGGAATCTGGCCGGCGGCGGTAAACAGCGCCAGGTCCTTCTCGCGCGCGTATTTAAGCAGGAATTGCTTCACCGGCTGCGCGCCGCGGTCGATAGCGTCCATGCCGGTAATCTGTCCCGCGCGATACGGTTCCACTGCCTGCAGATCGACCTGGTTGAGCACCGGCGTCATCAGAAACCAGGTCATCATCAGCGCCAGCCCCATCAGTGTGGGATTCGACGGAGCGGTCTGCGTGCCCAGCGCCTGACGCAGAAAGTGGAAGACCACCAGCAGCCGCACCATCGGCGTGGCGCACATCAGAATCGCGGGCAGCATGGTAATCAGCGTAAGAACGACCAGAATTGTCCAGGGCGTCGAGTCTGATGGGTGAAGGCGCGTGCTCAGGTCGGGCAACAACGGCACGGATGCCGGCGCCGCCAGGCAGAGGGCGGCCCACGAGCCTACCATGAGACCCTCGCCACCGGCCGCGCCAATGCTGTTTGCCGATCTGCAAATGGCCCCAGCCGGGCCGCGCTCGACCGTTCATCGAGCGCATAAAATGTGGGCGCGCCCTCGGGTGAAGTGGCCACCAGAAAACGCCGCCCTTCAGCCTCTACCAGAGCCAGCGACTGGCGCGGAGCCAGCGAGATCCGCTCCACCAGTTCCAGCCTCGACTGCGTACGCCCGCCTGCCTTGAGTCGTCCCAGCAGCCAGCCGGCCAAGCCCCCCACCGGTCTCATCTTCGTGTTCTTCTCCAGTTTCATCATCCTGTCCCTACGTCCCTGGTTCCTGCGTCTCTATTCCCTGTTCCCTGTCGTTTCACGTCAGCCGGGTGAGACGCACTGCCAACTGCGTTTCGATGACCTCAAACTCGCTCCAGGCCAATTGCACATCTCCCGCGGCCAGCGGCAAATCCTCGCCATGCGCCCAGTGCGTCTCAATTACCTGGCCAGGCTCCAGCGCCAGCAGATGGCGCACCCGAAAATCCCTCACCGGCACGGCAACATCCAACTCCACCGGCAATCGCGCCACCAGCGCCGTGAGCTTGATTCCTGCGCCTTCAACGGGCGTGTGAGGCGATGCCACCAGCGCCTGCTCGCCGACTTTCTCCGCCCCTCCCGTAAGCCCGGGCGGCTGCATCGGCGCGCTGCTCTGCTGCTGCGGTGAATGCGCGCTGGCCTGCGAAGCCAATGGATGTGCGGTTGCCTGCGACGGCGATGGATGTGTGGTTGCCATTCGCTGAGAAAACAAGCAGAAAGATGACCAGAAGTGAGACAGGAAGATTGGGAAAGTCTAATTAAGGAATCCAGTCGGAATGTTTTTATGGATACTTCTAACTCCGCGTGCCGGGTGCCCCATCCTTGCCACGTCTTTGTTTTTGCTGCAAGGGTGGGATAGCACGAAGCCCGCAGCACAGAATCGGAAACAATCGCCCAATCCCACGCGCCACAACATCGCTGCTACACTGGATATAGAGATCAGCGTGCGCTCTTCCACGTCCCCGGTCGAGTCCAGATCGATCTCGGCATCTCTACCAGCGAGGTTGAACTATATGCCAGAATTAAATGAAAACAAGAATGTTACCGCCACCAGTCTGCGCCTCAAGGTAGGCTTGGCCGAGATGCTCAAAGGCGGCGTCATCATGGATGTGATGAACGTCGAGCAGGCGCGCATCGCCGAAGAATCCGGCGCCACATCCGTCATGGCTCTCGAGCGCGTGCCCGCCATGATCCGCGCCGAGGGCGGAGTGGCCCGCATGGCCCGCCCCTCGCTCATCAAGCAGATTATTCAGGCCGTCTCCATCCCCGTCATGGCCAAGGCCCGCATCGGCCACTTCGCCGAGGCGCAGATCCTTCAGGAGCTGGGCGTGGACTTCATCGACGAGAGCGAGGTCCTCACCCCCGCCGACGAGGCCCATCACATCGACAAGCATGCCTTCACCACGCCCTTTGTCTGCGGCGCGCGCAATCTGGGCGAAGCTCTCCGGCGCATTGCCGAGGGCGCGGCCATGATCCGCACCAAAGGCGAAGCGGGCACGGGCGACGTGGTCTTCGCCGTCCGCCACATGCGCCAAATCATCCGCGAGATGCGCGCCCTCACCGTCCTCAGCGAGCAGGAGCTTTACGCCGCCGCCAAGGAACACCAGGCCCCCTACGAATTGATCCGTATGGTCGCGCAAACAGGCAAGCTGCCCGTGCCCAACTTCTCTGCCGGCGGCATCGCCACGCCGGCCGACGCCGCTCTGATGATGCAACTCGGAGCCGAGGCCATCTTCGTCGGCTCGGGAATCTTCATGAAGGAGCGCGCCACGCCTCTGGATGTCGAGAACGATCCCAAGGAGCGCGAAGAGGCTGTCTCCCGCGCCAAGGCCATCGTCATTGCCACCACGCACTACAACGATCCCAAGATTCTCGCCGAGGTCGCCGAGCAGGTCACCGGAACCATGAAGGGCCTCGCCGCTGCCGCCCTCGAAGAGAAGGACCTACTCCAAACCCGCGGCTGGTAACCGCCTGCGTGGGGCCAGTCGCCAACCATCGCGTGATCCCGTCTCAGCAATACATTCCGGTTGAAAGGGCACATTGGACACTGCATATATGTTTCCTCGGATTCGCCTCTCTATCTGCATCTCGCTCTGCCTCCTCGCTTTCTCCCCGCCCTTTTCCCGTGGGCAATACTTGAAGCGACCGGCAGAATTGAATTACTCCCGCTTCCGTGGCCAGCCCGCCCCCTCAAAAGGCGTGTTGAACGCCCTGGGTCAACAGGCTCGGTGGAGCGAGCAGCAAGACCTGAATCCGAATCACTTGCGCTTGCGCTTCGTGAAGATCGACGAGCAGCCGTCGCAGGGAGGGCGTGTAACGGACCGATATCGCATCTTTGTCGAAGGTGCTTCTGAAAACAAAGTCTTTGCGTTTGCATATTATTTGCTGAACGGTAGTCTCTTGCAGCCTGGGCAAGATCTTTATGTCAATTCACAAGGTTTGTTGATGACTCACAAGCCCAGGCCCGAGCAGGAGACGACTATCGGAGCTCCAAACGAGGAGTTCGTCTTCGCGCCCGTGACTAGCACCGCGGAGCCGGTGCGATTTCTTTTCTCCAGCATGGATAGGCAGTTGCAGATTTTCGACACTCTCGTTCCACATCCTATGGCGGTGGAAGATAAAGGTTGCAAGCTTGAATTGAGGATCGCTCAGCCTGATACAAAGGCCGTTCTGGTCCTTGCCGACGGATTTCCCGCAAAAAGCAAGATTCCGCTAGTGTTGGAGTCTGAGGGCGAAACCGCCCTCCAAGAGATGGTTGCGGACTCGAATGGCCATGCCGTGTTTGCCGATTTTCCGTATGTGCTTGGCAAGGCGCAAGGAAACCTGAAAGCGACTGCGGAGGGCCCCAATTGCGTTCCTTCCATCGTTCTTCCGTGGGGACCAGCCACTGATGCGGCGCCCAAGACACCGTAGCGGCTGCCCCACCGCCGGGTGCCTCGCTACTCGCTTGCAAAGACGGCTCCCTGCCAATGGGAGCTGTTTTTGCGTCTGTGGCCCGGCAATTCCTCCGGCCAATCTCTGGAAACGCACGCTCCGCAAAGCGCGCAGCCGCGACCCTGAAGGGATTCTCCTCCCCCTAGATGTTTAATTAACTTGCTTTAATATCAACGGCAAAGTAGAGATTCCCATCTCCTCTCAAAAAACTACTTGCACAAAGATATATCTTTCGATATAGTTTGATTCATGGAAACGATATATCGCAAGATGTATCGAAAAAGGAGAAACTTCTATGCACATAAATGATTTTGATTGCTTTGAAGACCGCAACCGCCGTTTCGCCGGACGCCGTGGCCCTGGTTCGCCGGACCGCCCCGAGCACACCCCCGGCGAAAGAAAGCACCACAGCTTCCCGCACGGATTTGGAGGCCACGGCCCCGCCGGATCCGAGCGCGGCTTTGGCTTTCGCGGCCGCGGCGGGTTCGGCCGCGGTTTCGGAGAAGGCCGCGGCCGCCTCTTTGATGCCGGCGATGTGAAGCTGGTGATCCTCAAGCTCCTCTCCGAGCAGCCCAGCTATGGATATCAGCTCATCAAAACTATGGAGCAGCGGATGGCTGGTGGCTACACTCCCAGCGCCGGCGTCATTTACCCGACCCTCACCCTGGTCGAGGAAGAGGGCCTTGCCGCCGTCTCCCTCGATAACAACAAAAAGGTCTATGCCCTAACCCCGGAAGGGATCGAATACCTTGAGGCGAACAAGGAGCAGGTCGGCGAATTGTTTATGCGCCTGGAAGAGACCGGACGCGGCTTCGAGCGGGGCCGCTCGCCGGAGATGATCAAAGCCTTCCTCAACCTGCGCGGCGCGGTAATCGCGCGCGTCTCACGCGAGAGCGTCAAGCCAGAACAAATCAAACAAATCGTCGATGCCATCAACTCTGCCGCCCATGTGATCGACGAACTCTAAGGTGGTTCTGACTAAGTCGACATTTTGAAAGGGCACGGCATTACAGGCTGCGGAAAAACTCGTGGCGCGCGTTTCGAAAGGCAGCTTTGTGTCAGGGCACGACTTTAGTCGTGCCGTAAATGCGGCAAAAATAGCGGGCTTTAGCCCCTGAGGGAAGGCCTGCCTGAATGAGTTTCTTAATCAGAGCTTTCCTAGCTTTAGCTTTTGGAATCTTCGGAACAATCCACAAAAGGCAACTTACCAGGAGAAAGATTTATGCAAAACTCAACGCCTCCGGCAACAAGCAACATCTCCCCCTTACAGGAGCTATGGGAAAAAGAATATGAAAATTCAAGCACTCCATTTGATATTGAAGAACCCGACGCATGGATCGCCGCGTTGGCAAAGAGCGGCAAAATTCATGGCGAGGTGCTCGATGCCGGCTGCGGCCCCGGTCGAAACTCGATCTATCTGGCGGGACTGGGCTGCAACATGCTCGGCGTGGACATCTCGGCTCATGCAGTCGGGCGCGCTCGGCAGAAAGCTTCCTCTAAAAACAGTTCTGCACGGTTTCTGCAAGCGAATCTCTGCCAACTTTCCGGTTACGAAGATCATTTTGATGCCGTTGTTGATATCGGATGTTTCCATTCCCTCGATCAGCGCGACCGTGCTGCTTATGCTGCTGCACTCCATCGCTACTGCCGCGAAGGGGCGGTCATCTACCTGCGAGCCTTCCGCTGGGCTCACCCCGGCGGCAGCTCTGCCGCTGCCTTGATAGAGCAAGATATCCGCACGGCTTTCTCCAACAATGGATGGATCGTGAAAGAGTTAGTCGAAAGGAAGATCGAGTTATATATCTCGGAGACTGAAAAGCCAATAACTCCCTGCTGGTTTGCGGAAATGAGTTATGAACCCCTGGCGCTGATGAGCGATCCGCCTCATCAGGCAGGATTTGCCGGGATTTAGGCAGGCAGTCCGCCCTGGGAATTCGGCAAGCCACAGCCCCCCTTCGTCGAAGTCGCCGAACAGGTCACCAGCCCCCTGCTCGACTGCGGATGCGGCGCCGCCAACGCGCCGGCCTTCTTCGCCGCACGTGGCGCTTGCAGATCATTTTCCTCGCGACGCGCACAATAAAGACATGAAGCAGCACTCCAATCAACGGCCATCCCCTTCGCAGTCGGAGAAAATGAGAATGGCCGAGAGCCGGGCCGTCGCGGACAGGTCTCCGTCCGCAGGGTGGCGGCATAGAGCGGAGAGGAATGCTGGGAATGTCAAACACCGAACAATTGCGTCCCGTAGGGCCGCATCGAAAACCGTCTCGCCCAGAGCTGGTCGAATCTGTCAACAATGCGCCCGGTTCAATATGTCGGACATCTGACCGGTCCGTACCACCCGCCGGTTTGTACCCCCTCCCCCCTCGAGCAAGGAGTGTAAATTTCCCTCAAAACCTTGCAGATTATTTGTAACTCGTTTTGAATAGATGCCTGTTGAAAACTTTCCGCTCCCAAATTCTCCCGCATGGTGAGATTTGGCCTCTGAAAATCACCGAAAAAATCCGTATTTTTGCCAAAAGAGGCATTGATTTAACCGGAAAAACTGGCTGCGGACAGGCTGGCCAAAGGGGCCGCTGGCCTCACCGCCGTTGACGGATAAAATAATCTTTAGTGGCGCCATTCAGCGAAAAAAGTCGTCGGATATTTTAGCGAGAGGTGAAGTGTTCAGTTGACGGAAATCGGTAAGCGAGATGTGTCTCTCAAGGGCGATCTGCCCGACCGCCCGAAGATCGGCGTCCTGGCCATTCAGGGCAACTACGCCAGCCACGCACAAGCTCTCGCCGAGGCCGGCGCGGAGCCCATCGAAGTGCGCAAACCGGAAGAACTGGCCGGCCTCGACGGCCTCGTTTTGCCCGGTGGCGAATCCACCACCATGCTGCGCTTTCTGGAAAAGCACCGCTTTTTTGAGCGACTGCAGGAGTTTTGCCGCGACAAACCCGTCTTCGGCACTTGCGCGGGCGTAATCCTGCTGGCGCGGGAGGTTCTCAATCCGCCACAACGCTCTTTAGGGCTGCTTGATGCAACCATCGAGCGCAACGCCTATGGCCGCCAGATCGATTCGGTTATCATGACCGCCGAGACAGCGCTTCCCGGCGGCCCGTTGGAGATGGTCTTCATCCGCTCTCCGCGCATCAGCCAGACTGGCCCGGGCGTCGAGGTCCTGGCGCGCCGCGATGGCTTCCCGGCCCTGGTTCGGGAGCGCAACATCCTGGCCGCCACTTTCCATCCCGAGCTTTCGCGCGACCGGCGTGTTCACCGGCTCTTCGTCGAGGCCGTCTCGGCAGCCAGAAAATAACACTTCGCTCGATAAAAATCATCCAACCGATTCTGGATGCGTCCAATCCAAAGTGGGAGTAATCTCAAGCTCACAGAGGCGCGCCATGCCTGCCACCTTTACGCACAAACCGGCGAAAGAGCAGCGGAAAGAGCCGGGACACGGCGGCCAGCCGCCGCCTGTCCGGCGGCCCACCGGCGGCGGTGGCAACGGAGACGACAACTGGGGCAATCAGCACCGCGGCCCGCGCGAACTGCTGCTCCGCATCCGCTTCTTTGTTTTTTCCGCTCTCGCGGCCGACATGCTCTTCTTTGCCGTGCTGGTGATGCTCTTTTTCGCGCGCCAGGCCGGCACGCACATGGACCCGCGCACCCACGAGCAGATCGGCGACTGGCATCCAGTGGCGCTGCCGCCCATTCTCTTTCTCAACACCGCGGCGCTGCTCGTCAGTTGCCTGACGATGGAGCTGGCGCGGCGAAATATCTTCCGTGAGATCGACGCGCTGGAGGAGTGGCTTGGACTGGGTCACCCGGCACTGAGGCGCGCCCTTCCGTGGCTTGCGGCCACGCTCGCGCTCGGCTCTCTGTTTCTAGCCGGGCAGTGGATAGCCTGGAGGCAGTTGGCGGCGCAGGGATTTGCCTTCAACCAGTTTTCCACCCCGGCCAGTTACTTCTTCTATCTCATCACCGGCCTTCACGCGGCGCATCTGCTCATAGGCGTCGCGGCGCTGATCCTGTGCCTGAGCGCCCTGAACTGGCTCAAGCGCGTCCAGTACCGCCAGATCGCCGTGGATGTAACAGCTTGGTACTGGCACGCCATGAGCCTGGCGTGGATGCTTCTGCTGGCCGTGCTTGCGCTGGGGCAATAAAAACCGTGTGCGCAGGAATAACTGATTCCTGATCCCTACTCGAGCATCTGCAGGTTCAAAGGCGCTTCGAGCAGATAATCTCTGCTGCGGATCGCTTCCAGCGCCCGCTTGAGTGCCGAAGACTTGCACGGCTCGGTGGTGACCACGAAAGGCAGTGCGTGTTGCGGATAGCCGGGCTTCTGCACAATGGCACGAATATTGATGCGCTCTTTGGCGAGCGCTCCGGTAATCTCGGCCACAATTCCCGGCCGGTCGGCCACCAGAAAACGTATGTAATGTGGGACCTCAAATTCGGCGCTCACGTGCGCCGGTGCCGAGGAAATCTCCACACGGCGCGATCCATGGGCCAGCGCCAGCAGATCGCTGACCACGGCCACCGCGGTGGCATTTCCGCCGGCTCCGTGGCCGGAAAACACCACATCCCCGCCGTAATGGCCTGTGAAGATCACCATGTTCTCCGTCCCGTGCGACCAGGCCAGAGGCGAATGTAGGTCAACCAGCATCGGTCCCACCGTAGCCGCAATCTGTCCGGCGGCGCGGTCGGCCCGCGCAATCTGCCGGATGGTGCAGCCCAGGTCGCGCGCATAACTGAAGTCCACGGACGAAATCGCCGTGATGGACAGCGGTGTAATTTCCTCCAGATCCACCTCGACGCCAAGCGCCAGCCGCATCAGAATAGCCAGCTTGGCGCGCGCGTCAAAGCCGCCTACGTCCTCGGTAGGATCGGCCTCGGCATAGCCCTTGCCCTGCGCCGCCACCAGCACCGTGGCATACTCCGCGCCCTCCTGCATTCTGCTCAGGATAAAGTTGCATGTGCCGTTCAGAATGCCTTCGATGCGCTCGATGCGATCTCCGGCAAGCCCCTGTTCAAGCCCTGGAATCACAGGAATTCCGCCGGCCACAGCGGCGCCGTACTTCAGGTGCCCACCCGCGCCCGCGGCCAGCCGCTCCAACTCCACACCATGGACGGAGATCAGCTTCTTGTTGGCGGTCACCACGCTCTTGCCGGCCTTGAGCGCCTTGCGCACCCAGCTTCCGGCGGGTTCGAGGCCGCCGGCCAGCTCCACCACCACGTCCACGTCCGCGGCCAACACCGCATCGGAATCCTCACTCCATTGCACGCTGGCAGGCAGCCAGTCCACGCGCCTGCGCGCCAGGCTGCGGGCGTACACATGTGTCAATTCGAGGCCCTCCGGCCGAGACTCGGCCAGAATCCGCGCTACTGAACTGCCCACCGTTCCAAAACCAAAAAGCGCAATGCGTAGCGGGCGCGTCCTGCGCGCTTCATCTCGGGACTCCTGCGCAGTCTGAGCGGAATTATGTTGGGGCAATGGGGAATCCTTCATTTCAGACACGGACATCTCCTCTTGAGGATGGATAAAAGCTCACGATAAACCGATGATACCTGAGCAGCGCGCAATAGCCTGGCGAACGGTTGCCCCGGCGCCTCCTTCGCGCAGCATGAGAGCTAGCGCGAAGAAGAGCGCCCGTTCGGCCTGCAGATTCCTTTTTTAACGCCGTTCCGAAAATAAATTTGCAGATTATTTATTGAACATGATTATTATGAGAATCCATGGGCGGAATTTTCGACAAACTCAACCTCAAGGATCAGCAAGAGATCCTCGTTCTGCGCGCGCCTGAGAGCTTTCAGCCGGAGCTTGCGCGCCTTCCTGTTCTCACCATTCACCACCACATTGAATCTGTTCCTCAAATAGGCTTCCTGCTTGCGTTTGTCACGCGCAAGGCCGAAGTGGACGCGCTGGCCGGGCCGGTGGCCGCGCGCGCCGTGGGCGATGCGACGGTGTGGTTTGCTTATCCCAAGGGAACATCAAAGAAGTTCAAGTGCGACTTCAACCGCGACACAGGCTGGGACGCACTGAAGGCCGCAGGCTTCGATACTGTGCGCGCTGTCGCCATCGACGCGGATTGGACCGCGCTGCGGTTCCGGCGCGTGGAATACATCAAGGCGCGCTCCAAGCCGTCAGAAAACTAGTCCCCACGCGGATCAGCTAACTCCACTAAGATTGCTCCACGTGGAACAATCCTGGCAACATTTCCCCCGCCTTGCCCTCGATGACGTGCGTAAAGGCCGCGGCGTTCAGCGGCGGCTCCGGCCCCACGTATACGGTTCGCGCCCCGTTCAGCCGCGCCCAATGGACGAAGTTGGCCGCCGGATAGACCGAACCCGATGTGCCGACAACCACCATCAGCGTCGCCTTCTGGATTTCTTCCTGAATGCGATCCATCTCCAACGGCGTCTCGCCGAAGAAGACAATGTGTGGCCGCAGCCGTCCTCCGCAGGGACAGCGGCCCACCTCGTCGAAACTGCGATAGATTGCGTGATCTTCGACGGGCGCGCGCCCGCAATTATTTTCGCAGTGCGCCTTGGACAATTCGCCGTGCATATGCAGCACCCGCCGGGAGCCGGCCCGCTCGTGCAGGTCGTCCACATTCTGCGTGCATAGGAAGAAGCGGTCGCCCAACTGCTGTTCCAGCTCGGCGAGCGCAATGTGCGCCGGATTTGGCTGGGCCTTTACGCCCGCTTCTCGCCGCGCCGAGTAAAACTCCCACACCCGCCAGGGATTGCGCTCCCAGGCCTCCGGCGTGCACACGTCCTCAACCCGGCTGCCGGCCCACAAACCGTCCGATGCGCGAAAGGTCGGCAATCCGCTCTCCGCGCTGATCCCCGCTCCGGTCAAAACAAAGACCCGGTCTTCTGTTGTAATAGAGATTCTGTTCATAGATTTATTCCCAATGAAATTGCCGTCAAGATCTCACAATCCATGCTTCTCTTAGCCCCAATCCAGTTGTCCGCATAAGGCCATCATAATCAGTCGCCGTTGTCCGCGTCGATTTTGGCCGGAGCGCAAAAAACGCACACCGAATGGTGCGGAGCGTGATTCTCCCCGAGTACAGGTGCGTCTTATTGATCTGGCTGGATAAGCAAAAACAAAAGCACATCCGCACGCGCAACTAATTTCCCATTGTGACGTTAAAATAATCAGCAGACCGGAATAGCGGTAAGATTCCGGAGTTCAAGTCCAGAATCCCAACTCAGGAGGAGTTGACTCATCGTGAAGAAGATTGCATTGGCACTACTGCTTGCTTTCACACTGTTCCCTGCGGCCTCTATTGCGCAGATTGCGATTCGCATTGGACCCCCACCCCCCGTCGTTGAACGCCGTGGCCCGCCTCCGGATCGGGGGTTTGTGTGGATTGACGGCTACCACCGCTGGGAAGGCGATCACTACGTCTGGACCCCCGGTCGTTGGGAGCGTCCACCCCATCCGGGCGGTGTCTGGGTTGCGCACCACTGGGTTCATCGTCATGGAGAATGGGTGCTGATCGAGGGGCACTGGCGCTAGAGTGCCGGCTCGACCAACAGGAAAAGCGGGGCGCAAGCCTCGCTTTTCTTTTGCCCCAAGCCAGCTGAACACAGATGGCTCCATCGCAGGTAGTCAGTTGATCTCGATCACGTCAGTGGCAGCGGCAGCGGCGGCTTCTGCGCGGACCATCAACTTCTCCGCCACGGCGTAGAACTCGGCTGCCTGCGGGCTCTTGGGGCCGGCCAGCGTAACGGGCAGGCCGCGGTCGCCGCCTTCGCGGATGGCGGCCACCAGTTCAATCGATCCCAGGAAGGGAACGTTGAATTGTTGCGCGGTACGCTCGGCGCCGCCTCGGGAAAAAATGTCGATCTCCTTGTGGCAATGCGGACAGGTGAAGTGGCTCATGTTCTCGACGATACCCAGCACCTCGACGTTGACCTGGGCAAACATCTCCAGAGCCTTGCGAGCGTCCTGTAAAGCCACGTCGCTGGGCGTGGAGACAACCACCGCTCCGGTCAGCGGAACGGTCTGCACCAGCGAGATGACCACGTCGCCGGTGCCTGGAGGCAGATCGACAATCAGGTAATCCAGTTCGCCCCACTCCACCTGCTGCAAAAACTGGCGGATGATCTGGTGGAGCATCGGTCCGCGCATCACCATCGGCTTGTCGCCGGGGGAGATGTAGCCGATGGAAATGGTCTTAACGCCGTGGGTCTCGTTGGGGATAATGCGATTGCCTTCGCCCACGGCCGGCTGCTGGCTTGAGCCCATCATCAGCGGCACATTGGGCCCATAGATGTCGGCGTCGATGAGGCCCACACGTTGGCCGAGCCGCGAGAGCGCGACAGCCAGATTGACGGCGACCGTGGTCTTGCCCACTCCGCCCTTGCCGGAACCGACGGCGATAATCTTCGAGATGCCCGGCAAAGCTACGGGCGAAGGCATGGCAGGTGAATGAGCCATTGTGTTTGTTGCTCCTTTTGGAAATCCTGGGTTGAGAGATACGTTCCAATGCGATTACAGGTTGGCGGCTGCCGCGTCTTCCTGGGCGGCTGCGGCGATCCGCCCCTGCTTGCGGCGAACGCTCTCGGCTTCGCGATGTTCGCGCCGCAGCAACGCGTCCGCATAGCGGCGCTGTTCGTCGGCGGTTTCCGGCAGCAATCGGGGCACGCGTATGCGCTGCCCGTCCCGATCGACGGCCACAAAGACCAGGTAAGCACTGGCTACGTGCACCGGCTTGCCGAACAAGGGGTTTTCCGCCCACGCCTTCACGCCCACCTCCATGGAGGTGGTAAAGGCGCGGTTGACGCTGGACTTGAGCGTGAGCAGGCTGCCCACTTGCACCGGCTGAATGAAGTCAATGTGGTCCATGGCCGCGGTGACGACGTAAGTTCGCGAGTGCCGGTAGGCGGCAATGCCCGCCGTCAAGTCGATGAAGTGCATCAGCCGCCCGCCCAGCAAATTCCCCAGAATGTTGGCGTCGTTGGGCAGAATAATCTCTGTCATCTCTGATTGGGTGCTGGCAACGGTGCGAGCCGAAGGGGTGGTTTCAGTGGAACTTGTCAGGCTCATCGTGGGTCTGCTCCATTCATTAGTATCGTTCGGGTTGGCGTACCGCCGGGTACAATGAAGCTGGCGGTCGCGGTCTCGACGAGGCGCTTGAATTCCAGTTTCGGCAATCGCCGCCAAATACGCAAATTTCCCCGGTGCTGGATCGCCGCAGATTCGAGAAAAATGGACAAGATCGCAGGGCTGAAAGAGATACTGGCGCTGGACCCGAAGAACAGTTTTGCCCGTTATGGGCTGGCCATGGAACTGGCTGGCCGTGGCGCGACCGCCGAGGCGCTTGCCGAGTTCGACACGCTGTTGGCTGCGGACCCCATCTACACTTCAGGCTACTTCATGGCCGCGCAGACACTGGCCGCGGCAGGCCGTACTCAAGAAGCGAGGGAGCGGCTGAAGGCCGGCATCGACTGCGCCGCGCGCAGCGGCAACTCTCACGCTGTCAGCGAGATGCAGGCGATGCTCGACGAGCTGAACCGGTAGTTCTCCACAGGCGGTTATCGTCTAAGTACCGCATTTCCGCGTCTTACGGCTGCTTTCCGAAAGTAAATGTAATCTTTTTGCCTCGCAGCATAGTCTAAATGATAGATATGGCAAAATATTCAGTCGTCGTTCCATTTCATAACGAAGAAGAAAATGTGACCGTCTTGTACGCGCGCCTGAAGCAGGTGATGGAACAGGTGGGCGAGAGCTACGAACTGGTGTTGGTTGACGACGGGTCCAGCGACCGTACCTACAAGCTGATGGGAGAGATTGCCGCGGTGGACAGCCGCGTACTGCTGATCAAACTGCGCCGCAATTTCGGGCAGACCTCGGCGCTGGCTGCGGGCTTCGACCACGCATCCGGCGAGTTCATTCTGGCCATGGATGGCGACCTGCAGCACGACCCCAGCGAGATCCCCAACTTCCTGGAAAAGCTGGAGGAGGGATACGATGTGGTGAGCGGCTGGCGCAAGGAGCGGGTTGATAACCTCTTGATGCGGCGCATTCCCTCGCGCTGCGCTAACTGGCTGATGGCCAAGTTCTCCGGCGTTGAAATTCACGACTTCGGCACCACCTACAAAGCTTATCGCCGCGAGGTAATCCAGAACATTCCGCTCTACGGCGAGATGCACCGCTTCATTCCCGCGCTGGCCAGTTGGTATGGCGCGTCAATCTGCGAAATTCCCATCAAGAACGTCCCTCGCGAGCGAGGCAAGAGCCATTACGGCATCACGCGGACCTTCGGCGTCTTCTTTGACCTGCTGACCATTCGCTTCCTGCTCAAGTACATGAGCCGCCCGCTGCACTTCTTCGGCGGCTTCGGCGTGCTGAGCATCATGGGCGGCTGTTGCACGGCGGCGATACTGGCGGGAATGAAGATTCTCAATCCGCAACTGGATGTTATGCGCCATCATGCGCCGATGTTTGTTGTGGGTTCGGTGCTCATTGTATCCGGCATCCAATTGCTGGCTATTGGCATGTTGGGCGAGTTGCAGGTGCGCCACTTCCACACAGGCCAGCAGCGCACGCCGTATACGATTGACCGGATGGTGCGCCGGCGCGCGCCGAAAGAGTCACGCATGTTATCGAAAGAGTAAGGATAGGGATCAGGAATTCGAAAAGCCCCGCTTCGGCACTGCCTGGGCGGGGTTTGGTGTTTCTGAAGATTCATGCCAATAGATGGAGCTTACACGAGCCCAAGGGTTTATACTCGCGCAAACACCAGAATCGTCACTCCTGGAGCCATCATGCTTCGAGTTAGGGTTTGCGTTGCCATCGGATTTATTGTTTTGCTCGCCATTCCAACAATGGCACAGACGGACTCTGTGCCCTCCGACAGCGAATTGACCGCGATTGCCGCCAGAGGCCGGATGCTTTACGAATATGATCAGGCAGCCTGGCACGCGAGCGATGCAGTGATGGCGACACATCCACCCAAAGAGGATCTTGGCCGCTACATCGCGCACAAGACCGACGCAGGTTGGGAGGTTGCATTCGGGCATTTGAATGAGAGCCGTGATGCGTTTCTGGTGGGGGTTCTGGCAACGGAGGGTAGGTCCCTCCAAGAGTTTTCGGTACGGAAGTATGAGACACCGCAGCGGGATAACGGCTTTTATCTCACGGCAGCCAAAGGCATCGAGAAAGCCCTTAAGGACTTTCAAGGCGCAAACCGGCCGTATAACGCGGCAGTTCTTCCCGCTGATGCGAGCCAGCTTTATATCTACTTCGTTCCAGCGCAAACAGAGGATGGAGTTTACCCGCTAGGGGCTGACGCACGTTACCTGATCTCAGCGGATGGCGCCGTCCTCGAAAAGCGCCAATTGCACAGAGGGATTATTCCGACTGGAGGACCAGTGCCTGCGGGCGCGACCGTAGTCGGCGGTCAGCACTCCCATGTGTTGAGCAATGTACCAGAGGATACGGATGTTTTCTACGTTTTGACCCGGAAGCCGCCAATGCCTGAATACATAGGAACACAAATCGCGATCTATGAGGTCAAGGCAGACGGAACAATCCGCGTGGTCGAACGCTTAAAAAAGCACCGCTGAAAGGAAACGTGCGGAATCTGAGTGTGGATCGAGTGACTCTTGATAGACTCGCCTCTTGCAGTCGCCGGGTCTTTGGGTTCATCCTGAACCTGAGATGAAAGCCATCCAGATTCACGAGACAGGCGGGCCAGAGGTTCTAAAGCTGGCCGAATTGCCCATACCGCAGCCGGGGCCGGGACAAGTGTTGATCCGCGTGGAGGCTGTCGGGGTCAACTTCATCGAGGTCTATTTTCGCAAGGGCGTCTACAAGGCGGCGCTGCCGCTGACGCCCGGCAGCGAGGCGGCCGGCACGGTAGAAGAGCTGGGCCCCGGCGTGCCCGGTTTTGCCGCAGGGGACGCGGTGGCGTCAGTGAGCGTGCTGGGCAGCTATGCCGAGTACGCGCTGGTTCCCGCTGCGCAACTGGTAAAGGTTCCTGCGGGGCTGAGCATGGAGCAGGCGGCAGCAGCTCTGTTGCAAGGCATGACAGCACACTATTTGAGTCACTCTACTTTTCCACTGAAGGCCGGAGAGACGACGCTGGTTCACGCAGGAGCAGGCGGCGTGGGCCTCTTGCTGACGCAGATGGCCGCGCGGCTGGGGGCGCGCGTGATTACTACTGTCTCCACCAAGGAAAAAGCGAAGCTGTCGCGCGAGGCGGGCGCCTCGGATGCGATTCTGTACACAAGTCAGGACTTCGAGGCGGAGGTCAAGCGGCTGACCGGCGGCAAGGGTGTAGACGTGGTCTACGATTCAGTAGGCAAGGACACATTTGAAGGCAGCCTGAACTGCCTGCGGCCGCGTGGGTTGCTCGCTCTTTTTGGCGCATCAAGCGGGCCGGTGCCGCCTTTCGATCTGATTCAGCTCAGCGGCAAAGGCTCGCTGTTTATTACCCGCCCCACATTGTGGCATTACGTTGCAACCAGGGAAGAGCTGGAATGGCGAGCCGGCGACGTACTGGGCTGGGCCGCCAAGGGCGATCTAAAACTGCGCACTGAATTTGTGTATCCGTTGGCCGAGGCCGCGCGGGCGCAGACCGATCTCGAAGCGCGCAAGACGACCGGCAAAATTTTGCTGGAGCCGTGAAAAGACAGGGGTCAGGGGTCAGGGAAAAGAGGGTGCCCCACCCTTGCCGCGTCTTTGTTCTTGCGGCATCGGGATCCCCAACGACAGGTCTTCGTCGTTGGGGTGACCAAGGGTGGGATAGCACAATGCCCGCACTACGGAATGCCCAGGAGCGCTCCAGCCACGCGCTCACGCCGCCTTGGCTAGCGCCTCGATCTCTTCTGCCAGAGCCTCAGCCGCCTTCACGCAGGCCTCGCGCCCCACATCAAGGTGCGTGACCAGCCGCATCGCATCTGGCCCGACGGCGTTGGCCAGAATGTCGCGCGCCTTCAGCCGATCCGATAGCTCGGCCGCGCTCAGCCCGCCGGTCAGCCGGAAAATCACGATATTGGTTTCGACCGCACCGAAGTCGATCTCGACGTTTTCGATGTTGGAGAGCGCCTCGGCCAGCAACCGCGCGTTGGCATGGTCCTCATGCAGCCGTGCGGGTCCCTGCTCCAGCGCAATCAGCCCCGCGGCGGCAAGAATGCCTGCCTGGCGCATACCTCCGCCTAAAGCTTTTCTATAAAGCCGCGCCCGCGCCACCAGCTCCGCCGAGCCGACCAACATGGAGCCTACTGGCGCTCCGAGTCCCTTCGAAAGGCAGAACATCACGGTGTCGAAGCCGCGCGTCAAGGTCTTCACATCCACGCCCAGTGCCACTGCCGCATTGAAGATGCGCGCTCCATCCAGATGCAGCGGGAGCTTGCGCTCTTTTGCCCCGGCCCAAATTTCTTCAAGCACGGGCAACGGCGTCACCGAGCCTCCGGCAAGATTGGCAGTGTTCTCAATCTCGATGAGGCCTGTAGCCGCGCGAAAAGCTCCGCGCGCGTAGATCGCCGGCTCAATGTGCTTCCATGTCAAGATGCCCCGCTCGGCTGGAACGGCGCGCACCAGACAGCCGGAGAATACCGCTGTCGTGGCCATCTCCCAATCGAGGATGTGTGCCCGCGACTCGGCGATTACCTCCTGGCCAGGCTGCGTGTGCAGGCGAATGCCGATCTGGTTGCCCATGGTGCCCGTGGGCACAAACAGCGCCGCCTCGCGACCAAATCTTTCCGCAGCGCGCCGCTCTAAAAGATTGACGGTAGGGTCCTCGCCATAAACGTCGTCGCCCACCTCGGCCGCAGCCATCGCCGCGCGCATTTCCACCGTGGGTCGCGTAACCGTATCCGAACGCAAATCGATTATTGCCGCCATTGTCTTCTACCTTTCCAGTTTCGCAGGGCTTCAAAATCAAGCCTGTCTCGATAACTGTAGCCAAACAGTCTTCCCGCAAAAAGGCGGAAAGGACGGCTTGTCGAGTCTTTTCCTATTCCCTATTCCCTGTTCCCTATTCCCTGCTTCTACGGTATCTGCGCCATGGGCAACTCGATCACCGGGGTCCGCTTGCCGTCCTTCACGGCATAGGCCCAGAGCCCGTGAAAATTCTCACGCAAGCCTGGTTGCGCCTTGACCAGCGCGCTCAAAACAACAACCGCTTCGGTGCGCTGCGCCGCCGGGTCGGCAACTCCCGTCGATTCGTAGGCAACTCCCAGGTCAGCGTGGAGCAGCGTGGGGTCCAGGCTCACCGCCTCGATCTTCCAGGTGCGCGGGCCGTCGGGGAGGGTCAAAGGAAAGGCGTTTTGCGGAGAATTCCGGGTCGCGGCCTGCTCGGTCACGAGTTTTTCCAGATTCGGCGAGGAGAGAAAATCCATCGGCAAGAGCAGCATATGGGCGGTTTCGTAGGCGTACCACGCGCTCCACCCGTCGATCTTATCTAGATTAATCCGGGCCAGTTCGCGGGCGTGCGACCACCACCATACGCCATCGTGTCCATCAAGTGCGCCGGGACGCGCAGTCAGTCCACCCAGCTTCCAGCCGCCGGCCAGGCCGTCCCAGGCCAGGATGATGCCCAACTGGCCGGCGTACGGCGCTCCGGCTGCATCTGCCAGCACCACGGCATAGCGGCCCGGCGGCAGCGCGCGCATGGACAGCGTTACGGTGATTGAACCGCTCGCGTTGGAGCAGAAGAACTGTGTGTCGGCGGGCGCGGTCAGGCTGGTCGCGTCCAGCAGGTAGAGACTGCGCAGTTGCACTTGCCCGCCCTTCATCAGCACCGCGCCAACCTGCGCCTCGGTGCTGATGCCTTCCCAGTCCTGGGCCACGGCGGGCAGCAGCGCGGCCTTCAACGCGGCCATATCCTGCTCAGCCACGGCCACGGCGAGCCGTCCACCGGCAGCCGTCAGCGCGTCGCGATCCTGCGGCAACAGCGCGGCCTGCGTGGTGCAACTCGTGGCGTGGCCAGCCATCGGCGATGCCAGCAACACCACCACAGCCGCCGTCGCGGCAAAACCCTTTGATCTGAGGCGCATTCCCTGTACCCTTCTTTGGAACTCCTGGCCGCGGAATCTCTTGCGCGAGCGTCCACAGGCCACTGTTAGTCTAGTACAGTAGAGCGGCAACCGAATGGCGCGCCCCGCAGTCTCTGCCGGAGCGGCCGCAACAGGCCCGTCACGCTTGGAGCAAGGAACGGATTCTCATGCGCATTGACCTCTCGCTCAAATCGCCGGCTTCGCTGGGGGGCTTTCACGCGCGCATCTTCGCTCTATTGGCGGTTCTGGCGGCGGCTCTTTGCGGAGCGCAAATGCTGGCCGCGCAAGCATCGCCACCCTCTGCCCCGCACACCACGGCCCACAAGCGTGCTCACGCGCACAAACGCCGTGCTGCCGCAGTTGCGCAGCCCTTAACACCTCAGGCGGCGACGCCGGCGGTTGCACCCGCGCCGGAACTTCCAGCCTGGCCGGCCAATGAAAAGCCGGTTCCGGCCACGGTCACATGGGACAGCCACGGCCTGCGCATTGAAGCCGCCAACTCCAGCCTCGTGCAAATTCTGGAAGATGTGTCCACGGCCACGGGCACAAAAGTGGAAGGATTCGACGCCGATCAGCGAATCTTTGGTATTTATGGACCCGGCTCAGCGCGCGACGTGCTCAGCCAGCTTCTGCAAGGCTCCGGTTACAACGTCCTCCTCGTCGGAGATCAAGGCCAGGGAACTCCGCGCGAGATCGTACTCAGTTCCCGCCACCCCGGGAGCGCGCCGCCGGCCGGCAATACCGCCCCAGCCAATGCCAACGACGAAGACGTCGATACGGATGAGCCTCCACAGCAGCAGCCGGGTCGACCGGTCATGCCGCCCGGCGGGCCGGCTCGCACTCCGCAGCAGATCCAGGAGATGCAACAGCAAATCCTGCAACGCCAACAGCAAGGCCAGCAGCCTGGGCAACCGCCCAACACTCCGCCGAATTAAGGGTCACGCTGTAGCGCTGCGCGTCGGTGCCGTGGAATCGGCTCGCGGAATGAATTGTCGCTTACGGGAATTGGTCAAGAATATAGAAGTGGTACTTATGGGTGTCTATCAATACTCACGGGCGGGAAACCGCCCACTGCACCTGACCTCTGTTCTATAGCGCCGCTTCCGGCTGGACTTTCACAGCCACAGAGCGCGGACGGGGACAAATCAACGAAAAGCCCAAGCGAAGAATTCCATAAGCCGCCCAAACGCCAAACGCAAGCGAGCCAACCGACCCGCCAATTAACACTGCCAAATTCAAAAAGTCCGTCATTGCTCCTACCCTTTGCTCATTTTCCCTTTGATTTCTAGTACCGTTCGTGCCCGTTATTCGCTCGTCCAGCCATATCCACAAGCGCCAGGGAATCTTTTCCTGCGATTGTCTCAGATATATCGGCAACGTTGACCTTTTTTTCTATTGACTAAGAGAATACCCTTAAGATTGTTGCAATTAAGTGAACCGCTATGTGTGCGGCACATACTTTAGTCACGTAGGCTGATTCCCCAAACCTCCATCAGATTTCGGCCATCGGATTAGCCCCACTGGATCTGCCAACAGCCAAAGCGCTGATTGCAGGCAGTTTTCTTTGGGGTCGTGCGTTCGCTCTTCGATTTCGGCGATAATCGATTTATCACCTTTCGAGGAGAGTTCCCCCATGCCAGAACCAACGATTGCCCAAAAGAGTCCTTATCCCGTTGCCGTCGAAGCCGGCAAGAGCTACTACTGGTGCTCCTGCGGCCGTAGCGCGAGCCAGCCCTTCTGCGACGGCAGCCACAAGGGCAGCGAATTCACGCCCGTAAAATTCGAGGCCACCGAATCGAAGACCGTCTATTTCTGCGGCTGCAAGCATAGCGCCAATCCAGTTTTCTGCGACGGCAGCCACTCCAAACTTTAGCTCCTTAGATTCCCACCCTGGCCGCAACAACAAAGACGCGGCGAGGATGGGGCACCCAGATTGACCTGAATCATGCCGATCACTCATATCACGGTGCGCGGGGCGCGCCAGCACAACCTGCGCGACATCAACGTGCGCATCCCGCGCAACACGCTCACGGTCGTGACCGGCCTCTCCGGTTCCGGCAAGAGCTCGCTGGCCTTCGACACGATCTATGCCGAGGGACAGCGCCGCTATGTGGAGACGCTCTCGGCCTACGCGCGCCAGTTTCTCGACCAGATCGAGCGGCCCGACGTGGATTCAATCGAGGGACTCAGTCCGGCCATCTCCATTGAGCAGAAGACCACCAGCCGCAGCCCGCGCTCCACCGTAGGCACTATCACCGAGATCTACGACTACCTGCGCCTGCTCTACGCATCGATTGGCACGCCACACTGCCCCAACTGCGGAAGGCCCATCGCCCATCAGAGCGCCGACCAGATCGTCCAGCGCATTCTCGAACTGGGCCGCGGCGAGCGCGTCACCGTGATGGCGCCTGTCGTCCGCGGGCGCAAGGGCGAGTTCAAGGAACTGCTTGACCAGCTTGATCGGCAAGGCTTCCGCGTCCGCGTTGACGGCGAGCTGCGTGACCTCTCCGAGCCGGTTTTGCTCGACCGCCGGAAGAACCACACCATCGAAGCGGTCGTCGATCGCATTCTGCTCAAGAATCCTTCAGCCGACGCGCCCCCACTTCCTCCCGGCAAACCGTCAGTGGAAAAGCGTCTCGACCTGGCCGTGGCCAAGGCTCTGCAACTGGCAAACGGACTTCTACTGGTGGCAGTCACCGGCGGCGAAGAGCAGTTGTTTTCTTCGTCGATGGCCTGCCCGGATTGCGGCCTCGACGTGCCCAAGCTGGAGCCGCGCAGCTTCAGCTTTAACTCCGCCTTTGGCGCTTGCCCCGAGTGCCACGGCCTCGGTTCGCTTTATGATTTGGACCCCGCCAAGGTCATCACCGACTGGTCGAAGCCGCTGCTGGACGGCCTTGGTCCCGGTTCCACGTCGCAATACTTACTCAAGCTCATTAACCTCGCCGCTATTCGCTACAAGATCGACCTCAAGACGCCGTTCGAAGAGCTGCCCCCGCGCCAACAGCATTTGTTGGTCTACGGCCCACCCAAGAACGAGGCTCCGCGCACCGGCTTTCACGGCGTTCTGACCTTCCTGCGCGACAGCATTGAAGAGTCGAGCAGCGATTCCTATCGCGAATCGATGATGAGCTACATGTCCGCCACGCCTTGCCCGATATGCCGCGGCAAGCGCCTGCGCCCGGAATCGCTGGCTGTGAAGATCGGCGGCCTCTCCATCGGCGATTTCACCGCTCTGCCGCTGAACCGCGCGCTGTCGGCGGCCATCAACCTCAGCTTTACAGCACGCGAGGCGCTGGTGGCCGAGCGTATTCGCCGCGAGATCGCCGAGCGGTTGGAGTTCCTCTGCGCCGTCGGACTGACTTATCTCTCGCTGGACCGCAACGCCACCACGCTCTCCGGCGGCGAGGGTCAGCGCATCCGCCTGGCCACGCAAATCGGCTCTCGGCTGCGCGGGGTGCTCTATGTTTTGGATGAGCCTTCGATCGGCCTTCATCAGCGCGACAACAACCGGCTGATTCAGGCTTTGGAAAGCCTGCGCGATCTGGGCAATACCGTGCTGGTCGTCGAACACGACGAAGAGACCATCCGCCACGCCGATTACGTTCTCGACCTCGGGCCCGGCGCGGGCCGACTTGGCGGCCAGGTGGTTGCACAGGGAACTCCAGCAGAGATCATGGCCTGCCCGGAGTCGCTCACCGGACGCTATCTCTCCGGCGTTTCGGAGATGCTGCAACGCGACCATCCGCGCCCGCTTACCGGTAAGTGGCTCACAGTTACCGGAGCGCGCGAGCACAATTTGCAGGACGTGACAACGCGTATTCCTCTGGGTGTGATGACCGTCGTGACCGGCGTAAGCGGAAGCGGCAAGAGCACCCTGATTAACGATATTCTCTACCGTTCGCTGGCTCAATCCATATACGGCTCACGCGAGGAACCGGGCGCGCACGACACCATCACAGGCGCTGAACAGATCGACAAGGTTGTCCGCATCGACCAGTCGCCCATCGGCCGCACGCCGCGCTCCAACCCGGCCACTTACACTCAGGTCTTCGCGCCCATCCGCGACCTTTTCGCCATGCTGCCCGAGGCCCGCGAGCGTGGCTACAAGCCGGGCCGCTTCAGCTTCAACGTCGGCGGAGGCCGCTGCGAAGCCTGCCAGGGCGATGGGCAGCGGCGCATTGAAATGAATTTCATGCCGGACGTCTATGTGCAGTGCGAGGTCTGCAACGGTCGCCGTTACAACCAGGAGACGCTGGCCGTAAAATTCCACTCGCACTCCATCGCCGACATTCTCGAACTGACCATCGAGGACGCGCTCACCGTGCTGGCCGACGTGCCGCAGGTTCGCCAGAAGCTGCAAACGCTGGTCGATGTTGGCCTCGGATACATCCACCTCGGGCAGAGCGCGACCACACTTTCCGGCGGTGAGGCGCAACGCATGAAGCTGGCGCGCGAACTCAGCAAACGCCAGACTGGGCGCACACTTTATTTGTTGGATGAGCCTACCACCGGCCTGCATTTCGACGACGTGCGCAAACTGCTCGAAGTTCTTCACCGGCTTGCCGACCTGGGCAACACGGTCATCATCATCGAACACAACCTGGACGTGATCCGCAACGCCGACTGGATTCTCGACCTCGGCCCCGAAGGCGGCGAAGACGGCGGCCACATCGTCGGCCAGGGTCGCCCCGCAAAGATTGCGGCCACTCCCGGCTCTTACACCGGCCAGTTCCTCAAACGCTATTACACTTCAAGCAGCGGGCACCTTGAGCCTGTCGATCTTGAAGATGAGTCTGCGGAGATCGATACAGCCGCCGTGCCTGACGCCTCAAGGTTCGTTTCTGAGAACGGGAATTCCACCGTACCTTCCAACATCTCCGATCCAAAGCCTGCGAAATCAATCAGCCGCAAGAGCGCGACTACAAAGAAGACAGCTTCCAAAAAATCCACAGTTCGCAGAAAGAAGACGGTGCTTCCATGAGCGACTTCGAGCACACGCCGTACGAACCGGAGCAGGACTCAGTTTCTGTTTCCAGCCAAGTCTTGCTGCCAACTGAGCAAACTGCCCATGATTCGCAGAAATTATTTCAGTCCTGGTCGCAACCCAGGATCACTCCGCCCACACGCATTCCGCATCTCGGACATCTCTGCCTGCTGGTGGCATTTGTTGCCACTGGGTTCGTCTGCGCAATGGTGCTCATGCTGGTTGCCTTGCACTTCCATCTCTTTGGCGCCGCAACATTGGATCAGGTCAAAACCAATGTTCATTATATTTTGGGCTTCGAGGCGATACTCTATCTCGTCGCATTTTCCCTGGGCCTCATCATATTTCCGCTGCTTTGGAACAAGAGCTTCTTTGCCGGCATCCACTGGCGCGGCGCGACGGCTCTTCATCTAGGCTGGAGGTTGCCCGCTATCGCCATCGGCTGCTTTGTGCTCGCAGCGGTCGATCAGGTGCTTCTGCCCGGCCCGGCCAACGCGCCCATCGAAGACATTTTTCGTTCTCCGGGCGCCGCGTGGCTCATGTTCGGGTTCGGCGTCGCCTTTGCGCCTTTTTTTGAGGAGATGGCCTTCCGCGGCTTCCTGCTGCCCGCCTTCGCCACGGCCTGGGACTGGACAATCGAAAAAAGCACCGGCAAGCTCGCTCGTCCGCTCGACGAGAATGGTCATCCCCAATGGTCCATCCCCGCCATGGTGATCGCCTCAGTCTTAACAACCGCGCCCTTCGCTCTGATGCACGCTGATCAGCAAGGCCATTCGCTGGGACCGTTCATTCTGCTGATCGTGATCAGCCTGATTCTCTGCGCGGTTCGCATCGTTACGCGCTCACTGGCAGCCAGCACACTGGTCCATGCCTGCTATAACTTCCTGCTTTTCTTCTTCATGCTCGTCAGCACCGGAGGATTTCGGCATTTGGAAAAGCTGTGAACGCTAGCTTGCGGCCTGAGCTGTGCCGAATCACGCAAACCTACCCATTCGCAAAACAGGGCCAATCCGCATATCGGATTGGCCCTGTTTATTTGCTCGAGCATAGTGCGCGCCTAAAATGCTGCTCGGAAGTTACCGCATGGTCGCCATCTGAGGCGTTGCATCGGCCGTATTCGACAGTAGCTGCACTTCCACGCGCCGATTCTGCTTGCGCCCTTCGGCGGTCGAGTTTGAAGCCACTTCCTTGTCCTTGCCAATGCCAATCAGATAGAAGCGATGCGCGGGAATTCCATACTTCGATGCCAGATACTGCACCACCGCGTCGGCTCGCCGCTGGCTCAGTTCATAGTTGTACTGGGCCGACCCGATCGAGTCAGTTCCGCCGGTGACTTCCAAGAGAAAACTCTTAGCCGTTGTAAGCTGCGCGGCAAAGCTATCCAGTTGTTCGCGGTCATCTTTCGTCAGTACCGCCTTATCAAAGCCGAAGGTCACCGCAACATCGGCCACCTTCTTGTAGGTATCCAGCCCCTTCACCACGCTATCCAGCGTGTCCGCGCGATGCACGGCGAGGTTGGCCTCGGAATCGGCGTCGCTGGCGGCCTTGCCCGCGTTCTGCGCGTTCTGGCCTGCCATGTCGGCAGCGCCCTGCGCCTGCCTGATCCCCGCCTGCGTGCGGTCATCAACGTCGTGAATCTGCCGGTTGTTCGCCGCCGTCTTGTCTTCCAATTGATTGGTGTGGTCCACCAGCGGCGCCGTCTGGTTGTGCACATAATTCTTGGTTGCGCACCCCGTCACGCTCGCCACCACGAATCCCGTTGCCAAGCTCAGCACTCCTAACCGATATACGCTCATGAATCCCGCCTCTCTCCGCCACGCTCCTTGCCGTGCTGCACACTGCTGGCGGAACTGGCATTTGCCTTGGTGAGGAACCATGCATTCCGTGCGCCAAACTCAACAAATCTTGAATACTGTGAAAGCAATCGCTTTACGAACAAAGTTCTGCAGCTCCCGGCTGCTCCCGCCGTGTACTTTTTACGCAACCCGGTAAGGAATGCATGGCTCAAGGGATACGATTCCCTGTTCCCTGCTCCCTGTTCCCTAACCGGCTATCCTAGAAACTGGCTCTGCCTTATGGACCTCTACGAGAAAATCCGCGCCTTGCCCATGCAGCCCGGCTGCTACCTCTACAAGAACGCCGAGGGCGAGGTTATCTACGTAGGCAAGGCCAAGAACCTTCGCCAGCGCGTCCGGTCTTATCTTTTGGAGGCCTCGCAGGCCGATGCCAAAACCGGCTCGCTGATGCGCGAGGCCGTCGATCTGGAATACATCCTGGTGGGCAACGAGAGCGAGGCGCTGGCTCTCGAAACCAATCTCATCAAGGAGCGCAAGCCGCGCTTCAACATCCTGCTCAAGGACGACAAGAGCTATCCCTACGTCAAGCTCACCATGGCCGACCGCTTCCCCAAAGTCTTCGTCACCCGCCGCCTGCTTAAGGACGGCGCAGCGTATTTTGGCCCTTACTTTCCCGGCAGCCTGGCTTACCGCGTGGTTGAGCTGATTCACCGCAGCTTTCTGATCCCCAGTTGCAAGGTGGATCTCTCCCGCTATCATCCCCGCGCCTGCCTGCAATACTACATTCATCGCTGCCTTGGGCCTTGCGTCGAGGAACTCACAACGCCGGAGATTTACAAGAGCGCTGTCCGCGATGCACGCCTGCTGCTCGAAGGCCGTCACGCTGAGCTGGAACGCACGCTCTCCGCACGCATGATGGACGCGGCTGCGGCCGAGCAGTTCGAGACCGCCGCTCGGCTGCGCGACCAGCTCTCCATCATCCATCAACTCCAGGAAAAACAGCGCGCCGCTACTGCCGAGCAGAGCGATGACACTGACGTCTTCGGCTATCACTTCGAGGACGGCAACCTGGCCGTCAACCTCTTCCACGTCCGCTCCGGTAAAATCGTCGATCGCCGCGAGTTTTTCTGGGAAGATTTGCCGGAGTTGCTGGAAGCTGCCGCGCCGGAAAGTGAAGAGCCGGCTTCAGCGGTGAAGGGTGCGGGCTTCAGCCCGTACATTGACGAGCCGAAATCTTCGGGGGCTTTAGCCCCTGAGGGAAATGCCAGCGATTTACCCGGCGCACCCTTCCACGCAGGTCAGGTCTTTTCCGCCCTGCTCAAACAGCTCTACATCGACCAGCGTTACGTCCCGCGCTCCATCCTCGTCCCGGCCGATTTCGACGACCGCGAAGCCCTCGCCGCATTGCTCACCGAGCGCACCGGCCATCGCATCGAGATCGCCGTTCCACTACGCGGCGAAAAACGGTCGCTTGTTGACCTGGCTGGCCAGAACGCCAAGCAATCTTACATTCAGCGCTTCCGTGTTCTCGAACCCTCGCGCAAAGCCATTCAAGAGGGGCTCGCCGACGTTCTTATGCTCCCTGAGTTGCCCCGTCGCATTGAGTGCTTTGACATCTCCCACATTCAGGGCGCGGAGACCGTGGCCTCGCTGGTGGTTTGGGAGGACGGCAAAATGAACAAGCAGGCTTATCGCAAATTCAAAGTGATGACCGTCCTCGGCGTAGATGATTTTGCATCCATGCGCGAGGTGGTCACGCGCCGCTATCGCCGCCTGCTCGAAGAAAAAAGGACCATGCCTTCGCTGGTGCTAGTAGATGGCGGGCTCGGCCAGCTTCACGCCGCCGCCGAAGCGCTTGAATCCCTTGATTTCGCCGCCGCCGGCCTCACTCCGCCGCCGCTGGCGTCGATTGCCAAGCGCGAAGAGATCATCTATCGCTATGGCAACGAGGAGGAGCCGGTCGTGCTCGACCGCCGCTCGCCGGTTCTGCACCTTGTCCAGCTCATCCGCGACGAGAGTCACCGCTTCGCCGTCGGCTATCATCGCCAGCGCCGCGCCATGCGCGACCGCGATTCCGAACTGCTGAACATTCCCGGCGTCGGCCAGCAGACGAGACAGCGCCTGCTCACTCACTTCGGCAGCCTGCGCGATGTGCAACAAGCCACGGCCGAATCCCTCGCCGCCGTCGTGCCGCGCAAGACTGCCGAAACCATCTGGCAGCATTTTCACCAAACCCAGCCCATACGCTGACCGATGCCGGGCAGCTGCTTTGGTTCACTCTGAATCCATGGCATAACTTTCAAGCCGCCGGCCAATCCATTCTTCCGGCTTCGGTCAAGGCAATCCGGTTGGCAGGCAGAGCCCTTACTGGAAAGATGACAAAAAGTTCATCCCAAAATCAGTGAACAGACTGAGATAGCTTCCCGATAGCGCACAGAGAGGTGGTACCCATGAATGTATCCGCTATCAGTCTCATTACTCCCCCAGTAGCTCCGCCCGTGCCTCACAATGCAGCCGCGCCGGCTGCATCGCAGCCTGCCGCAGCTTCTTCGCCCACCGATACGGTTTCCTTGAGTCCCGCCGCTCAGAAGGCGCCACAGGCGGGCGACGTTGATCGCGATGGCGACTCGCGCTAGACCGTCAAGTTGAAGCTCGATCTTGAATCACAGTTGTTGTTCAAATCTTGTCAATCCTCGGCAAAGCAGAGCGGCATGGCCCCGTCAAGAGGCCGTTTGCTTGTGCTGCCTGCCTTGCTGAGGACCGAGAATGGACGAATCTGTATTGGGCAAGCGGGCGGTAAACAGCGGGAAATTGTGATCGAAAGATGCAATCGTCTCTTCCAACATTCCCGCGCCGCAATTACGATGACCGTCTAAATACGGGCGCCCTATTCTTTCGCTTTTTTCTCTAATGGCCATGATGAACTACCCATTGAACAATCACCTGGTTTCTGCCGATACCTTACCCAACGCCGGCATCCTGGCTCAAGAAATGTGAAAGGTGATTATGAAAAAGCTTGCAACACTCTCGGTACTCGCAGTTTCCGTCGCCTTGGCTCCCATGCTGGCGTCCGCCTCACCCCTGTCTCCCACTCCGGTAGCCGCAAAGCAAGCCTCCGATACCGCAACCCAGACACAGCTCCTCAAGGCTGCTCCGGCTTCCTCACCCACTCCTGACTCCGCCCGCAAGAGTCTCGCTTTCCAGGTCAACGACGTGAAGGGTTTGCTGTTGACATGCATCGCGCCGCAACTTGATACAGACCCCAATACCGATATATTCAACGGTTGCACCTTGGCGCCGGGCCGGACATTGGACGATGTTATGCACACCTTTATTCAAGCAATCCACTTCATTCAGAATGAGCAGTTGAAGGAACGCGCCGAGTGGAACAAAGACCGCGAAGAGAAGTCGGGGCAGGATTCCGCGCAAAAGTAGCGAAACAGACATACCCCGGCAAGGATGCGCATTGGTTGGTCGCACTTGCCGGGCGCCTCATCCTCCTGTCTTTTTTCTGGCGGGAGACAATAAATTCTGCCCGGCAAATTTAAAAAGCTGTGCCTGACAACTTCTGGAACCCTCCCCGCCGCGCTCGGCATCTAAGGACAGTAGTTCAATGAGCGATAGAGGTTAGAGAGGGGATCATGAGTAAATCCATCTACGAGATTCCAGTAAAGAAGATCGATGGCGCGGATGCAACCCTGAGCGAGTACAAGGGCAAGGTTTTGCTGATCGTCAACGTGGCTTCGAAGTGCGGCCTGACGAAGCAATACGATGGCCTGGAAAAGCTCAACAAGCAGTACAGCGGCAAGGGCCTGGTGGTGACCGGTTTTCCCGCCAACGACTTCAAGGAGCAGGAGCCGGGAACGGACGCCGATATTAAAAGCTTCTGCAAGCTGACCTTTGGCGTGGAATTCCCCCTGTACAGCAAGATTACGGTGGTCGGTGCCGGAAAGCATCCGCTTTATGCCGCGCTGATCGCCGCCCAGCCCAAGGCCACGAGCCTTTCGGAAGTGCCTTTCGGCGAGTTTCTGAAGACGCACGGCATCACGCCCAACCTGGAGCCGGAGGTGCTTTGGAACTTCGAAAAGTTCCTTGTCAGCCGCAAGGGCGAAGTGGTGGCGCGCTTTGCGCCCGACACCGATCCCGACGCTCCGGCATTGATCGCGGCGATCGAAGCGGAACTGGCCAAGAGCTAAGAAGCGACTATTCCCTCGTTTTGCCGACGGACCTAGGAGAATGCGACGAAACGAGGGAAGCCGCGAATTTTGTTTTGCCTGACGAGAAAATCCATACACAAAAATCAATGGAACCGCCCCCGCTCTTGCCGCGTACAATCGCTTAGACTGTCGCCCAGGAGGTCTGCTCCTCTTGCCCGAAACAATTTCGCACTCCTCTGAACAATGGCCTGCGCGAACGCCGCTGCGCGCTGCCCTGTTGCTCGCTGCGACCTTTGCCACGCTCACCTTTCTTGTCCACTTTGCCAGCTCGTTGTGGGGCGGCCATCTAGGTTACGGCTTCTTTCGCGATGAGCTTTACTTCCTCGTTAGCGGCCATCATCTGGCGTGGGGCTACGTAGATCAGCCTCCGCTGGTGGCCTTGCAGGCGCGGCTGGCCGAGATGCTCTTTGGCATCTCGCCTACAGGCATTCGCATTTTCAGCTTTGCGGCTGGAGGCGTGATTGTCGGGCTCACAGGCATGCTGACGTGGCAGCTTGGCGGACGGCGCACAGCGCAGGTGCTGGCCATGATGGCCGTCCTCGCCGCTCCGGTATTTCTGGGCACCTCAAACTACCTCTCCATGAACTCCTTCGAGCCGTGCTTGTGGATGGGTGCGCTGCTGGTTGTCTTGCGGCTGGCGGATGGCACAGCCAGTCCGCGCGCCTGGCTACTATTTGGATTGCTGGCCGGCCTCAGCATCGAGAACAAGCACTCGACGGTTTTCTTTTTGGTAGCGCTTTTGCTCGGCCTCATTCTCAGTCCCCAGCGGCGCATCCTCTTCTCGCGGTGGTGCGCGGCAGGCGTGGTTGTGCTGTTACTGCTGGCGCTGCCTAACTTACTCTGGCAGTGGGTCAACCACTTCCCCACGTATGAATTGCTGAACGGTGTGGCGCACTCCGACAAGAACACAAAATTCCCGCCGTTGGTCTTCCTCGTCCAACAGGTCAACATGCTGCTCATCGTTGCGGCTCCGCTGTGGATCGGCGGCCTGGCCTGGCTCGCCTTCGCCCGTCGAGCACGGCCGTGGCGCTTCGTCGTCTTTACCTACCTGCTGTTTCTGGCCATAATGATGGCCATGCACGCCAAGGATTACTACGTTGCGCCCATCTATCCGGTGCTCTTTGCCGCCGGAGCAGTGGCGCTGGGCCAGCTCACTCAGCGCAACTGGCCGCCCATTGTCTGCACGGTGATTTTGGGCTACTTGCTCTGCCGCGTCACCGCTCCCATCATGCTCACGATTCTGCCGCCAGAGAAGTACACCGCCTACGCGGCACACTTTGGCGCCAACAAGGTCAAAAGCGAAAAATTCACCAGCCCACTGCCGCAGTACCTCTCCGACCGCTTCGGCTGGCCGCAGATGGTCGAGGGCTTTGCCGAGCGCTACAACGCTCTGCCGCCCGATGTGCGTGCCCATACAGCAATCTTCTGCGGCAACTATGGCGAAGCCAGCGCCGTGAATGTTCTGGGACCAAAACTTGGCCTGCCCACAGCCATCAGCGGTCATCAAAACTACTTCTATTGGGGATGGAACGGCTACAGCGGCGAATCCGTTCTCACCCTCGGCAACGATCCCAAGGACTATGCGGACTCCTACGCTGAAGTCATTGATCTCGGCCCCTTTGACGCGCCGTGGATCATGGACCACGAGCATCACCACTACTTCTGGCTTCGCCACCGCAAGCGCACCTACGCCGCCGACTGGCCGGAGTTCAAGTTCTGGTACTGAAGTAAGGCCCACATGCGGGCCTTTGATTCCGTTGCCAAACTGGCGGTTTATCAAACCTTCACGTGCAAAACTGCACGATTTGAAAGAGAATAGAGTGAGACTAACTTTTTCGAGCATGACAAGAGGAACGCTTGACACAAATTCAGATTGAAGTGCCCCGGTGGACCGCGCAGGAGTTCGAGCGGCTGGTTTTTGTGAGCAACCCAAAAGTTGCGGTTTTCGATTGCGATGGAACACTGTGGAGCGGCGACTCTGGCTTCGGCTTTATGGATTGGTCGCTGAGGAAGGGCTTGGTTTCGCGCTCGACCAGCGACCTGGTTGATACCCGCTATCGCGCCTACCTGGCCGGCAAAGTGAACGAACAGGATATGTGCGGCGAGATGGTGCAGATGTACGCGGGTCTGCGCGAGGAAGAGTTGCGCGCCGCGGCCGCCCGCTACATACGCAAGTACGTTCAGCCGCGCATCTTCCCGGAGATGGCTGCGCTGGTGGGCGCGCTCATCAAGGCTGGTGTCGAGATTTGGGCCGTCAGTTCCACCAACAAGTGGGTGGTTGCCGAAGGCGTGCGCGATCTCGGCATTCCCGAGGAGCGCATACTGGCCGCCGAGGCGCGCGTCGTTGCCGGCCTCATTACCACGGATATCTTGGACGTACCCACCGATGACGGCAAGGCCGCGGCCCTCAAGCGCGTGGGCCTCGCCAGTCCCGACGCGGTCTTCGGCAACTCCGTCCATGACCTTGCGATGCTTCAGATTGCGCGCAACGCCTTCCCGGTGAACCCGTCTCCGGAACTGCTCGAAGCGGCGGCCAAGAATGGCTGGGGCTACTTCCAGCCGGAGGCTGCTGTAGAGGCCGAGGCGGCCGTCGGAGGCGAATTGCCCTCTTCTGGAAGCTGAGCGCTTTCACGGAAACATCAATGCTGTTTTCACTCCAACAATCAAGGGAATACACGACTTAAACTCTGTGACCCTTTTGGTGCGCTTAAACTAGTGGTGTGGAAGAAGTTCAACCAAAATCCGATTCGCGGCCTGGTGGCCCGGCGCTGCGCTTTGTGGCGGCAGCGCTGATCGTGCGCGGCGGCGAAGTGCTGATCGGTCAGCGCCGTCCCGACCAGCCGATGGCGCTGCTGTGGGAATTTCCCGGCGGTAAGATCGAGGCCGGCGAGAGCCCGGAGCAGGCTTTGGCCCGCGAGTTGGACGAGGAACTGGGCATCAAGGCCGCCATCGGCCCTCCCGTCGTGCGCATCCGCCACAATTACCGCCATGGCGGCGCCGTCGATTTGCAATTTTTTGCCGTGCACGAGTTCACCGGCGAAATCGTGGGCCGCATCTATAACCAGGTGCGCTGGGTCAAGCTGGAAGATCTCTCCGGATATGACTTCCTGGCCGCCGATAAGGGGCTCATTCGCGATCTGGCTGCGGGAAAGCTGCTGTAGGCACCTGCGATGCAGCAGACGGCTTCGGCTTGGCTGAATTCAGTTTCTCGCGGTTGACCGATCTTCTGATCCGGGTTCTCGCCCAGCGATAATGGCTGCTTGTTTGGGCTGCAATCCACCTTGCCAGCGGCCAGACGCGCAGCCAGGGATAGAGTTGCTTGCGAAAGAGCTTCTCCTGAGAGATTGAGCGGGTCAACTCGAGCATCTCTGCGTACGTGGATTCGAACTCGGCGAGTATCACCTCGTAGCTCACATCCTTCCACTTGCGGTAGATGCGATCGTTCAGGGCAGGAGTCTGCGTCCACTTCAAGTCTTCGGCGGGAGTGCGCGGATTTCCGCCCCGCAGTCCCTCTTCGTACCATCCGAGGAACATCTTCTTCCATTCCACAAGATGTGCCATGACATCCTTGGCGGACCATTCATGGCAAACGCCTGGAAGTTCGAGTTGGTGTGCGTCGAGGCCTTCGATGCACTTCTTCAACAAGCGGTACTCGGTTTCGATGGCCTCAAGAAGTTCTTTCTTCGTCTTGGCGATCGGCATTGCGGCCTTCCTTGCGGCGGCAGAGCGGGCAATGATGCTTGTCGCACCGCCGGACTGATTGTAGCTCGACTTTGCATAAGGAAGTGCTAGGGAGATGAAGATTCGGCGCCTGAGAAGGTTTCTTCATTCTGGAGCCGGCCGCAATCCGCGGTTCAAAAGCGCCCAAACAGACTAGAAGATACCCTTTGCTTTTCGGCTCGAGCAGGGCAAAAAGGCCGCTCATCGAGGTAAAAATCGGATTTTTTCGGTGATTTTCCGAGGCCGAATCTCACGATGCGGGAGATTTTGGGGGTGAAAAGTTTTCAACAGGCATTGATTCAAAACGAGTTACAAATAATCTGCAAGGTTTTGAGGGAAATTTACACTCCTTGCTCGAGGGGGGAGGGGGTACA
>Ga0255350_1000041_pt1 | contig 45388 bp, 34 predicted proteins | sample HBST25r1metaG_FD_186028 | JGI IMG/M metagenome (GOLD analysis project Ga0255350, IMG submission 186028) | Peat soil microbial communities from Stordalen Mire, Sweden - H.B.S.T-25.r1 | ecosystem: Environmental > Terrestrial > Soil > Wetlands > Peat | place: Sweden: Norrbotten County, Stordalen...
CAGACGCCTACGCCAACCGCCGGAGGAGCCGCATCGATTTCAAATCGTTCCCGGCGCAGCATAAGTCTATCGATTACGTAATCAGTGCTTTACGATAACTCCACCCATTTTTCCCCGGACAGCAGTGGTCCAGCCAAATCAACCGCTCAATTCAAAGAAAAGGCTGTCTTGGACAAGAGTGGGACAAAGTACAGTTCTCAAACAAGGGAGCCGGGTGCCGATTGTGACCGGAAGCAGCGACGACGATAGCTCAAAATCCAACGCGCAAGTGCAATATATGGATGTGGGGCTGAGTATAGAGGCCTTCGCGGATGGGGTTCATGATGGCGCGAGATTGCGCACAAAGGTCTCGCAATCGAGTGTTGCCGAGGAGAAGTCCGGTGTGGGCGCGCAAGATCCCGTGATACGTCAAACTACGCTGGATGAAATCACTACCCTGGTGCCAGGCAAGCCGCTTGTTCTTGGCTCGCTCGACATTCCCGACACCACTCGAAAGCAGGAAATCGAAGTCGTGGTCGAACTCGTTCGGTAGGCACGAGGGGCGATCATCGGACGCCGCTTTGATGATCGCCCCGGTATCCCGCGCCATTGTATGCGATTTCACTCCATACTTTCACCACCTAGAAGCTCACTTTGCGTTCTGGGAACCATGTGAGCTGAATCGTGGTGGTTGTGACCGTCTGCCGGCCGGGGAGATAGATTGGTGCTTTCCACTGTTCCAGAGCGAAGTTGCCGTTCACTTCGAAGTCCTTGCCGAGGCGCTTAACCGCCTGAAAGTTGATGTCGTGCAGGGTGGTGCCGCCTGGGATGAAGTCCTTGGTTGCCTTTTGATTGCGCAGGCCCACCTGGAGCCATTCATTGCCGCTCAGGTGCCAGGTAATCCACGCCTGGCCGCCCTTGTCCTCGCGTCCGATCCAGTCGCCGAAGAGCTGGCCATTGTTGGTATAGCCCTGCCTCTGAATCCCCTCGAAGTACATGAACTGGCCGTAGTGGCTTGCACCATTTGAGGCAGAAGGATCAGTGGAGGCAGCTTCGACGCGCAGGTCGAGCCGGGGAACCCCAGGTACATGCGAGAGATAAAGACCGGGCCGGTATGCGGCGCGGCGGGGGGCGTCAGCAGGAGAAACATCGTCATGCACTTCCGAGTCCGTGTAGAGCGTGAGCCATTTGCGGACGAAGGGCAGCCGATAAGAGAAATCGAATGCGCCAAAGCGTGCGCCGGGATCGTCGCGGCCGTCTTTGGTGTTGCCACTGGGAGAAGACAGGCTGACAAAACTCTTCAGAAAAGTGTGAATGGTTATGGGCGCGTGTCCCTGGCCGCCCCAGATCACCGTGCGCTCAAAGCCGAATTCCAGATTTTCCGTGGGTCGGAAGCTGACCTTCTCAACGTGTACCCAGGGATCGCCTGGATTGATTACGTTGGGCAGATTGAGATTCAAGCCGCCGGGATTGACCGGATTGGGCATATAGGTATGCCCATGAAGCCCACCGACCAGGAAGTCGTAGCGGAACGGCCCTGTAATCCAGGAGAGCAGTGGAATGTGCAGCGGCTCGACGCGATTGATGCGGAAGGAGTAGATATTCTCGGCGTTGTTGGAGTAGGCCATCCCGCCGCCTAGCCCTGGCCCAAGCCATTCGTCTTGTTTGCCGAAGGAGATTTCATGGTTGAGCAGATGCGCGGAAACGAAAGCCTCCATCACTCGCCCGTCGGCGGTGCTGGCAATCGGCCCCATAGGGATGGTGGCTTGGTTATAGGGGATGCCGGAAGGATTAAGAAAGGTGGTGGCGTCAACTGTGCTGAGCGTGTTGGCCAGCCCCTGGGAGTAGCCGGTGGCCGAGGGCGCGGCCTCGAACTCGCCGCGCACGTAGAATACGAAGCGCCCGGCTATGGCATAACCGCTGGCGCCGGTGTAGTTGTTGAAGCCGTTTTCGTAGGGACGGCCATAGTCGTTGATGATGGTCGAGCCAAGATGATAGCTGTCGTGCAAGGGCGTTCCGCTAATGGCCTGGGCTACGCTGTAGATTGACTCGATGTGGGTGTTGCCCTGGCGAGGCGAGCAGGGGCCTTCTGCGTCGGAGCGTAGTTCATGCATCAACGCGTCGTAGATGCCCTGAGCCTCGTCCGTGGCTGCTCCCGCATCCGCATCCTGGATGCGCGCACCGGCCTCTTCCATCATGCGGCCCACGCTGGCCCGGGTCCACGGCCTCATGCCGAGGAAGACATTGTCCACAAAGCCCAGCGAGTAAAGCCGCAGCATGGCCGGATAGACCCAGCTATCGACCGGGATGTAAGGCGAGCCGAGCGCGGCGGGCATGCAGGGAGACACAGCGCCGGCGCTTTCCCAACCCCGCAGCCCGGAGCCGCCAGATTGGGTGGCCGGAGTCGCTCCGGGATCTTCGGCCGCAAGAGGAACGGCCGCCAAAAGACAAAATCCGGCGAATAAAATTGCGCATTCAAAAGCAACAGAGATGAACCTGCACTTGCTCAAATTCATACCCCTCACTTTATCATTCGCTTCCTTTGGAGGTGGACGCTAGGTGAGAGCAGCGTACGGCAGAATTCCTCTGGGTGGACGAGCGGCACCCTTTGTCTCGTTTCAGGACAGTGCAAAATTAAAGTTTTCAAATACATAAGAATTCTCTGTAAGAAAAGCCCGTGTTCGCCGATAACCCTATTTTCCGGCCGGTGACGCACGCGGCTCCTGCGCCTGTCACTGAGCCATTTTGCGGGAGCGATCACCATGTCTTCACCTTCCATGGCTCTTGGAGTCTATGCGCCGCGAACCTCGGCCGGCGGACACGCGCGGCTGCAGGCCCAATTGCGCACATGGCTGCCGGTGCTGGCCTTCTCAATGGTCTTTGCTGTCGAGTCCACCTCATACTTTGGAGGGGACCGGACCAGCGAGCCACTGCAACGCGTGGTCGAAGCGATCTTCGGCTATGACGTGTGTGTGCACTGGGATTTGATCCATTTTCTCATCCGCAAAACAGGGCACTTTATGGGCTACGGAATGTTTTCCCTAATTTGTTTTCGCGCTTTCTGGATTGAGCTGAGCGGCATGGCGACGCGGATCTCGCGCCGGCTGGGAGCGCACGGAATGGCGATTCTAGTCACTTTTTTGGTCGCCAGCGCTGACGAATTTCACCAGAGTTTTTTGCCTAACCGGTACGGCGGGTTCAGCGATGTGCTGTTGGACTGCTGCGGGGCCGCGATGATGGGCTTGGCGCTTTTTGTTGCGATGCAGATGGTCAAGAGCCGGAAGCAGGCGCGCGTCGAGGCTAACCTCCGCCTTGAACCTGCTTATGTCGAAGTCGCGGCCTAAGAGTCTGTCCAAAAACTATCTCTTGAAGGGTACGGGCTTCAGCCCGTACGTTGAGAGCTTATTTTGATTTCCGGCTTTAGCCGCTGAGGGAATGCAAACTGCCCTAAAAGCATACCTCAGGGGCTAAAGCCCACAATAATCCGTGCCTTTGAAGTACGGGCTAAAGCCCGTACCCTTCATCCAAAACCGAGTTATTGGACAGCTTCTAAGAACCTACCCGTAAATTGAGAAAGGAATGTGGCGCCGATCTTCGGACCGGTTCTACTGGCAGCGGCCACGCTGCCATATGTTACCTGCGGGTCTGGAGACCCACAGGACAGCCGACCAGGAGGCGCTACCATACTCTGAGGCGCAACCTTAAGCTCTAAGGCGCTACCAATTTGGGGAAAAGCTCTAAGTAGAATAGTCCGCGTTGATGCTGACGTATTCATGGGTCAGGTCGGTAGTCCAGAAAATGCAAGAGCCGGCGCCCTGGTGAAGCTGGATGGAAATCGAAAACTCACGCTGCGCGATATAAGCGTGGGCGGCGGCTTCGTCGAATTCAGGCGCGCGACCGCCATTGCTGCAAATGGCAAGTTCGCCGAAGCGGATGTCGACGCGCTCCGGGTCGATCTGAGCGCCGGAGTAGCCGATGGCCGCCAGCAGACGGCCCCAGTTGGGGTCGCTACCAGCCCAGGCAGTCTTTACCAGAGGCGAATGCGCGATTGCTTTGGCAATCTTGAGCGCGTCCGCATCCGTGGCCGCGCCTTCGATGCTCAATTCCACCACATGCGTAATGCCCTCGCCATCCGCGACAATCTGGCGCGCGAGCGACGTGCAGACTTCGGTCAAAGCCGCGCCGAACGCCGCGTTTCCGAGACCGATCTCGACGCCGCTGGAACCCGAGGCCAACAGCAGAACAGTATCATTGGTCGAGGTGTCTCCGTCCACTGAGATGCGGTTAAAACTGACTTCGATGGCCGCGCGGAGGTAAGTGTCAAGCACTGCCGGCTCAACGGCCGCATCGGTCAGGATGTAGACGAGCATGGTGGCGTGCGGCACAAGCTGGGGATGAATCATCCCCGAGCCTTTGCACAGCGCGGCGATGCGGACTTCGCGCGGCGCGCCATCCTGGCCGGCAATCTCCAACCGTTTGAGCGCTGTCTTCTCCACCGTGTCCGTGGTGAGGATGGCTTGGGCAACCTGCTGGAAGTGGTCAAAATCGGCGCCCAGGGATGTGGCCAGTCCAGGCAACACGGCGATGAGCTTCTCTGCCGGCAGCGGAACGCCGATGATGCCGGTCGACGACGGGAAGACCTCTTCAGCCTGGCAGCCAAAGAGTTGGGCGGCGGCCTCGCAGGTGGCACGGGCCGCATCCAGCCCCGCCTGGCCCGCGGCGCAGTTGGCGTTGCCGGCATTGATGGCGACGACGCGCACTTTTGCCCCGCTGGTGCGCAGATGCTCCTTGTCGATTATCAGAGGGGCCGCAGTGACGCGGTTGGCGGTGAAAGCAGCGGCGGCGCTTGCTGGTGCGTCGGCCACAATGAGAGCAAAGTCAGGGCGGCCGCTTCTCTTAAGTCCCGCTTTGGCAGCGCCATAACGAAAGCCTAGGGGAAGGGCGAATGGAGTGGCATCGGAGATTTCGGCGGTGGGTTTCAATCTATTTAATTTAGCAGGTGAGATGGGCTGAGTGCTCTGTTGTCTCATGTGCCACGTCCGGGGAAACTAGCTTACAGTCCGCGAATGACGCGCACTTCATGGGATAATCGAGGCAGTTCCTGGAGCCTCATCAAGTTGGGTAATTTGCAAAACCGGATTGTTCCGGACAGCTCCGGCTTTTATAGGAAACGATGGTGTGATGGATAGAAATCTTTCAAACAAGTCAGAAGCAATCGACGACCAGGAGACGCACTTTCTTGAACTGCGCAAAGTGAATGTGGCGCGCGGCGATCGCGTGGTGCTGCACGATGTAAACCTGACAATTCGCGCAGGGGAACACGTGGCGATTCTGGGTCCAAATGGCTGCGGAAAATCCACGCTGATTCTGGCCATGACCTGCCAGATCTACCCAATTGTGAAGCCAGGCATGACGGTACGGATCTTTGGCCGCGAGCGCTGGGACCTGACGGAGTTGCGCAAGCATTTTGGCGTAGTGGCGGCTGGTCCGCGGGGTGATCTGGCAGGCGAGTTACCGGGCGAGCGAACCGCCGTGACCACTGGTCTTGATGCGGTGATTGCCGGATTCTTTTCCGCCTCGACGCTGTGGCCAAACCTTCACGTCACGGGCGAGATGCGCGCACGGGCGAAAGAAGCGCTGGAGCGCATGGAAGCCATGCACCTGGCGCGGCAAACGGTGGGCACGATGTCAGCCGGCGAGAAGCGGCGCATCCTGATTGCGCGGGCGCTGGTGCACCGTCCACGGCAACTGCTGTTGGACGAGCCTTCGAATGCGCTTGACCTTGCGGCGCAACGAGAACTGCGCGAGAGCTTGCAGCGTCTTGCCCGCGAAGGCACGGGCCTCGTGCTGGTGACGCATTATTTGGGAGATATTTTGCCGGAAATTGAGCGGATTATTCTGATGCGTGCTGGGCGCATCGTGGGCGACGGGCCTCGCGAGGAGATGTTGACAGAGGCGAGGCTGAGCGAACTTTTTCATGTGCCGGTGCGCATCGGGCGCGATGAGAAGTGGCTGCATAGCTGGTAACGGTACGAGGAGAAATTAAATATCGCCTCCTCTTGACGCGCCGCCCCTGGAGGGGTAGTTTAACGATACACGGGAAAGGAGGTTGGTCCAACTGATGCAAGATTCTTCAAGTTGTTTGGTACGTGAGGTGACTGAGGCCTAAGGCATCGCGCCTTAGTCCCAATGGTCGCTCCGGCGGAGAGAGTCTAACCGCATGGGACGCAACCGCACCTTCACTGTTCGATCGTTCTCTCGACCCGATGTGCGCGTGGCAGTTCTTCAATACAGCGGCGAATATCGCCGCCGAAGGGAGTCCGGCTTGCCGGGCGTTGCTACGTAAAGATTGAGGCTTGGGAACGGATGTGAAGATGCTCGGGCACTCGCATGAGCGCGATGGCCTTAGTCCAATACCCACAGTTCACCGCGACGGCCTGGGCAGTGCGCCCAGGCCGCCGTTATGTTTGAAGCTGGAATTGCGGCAAGCGGGGATGGGCGGCTCTGCGGTACACTCAGGCCCATGCGGGTTTTTGGCGTCGATTGTGGAACAGAGATAACCGGCTATGGTGTTGTCGAGTCAGACGACACGGGACGGCAGCCGCGGCTGGTGTTGAAGGCGATGGGCGCCATACGGCTGGTCAAGTCCAAGACTACGGCCGAACGGCTGGAGCAGGTCTTTCGCGAGCTGAGCGCCGAGCTGGAGCGATGGAAGCCGGACACTGTGGCCATCGAGGAGGTCTTCTACTCGGTGAACGCCAAGTCGGCGTTGAAGCTGGGGCAGGTGCGGGGTGTGGCTCTGCTGGCGGCTGCCAGGCAAGGACTTCCGGTAGCCGAGTATGCGCCGCTCAAGATTAAATCCAGTGTGGTGGGCTACGGATTGGCCAAAAAAGAGCAGGTGCAGTTCATGGTGGCGCGGCTCTTGGAACTGGCCGAAGTGCCGCAACCGGCGGACGCTGCCGATGCCCTGGCTGTCGCGATCTGCCACATACACACCGCACAGACCCTGGAGGCGCAAGGCGCGGGGCGCAGCTAAAGCGTTTTTCGGCCTAACTGTTTGCGATCAATATAAACATTTGTGCTCTCCCACCCTTTGTGCAAAGGCCGCACAAAGGATGGGGCACCCGAACTTTTGTTAAAATGTTGGCCGAAAATGCTCTGATTTCAGGCTGATTCAAGAGGGCGAGCCGGTACCGTTCTGCGCGGCAGCCGACTTGCCTTCAAGGTAATGCCAGAGAGCCGCGAAGCTCTCGATGGGTACCGCCTCGGCGCGAGCCTGAGGGGCGATTGCGGCCTGAGCCAGTGCGGCGGCAACCGCTGTGGGCGGAATCCCGGCAGCGCGAAGGTTGTTGGCCAGCGTCTTGCGCTTCTGGGCGAAGCACTGGCGCACGAAGCGCAGGAACGCCGCTTCTTCAACACCAAGCTCGGCGAAGCGCGGGGCAAATCGCCAGCGGAAGACCGTCGAATGAACGTCGGGCGGGGGTGAAAAAGCACTTGGCGGCAACGTGAAGAGCCGTTGGGCTGGCCCGTAGAGCTGCACGGTGACCGAGAGCAGGCCGTAGTCGCGCGAGCCCGGCTCGGCTGTAACGCGGTCGGCCACTTCGCGCTGCACCATGAGCACGGCGCGGTCGAGCGCGGCGTGGCTCGAGGCCAACTTCAAAAGAATCGGCGAAGTGATGCCATAGGGAAGGTTGCCGACCACCAGCAAGCGTTCACCCGCCGCAGCCGAGGCCGCGGCAAAATCGAATTGCAACACGTCTTGCTCGATGACGGTTACACAGGCGGAGGCTTCCTGCGGAAAATGCACGCGCAGGTGGAGCGCAAGCTCATGGTCCAGCTCGACGGCCAGCACGTGGGCGGCGCGGGCGGCCAATTCTCCGGTGATGGCGCCGCCGCCGGGGCCGATCTCGACCACCGTGCGTCCGGTGAGGTCGCCGATGGAGGCCGCTATACGCTGGATGGCCTCGGGGTCGTCGAGGAAATTTTGACCGAGCTTGGGTTTGGCGGGCATGGGCTTCTTTGATGGTAGATGAAGCCGCAGGCCGAACGAAGCACTTGGCGGACTCAACCGTCATTTTTCAGTGCCGCAAAATGCAGCTTTTGGCGCAGGGTAAAGCCCAAGCCTTCGTAAACGCCTATCGCGCGAAGATTGCTGGCGCGAACGTGCAGAAAAGGCGTCTTGCCCCGTTTGCGAATATCTTCCATCACCGCGATCATGAGAGTGCGCGCGAAGCCCCGGCCCCGCGCGTCCGGGTGCGTGCAAACCGCGCTCACCTCGACGAACTGGGGCAAGTGCAGGCGCTGCCCAGTCATGGCTAGCAAGCGTCCCGAGTCAAAGATGCCGAAAAATATCCCAAGTTCGATGGTGCGGTGATTGAATGGCCCCGGTTCGGTCAGTGTGGCCAGTTCCAGCATTGCCGGTACGTCATTGGGCGTGAGCCGGCGAAATTTCGGTTCCCGCGCTACGTGTAAGGATTCCTGATCTCGGGGTTCCAAACAGATCATCTGATCGAGAATGTCGTAGTGTGCCATAGTCCAGCCTGCCGGGGGCGTTGGCGGCTCCGTAAAGAACAGCGCCAACATCTCGCCAGGGCTGGCGAGTGTTCGCAGCGCTTCGTAGCTGGCTGCGAAAGTGTCTTCCATGCCACAGAGCGGTCCGATTTCGGCTGGAAAGCGCCTTGCCAGCCCGCTGCCCAAGGCGAGAGAACTTTGCTCTGTCACCAGTGCGTGCCAGATTGGATTGTCGAGAGAATTGGAGCCGGAGACCGGCCGAGTCGAACCGGAGGAAGAGAATGAAGACAAAAGGCTCATCGGATCGGGGTCGTGCATGATCTTTGGATGAAGAGGTTTACCTGCCGGATGCGGAAACCTTGTGCCGTTGCAGGCCGCATATGGTTCTCCAGCAATAGCGTAGTAGACTGGCCCTTTGGCTGATGATTTCGATCGATTAGAGCGGATTGGTTCGCCGGCCATGGAGAAGCCGTCATGCATATTGTTTTTGCCGCCTCGGAGTGCGTGCCATTTGCCAAGACCGGGGGATTGGCCGACGTGGTGGGAGCACTGCCTCCGGAGTTGGTCAAGCTGGGCCACGAGGTGACGGTCTACCTGCCGCTCTATGCAGGCGTGCGGCGGCAGATCAAGGGCGAACTGAAATACGCGGTCCGCTCCATCACCATTCCTTTCGAGTACTACAACCGTTTTGCGGGAATCGTGGATGGTGGCAAGCGCGCAGGCGTGCAGTACTACTTTATCGATTGTCCGAAACTTTTTGATCGGGAAGGACTTTACGGAACCGCTGAGGGTGATTATCCCAACAACTGGGAGCGTTTTGGCCTGTTTTGCCGCGCGGTGCTGGAGGCGGCCAAGCTGCTCGGCGTGCCGGATGTCTTTCATGTGCATGACTGGCAGGCCGCGCTGATTCCCGTTTATCTGCGCACGACCTATGACTCTGACCCGCTGTTGAAGAACGCTGGCGTGGTTCTGACCATTCACAACGCAGCGTACCAGGGAGCGTTTCAGCCGGCCACAACGGAGCGGCTGCTCTTTCCATGGGAGATTTTCACCATGGACAAGCTGGAGCAGTTTGACAACTTCAACTTCCTCAAGGGCGGCCTGGTCTACTCCGACATTCTGACAACGGTGAGCCGCAAATATGCTGAGGAGATTCAGACGCCGGAGTTTGGCAACCAGCTTGACAGCGTGTTGCGGGGGCGAGCGGCGGTGCTGCGCGGAATTCTGAACGGCGTGGACTATGCGCAGTGGAACCCGGCGACGGACGCGAACCTAGTGGCGCACTACACGCCTGAGAACCTGGCCGGCAAGCGGGAGTGCCGCGCCGATCTGCTGCGCGCCTTCGGCTTGGAACAGGTGAAGGACTCGACCCCAGTGATCGGCATTGTCTCGCGGTTTGCTCTTCAGAAGGGCTTTGACCTGGTGGAGCAGATTGCCGGCCGGTTGTCGGAACTGGATGTGGCCGTGGTGGCGCTGGGCTCGGGTGAGCCGGTATATGAGAAGTTTTTCCGCGATTGGGCATTCTGGAACAAGGCGAATGTGGCTGTGCGCATTGGCTATGACGACGCGCTTGCCCACAAGATCGAGGCAGGGGCCGATATGTTTCTCATGCCTTCGCTCTACGAGCCTTGCGGGCTGAACCAGATCTATTCACTCAAGTACGGCACAGTGCCCGTGGTGCGCGCCACGGGCGGCCTGGATGACACCATCGAGGAGTGGGACCCGAAGCAGGGAACTGGGACGGGCTTCAAGTTCAAAGGCATGAGAGCCGAAGGTCTGCGGGATGCCATCGACCGCGCTCTCGCGGCTTTTGAGGATAAAGAAGGCTGGAAGAAGCTGATGCTCAATGGGATGGCGCGGAATTATAGCTGGGAGCAACCGGCGCGGGAGTACACGGCTGTGTACGAAGAGGCGGCAAAGAAGCGGAAGTAACGTAACGGCCCAGACAAGACCGGGATTGAATTTGTACGATCAGGAATCTTCACAACTACATTATTTTTCCATTCCCTCCAACTCTGCGGGCGGGCCAGGATACATTTTGCGCACCAGCCACAGCACTGGCAGGCCAATCAGGATGAGCGCTGTGCCCAGCAGCGAGCCTTTCAAGTTGCCCAGGAAACTGTAGACCAGCACAACGGCTGCGCATAAGACAAAGATGGCCGGCAGCAGCGGGTAGCCCCAGACCCTGTAGGGGCGGGCGAGGTCTGGCCGCCGCACGCGGTAAACGAAGACCGTGGTGGCGATGAGCAGGTAGAAAATCCACTCGGAAAAGATGGCCAACTCGAAGTGCTGCTGAAACTGGCTGAAGAAAAGCAAGAGAACGGTGGCGATTAGTCCCTGGACTCCCAGAGATGTGGAGGGGGACTGGAAGCGCGGGCTGATGTGCGCGAATTGGCGGAAGAAGAGCCGGTCGCGGGCGGCGGCAAAGGGGACGCGTGCGCCGGACATGACCGTTCCGTTGAGTGTGACGAAGATCGAGATAGCCATGGCCGCGGCAACAAAACTTGCTCCGGCCGGTCCCGCGACGACCTTGAGCGCCGCCACAGCAGGCTGGCTGCTGGCGGCGATTTGCGTGGCGGAAAGAACGTATTGCATGGCGGCGTTGGTGGCCATGTAGAGAAAGCCGATGATGCACAGGCCGCCGATCAGAGCGATGGGCAGGTTTCGCTCCGGCCGCTTGATCTCGCCGGAAAGAATCACGAGGTCAGGCCAGCCGTCGTATGCCCAAAGAGTGGCGATCATCGCCAGCATGAAGCCGCTGAAGCCTCCCACGGCATGAGGCAGCACTGTGGCGTAATTACTTAGAGAGCCTGAGGCTGACGAGAAGCAAAGCGCAACAACGATGAGGATGAGTATGCCCTTGAGGACAGTGAAGACGAGCTGGAAGTCGCCGGCCTTTTTGATGCCCAGATAGTTCAGGCCGGTCATGAACCAGACTACGGCGATGGCGAAGATCTGCGACCACTGGAGGGGGATGGGACCCCCTATGGCTTGATGGCTGAGGCCGCTGAATGCCGGGAAGAACTCCAGCGTGCGGGCGAGTCCGATGGTGATGGCCGCGGCTGAGGCTGGTTTGGCCACGGCAAACCATGTCCACATATAGAGGAAAGCTGGTGTGTTGCCGTATGCGCCGCGCAGGTAGACAAAGCCGCCGCCGGCATAGGGCAGCATGGCTCCCAACTCGGCCAAGGTCATGGCGCCGAAGAGCGAGAGCAGGCCGCCGGCGATCCAGGCGAGATAAACCAGCGCGGAAGAGCCGACATCCTGCATCATCTCCCGCGGCACCAGAAAGATGCCGCTGCCGATTACGGTGCCGACGACGAATGCCGTGGCCTGATTGGCGCCGAGCACGCGAGGCAGGTTGGCCATGACAGGTTGGTTTTGCGTGGAGGGAATCTGGCTCATGCTGATATGTGAGGGTAGCATGTGCGGGCTGCGGTTTCCAGCCCAACGCGGCGCAGAATCCCGCCAGCCTGATCCCAAGAATGGGCGAACACCCTCGTGGCTCCGGCCAGCATTTTCGCCTGCAAGAAGCTCTGAAGCAGTTTAGAGTGGAGTTGGCGCCACCGGTAGGACTTTTGGTTTCAGGAACCGTACAGTCCTGCGTTTCGGGCGCTCTGGGCGCGCTGAAATTGCGAAGATCACAGTAACAGAAAGAGTGGGGTATAGAGTTGCCCGATACGATTAATTGGCCAAAGCTGACAACACAGCCGCGCCGCCGCCGTGGCGGATTGTTTTTTCTCATTGCCGTCGTTGCCGTTATCGTGCTCGGCGGACGGACCGCGCTCTCCTACTGGGTTGACTTGCTGTGGTTCAATTCGCTGGGATACGGCGAGGTGTTCTGGAAGGCGCGGGGGCTTGAGTGGGGCATCTTTGCGTGTTTCGCCGCGCTGACGTTTCTCATTTTGTTCGGGATTTTTTCCGCTCTCAGGCGGGCCCATCGCGACGATCTGCCCAGCGACCACACCGTCTTTATCGCCGGCCAGGAGGTGAAGCTGTCGCTCAAGCCCGTGCTGCGCATCATTTCGATTGGTGGTTCGCTGGTTGTTGCCGTCCTTACCGGCGGCGCCATGGCCGCGCAGTGGCAAACGCTGGCCCTGTGGTGGTATGCGCCGCAGGCCGCAGGAGCTGTGACTGATCCGATCTTTGGCAAGCCGCTCGGCTTCTATCTGTTTACCCTGCCGGCATGGCAACTGATCGTTGGCTGGCTGATGACGCTCAGCGTGATTGCCTGCCTGCTTGCCGGCGTTTTTCTGCTTGTCGCGGGCGGTTCGCGCGCGCTTACTGGCGGCCGGCGCAGCCTTTCCGAGTTGCCCTGGCGCGGGATCTCCATCGCGGCAGCATTTCTGTTGCTCATCGTCGCCCTGCGCGTATATCTCTCCCGCTTTGAGCAACTATTCGATCACCATACAATCTTCGATGGCGTTACTTACACCGATGCGCATGTGACGCTCACCGGTATGCTCGTAATTAGTGTTGCGCTGGTGCTGGGTGCAGTGATCGCCGCGGCGGGCGGCTTGTTTGCGCCGCGCGGGCGCTGGCTGATCGCATCTCTGGCTCCGGCGGTGCTCTGTTATGCCGTGGTCGCGGTGGTGGGCTGGTATGTCTCGAGCTTTCTGGTCAAGCCCAACGAGCTGATCCGCGAGCAGCCCTACATAGTGCATAACATCGAGATGACGCAGCAAGCTTACGGCCTTGATCGCTTCCTGCGGCGCCAGTTTCCCGCCGAGACAACCGTCGAGGCAACCGACCCGGCCAACAATCAGCTTACGTTGCAGAATATTCGCCTGTGGGATGTGAAGGCGCTCCAGGATACGCTGCGCCAGATTCAGGAGATCCGCACCTACTACGATTTTCCCGATATCGACATTGACCGCTACCAGATTGGCGGCACCATGCGCGAGGTGATGCTGGCCGCGCGCGAGCTGAATGTTGAAAAACTGCCCGAGAGCAGCCGCAACTGGATCAACGAAAAGCTGATTTATACCCATGGCTACGGCATCACCATGAACCCAGTGAACGGCTTTACGACCGAAGGCCGGCCCGCGCTGATGCTGAGTAACATGCCCGTCCAAAGCACCACGCCCGATCTCAACGTCGCAAGGCCGGAGATTTACTTTGGCGAAATGACCAACACCGACGTCTACGTCAAGACGCGGCAACAAGAGTTCAACTACCCGCAAGGCGAGAGCAACAACCTTGCTTCCTACGAAGGCAGTGGCGGCATCGAACTGGGCGGGCTCTTGCGCCGCATCCTCATCGCATTTGACCGCGGCGATCTGGCCAAGCTGCCCTTCAGCGACGATGTGAACGCACAGAGCCGTCTGCTGATGCGGCGCACAGTGCGCGAACGTGTTGCCGCCCTGGCGCCGTTTCTCACCTTCGATCAGGACCCGTACATTGTGGTGGGTGAGGATGGACGGCTTTCGTGGGTTCTGGATGCGTTTACGCAATCGGACACCTATCCATACTCCACGCATTATTTTGTCAACGGTCAGTCCGTCAACTATATGCGCAACAGCGTCAAGGCGGTGGTTGACGCCTATGACGGTACAACTACGCTCTACGTCTTCGACAATCAAGACCCGATTCTGGCGGCCTATCGCACCATCTTTCCAGGCCTGTTCAAGGACGCGTCATTGATGCCGGCCGGGCTGCGCAAGCACGTACGCTACCCGGAACTTCTGCTCAAGTTGCAGGCCGAAGTCTACGGCCTTTATCACATGACCAATCCCGAAGTCTTCTATAACCGGGAAGACTTGTGGACCGTCGCCACGGAAGTGGGAACGGACGAAAGCGGCGCACAGTCTGCACAGCCGATGCAGCCCAACTTTGTGCTGATGAAGCTGCCGGGAGAAACCGGCGCGGAATTTGTGGAGATTTTGCCGTTCACTCCGGCCAACCGCAACAATTTGATCGGCTGGGTAGCGGGGCGCAGCGACGGCGAGCACTATGGCACTTCGATTGTCTACGACTTTCCCAAGACCAAGCAGATCGACGGACCGTTGCAGATTGAAGCGCGCATCGATCAGAACGCGCAGCTTTCAGGGCAATTGTCGTTGTGGAATCAGCAAGGCTCGCATGTGCGGCGGGGAACGCTGCTGGTAATTCCGTCGGGCAAGGCGCTCTTGTATGCCGAGCCTATCTACCTGCAGGCTGACCGCAGCCCCATGCCGGAGTTGCGCCTTGTGGTGCTGGCACTGCAAGACCGGCTTGCCTACGCGCCAACCTTCGAGGCGGCACTGTCGTCGTTGTTCGGCGGAGGCATCTCGTCGCTGAGCGCATCCGAGGCTTCAACAGCGCCGGCGGCAGCAAATCAACCTGCGGGATCGCTCACTCCCGCGCCTCAAGCGAAAGAAGACCTGAATGCGTTGATTAAAGAGGCTGGCAGGGATTTTGACGATTATCAACGATTAACCGCGGCAGGCAAACTTGCCGAGGCAGGGCAGAAGCTCGAAGAATTGAAGCAAGTGATCGGGAAGCTGAACGCGCACGCCAGGTAGTCAAGCGGCGGAGTTGGAAGCCAACTCCGCCATAATTCTCTCGACGGCCTCGTCCGCGGCTCTTGCGGCTCCATCTGAAAGTTGCATTGAGATTGGCTGTTGCGGATCGATGGTGATGGCGTAGAGCGCCACATCGGGTCCTCCGCCCTGGATGTAGAAAACATCCAGCAAGTCTTTGACGCCGATGTCGTGCGCCGTGAGCGTGGGCGGGTAATCGCGCGAAAAGTGCGGAGTGGTGCGGGTAACGGTGCCAAGAGGGTTGCCGTCGGAGGCTGCGTCGACGAGGATAACGCGGTCAGCGTTCTGCAGGTGCTCAAGCAGAACGAATCCGCCCGTGCCGCCATCCAGACACTCCACGCCAGCGGGCAACGAGTGCCTCTCCAGCGCCCGCACAACGTGCACGCCGATGCCCTCGTCGCCCATCAGGACGTTGCCCAGCCCCAGCACCAGCGTCTTTTTCTGATTCACAGCTTCCGGGTTATTTGTCACCCTTTTTCACCCGATCGAACTTCCATCCGCCAATGATCGAGGATACCGTGCCGCGCCCCTCAATGTAGTCATGATAGAAGGCAAGATAGACGTGAATGATAACAAAAGTGACAAAAAACCACAGGAAAAGGTGATGCCAGAAGCGCACACCGAATTCTCCACCCATCAGCGGCACAACCCAGACGAACATCCGCGGAAACCACGATGTGCTCATGCTGGAGTAGAGCGCGAAGCCGGTGATTGTCTGGAAGACAAACACGAGGAATGTGCCGAAGTAGATCAGGCCGGCCAGCGCATTGTGGCCGGTGGAGATCGGCCCGTGCAGCCTGGTTTCCAGCACGTCGGCTTTGATTACGTCAACGATCTCTTGCTGCTGGGCCCGCTTAAACGGGAAGAATGCGGTCCACCGGGCATACTGATTGCCGACGAATCCCCAGTAGAGCCTCGCCAGGAAGTTGAAGAGGTAAACGTAGGCGGCCGTGAAGTGAATGTAGCGCACCCAGGCGAACGAATACTGTTGAAAGGCCTCCGGCACATAGGAAGTGCGGATGGGAGAGCCGATCAGGTAGCCGGTGACGCACAAAGCCACCAGAGCGATTGCGTTGATCCAATGGTAGGCGCGCACCGGCAGTTCCCAAACGTAAATCCGCCGATACTCGGCCGGAGGGTTGCCATTGGCCGAAAACCCGTTGGTTGCGCCAATACCCGCTGCAGAGCTTGGATTACTCATGGCCGTCACTCGAAGGAAACCTGGTGAAGGTGCCGTCCCTGCGGATCGTACAAATGCACGGCGCAGGCCAGGCACGGGTCAAAGGAATGGATGGTGCGCAGAATCTCTACCGGCTCGGAGATCTTTGCCACCGGCGTGCCAATCAGCGCCTGTTCAAAGGAGGAGCGCTGCCCCTTGGCGTCGCGCGGAGAGCCGTTCCACGTGGTCGGCACCACAAGCTGATAGTTGGCGATGGCGCCGTCGTGAATCTTGATGTAGTGGGCCAGCGCGCCGCGGGGCGCCTCTGTCAGGCCGACTCCCTCGGCATCTTTGGGCCAGGTCTTCGGGTCCCAGTGATCGCCGTTGAAAGTGGAGACCTCGTTGATCTTCACGCGATCCATCAACTGGCCGAAATACTCCTTCAGCCAGGTCATGGCCAGCGCCGCATCCAGGCCGCGCGCCGCAGTGCGGCCCAAGGTCGAGAAGAGCGCAGCCACAGGCACATTGAGCTTGCCCAGGGTGTCCTTCACCAAATCCTGCACGTCTGTGCGGCCGGAGGCATAGGCAACCAGCAACCTGGACAACGGCCCCACCTCCATCGCGTCATCCTTCCAGCGCGGAGTCTTCAGGAATGAATACTTGTCGTGCCCTTCGAGCGTTTCAAAAGGCGGCTTGGGTCCGGTGTAATTGAGGTTCGTTTCGCCAGCCCAGGGATGGATGCCGACGTTGTCTCCGCCGTCGTAGCTATACCAGGAATGCGCGATATACTCCTTGATCTCCTGGGAATCGCGCGCGTTGACCGGATGGACATGGCTGAGGTCGCGGCCGAGCACTACGCCACGCGGATATTTGAACGAATCCGGCTGGCTGTAGCCTTTGGTGGGGAACTCGCCATAGCTGAGGTAGTTGGTCAGTCCGCCGCCCCAACTGGCCCAGTCTTTGTAGAAAGAGGCTACGGCAAGCAGGTCAGGAATGTAGACCTGGTTAATGAACTCATCCGCCTGGCTGATGAGCCGCGAGACCAGATTCAGCCGCTCGGAGTTGATGGCGGCTACTTCATTCATGTTGATGGAGCAGGGAACTCCGCCCACCAGATAATTCGGGTGCGGATTCTTGCCGCCGAAGACGGTGTGGATCTTGACGATTTCCTTTTGCCAGGACAGCGCGTCGAGGTAGTGAGCCACGGCGATCAGGTTCACCTCCGGCGGCAGCTTGTAGGCCGGGTGGCCCCAATAGCCGTTGGCGAAGATGCCCAGGCCGCTGGCGGCGAAGGCCTTGATTTTGTCCTGCACATCGGAAAAATACGCGGGAGTGTTCTTGTCCCACTTGGAGAACGATTGCGCCAGCTCCGCGGCCTTCTTAGGGTCAGCCTTCAACGCGTTGACGATATCCACCCAGTCCAATGCATGAAGGTGATAGAAGTGGATTACATGGTCTTGGACGTACTGGGTGGCCATCATGATATTGCGGATCAGTTCAGCGGTGGGTGGAACTGTAATTCCCAACGCGTCTTCCACTGCACGGACGCTGGTGAGCGCATGTACCGTGGTGCAGACGCCGCAGACGCGCTCGCAAATGGCCCAGGCGTCGCGGGGATCGCGGCCGATGAGGATCTTTTCCAGGCCGCGGACCATGGTGCCTGCGCTGAATGCGTCGGTGATGACGCCGTTTTCCACCACTGCCTCGATGCGCAGGTGGCCTTCAATACGAGTGATCGGATCGACGACAATGCGTGTCATAGGCTCTCAGGACTCCTTCTGATCTTCAGCGTGAACTTCCGCAATCACTTTGCGTTTGCGGATGTTGGTGACTACAGCGTGCGCGGCAACACCGGCCAGCGTGGCCACTCCGACCACCGTGCCGACCGTATCCGCCGTGCTCTCCACGCCGAAGCCGGGGAAGTTGGGCAGATGGTTATAGAACGAGCCGTTATCCCAGAAGCCTTCCTCGCTGCAACCGATGCAGCCGTGGCCTGACTGAATGGGATAGCTGACGCCTTCGTTCCACTTGGTCACCGAGCAGGCGTTGTAAGTCACCGGACCTTTGCAGCCCATCTTATAGAGGCAATAGCCTTTGCGCGCGCCATCGTCGTCCCACCGCTCGACGAAGAGACCGGCGTCGTAGTTGGCGCGGCGATAGCAGGTGTCGTGGACCCGGCGGCCATAGAACTCCTTGGGCCTGCCTTGACTGTCAAGCGCCGGAAGCTGCCCCAGCACCAGCAGGTGGGTAACCACGCCCACCATCACGTCGGCAATAGGCGGGCAGCCGGGGACGTTGATCACCGTCTTGTCCACAAGTTTGTGAATCGGAGTGGCGCCGGTGGGATTGGGCTTGGCCGCCTGAACGCAACCATTGGAGGCGCAACTGCCCCACGCCACCACCGCAGCCGCATCCTTGGTGACCGTCTGCAAGATCGATTCGGCCGTCTTGCCGCCGATCATGCAGTAGACGCCGTCCTCTTTTGTGGGCACAGCGCCTTCCACCAGCACAATGTACTTGCCCTTGTTGTTCTCGATGGTATCGGTCAGGCACTTCTCCGCCTGGAAACCGGAGGCAGCCATTAATGTCTCGGTGTAGTTGAGCGACAGCACATCAAGCAGCACGTCCAGCACGACGGGGTGCGTAGCCCGGATAAAGGACTCGCTGCAACAGGTACACTCCTGGAAGTGAAGCCACACTACAGCCGGTTTATCTTTCTTCTCGAAGGCCGAGACAACCTGGGCGACGCCGGATTGACCGAAGCCCGCCACTGTTGCAGCCGCAGTGCAGAACTGGAGAAAATCCCGGCGGCTGTAGCCCTTCTGCTGCATCGAATTCCAAATTGATTGACCCATGCCTACCTCGCTCGTGTGCAGGAACCGAAGAACCTCTGGTGGCGATGGGAGGGTTTGCTGGGAGCCGCCACCGGTTCCTGATGGATAAATCGGAAGGTACTCAGGCAAATAACGACTCGCTGTGAGCAGCGTCACATGTGTGCGTAATCACCTATGTGCTAGTGAGGTACGGCGTGAGGGTGATCTGCGTCACCCGGCCAACCATGCGGAGATGACGCTCAAGCGGCACAGATTTATGCGTGAAAAGGCCTTTGGGCCGGGGAAACGCGTGCATATAAATACATTGAATTCGGAGATAATTTAGACAACTTGCGCACAATTGAGCGATTTTCAGGCGAAATGAAGGCCTGGAAGGGTACTAAATCGCCTCCGGGCGATGCAAATCACTGCGCGCAAAAACAGCCAATAAACCATGTAGAGTCATGCGCTTGCGCAGGAACAAACGCACACAAATACTGCAATGGGAGACAAAATGGAGCAGGAAACGAAGAAATGTCTGGTTAAGAGGCTAGATGAGGCTGCGCTGGGGTTCCGGCTGGGACGGACGGCGGCGGGAGAGATGGCGGGCTGGGTGCGGTCGCTGCGGCAGATGCTGGAGATTCCGGTGGACGAGTTTGCGGGAAAACTGGGAGTCAGCCGACGGGAGATTTTCAGGCTGGAGAAGTCCGAGGAGGAGGCGCGCATCCAACTGGGCACGCTGCGGCGGGTAGCGGAGGCGCTGGATTGCGAGTTGATTTACGCGCTGACGCCGCGGCAGGGAACGCTGGGCGAGATGGCGGCGACGCGCGGAGCGGCGCGGGAGGCCGCGCGGAAACAAGCTCGGGCGGATGCGGATGAACGGAGGGTGGCGGAAGGCAAACCGCGCAAAGGGCGCGACCCGCAACTGGCGGCGATCAAAACGCTGATCCGGCTGGCGGGGATCAAATGCTGATGGGGCAGGGAACATTGGACAGTGATCAGTGAACAGTGGTCGGTGCTCCAGGGCAGGGAAAAAGGGGCAAATCAATAAGGTTCTACTCGGGAGGCAGTAAAGGCAGGCTCAGGTTCTCCGCAGCGGCGGGGCGATTGCGGGGAGCCTTTTTGAATGTTGCATCGCGGCGGTGGAGCGGATACTCCGGCTGCTTGCCGTCCAGAATCTGCTGGATGGTGAGGATTTGCAGCTTGGGGTAAGTTGTGCCGTCGATTGATTTGTAGAGGCCGGCCTCGGCGGCTTCGCGGAGCATGGGTTTGGTTGGCTCGTCAAAGGAAAGGAAGACGCCGATCTCGGCTTTTTCGCGGGTGAGGACGCGGCTGTTACGCGTTGGCGTCATACGCGCTTTTCTTGATGCCAAATGCAAGAACAGGGCACCCTCCTGACGCGCGGTTGCTCAGCTTGGGTATCAGTTTACCCATATGTGTTGTCGAATTGCCGAACGAACGCCCTCTACCCAACTCATCGAAGATATCTTGCAGCTCGCTTGCCCTTGTGATGATCGCCCCGACGCTCAGGACGTTCAACTCAAACAGCAATCGGAAAGTTGTAAGGTCCCTATCGAAGAAGGGATCCTTGTTATTCCATTCCGTTTCGATGGCTACGCGATTCCGGAAATAATCGACGTGGTGGGTTGGGGCGAGGGTGACAGCTTCATCTGCTTTGACCTCAATCTTGAATTCATGCTCCTTCCACTGTCGGCTGTAGAAAAAACCGTTAATTCCGCGTGAAATCGGCGATTTGCCGCCTCCCGGCGTCAGGATGTCTGAGCGTCGCAGGGTGAATTGCGCAAGCATTGCGATGAGGTCATCCCACTCTAGACGCAAGTCCGTGTGCAGTATAGATGCGGCATGATGGCTCTCCACGATCTCAAACTTTCTAAGCACCGCCTCAGGAAAAAGATCCAGGCTCATCGATCAGTACTCCAGAAACAATGCGTTTTCGCTCTGTGAATGGTTTGAGTACGTGTTCCAGGTGGGTGTATACGACCCGTCGGCTTGGTTTCCCCATGTTGTCCACCCAGGTCTCTGACCCCGTGCGAAGAGTTCCATAAACGGGCCGGGGCTACAACTCTCAATGATTCCGTATTGCTCGTCGGGCTTTCGAGAATGTTCACGTTTGCGGGTTGCCATGAAATTGACCTGCCGTCGGCCGGGCGCAAGAGTCCGAGCGTTCTTCCCCCGCACGCCGAAAAGGAGGATTTCGGTTACATTTCTGAAGTAGAAACCGACCCCTCGGCCGTCTGGGCCGCCGTCTTTCCTAATTTTGTGCCATACGATATTGCTCTTGTACTCAAACCCCCAAGCCCTCATTACTTCAATCCCATCCGGCAAAAGCGCGTTCGGAACCCAGAGGTAAAGATGCGCACTTATTGACGCGCATTTAGAAACCGGCAGCGCCTTTATGTCGTCAAGTGATAGGGTTGCATATCGAGAAAGCCGCTTATGTTCTGGTGCGACCTTGCCGGTTCGATTCTTGAATTGCCAAGGTGGATCTGCCAAGATCGTTCGAAATTTGATCTTCCCCGCAGTTGCCAATAAATCTGCAGCTGCCTCTAGTCCGCGCGGCGTTCCAGTGCAATTTGATTTGCCCACCTTCACATAATGTGGGCAAACAAATGGCGAAGTCAACATGTTTGTCGAAATATGTGTGGAAAGGTTGGTTCAATTCAGAACTGCCGCTCGCAGTGGAGGTAAATGGAGCCGGTTTCTTTGAGGACGCGGCGGAGTTCGACGAGGCGCGGAGCCATCATGGCGAGATAGGCCATCATGTCGGAGCCGCCGAGAAATGTGCGGAAGGCGCGCAGGGCATCGGCGACGCGGCCGCCAGCCTCGACGATCTGCTCCAGCGTTCGCTCGGCCTCGATGTTCCACTCCCATGTGTCCTCGAAGGCGTGAATCTGGGAGCTGGATTGCGAGCCGTCTTTCTCGGCGAAGAGGACGTTGTAGTCCTGGCGGGAGTTGAAGGGCGGGTCGAGATAGACGAGATCGACGGACTCGTCCTTCACATAACGCTGGAGGACTTCAAGATTGTCGCCGTAATAGAGCTTGTTTTTATCGTTGGCCACGGGATTGGGTAGAGAGTATCACAACAGGGGGCAGGGATCAGGAGCGGATAGTGGGTCAGCTTGAATGAACTTCCCCGCAGGGGCTAAAGCCGGACATTGTTTTGTGCTTCTTTTGGCACGGCTGAAGCCGTGCCCTGACACAAAGCTGCGCGCTGTTGAGGTTTGTGGCATCCCACCCATTCCGCAAAAGACGCGGAATGGATGGGTCACCCGGCCGCTCAAAATCACTTAATAAAGACCATTTTATTTGCAGTTAATTAAGTAGTAAACTGGCAATTAACCCCAACAGAATGAATATGTTCCACGTGGAACACTTTTGACAAATTCGCTCATCTAGCGCCCCCGAATAACCCGCTGATTCCCGAATTTCCGCTCGACGCATCTTTTTGCAGTATCTCGCAGGGAATCTCCGGCGAGAGTTCGACCTGATTAAGTGTTTTCGCAGGGCTGACGAAGCTGCGGAAAACTCCGATTCTTGGGCAAAATTGGAGGAAGATGTCCCTCAGAGGCTAAAGCCCGCCATTTTTCTGTTGCGTTTGCGGCATCCTTCGGCTGCGCTCAGGACAGGCTTTGAAGCCGTGCCCTTTCAAAGCAGTGGGTTTTCCGCAGCCCGGGAAGCCCGCGTTATTCTTGGTGGCCTTATGCGGTGGTTGCTCGGGTCCTTTCTTGGTAAGATGTGATGCGTATCACTGATTGTAGCCATTACCGGTTCGATACTCGATGCGTTACTCAGGAGGTCTGTCCGTGAATATTTTCTGCGCGCGCATGTACGGTCTCACCCTGTTCGTTTTTCTTGTTTGGGCTATTGCCGCCCAACCAGCCATTGCTCAGCAGGATCAAGCCACGCATATTTTCCATCGGCTGATTCCAGCCGGGGATACCTGTGCCAGCTGCCACAAGGTGGTGTACGAGCAGTGGAAAGCCAGCCCTCATGCCGCCAACAGTGTCGAATGCAGCGTGTGCCATGGCGAGACAACAGCAAAGGACTTCGCGGGCAAGCCGGCGCTAAGCACATGCGACAACTGTCACACCGAACAGGTGGCACAACTGAAGTCTGATCCATTCATGAAAGGCAAGACGTGTGTGAGCTGTCATCAGGCACACATCTTTGTGGAGCACAAGAAGGCGGCCCCGGCAGAGAAGTGATATCAATTTCCAGGCGTGGCACTGTCGAACTGCTGGCCGGTGCATCAGCACTCACCGCCCTGGAAGCGTGTCATCCTACGACTGGTTACGCGCTGCGGACGAAGTGGGGCATCTCGAAGGGGATCTCCAGCGAGAGCTCGACGAAGCCGCTGTATGCTCCCTTTTCATACCAGGGCGACTGGTAGATCAGCTTCTTAACGCCATTCTTCTCGATGGTATAAATGTTGGGGCGGCCTGCGGCGAGCAGCTCCATCACCTTGGTGCGCGCAGGCTCGGGATGGCAGCCGAGCAGGTTTGATCCAATGAGCGCGGCGCCGCCGTCATTCTGAAAAGTCCGCACCGATCTGTCATTCATGGCCAGGATGATTCCATCGCGGTCGCAGACGGTCACCGCTCCGGGAAATTCCTGCACCCAAGCAAAAGCTTCTTCATTCGTCATCGCACTGCCTTACAGAACTGTTTGCCGGGTGGAAAAGAAAAACTCCCGGCACACTGGCATTCTACTCGGTCGAGAGACAGTGCTCTACTTTGCGGAGAATTGCATTCGGAGAAGAATCGCCAAAGCGTTCGCAGGCTTGAGGCCGATTCATCACTCCGCCAAGGCTCCCATCTACCATTACCTCGATAAATAATCGCCCCGATAAGAAAGGAATACGCAAGTTCAACAAAACCAAGAGCAATTGCGAAGTGTGTGCGATCCCACCCTAGCCACAAAAAAAGAACGTGGCGAGGGTGGGGCACCCGAAGTGTTATCCCCTGTGGATCGGCAACGCCGGTGGACGGCTGATACAGTTCCCGCGCAACCACACATACGGATCGACACGACAGTCATGCGGAAGCACCGAGTGGTTTTCTCCATCCCGACTCCATCAATAGGGTGAGACTGCGATCGATCCATTGGTCGAAGTAAGTTGGAGCTGTTGGATGGTACCTTCTTGATAATGCAATCATCTGCGGGCCTTTTCTTAACATGCAGTACTTCATTGAGGGAGAGCCATGATTCGCAAAATCGTGTTGGTTGTTCTTTGTCTTTTGATCATTCCGATCACAATCAAATCTCAGAGCAATTACGCCGTGGTGCGCGGATCGATTCTGGATCCGGAGCATCACGCGGTCGCCTCGGCGCGCATCCACATCACAGCCCGCGGAACCGGTGTTGAGCGCGAAGTCGCCTCCAACGCTTCCGGACTCTATGAGATTGTGGGTCTGCAGCCCGGCAGATACACGCTGACCGTCGATAGCTCGGGTTTCAAGCAGACTACCCAGAGCATCGAACTCGAGGTCGGCCAGCAGGCCACGCTCGACTTGCAATTAAGCGTTGGCTCCGACAAACAGACTGTCACGGTGGAGGGCTCGCACGAGTTGCTCAAGACTCAGGATGCGAGCGTAGGTGAGGTAGTGGATCAGCGATCAGTGGATTCGTTGCCGCTGAATGGCCGCATGTTGATCGACCTTGTTCTCACCGTGCCGGGAGCCCACATCAGCCACGGCGCATCGACTGGCGACATGAGTTCTCTTTATTGGAGGCCGGGTGAGCGCTCCGCCGTAAGCATCGGCGGGAGTCGGCCGAATGCGAATTACTTTCTGCTTGACGGCGCCACTAACACCGACCCTACTTTCAGCACACAGAATCTTAGCCCTTCGCCCGATGCTGTGCAGGAGTTCCAGGTGGAGACAGGCAGTTATTCCGCGGACATGGGCGGAGCCGGAGGCGGGCAGATTAACATTGTCACTCGGTCAGGCTCCAGCCACTTGCATGGAACGGCCTATGAGTTCCTGCGCAATGGTGACATGGACGCCCACTCCTTCAACCAGATGGGCGGATCGAATTTCCTTGTGCAAAACAACTTTGGCGCGTCGCTCGGCGGTCCCGTAAAGCACACTGGCAAAACCTTTTTCTTCCTGAACTATGAGGCCCTGCGGCACGTTGAGGTCGATGCCATGGTGGACACGGTGCCCACCACGCGCGAGGACGCTGGCGACTTCAGTCAGAGCGGCGTTAACATCTACGATCCGAATAGCACTGTTACGAATCCGAACTACAACCCAAGCATTCCTATCAGCACGTCGAACCCGGAATACCTCCGCCAACAGTTCTACGGCTACAGCGTGGCGGACGGCATCAGTGAAAAGAATGTCATTCCGTCGACCGAGCTGACCAAGGCAGCCTCGATCATGCTGAACAAATACACGCCGCCGCCCAACACCATGAACATGGGCAGTTCAACCATGATGGGCCAACCGACGGTGATCGGGGCAGGCAACGACGCCAACAACTATTTGGACACGCGCAAGGAGCGGATGACGGACGACCAGGGAACGGTTCGCGTGGATCACAGCTTTGCAAACGGCGACACCGCCTTCTTCCGCTACTCCGCGGCAAGCGAATACGGTTTCATGCCGGAGGGTCTGCCCGGATTCGGTTTGTATCACGACAATTTCTCACAACAGGGCATTCTGGCCTGGACTCGCACGCTGTCACCGCACATGGTCAACATGGCGTCGGTGGCCATCTCGCGGCTGGTGATGATGCATACCACCGAGAGTGCGGGCAAGAACGACATCGTTGACGAACTCGGCATTACCGGAACTGGTTTTGGCGGTTCCAATGCCTGGGGCGCACCCTACTTTACAGTTCAGGGATATTCGGCCTTTGGAGACAACTATCTTGCCACGCCAATGCACGCATGGGACACGGTCGTCGAGGGGCGGGACTCGCTGAACTGGCAGCTTGGCCGTCACAGCGTCAAGTTCGGCGGCCTATATCAGAAGTTCATCTGGCCTATGTGGGGCTTCTTCCAGAATCGCGGCTACTACCAGTACACGAATGGCTATACCACTGAATATGCGCTTAACGACGGCACCACCGGATCGGCCTTGGCCAGCTTCCTTCTGGGTCTGCCGGCAGCTCGGCAAGGTCAGGCCGGCGTTCCTCAGATGCAGCTTCGCCAGTGGTACGCCGACGGCTATGCCCAGGATGCCTGGCGTGTGACTCCGACTACCACACTCACCTATGGCCTGCGCTACGAATTCATGAGCCCGCTGGTCGATCTCGACTACGCCAACAGCAACCTCGACCTCTCCAGTGGCGTGCCCCAGGTATTCATCGGCGGCCAGAACGGGTATCCGCGCGGCCTTATGTATGCCAATCACACCAACTTCGCGCCCCGGTTGGGCCTGGCGCAGAACCTGCCGAGGCTGGGGGTGGTGGCGCATATCGCCTACGGCATCTTCTATACGCCGGTGGACATGAATACGTGGTGCAACCAGCGTCACAACGTCCCCTACGTTTTTCCGGAAACCGCGCAGAGCGATCCGTACATTGATAGCATCAAGACGCTGAACTTTCCCACTCCGGTGCTGGGTACGACGGCAGTCAGCTTCACCTCGGTCCAATTGCACGCGCAAGCGCAATACATCCAGCAGTGGAGCACTTCGCTCGAAAAGCAGTTGGGCGCCGAGACGACGGTCGAGGTTGGCTACCTGGGAGCGGGTGGCTTCCACTTGCAACGCTCCCACCTCATCAACAATGCCCAGCCGGGTCCGGGCCTGATTCAGCCCCGGCGTCCATTTCCAAAAATCAGCTTTGTCAACAACACGGTCTTTCCCGCCGCTGTGGCCAGCACGATGACCAGTTCCACGTTTCCCGCAACCACTATCAACCTGCTCGAAAACACATCTCAAAGCTGGTATGACGCGGGCTACGTGAACGTGCGTCGCCGCGCCTCCAACCGCCTCAGCTTTCTGGCCAACTATACCTTTGCCAAGGCGCTTGAAAATGCGCCGGACTTCCGTTCGCCGATGTTCGAGGCCGCAACTCCGCAGAACAACGACGATCTGAAGGCAGAGAAAGGTCCCGGCTGCGACATCCGCCAACGCTTTGCACTCAGCGCCGTTTACAGTCCGCCGGTTTATGGCAGGAATGGCCGGACTCGCGCCCTGACCCGTGACTGGCGCGGCTCCGTCGAGTACCAGGCTCAGACCGGCTTCCCCATGACCATGTCCGTCTTTGGCGATACGGCCAATGCCGGAACCGTCGTGGGCGAGAATCCCATCCGCGCGAATTCCACCGGTGAGAAGATTTTCGCCTCGGGCACGAAGAACTCAACTACATGGTTCAACCCCGGCGCATTCGCGGCGCCGCCCGCCTATACGTATGGCAACGTGGGCCGGAACTCGGTCTATGGGCCCGGGATGCAGACCATGGACCTGGCATTGGTTCGCAGCTTCAGCCTTGCGCAGAGGTCGAGATTCGAAACCCGCGCCGAATTCTTCAACGCTCTCAACCACACCAACCTCGGAACACCCAACCGCTTCGTCAACACATCCAGCTTTGGCAGCATCACTGAGGTTGCCACGCCGGGGCGTGAGATTCAGCTAAGCGCAAGGGTGAGCTTTTAAGCATCTCTCCCATCGGTGTAGAGTGAGCGCGGCCGGAGGCCCACGCTACAGCCGGCCAGGAGGCGCTACAAGCTCCAACAGTTATTGGCAATGGACTCATCTGAAGTTGTGCCCCTTTTTCAGAACATAAATGACGCACCGTGGCCTTTTTTTGCACTGGCGCTCATAATCGATTGTGCCCCGACTCGGGTACCGCTGCCGATGATTCGGGCGATGGGCGGAATTGCCCTGACAGAAGACTCCGACTGCCGCAACTTGAGAGCGGAAACCGCGTCTAATCCAGTGAGGAGCGAATCTTCGCGCGCGTAAACTAGACTGAAGCGGCGTTCAAGGTGCGGGTTGAGTCATTCTATTTCTTATCTCGCGGGCAGTGAGGTCCATCGGGGCCTCGGTGCAGTATCTGTGCCTGGGCGCGGCAGCAATGCCGTTGCCCGCGGCAAGATCGATGAGCTGGTCTTTGCGCATCTTGCGAAGGCGGGAGTGGAGCCCAGCGGTTTCTCTTCTGACGATGTCTTTCTCCGTCGAGCCTACCTTGACGCTATTGGCACATTACCGACGGCTCAGGAAGCGGTAACATTTCTGGCCAGCACTGACCCGAAGCGGCGGACGGTCCTGGTTGACCAGCTTCTTCAACGCGATGAATTCCCCGTCTACTGTGCGATGAAATGGAGCGATCTGCTCCGCATCAAAGCCGAGTTCCCCATCAATCTCTGGCCAACCGCCGCGCAGGAGTATTACCGTTGGCTACGCGAGTCACTGGAGAAGAACAAACCCTACGACCAGTTTGTGCGCGAGCTGCTGACCTCCAGCGGGAGCAACTTCCGCGTCGGCCCAGTGAACTTTTATCGCGCGCTGCAAAACCGGGAGCCGCAGTCTGTGGCGCAGGCGGTGGCGCTGACTTTCATGGGCGTTCGCACGGAGAAGTGGACAGCGGCGCGGCGCGCCGAGATGGCGGCGTTTTTCTCGCAGGTTGGATACAAGCCGACGGGAGAATGGAAAGAGGAGATTGTTTTCTACGATCGGAGCAAATCCTCGTCCTCAACTGAAGCGGTCTTTCCGGACGGAACCAGAACTCGCCTCGAGGCCGGACGCGATCCGCGCGTGGAATTTGCCGACTGGCTGATCAGCCCGCGGAATCCGTACTTTGCACGTAATATCGTCAATCGGGTATGGGCGTGGATTTACGGCCGAGGGATCATCGACGAGCCGGACGATATTCGTCCCGACAATCCGCCGCTCTATCCCGATCTTCTTGGCTTTCTGGAAGCGGAACTGGCCGCCTCGGGATACGATCTCAAGCACATCTACCGGCTGATCCTGAATTCCAGTACTTATCAGCTCAGTTCCATTCCGCGCAGCACAAAGCCGGAAGCGGCAAGAAACTTCGCGAGCTACCCAGTGCGCCGCCTCGACGCCGAGGTGCTGATCGATGCGCTCAGCCAGATCACGGGGACGAGCGAGCAGTATTCCAGCGCCGTGCCGGAGCCCTATACGATCATGCCCAATGGCGAGCGAGCCATCGCGCTGCCCGACGGCAGCATCTCCAGTTCCTTTCTCGAACTCTTCGGCCGATCGCCGCGTAACACCGGGATGGAGTCGGAGCGCAACAACCGTCCCACCGCCGCACAACGCCTTCATCTGTTGAACTCCAGCCAGATCGAACGGAGAATCGAACAGGGTCCGGGGTTGCAGGAGATCTTTCGCAAATCGGATCCGCGCGCCGTGTTGACGGGCCTGTACCTGACCATTCTCTCCCGGTATCCGACGGAAGAGGAGGTGAAGATCGCCGCCACGTACACTCAATCCAGTGGTCTCGACCGCCGCAAGGCCGCAATCGATGTGGCATGGGCGTTGATCAACAGCACCGAATTTCTTTATCGCCACTAATGGGCGGTTTTTTGTACCCAGGAGATAAGTCCCATGCGTAACGACGACCAGAACGGAATCCCGAAGCTGCCGCTGTTTGCCGATCTATCGCGGCGGGACCTGTTGCGCCTGGGAGCGATGGGAGGCGCCGGAATGGCGCTGGGCAATCTGTGGTTTTTGCCCGCGTTTGCCGCGCAGCCCAATCCGGCGGCCAAGGCCAAAGCGGTGATTCAGATCTGGATGTGGGGCGGCCCATCGCATCTAGATACATTCGATCCCAAGCCGGAAGCCGGAAGCGATTATTCAGGCCCGCTAGACCATCCCATCGAGACCAACGTCAGCGGCATACGCATCTGCGAGCTGATGCCCAATCTGGCCAAATGCGCCGAGAAGTATTCGATCATTCGCGGCATGACGCACGGAGTGAATAGCCACGAGACTGCTTCCTATGAGGTGCAGACAGGCCGCGCGTCGGGCGGCAAGGACGTCTTTCCCTGTGTGGGTGCTGTGGCATCTTACTTCAAAGGAGTCAATGCCGGTTACAAGGGCTTGATTCCGCCCTACATTGTGCTTACCGAGCCGCAGGGGCGCTTCTCGGAAGAGGGGTTTCTCGGTTTGCGTTACAAGCCCTTTGCCACGGGAGGCGACCCGGCGCAGAATCGCTTTGCGGTCGAGGGGGTGGTGCTGCAGGGTATCTCTGACCAGCGCCAGCAGAGCCGCCGCCAGTTGCTGCACGATCTGAATACGTTCGATAAGTCCCTGCGCGACGATCCCCGCATAACTCCCTGGAAGGAGAGCGAACAGCAGGCCTATGATCTGATCCTTGGCGACGGCGGCAAGGTCTTCGATCTCTCCCAGGAAAAGGACGAAATGCGCGACCGCTACGGCAGGAACACCTTTGGTCAGTCGTGCCTCGCAGCTCGACGGCTGGTAGAGCGCGGCGTTCCCTATATCACGGTCAACTATCAGGGCGGATGGGATACGCATAAGGAGAATTTTCAGACGATGCGCCGCCGCGTTCCAGAGATGGACAAGGCGATGGCGGCCCTGCTGCTGGACCTCTCCGAGCGGGGTCTTCTGGACAGCACGATTGTGTGGTGGAGCGGCGAGTTCGGCCGTACGCCGAAGGTGCAGTGGGAGGCTCCGTGGAACGGGGGCCGAGGTCACTGGGGACAGGTCTTCTCGGCGGTGGTTGCCGGCGGAGGGTTTGCCGGAGGGCAGGTAGTCGGCTCCTCGGATGCGCGCGGCGAAGAGGTGAAGGACCGTCCTGTCTATCCGACGGACCTGATTTCAAGCATTTATACGCAACTGGGAATCGATCTTCACGCCAGCCTGCCGCATCCTCTTGGCCGATCCGTCTTTGTCGCTCCGAGTAAGGAAGAGAACGTGAGAACCGCTGGAATGCTGCGCGAGATCATGGGAGTGCGCGCATGATCTGGCGTGCGCGCGGATCTCTGCTTCTGCTGATTCTGGGAGTTGCAGCGGCCGGCGGACAGCAGAACTCGCCTCGCGCCGCATTTGCCTATCCCGCTGGAGGCAAGCTCGGGAGCACCTTTGAAGTCACCGTCGGCGGCCAGTTTCTGGATGGAGCAAAGCAGGCTTTCTTCGCTGGAGATGGCGTGAGGGCCGAGATAGCCGGGTTTTCCAAGCCTCATTCGCAGAAGGAACTGGACGATCTTCGCGCTCAGTTGAAAGAGCTGGAGCAAAGCCATTCCAACGCTCCCGCAAAGCCCATCCAAAACTCCCAACTGGTGCAGACCCCGGTCGGGGTTGCAGCGAGCAAGCCGGAATTCACGGTCACTCCAGCCAGCGCAGCTTCCTCTCCAAGCAAGGATGGACAGACGGCAGCGACGCTCGCGCAGCCCCGCGTCGCTACGCCGTGGACGCCTGAGGATAAGAAGCTCGCTGCCGATCTACACAAACAGATTGACGCAACGATGCGCATGAGAGCGGCGCCGGCTCTCTCGCAGTCGGTTCTGTTGCGCGTAACGGTGGACACACACGCAGCCCCTGGCAACCATGAATTGCGCCTGATGACCAACCAGGGACTAACCAATCCGCTCAACTTTCTTGTTGATCGGCTTCCTGAGGCCACGCGCCCCTTCCAGCTTGTACCGCTTTCGCTGGCAGCGGGCGGCGGTTTGCCGCTCTCCGCACAGGCGCACGTTGAAGCCTCTGAAGCTCCATTAGAGATCGCCTTGCCAACGATTGTGAATGGACAGATGATGCCGGGAAGCATGGACCGCTATCGCTTTCATGCGGAGAAAGGGCAGAAGATCGTCATCCATGCCATGACTCGCGCGCTGATTCCGTATATGTCGGATGCGGTGCCGGGATGGTTCCAGGCATCGCTCACGCTTACAGACGCGAAGGGCAGGGAACTGGTTTCGGCCGACCATTTCCGCTTCAATCAGGAGCCGGTAATCGAAGAGGAGATCGCCGAGAAGGGAGACTACATTCTCTCGGTGCGCGACATTTTGAATCGCGGCCGCGAAGACTTTGTTTACCGGATCGCGATAGGCGAGATTCCGTATGTCACCGGCATCTTTCCCATGGGCGGCAAATCCGGCGCTCATACGCGGGTTGAAGCGGCGGGCTGGAACCTGGCGGCAACACAATTCAAGGAAACCGTTAGCGAACCGGGAATGCATACATTTTCCGCCGGAGAGAAGGGCTGGCTTGGCGCAAATCCCGTTACTTTTTCCGTGGACACGCTGCCAGAGACAATCGAGAAGCAGAATTCTTCTGGCGCCGCCAATGCTCGCCGCATCAAACTGCCGCAGATCGTCAACGGGCGCATCGATCATCCCGGCGATGTGCAGTTCTTCCGTATCGAGGCCAAAGCAGGGGAAGAGATGGTGGCCGAGGTCGAAGCGCGCCGCCTGGGATCGCCGCTGGACTCCTCACTCACGCTGACCGACTCCCACGGCAAGCAGCTCGCCTTCAATGACGACTTCGAGGACAAGGGAGAAGCTCTTCTGACCCATCAGGCCGACTCGCGTCTCATCTATCGCTTCCCTGCAAAGGGCGCGTATTATCTGCAACTCGCCGACACCGAACAGAACGGCGGACCCGACTACACTTACCGGCTTCGCATCAGCCATCCGCGTCCGGATTTCGAACTGCGGATCGCTCCTTCCAGCCTCAATCTGCGCCCCGGCAGAACGATTCCAGTTACCGTTCTCCTGATTCGGCGGGATGGATTCGATGGCGCCGTTACGCTACGCATCAAGGATGGACCTCCGGGACTCGTCCTCGGCGGAGGCACGATTCCCGCCGGGACCGATACGGTGCGCGTCACTCTGACCGCTTCGCCGGAGGCAGTCGCTGCGCCTCACAGATTTCTGCTGGAGGGAGAAGCCTCGATTGACGGACTCGCTGTGCGTCATACTGGCGTTCCAGCGGAAGACATGATGCAGGCCTTTTTATGGCGTCGCCTGGTTCCCGTCGAGGAAGCCATGCTCTGCGTCCTGGGCAACGACCACCGCAAGCCGCTCTGGAGCACGATAGAGAACCGCCTGCGCCTTCCGGTTGGCGGAACGGTGCTGCTTCGCCTTGCAATGCCGCCGGGGCAGACGGGAAATCAGATTCAGTTGGTGCTCAGCGATCCTCCGGATGGAATCGGCATTGCGGATGTAAGCCAGGCCGGCGGCTTTCTCGCGGTTCGCTTCAGCGCGGATCGCAAGGTGAAACCGGGATTAGATGGAAATCTAATTGTCGAGGCCACGGCGCTCAAGCCGCCCAGTGCATCAGATCCGCAGCCGAAAAACAAGCGTCCGGTGGCGTTGGGCATTCTTCCGGCCATTCCGTTTGAACTTGTGCAGCCCTAAGAGATCTCTGATTAAGTCCGTTCTGTTATTTACGGCGGCGATCAGGAAAACAGCGATTGCTGATTCTCTTGAACCTCGTCCAGCAAGCCAGGAGCGTTATTGCGCACATTGCCAACCTGCTCGCTGACTTGCCACGAGCGCATTTGTTCTGCCGGGTAGGGGCGGAGCAGATCGAGAGGCGGCGCAGTGGAGGGATCCATCCAGCGGTCGTAGTCCTTCGGCTCGATGATCACCGGCATGCGATCATGGATGGGTTCCGTCAGCGAGTTGGGAACGGTGGTCAGGATGGTGAAGGTTTCAAGCAGAGCGCCCTCTGGCGGCTGCCAAGTCTCCCATAGTCCGGCGAAGGCATACGGTTCACCGGAGGCCAGTGCGAAGGCGAAAGGGTGCTTGGTTTTAGCGCCCAGGCGCCGCCACTCGTAATATGCGTCGGCGGGCACCAGGCTGCGGCGCATCTTGAGCGCCTCTCGGAAGGCAGGCTTCGTTGCGGCTTCCTCAGCGCGGGCGTTGATGGTTGAGATCGCGGACTTCGCGTCCTTTGCCCAGAAAGGCACGAGGCCCCAGCGAAGCAGAGCAGCCTCACGCCTGCCGGAATTGCGATTCGGGCGGACGACTGGCTGGATGCTCTGCGGAGCGGCGTTATAGCTGGGCGCAAACCAGGGCATCTCCTCCAATTCGAGGTCAAACCATTCTGCAAGAACCTCTTGCGTCGATTTTCTGGCAAAGCGCCCACACATGTCTCCCACAGAATAGCCAACCATCTTCCCACATCCGAGAGAATTTTTTGACAAAGTGGCCGTTTTGAGAGAAGCTTAAAGCGAAGAAAAAGCGAATACGAGATCCGCCATGCCCTCCGCTGCAGCTTTACGGATTGAGATCGAACGCACGCTGGAACACCGCTTTCCGGCGGCACTGACGCCTGCCCCGAGGATCGCTCGCGAGGTGGCGCCGACGGGCGTTGCCGCAGTGGATGCGTTGCTGGAGGGCGGATTGCCGGTGGGGGCGATCAGCGAGGTAATCGGGCCGCAGTCGTCGGGGCGAACCAGCCTGACGGTGGCGTTTGTGGCAAAGAGGACTGAGGGGAGCCAAGTCTGCGCCTGGGTGGATGCGGGCGACGCGTTCGATCCGGAATCGGCGGCAGCGTGCGGTGTGAGTTTGAAGCAACTGCTGTGGGTGCGCTGCCGTAGGGAGAGAGAAGCGACCAAGGCCAAGCCGTGGACGCGGCTCGATCAGGCGTTGCGCGCGACCGACCTGCTGTTGCAGGCCGGTGGATTTGCGGCAATTGTTCTGGATTTGGGCGATATGGAGGCTGAACACGCAATGCGGATTCCGCTGGCCACCTGGTTCCGGTTTCGACAGGCTGCCGACCGCACGCGATGCAGCCTTGTGGTTCTGGGCAAGACAGCCTATGCGCAGTCAGGCGCTGAAGCCGTGCTGGAATCCATGCCGTTCCAGCCAGAGATTGTTGGCGGCACCGTATGGCGCGGGTGCGCGTTTTGGGTCGGGCGCAAACGGCAACGCTTTATGCAATTCTCTGGGGTACGCAAGCCGCCTGCTTCAACATGGCGTGCAGACGCCGCGTGGGAAACGGGGAGAAGCGCATGAGCGGCGAACTCTATGCTTGCGTTCATGCCGCGGAATTTCCCGCGCAGGCTCTGCTGCGTCTGCGTACGGATCTGCAATCGCAACCCGTAGCCGTGCTCGATGGCCCAGCGTCGCAGGAAACCATCTGCTCATTGAATCGTCATGCAGTGCAGCGGGGCGCGGTGCTGGGCATGACGAGGCTGGAAGCTGAAGACATCAGCGGTATGCTGCTTCTACGACGTTCGGCGGAGGTCGAGACTGCTGCGCACGCAGTGTTTCTAGAGTGCGCGGCAATGTTTTCTCCCCGCATCGAAGGAGTCAGCGAAGGAACAGCATGTGGGTTGGCGCTCGATATCGCTGGTACGGAGCGGCTCTTTGGCCCGCCGGAGAAGCTCTCCGCGCGGCTGCGTGATGAGATGGCGACAGCGGGCTTTCGCGTCTCCGTTGCCGTGAGCGCAAACTTTCATGCGGCGCAGATGAAGGCAACAGCTGCGCATGGAATTACGATTATTCCAGACGGTGAGGAAGTGCGATCTCTGGAGAAGCTACCCATTGCCGCACTGAACCTGACGGAAGAGCACAAAGAGACCTTTGCGCTGTGGGGCATTCGCACACTGGGCGAACTGGCGGCGCTGCCCGAGGTGGAGCTGGTGAAACGACTCGGCGCCGCAGCCCGCGATTGGCGCGCGCTGGCTCAGGGCGTGGCGCGGCATACTTTTGAACCTATCGAGCCAGAGTTTGCGCTGAAGGAGTACTACAATTTTGAAACTCCCGTGGAGCAGATCGACTCACTGCTCTTTATCGGCGCACGCATGATCGACTGCCTGGTGGCGCGCGCGGCTGGGAGAGCTTTATCGCTGGCATCGCTCGCAGCAGAGATGAAGCTTGAGGGTGGACGAATTCATCGCCTGGCGATTCGTCCTGCCGTGCCGTCCGTGGATCGCAAATTCCTGTTGAAGTTGCTGCATCTGGAGATGGGTGCGCATCCACCGCAAGCGGCGGTCGTGTCGCTCACTCTCACCGCGGAAGCAGGGCTGTCAAGCAAAGTGCAGCTTGGGCTCTTTGCGCCGCAGACGCCGGAGCCTTCGCGGCTGGATGTGACGCTGGCGCGCCTCAAGGCAATCGTAGGAGAGGATCGCGTGGGCTCGCCGGTGCTGGAAGATACACACCGCCCAGGCAGCTTCCGCATGGAAGGCTTCGTGGTGGGCGCGAAATCTTCCGCGCTGGAAATCGAACGCTCGCGTATGGCGCTTCGCCGCGTGAGGCCGCCACGCCCGGTTCGGGTTGTACTGCACGCAATGAAGCCGGTGGCTTTCAGCGATGAAGGCAGTCGATTCGAGATTGAGTCTGCGTATGGCCCCTGGAAAACCAGCGGCTGTTGGTGGTCACTGGGTGGCTGGGACACTGAAGAGTGGGACGCATTGGCAGCAAACAATAATGGCGAAAAATTCGGCTGCCTGCTTGTACTGGACCGGCTGCGGAACGAGTGGCGGCTGGAGGCGTTCTATGACTGAGGACGCAGACTACATTGAGTTGCACGCGGCCAGCGCCTTCAGCTTTCTAGCCGGTGCGTCTCAGCCCGAGGCGCTGATCGAACGCGCCGCAGTGCTGGACATGCCTGCGATGGCCCTGACCGACAGAAATGGATTGTACGGCGTGGCGCGGTTTCATACTGCGGCCAAGCGGTGCGGCGTGCAGGCGCACATTGGCGCGGAGATTGCGGTCAACTCATTCGGCAGCAGGCTGACGCCTGCTGCGTGGTTACCGCATCAATACCCTGCCGCGCCTTCGCGCCTGGTGCTGCACTGCGCATCTCAGACCGGCTATCAGAACCTCTGCCAGCTCATCACGCGCTTCAAGATGCGCGAACAAACAAAAGCGGAGGGAGCCGCAACACTCGAAGACCTGGAAGAGTTTTCGGCGGGACTGATCTGTTTGACGGGCGGCGAAGAAGGACCGCTGGCCGCTGCACTCGCGCGTGGTGGAGAACAAGAAGCGCACACTGTTGCTGATCGATTGTCTTCCATCTATGGGCGCGGCAACCTTTACATTGAATTGCAACGCCACCACGAACGCAGCGAAGAGTGCAGGAATCAAATGCTTCTGGGTTTCGCATCGGAGCTGCATTTGCCGGTTATCGCTACCAACGGTGTGCGTGCTGCGACGGAAAGTGACCGCGAGATTCTTGACGTGCTGACGGCTATCCGCTCTCACACTTCGCTCGGTCAGGCGGGCCGTTTGCTTACGACAAATTCATCGCGCACGTTGCGCTCTGGGCGTGAAATGGCCGCGCTGTTTCGCGACATTCCCGAAGCCATTGCCAATACCAGCATCGTGAGCCAGCGGTTGGAGTTCACGCTCAACGATCTCGGCTATGAGTTCCCGCATTACCCAGTGACTGACGGCGAAACGATGGACAGCTTTCTTGAAAAGCGGGTCGAGGAAGGCGTCCGCAAACGCTACGGTTCAGGAGCCAAGCAGACTCTGTTGGCAAAGGCTCGCGCACAGGTTCAGCATGAACTCAAGCTCATTGCGAAGCTCGGCTTTGCCGGATACTTTCTGATTGTTTGGGACATCATTCGCTATTGCCAGCGACAAAGCATTCTCGTGCAGGGGCGCGGCTCTGCCGCCAATTCCGCGGTTTGTTATGCGCTCGAAATTACCGCGGTCGATCCGGTTGGAATGGAGCTTCTCTTCGAGCGCTTCCTCAATGAGAATCGCGGCGAGTGGCCGGACATCGACCTTGACTTGCCTTCCGGCGATCAGCGCGAGCAGGTCATTCAGTATGTCTACGAACGCTACGGCGCCCTGGGATCTGCAATGACCGCCAACGTCATTACGTACCGCGGCCGTTCAGCATCGCGTGAGGTGGGCAAGGTTCTGGGATTCGAAGACGAGCAGCTTGCGCGTCTCTCGAGCCTCATGGGCCACTGGGAGTGGCGCGGCGAAAACGACACCATGGCTCGCCACTTTGAGCAGGCCGGATTCGACATCCGCCACCCGCGCATTGCTCGCTATCTCGACCTATGCCTGCGCATGAAGGATCTTCCACGCCATCTTGGCCAACACTCCGGCGGCATGGTCATCTGCGCCGGAATGCTCAACCGCGTCGTTCCCATCGAACGCGCATCCATGCCCGGCCGCACAGTGATTCAGTGGGACAAGGAAGATTGCGCCGATCTCGGCCTGATCAAAGTGGATTTGCTTGGCCTGGGCATGATGGCCGTGCTCAAGGATTCCATCGAATTGATTCCGCGCCACTACGGCAACGACGTGGACCTTGCCACACTGCCGGAGGACCCGCTTGTTTACGAGACGCTGCGCAAGGCCGACACGGTGGGCATGTTTCAAGTGGAGAGCCGCGCGCAGATGGCATCCATTCCGCACAACGCGCCGGTGCGTTTTTACGATCTTGTTGTGCAGGTAGCCATCATTCGGCCCGGACCTATCGTGGGCAAGATGATGCACCCTTATATGCGCCGCCGCCAGGGCAGGGAACCGGTCACTTATCCGCATCCATCACTGGAGCCGGTGCTCAAGCGCACGCTGGGCGTTCCGCTATTTCAAGAGCAGCTCTTGCGCATGGCGATGACCATTGCCGATTTCAGCGGAGCGGAAGCGGAAGAACTGCGCCGCGCCGTTGGAATGCGCCGCTCGATGCAGCGCATGAAAGACCTGGAAGGGCGCCTGCGTTCGGGCATGACGCGGAACGGCATCAGTGCCGAAGCGCAGGACAACATCGTGCAGAGCATCTCGTCTTTTGCCATGTACGGCTTTCCGGAGTCGCACGCGGCCAGCTTTGCGCTGATCGCTTACGCCTCCGCGTATCTCAAGATTCACTACCTGGCGGCCTTCACCTGCGGACTGCTCAACAACCAACCAATGGGCTTCTACTCGCCTGCGGTGTTGGTGAAGGACGCGCAACGCCACGGGCTGCGGGTGCGCCCTATCGACGTGCAGCGGTCTGAAGGCATTTGCACGCTGGAAACGGAGCAGGATGGCTCGCTGTCTCTTCGCATGGGGCTGAATTATGCGAAAGGACTACGCAGCTCATCGATCGATTCTCTTCTCGAAGCGCGCAACATCAATGGACCTATTGCATCCGTCGATAATCTGGCGCAGCGAGTGCCTGCTCTAAACCGCAAGGAGCTTGTTGCGCTTGCTCGCATCGGCGCGCTGAATTCTCTGGATCACGTCGAGCATCGCCGCGATGCGCTCTGGCAGGTGGAAGAGGCCGGGCGTCCTGTCGGGCCATTGCTGCGCGACGCAGGCGGTTTGCCCGATGAATCTCATGGACCGACGACGCTCCGCTCGATGTCCACCGACGAACGCCTCACCGCCGACTACTGCGGCACTGGACTCACAACAGGCCCGCATCCTATGACCTACCACCGCATGATGTTGCGGAGTGAAGGCGTTCTTTCGGCAGAAGAACTCAGCCAAAAGCACAGGAGCAACTCGCCCGTCCGCATCGCCGGCTGCGTGATCGCACGCCAGCGTCCGGGCACAGCCAAAGGCTTCGTTTTTCTGTCACTGGAAGACGAAACCGGCATCGCCAATGTCATCCTCACCCCAGACGTCTTCGAGCGCGACCGCATGATTGTCACGCGCAGCCGCTTTCTGTTGATTGAAGGCACGCTCCAAAACCAGGACGGCGTGATTCACGTCAAAGCCCAGCGCGTCCTTCCGCTAGACATCACGAGCGCCGCCATTACTTCGCATGACTTTCATTAAGGATCGAGTTGTTTTACCAAGATGACTTGAGGCGCGGATATCTGAAGCCGAAGCAGGGACGGATTGGAGCTGACAGGCCGATTTACTCGCTGAGCGACTCAGCGATCTGGCTACATCTGAAAGCCACGCGAGTGCACTTTCGCGATTTTTCATCAACTGTTCACACCAACCCAAAATCCAATTCACATTGAGCTGGTCCCGGTAGTTCGGACAGTTTTTGCTTTTTCCTTAAGTGGAAGTTCTTGCTTTTGTTTTTAGGCTGCCATGGTTTCAGGCAGGCGGTTGAAGTATACCTGATCGGGCGTGAGCGCTTTCAGGCTGGAGTGCGGTCGGATGGAGTTATAGAACTCCAAGTAGCGGCCGATGGAAGTTCTGGCCTCGCTGACCGAGGCGTAGGCATGCAGGTAAACCTCCTCGTACTTGATCGAGCGCCAGACCCGTTCGACGAAGACGTTGTCGCGCCAGCGGCCTTTGCCATCCATGCTGATCTTGATGCCTTCTTCCTTTAGCCGCCCGGTGAAGGCCTCGCTGGTGAACTGGCTGCCCTGATCGGTGTTGAAGATCTCCGGTTTTTCATTTCTGGAAAGGGTTTCTTCGAGCGCCTCGATGCAGAAGGAAGCCTCCATCGTGATCGATAACTTCCAGGCAAGAACTCTGCGGCTGAATCAATCGACCACCGCTGCGAGATAGACGAAACCGCGCGCCATCGGGATGTAGGTTATATCCATGGCCCAGACCTGATTGGGCCTTGTGATGGTCAGGCCGCGGAGCAGGTACGGATAAATCCTGTGTCCTGGCGCGGGCTTCGACGTGTTGGGCCGGCGATAGATGGCCTCGATGCCCATCCGTCTCATCAGCGTGCGCAGATGACGGCGGCCGATCTCCAAGCCCTGATGGCCGAGCAAATCGCGCAGCATGCGGCTGCCGGCGAACGGATAGTTCAGATGCAACTCGTCGATCCGGCGCATCAGCCACAAGTCTTCGGCTGATACCGGACGCGGCTGGTAGTAGACCGTGCTGCGGCTGATGCCCAGTGCTTCTGCCTGTTGCTTGATGGGAAGATCGTGCTCCGGGTCGATCATCGCCTTGCGCTCAGCAGTCCCGCCTTGGTGAGCGCCCCTTCTAAAAAATCGTTCTCCAGCGCCAGGGCGCCGATCTTAGCGTGCACCTTATGCTGACAACACGAACATACAAGCTTCAGGTTTCGGCTGGGTTTGTCTGGGGTCACGTTACCATTGGCATCCTCCCCTCTAAACTGCGCGTCGAAATGCCGATAGAGGCGAAGCATACCTATGTTTCTCTGTCGATGGATGGTCGCTTTGCCGGACCAGCCTCATTGCGCCCTGATCGGCAGATCTAAAGACCTGAACAATTCATTGGTGCGGCGTATACGCCTTGCTGATTGGAAAGCGGTGTGCAGAAGAGAGAAATAGCCACCATGGTCGCAATCCTCCGCCTTGTCCGCTCGTTTTTTGCCTCGATTTGCTTACCCATAAGTTCTTCAATTGGCTCAGCAGCGGGCCTTTGGCGCGGAGGGCTTGCGCTCGCGGCGCTGTTGTTTGTGGTTGGCGTCGCGCCGGTAGTAGCTCAATCCCCCGTCCAGTTCTTTGGGTCCTTCCAGTCCTATAGCCAAGACGGGGCTTCCTACGCCCAGGGGTTGGTGACCGACGCCCGCGGGAACCTTTACGTCTCCGGCGCTCACGCACTGGTATACATTCCGGTCGACGCCAACGGCAATCCCACCAGCAACACCAACGTGAGCTGTTCGCCCGGCAGCGGCGCAGTGATGGGCATGGCCATCGACACGACGAACCACATTCTTTACCGGGCCGATCTCACCGGGCCGACCGGTGTGACTGTGCCTTCTGTGGAAGAGATCGCCCTTATCGGAGGGAGTTCCACCACTTGCACCCTGTCGGTTATCGACAATGGAAGCTGGAGCGCTCCCAGTTCAGTTGCGGTCGACGCCAGCTCGAACCTCTACGTGCTCGACGCCGGGATCGGCTCCGGGACTGCCGGGGCAATTTATAAGCTCACGCCGGGTTCGGGCTATGCGAAAAATGAAGTGTGCTCAAGCACCGGTCTGCTCAACACGACCGGGCTGTCGATCGACGGCTCGGGCAACTTCTATGTGGCCTCCAGCAGCGTCAGCGCCGTCGCCGGCTTCACCTACAACTACGGCATGGAATCGCCGGGATCGGCTTCGACGACCGGGGTCTTTAAGGTAACCGGTTCAGGCGGCGGCGCGTGCACGCTCACGCAAATCGACTCCGGCTTGACGAGCCCAACGGCGACGGCGGTCGATGCGGCGGGCAACATCTGGGTGGCCGATCTGGGCGCCAACGAGATCTACACGCTGATGCCCAACGGCTTGGGCGGCTACAACCAGATCTCCTTCCAATCGATCAGCCAAATCCGCACGCTCACGGTCAACAGCGCCGGCAAGGTCTACGGCTTCGGGTACCAGGATGCCGGACTTGACAAGGCGGTGGTCTGGACCGGCGGTACTCCGCCCCACAACCTGGGTACTTACGCCGTGGGCACGCCGGCTCCCACGGTCACGCTGACCGTGGACTTTATGAGCGCAGTCATTGCAGACGGCTTCAACCCGACCACGCAAGGCGCGTACGCGCGCGACTTTCGGGCCGTGGGCGGCACCTGCACGCCAGCCTCCTATTCGGCTTCGCAGAGCTGCACCGTCGAGGTGACATTTACGCCCAAGGCGCCAGGTCTGCGCACCGGAGCGCTGGTCGTCACCGATGAAAGTGGCAACGTGCTGGGCACCAATTATCTCTACGGCACGGGCACGGGGCCGCAGGCGGTCTTCAGCCCCTCGGCGCAGGTTACACTGGGCGGCGGCTTCTTCAGCCCCATGGGAGTTGCTGTGGACGGCAACGGTAATGCTTATGTCGTCGACTACACATACCCTACGGTGGTGACGAGAGTGCCTGCCGGGTGCGCGAATGCGGGCTGCATGACCGCTGTGGGCGGCGGCTTCTGGTATCCCGAAGGTGTGGCTGTGGATGGCGGTGGCAACGTCTATGTCGCCGATTACGGATACCACGCGGTGAAGGAGATACCCGCAGGCTGCGCGAGTTCGAGCTGCGTGACCACCCTGGGCGGCGGCTTCAGCGGTCCCCTAGGGGTTGCGGTGGACGGCAGCGGAAACGTCTATGTCGCCGATGGTCCGGGCCAAGTGGTAAAGGAGATGCCCGCCGGCTGTGCGGACGCGAGCTGCGTGATCACTCTGGGCGGCGGTTTCAGCGATCCCGATGGAGTTGCAGTAGACGGCAGCGGCAACGTCTATGTGGTCGATTACGGAAACCAAGCGGTGAAGGAGATGCCCGCAGGCTGCGCGAGTTCGAACTGCGTGACCACGCTGGACGGCGGTTTCAACTTTCCCGAAGGAGTTGCAGTGGACGGCAGCGGCAACGTCTATGTCGGCGATGAGCAGGCGGTAAAGGAAATGCCCGCCGGATGCTCGAGTTCGAGTTGCGTGACCACGCTGGCCAGCGGCTTCAACCCTGTTCGTGGCGTGACGGTAGACAGCAGCGGCAACGTCTATGTCGCCGATGGAAATGACAATGAGGTGAAGGAGGTCACGCGCGCCACCCCGCCGAGCCTGAACTTTTCGACGCCCACCCCTGTGAACACAATCGATACAACCGATGGTCCACTGTCGGTGACGGTGGCGAACATCGGTAACGCGACGCTGAGCTTTCTTCCCGATCCGTTTGCGACCGAGGATTTTGGTCAGACTGCGGGCAGCGGGTCTCCCGTCGATTGCTCGGACAATGGTACGGTGGACGCAGGCGCCAGTTGCAATCTGAGCATCCAGTTCGCGCCGGTGCAAAACTCTCTGGGCCAACCGACCCCGCTCAACGAAGCGATTGTCCTCTACGACAACAGTCTCAACAATTCTTCGGCGCAGCAAATCATTGGAGTGCATGGCACATCTACGGCGGCGCTTGCGCCTGTGCCTGACACAACCGCAACGGCAGTGGCATTCAATTCTGCCTCGCTCACACCAGGCCAGACGGTGAATATCACTGTGACGGTTACGGACCTGACCAATAGCGGCACCGTTCCGTCAGGAAATGTGACCTTTACCGATACGGTGGGCTCGACGACGACGAGTTTGAATGTTGGCTCCCCGATCAATCTGCTTTCGGGTGTGGCCACTTTGTGGATCGTCAGGTTGAGCGGAACGGGAACGCACACCATCACGGCCACTTACTCGGATGGCAACGGCGGCGCAACCTTCCTGGGCAGCACTGCGACCGGCCTGGTGTTGGTGAATCCCACCTCAGCTGTCGGAACGCCTACCTCTTACCCGGTCACGGTGACCTTGCCGAACGGTGGCAGCGTTAGCAGTATTAGTGTTCTCACTCAGGGTGCAACAGGTCTGGACTTCACCGATGCAGTAACCGGAGACACGTGCTTGGGAAGCTTCAATTCAGGTTATACCTGCACGGTGAATGTTATCTTTACGCCAGCGTTTGCGGGTCCGCGCTACGGCGCAGTGGTGCTTGAAGACGGCTCCGGTAATACCTTGGCTACAGCGTTTATCAGTGGGATTGGCACTGCGCCGCAGATAGCGTTTGGGGCCGGCACACCCTCGGCAACACCCATCGCACCGACAGTAAATTCCGTTCCATTGAGCAATCCAACAGGTATTGCCATGGATGGTGCGGGCGATCTATTCATCGCGGATATCCAGAACAGCCGCGTAGTGGAGGTGCCTGCCAATGGGAGCAGAGCAACAGGCATAACACCGACGGCAGCTGACCCAAGTGGAAATGTCAGAGCATTGAATAATCCTGCTGGCTTGGCCGTCGATGGCGCAGGCAACCTATACATCGCGGATGTTAACAATTGGCGCGTGTTAGAGGTCCTGGCCAATGGCGGTGGGGTAAATGAGATCATCCCGACGGTGAATGGCACGGTTTTGCATAACCCCACTGGCGTTGCAGTGGACGGCGCGGGCGATCTGTTCATTTCGGACACATGGAATAACCGCGTGGTGGAGATTTCAGCCAGCGGCGCGACGACGGCGATCGGGCCGACAGTGAATACCTTTACCCTGAATTATCCATCCGGCATTGCCATCGACGGCGCCGGCGATCTATTTATCGCGGACACCTTGAATAACCGTGTGATTGAAGTACCGGCCGGCGGCGGTGCCGCGACGGCCATCACCCCGACAGTGAATGCCTTGCCTTTGAATGATCCATCTGGCATTGCCGTGGACGGTGCGGGCGATCTATTTATCGCGGATACCTTGAATAGCCGAGTTGTGGAAGTGCCCGGCGATGGCAGCGCAGCGGCGGCATTTGCCCCAACGGTGAATGGCGCAGCTTTATTACATCCCAACGGTATTGTGTTGGACGGTGCGGGCAATCTGTACGTCGCGGACCACGGCAACAGCCGAGTGGTGGAGTTGCAGCGCGGTACGGCAACGGTCACCCTGGGTAGTCTGGCGCAGACCTACACCGGCTCGCCGCTTTCGGTCACAGCGACTACCAACCCAGACAGCCTAACGGTAAACTTCACCTATACCGGCACCGGTGGAACGAGCTACGGTCCCTCCTTCACTGCGCCAACAAATACGGGCAGCTACACCGTGGTTGGCACCATCAGCGACACCAACTTCACTGGCACGAACAGCGGCACCTTGGTGATTTCGCAAGCCACGGCCACGGTTGCGCTAAGTGGCCTGGCGCAGACCTACACCGGCTCGCCGCTTGCAGCCATAGTCACCACC
>Ga0255350_1000042_pt1 | contig 45359 bp, 38 predicted proteins | sample HBST25r1metaG_FD_186028 | JGI IMG/M metagenome (GOLD analysis project Ga0255350, IMG submission 186028) | Peat soil microbial communities from Stordalen Mire, Sweden - H.B.S.T-25.r1 | ecosystem: Environmental > Terrestrial > Soil > Wetlands > Peat | place: Sweden: Norrbotten County, Stordalen...
GCCATCAAGGACGCAGTCTTCCGCGAGGCAGTATTGGCCGAAGAGTCTTTGCTGGTGGTCTTCGGTCCCGAGTACAGCAGCGCGCAGTTGACGGAACTGGTCGCCTGGGGATTGAAGCGGGGCAATGTGCGTTTCGCTTTCCTCGGCGGTTACTCGAACTCGCGCGGCGCGGCGGATATGGGACTTTTGCCGGACCTGCTTCCGGGCTATGTGCCGGTCACGGCGCCCGGCGCTTTTGCTGAGTATCCGGGCCTGCCCGCAACACCCGGCAAGACATTGTCTGAAATCTTCGATGCGGCGGGCAAGGGCGAATTGGGCGCATTGCTGGTCGTCGGCGCTGACCCGGTCGCAAAACTGGGTGTAAGTCCGGCGGCATTGCAAAATACCTTCGTCATCGTCTCGGATATTTTTCTCACCCAAACCGCGGCTTTGGCCGATGTGGTCTTCCCGGCTGCGAGCCTCTACGAAAAAGCCGGCACACTGACCAACACTTTTGGCGACGTGCAACTGGCCAGGAAGGCCGCAGACCGAGCGGGCGTCAAACCCGATTTCGAAATTCTCGTGCGGCTGGCCGGCGCGATGGGCGTGGACGTGAAGACGCTCGTGCCGTTTGGCAAGAGCGGCACAACGGCTGATCTGGGTCAATCGCGCGGGGCGCAGGCCGGAGAGGCGGACCGTCATGCTGTGTGGCTCCAGGCCAATGGGCTCGAGCCAAAGCTGAGTCCCTTCGACCCGCTGGCGGTGCTCGACGAAATTTCCCGGCTGGTTCCCGGCTACGTCATTGACCGCATGAATCTGCTGAGCGGCAGCGATGTGCAGACCGAGCCTGGGTTTGTGCCGGTTGCGGCATTAACCGGGCGGGGTTTGATTACGCCCGCTCGCGAGGGATTGTTTACCTCCGGAACGCTGGGGCAGCACAGCACAGCGCTCACGGAATTGATGCAATATCAGGCGCGATTTAGCGGACCGAAGGATTTGTGAAAAGAAGAGGCTGAAGACCAGTGACGATTTTGCAGTTTTTTCTGTGGAGCGTGCTCAAGGTAGCCGTGGTGACGGTGGTGATGCTGCTGGGCATCGCTTATACCGTGCTGCTGGAGCGCAAGCTGGTGGGCCGCATTCAGAATCGCTGGGGACCCAGCCGCGTGGGGCCGTTCGGGTTGTTGCAGCCGCTGGTGGACGGGGCGAAATCGTTTCTCAAGGAAGACATCATTCCCACCGGCGTCTACCGGCCGCTCTATCTGCTCGCTCCCATCCTCGCGCTGGGCTGCACGTTGATCTCCATCGGCGTGGTGCCCTTCGGCGCGCCCAACATCGGGCCGGGCCCTCTGGATCTGTTTGAGATCGCAAATGTGAATGTCGGCCTGCTGGTCATCCTGGGCGTCACCTCCATCGGCGTTTATGGTATTGCGCTGGCCGGGTGGTCGTCGAACAACAAGTATTCGTTGCTGGGCGCGCTGCGCTCCTCCGCGCAGTTGGTCAGCTACGAACTGGCACTCGGCCTCTCGCTGGTCGGCGTGGTTTTGCGCGCCGGTTCGCTCAATTTGAGAGTGATCGTGGAGCAGCAAGCGACCAATGGCATCCTGAGTTGGAATCTTTTCGGCGGAATGCAGTTTGTGGCTTTCTTCATCTACCTGATGGCCGCCTACGCTGAAACCAACCGCTCTCCATTCGATCTGCCCGAAGCGGAAAGCGAACTGACCGGCGGCTATCACACCGAGTACAGTTCAATGAAGTTCGCCATGTTTTTCATGGCCGAGTACGGCAACATGATTACGGTAGGTTGCGTGGCGACGCTGCTGTTTTTGGGCGGCTGGACCAGTCCTTTCGGCGACCTGATTCCGGTACCGCAGAACATTCTCGTTCACGCGCTCCTTCCACTCTTCTGGTTTGTGTTCAAGGTCTTCAGTTTTCTGTTTTTGTATGTGTGGGTGCGCGGAACCTTGCCGCGCTTCCGCTATGACCAGTTGATGAACTATGGATGGCGCTGGCTGATGCCGCTGGCCATTCTGAACATTGTGGCGACAAGCCTTTGGCTGGCTTATCGCTAAATTACAATCGGGCTTGCCCGTGGGTGACAAAACGATGCACTTGATTTTGTTTCTCATATTTGCCGGATTCTGCCTGGGAGGAGCGATTAACCTGCTCATCCAGAGCCATCCCATCAACAGCGCTCTTTCGCTGATTGTGGTGATGGTCTCGCTGGCCGTGCTTTACCTGCTGCTGGGCGCGGAGTTCCTGGCGGCGGCGCAGGTGATCGTCTACGCCGGCGCCATCATGGTGCTGTTTACCTTCGTCGTCATGCTGCTCAACGCAGGGCGCGAGGCGCGTACCATGGGCAGCCGCGCGGCGCGCCTGGTTGGCTTTCCCGCGGTCGTCGTCATTCTGGCCGTGATTGCCACCGTGATCCTGCACGCGCAGGGCCTGGGCGTGGCCAAGCTGAGTGACGGACTCACCAACGTGCCCGGCCAAACGAATATTGAACTCCTGAGTACGGTGCTCTTCACTAAACTGCTGCTGCCGTTTGAGGTCACCTCGGTGCTGATTCTCATTGCGATTCTTGGCGCGGTTGCCCTCGCACGCCACGACGACACAGACCCGCAAGGCAATGTGGAAAGGACGGGCAAATGAGTTCCCTCTTCGCACAGGAAGTCCCGCTCTCCTGGTATCTGCTGCTGAGCGCCGCGCTGTTTTCGCTCGGCGTCGTCGGTTTCCTTATTAAGCGCAACCTGATTACCGTCTTCATGTCCATTGAGCTGATGCTCAACGGCGTGAATCTTTCCTTTGTGACCTTCGCCCAACAATGGCACGCGGTGAAGGGGCAGATCTTCGTCTTCTTCGTGATGATGGTGGCCGCGGCGGAAGCTGCCGTGGGATTGGCCATCATTATCGCCGTCTTCCGCGCCCGCGCAACCCTGGCCGTCGATCGCATCGACTTGATGAAATTATGAACGCACACCTCTATCTCTGGTTGATACCGCTGCTGCCCTTCGCCGGATTCCTGCTGAACGGAATCCTCGGCAGAAGGCTGCCCAAGTGGCTTGTCACTACGGTTGCTCTGCTGGCTCCGCTCGCAGCGTTTGGCGTTGTGCTCAATGCGGCACTGGGCGTCTTCGGGATCATTCCAGTCACAATTATTTCCCTGCCCTTCACCGAGACGTGCCCGCTACCCTGGATCAATGCGGGCTTGTTGCACGTGAACTTCAGCTTCGTCCTCGATCAGCTTTCGCTCGTCATGCTCCTGGTCGTCACCGGCGTCGGCTTCCTGATTCACGTCTACTCCGTCGGCTACATGGGCGACGACAAGGGCTATGCGCGCTACTTCTCTTACCTGAACCTGTTCCTGTTTTTCATGACCGTCCTGGTGCTGGCCGGAAACGCCTTGGTCATGTTCATCGGATGGGAAGGCGTGGGCCTGGCGTCGTACCTACTCATCGGCTTCTGGTTCCAGAAGAAGTCGGCGGCCGACGCGGGTAAGAAGGCCTTCATCGTTAACCGTATCGGCGACTTCGGCTTTCTCATCGGAATGTTCCTGCTCGTCGCAAACTTTGGCACGCTGACCTTCACCGAGATCGCGACCAAGCTCGGCCAGGACCCAGGCTGGAACGGCGGCGTGGTCACAGTAATTGCGCTCTGCCTGATGCTTGGCGCAACCGGCAAGAGCGCACAGCTTCCGCTCTACATCTGGCTGCCGGACGCGATGGAAGGCCCCACGCCAGTCTCCGCGCTGATTCACGCGGCCACCATGGTTACAGCCGGCGTTTACATGGTCGCCCGGACGCATGTGTTGTTTGACCACTCGCCCTTCGCGCTGAGTGTCGTTGCCATCATCGGCGCGGCCACAGCAATATTCGCTGCCACCATCGCTCTCGTTCAAAACGACATCAAACGCGTGCTGGCCTACTCGACCATCTCGCAGCTCGGCTACATGTTCCTGGGCTGCGGCGTCGCGGCTTATTCCGCGGCCATCTTCCACCTGATGACCCACGCCTTCTTCAAGGCACTCCTCTTCATGGCGGCTGGCTCGGTAATTCACGCCATCGGCGGCGAACAGGACCTGCGCAAAATGGGCGGGCTGAGGAAGAAACTGCCGGTCACTTTTTGGACCATGACCGCGGCGGTTCTGGCCATCGCCGGCTTCTTCCCTTTTGCCGGATTCTTTTCGAAAGACGCGATCCTCTACGTGGCGTTTTTGCAGGGAACGAACGGCAAGATTCTCTGGTTTGTTGGCCTGCTGACGGCGTTGTTGACCTCGTTCTACATGTTCCGGCTATGGTACCTGACCTTCATGGGCGAATCGCGCAGCCCCGAGGTCCATCCACATGAAAGCCCGTGGTCGATGCGCGGACCACTGGTCATTCTGGCTCTGCTCTCAGTGTGCGGAGGATGGATCGGCATGGAGCGCTTCGGCAACTTCCTCGCCCCTTCAGTGGGCGTGCTACCCACTGAGGCTGGGAACATGCGCCTGGAGATCATTCTCAGCATCGTGGCCGTTCTCGTTGCGCTCGAAGGCTGGCTGATTGCCGACAAGCTCTACCGGCGCAAGCCGGCGCGTCCAGCACAGTACGCCGCGGCTTTGCCGACCGGCTACAAACTGCTGGCCAACAAATACTACGTTGACGAGCTTTATGGCGCTGTAGTGGTCAAGCCGCTGCTCGGCTTCTCAAAATTTGTGCTGGAGTGGGTCGTCGATTTTGTCATTTTGGGCGGCGCGGCCTGGTTGCTCGGCGGTATTGCCACTTTTACAGGAGCGATTCTGCAACGCTGGCAATCGGGCAATCTGCGCTCCTATGCGGCGTGGCTGGCTGCGGGTGCTGCCGCAGTTTTACTCTTCCTGCTGGTTCCGTGGGCAACGGTGCTGGCTGGTCTTACTGCAATTCACCTTGGCATGGCGGGGCATTGAGAGAATGAACGAAATCAACCAATCGATTCTCACGTTGATCCTGCTGGTTCCGTTGGCCGGAGCGGTATTGGTGGCCCTCGTGCCCGACCGCTTCAAGCTGCCCAACTGGATTGCGCTGCTGACGGCGCTGGGCACCTTCGGCCTCACCCTGCACCTGCCTGCGCATTTCTCGTTCGCTTCGGAAGCGCCGCGTTTTCAATTTGAGATTACCCGCCTGTGGATCGAGAAGCCCGCGATCTTCTACCACGTCGGCGTAGACGGTTTGAGCCTGTGGCTTGTGGTACTGGTAGGTCTGCTAGCGCCAATAGGCGTGGTAGCCAGTTGGAACGCCATCCAGGCACGGCGCAAGCTCTTCTACGCGCTCTTTCTTGTCCAGCAGACGGCCATGTTTGGCGTCTTCATCTCGCTGGATTTGATGGTTTATTACGGCTTCTGGGAACTGTCGCTGGTGCCAATGGCAATCCTCATCGCCATGTACGGCCGCAAGGACGGGCCCAAAGCCGCGCTGAAGTTCTTCCTCTTTACCTTCATCCCATCTGCGCCGTTGCTGGTGGCGATCCTCTGGCTCTACGCCAAGACCGGCAGCTTCGACTTCGCAACTCTTCGCTTCTGGGTTGCAAGCGGAGCATTACCCGCCGGCGCGCTGTTCTGGGTTGCTCTCGCGTTTCTCTTCGCCTTTGCGGTCAAGGTTCCGGTCTTTCCGCTGCACGGATGGGTTGCCGATACATTCAGTGAGGCGCCTGTAGCACTGGTGATGGTTGTCGCCGGCAAGCTCGGTCTTTACTCCATGCTGCGCTTCCATATCGGGCTTTTCCCGGTGCAGGCGCGGGCTGTGGCTCCGGTGCTGATTGGCCTTGCGGTTATCGGCATTCTCTATGGCGCCTGCCTTGCTCTCGTGCAGCGCGATTTCTGGCGGCTGATGGCTTATGCGGCCCTGAGCCATCTGAGCCTCATCACGCTGGGTATCTACGGCCTCACGCTCACTGGGTGGGAAGGCGCGGTTTATCAGATTCTGAATCACGGCGTGGTGGACGGCGCGCTGTTCCTTCTGTTGGGCCTCCTCTATGACCGCTACGCAACCAGTCAGATCAACGCGTACGGCGGCCTGGCTGCGAAGTTGCCACGCTTGGCGACGTTCTTCGTCATCGGCTCTTTGGCGATGATTGGGCTGCCTATGCTGGGCGGTTTTGTGGGCGAGTTCCTGATTCTGCTGGGCACGTTTACCGGCGTCAGCAAAGGCTGGGCGATTGCCGCTGCCGTGGGTGTGATTCTGGGCGCGGCTTACATGCTGTGGCTGGTGCAGCGACTCTTTTATGGGCCAGAGAGCGCACTGGCCACGTCGAAGCCGCCACAAGACCTGCGCTTGGGTCAACTTTGCGTGTTGTGGCCTCTGGCCGCGCTGATGTTGGTTATGGGAGTGGCGCCGATGCTCTGGCTGCCAACCATTGAAACGGCTGCACACCCGCCACAATTAAGGACACCAAACATTCTGCCTCTCGTATTGCCTCGATCCGCGTCGCCGACTTCACTGAATGGGGAGGGCCCACAGTGAACCCTATTCCTGACATCTTCCGCATCCTTCCCGAAGTCATCCTCACGTTGACCGGCGTCCTGGTGATGTTGCTCGACGCGGCACTACCCCCTCATTGGGCGCGCCGTCCGCTCGGCTGGGTAGCTGCTTTCGGAACTACGCTCGCTCTTTGGGGTAGCCTGGCCCAGCTTTCACTGCCTGAAGGAACCGGCTTTTCCGGCACGGTCGAGACCAGCGCCTTCACTGTCTTCTTTCATGTGCTCATCTGCGGCGTCGTGCTAGTAGCGCTTTTGCTTTCGCTGGATACCCTGCCTGAGGATAGTCATCACCAAGGCGAGTTCTACGCCTTGGTGGTCTTTGGCGCCGTGGGTATGTGCCTGCTCACCGGCGCGGTCGAGTTGCTGCTCGTCTTCATTGCTCTGGAAATCTCCTCCATCGCCACCTATATTCTGGCTGGCTACCGCAAGGACACCCCTCGCGGACCTGAAGCTGCGATTAAATATTTTCTGCTCGGCTCCTTTGCCACGGCATTCCTGCTCTACGGCATCGCCTTGATCTTTGGAGCAACCGGCACAACGCAGATCTACGAGATTGCCCTCCTCGCGCCTACGGCACTGAATCACGGATTCATCCTGGCTGGCCTGGGGCTGATGTTGGTGGGCATTCTCTTCAAGGTTTCCGCCGTGCCTTTTCACGTATGGACGCCGGACGTTTATGAAGGCTCGCCCACGCCTGTGGTGGCGCTGATGTCCACAGCGCCCAAAGCCGCGGCCTTTGCGTTGCTGCTGCGCGTGGTCTACGAGATGCTGCCTGCAATGCGCTCCGTATGGCAGCCGCTGCTGTGGGTGGTGGCCGTGCTTTCCATGACCCTGGGCAACCTGGCTGCACTGCGCCAGCAGAACGTGAAGCGCATGTTGGCTTACTCCGCGATCGCCCATGCCGGCTACCTGCTGGCGGCCTTCGCCGCACTCGACTCGACCGGCATTGCCGCCGCCAGCTTCTACATTGCAGCATACGCAGCCATGAACGTGGGCATCTTTGCCGTGGTCACGCTGGTCAGCGGATACGACGAGAAGCGACCGCTGATCGACGATTTTCGCGGGCTTATCTACCGCTCGCCTTTGCTCGGCAGCTTGCTGATCTTTTTCCTGATTTCGCTGGTTGGCATTCCCTTCACAGGCGGATTCTTTGGCAAGTTCTATGCATTTTCTGCCGCGGTAGGCGGCGGAGCCATCTGGCTGGCCATCATCGGCCTGCTGAATTCCGGCCTGGCAGCCGCGTACTATCTGCGCCTGGGCCTGGTCGCCGCGCAGCAGCCGGATGCGCAGAAGCCTGTTGTTCCAGCGCCGAAGGTAGGCATCGCGGTCGGCGCGGCGCTGCTGCTCGCGGTAGCGGCAACTTTAATCCTGGGAATTGTTCCGAGCGACGTGCTTCATGCGGCCGAGAACGCCGCGTACACCTTGCAAGCGCCTTCCACGAACACAAGCGCGCCCGCCCATGCCTTCGATTTGAAAATGATGATTCCTTAAATCGGGTTAAGCGCGGAATCTCTGGCAGCCGGCCCCCTGGTTGCCACTCCCGACAGATTCTGGTCTAGCAGGCTCTGGTAGTAATGCACGGTGCGGCCAAGAACGCGCCTGTTCACATAATTGTCGAGAACCCAGGCGCGCGCGGCCTCGCCCATGCGGCGGCGGCGCTCCGGGTTGCGCAACAATTGAAGCACAGCTTCGCTGATGGCCACCGGGAAACCTGGCGGAATCAGCAACCCGGTGACCTCCGGCACCACGGCATCGCGCGAGCCGGTGGACAGTGTGGTCACCACGGGAATTCCGGTCGCTGCTGCCTCCAGCACCACGTTCGGAAACCCTTCACGCCAGGTTGGCAACACCATCACGTCCATCACCCGGTAATAGGGCGCCGTGTCAGCAACATATCCAGTCAAATGAATTCTTGGATGTTTCTTGATCCGCGAGCGCAGATCATTGCCCAGCGCGTCTTCAGCAGCGTCAAACCAGCCCACCAGCAGCAAATGCGCCTCCGGTTTCACGGCCAGTATTGCGTCGAATGCCTCAATCAACTCCGGCAGCCCTTTGTCGCTGGTCAAGCGTCCCACAAAACCCACGACAGGTACATCCGGCGGAAGGCCGAGCCTCTCTCGCAGACCGCACGGACCGGGTTTGAAGCGCTCCACATCGACTCCGTTGCTGCTGCCGCTGCCCAACAAGCGCAATTTGCTCTCGGATGCCACGCGTAAAACAAGAGCCTGATTGCGCAGGCTGTCACTATTGCACAACACAACATGAGAACATGCCGCTGCCAGCTTCTCGGCTACCCACAGAATCCGGCGCTTGACTCCAGTGCAGGTTTCCAGCTTGAGCCCGCGCAAAAAATAGACCCTCGCCGGCACACCGCAGAGCATGCCTGCTATCGCGCCCAGCAGTCCGGCTTTGGGCGTACTGAATTCCGTCATCTCCGGCTTGAGCCGACGAAGCAGCCGCCACAGGCGCACCAGCGATACAAAATCCGCAAACGGCGCGATCTCCCGCCGCATGGGAATCGCAACTGATCCCACGCCTTCCAGAGCGGCCGTACGCGTGAGCAACTCACCGGGGCTCGAAACCAGCGTCACTCGAAAGCCCGCCTCGCGCAGGGTGCGCAGACGGCCCCCAAGAACCATGCAGGTCTGCGGGTTGGTGATGCCGACGACGATGTGTGGGCTTGGTGATGAACGGAGCGGCTCCGCCAGAGGAGCGGCTGAAGCGGAAAATCTGCTGCGCGCATGAAGGAATGCGGGCAAGAAAGTAGTATTGGTGCTATCTCCGCTGCGTCTCGACACGAGCCTCTCCCAGAAAGGGCCTTCGCGTCTGGATGCACCGGCGCCGCAAGCGACATTCCTTCGTCGCAGGGGCCGAAAACCTGCATCGGAGACGCGTTAGGAAACGTGCGCGGCGGATTCAGGAGCTCATGCTTACCAGACGTTATGCAGAGCACTCACCTGCCCTGTTGCGTCCACTCCCGTTCTCCGGTTCAGCCGTTCCCCTCGTGACAACGCAGAAGAATCCTTAAAGACAGTCTTCCGCTGGAGATAAAAAGAATCAGTATTCACAGGAAACATTAGTCTGCTCTACTATGTCAAGAGGAAATTCTCTTTAGGAAAACTGTGCGTATATAGCTGATGAACGGGCTCGATTCGCATCAGGATAAGAAAGATATTTCTATGCCCACGAAACGACGCCCCAAGGTTCTCTTGCTGATTCCGCATCTTGGCGATGGCGGAGCGGAGCGCGTGACGGCACTTCTGGCGCGCGGCCTTTCCGCAGAAAAGTACGAACTGCATCTGGGCCTGATCACGCAGACGCGAGCCGATGAGGAACTGCCGCCATGGGTCCATCTCCACGCTTTAGGCACGCGAAGGGTGCGTGGCGGGGTTTTGGGACTGCTCCGCCTGGTTCGCCAGCTCAAACCGAAGCTGATTCTCTCCGGGATGTTCCACCTTAACTTTCTCGTGCTGCTTCTGCGTCCCCTTTTGCCGCGCAATACTCGAGTCTTGGTGCGCCAGAACGGAACCGTTTCCTCTGCATTGGCCTTTGGCGGGCTGCCCTGCTGCACTCGCCTTCTTTACCGCGTGCTCTACCGCCGCGCTGACCGGGTGATTTGCCAGACGAAGTCGATGGCCGATGACCTTGCAAGTGAATTGGGAGTTGAGCAGAACCGGTTGGCCGTGCTGCCCAACCCGGTGGATGTCAAAGAGATTCGCACTTCCGTCAGCCTGAGTCCAGCCGCGCAAACCGTCGCAAGCCCCGACGGCGGCCCGCATCTGCTGGCCATGGGAAGGCTCTCGCCGGAAAAGGGCTTTGATTTGCTGCTGCGGGCTTTTGCTTCGGTCCGAACGGAATTTCCTGAGGCCAGCCTTCTGATTGCCGGTGCGGGATCAGAGGAGGCAAGGCTGAAAGCTCTATGCCGCACGCTGGGCCTCGACTCCGTGGTCCGCTTTTCGGAACCCATTGACCGTCCCTGGACGCTGTTCGCTGCGGCAACGCTATTTGTGCTCCCATCCCGCCACGAAGGCCTGCCCAATGCCCTGCTTGAAGTGGCTGCCGGAGGACTACCAATCGTGGCCTTGCCGGCTTCAGGGGGCATCGTGGACCTGCTGCGCGATCAGCCTGGAGTTTGGCTCGCTCCCGAAGTCTCCTCCGAGGCGCTTGCTGTTTCTCTGCGCACGGCTTTGCGCGCCCTCAGGCCCGGTCAACGGTTTGCCCACCCCTTTGTTGAAGCGTTCCGCATCGATCGCGCTATCGACGCTTATGAGAAGCTGATCGACCATATGCTTGCAGAAAACACGAGGACTTAACCCCGGCCGCGAAAGCGTGAGATCAGCTTCCACAGCCTCCTCACCTTGCCAGCTCGGGTTCGCCATAGAGCCAAAGTTTCATGGAGCCGCTCTATCAGGCTCAAGCCGCCAGGCGAAAGCTCGGCCACCACGCGCTCCTCTGAGGTGAACTGCGCGGCATGTTCGCTGAGGAACTCATGAAGCTGAGCAACCTGGGCTGCATTGGCGAAGTTGCTATGCACACAGATCGTCCATAGCCCCTTGTTCTTCTCGACCGGCCTCCAAAGCTGCTGCGGAATCCAGGTGATGCCGCCGCGTATAAATGGAACGCGGGCAAATCCGTCTGAGAGCATTTCAATCCCCTCGTTGCGTAACGCGCGCAGGGTGGCGTGATCGAAACCGTGGCGCGGTGCAACAAAGATCTTGGGATTGAGTCCATGGCCGCGTAGAATTCTCAGCCCCTCACGAATCCACTCTCTCTGGATTTCTTCCAGCACGCCTGAGAATTCCGTGTAAGCATTTAGCGGCAATAAGCTCTTGCCCCGGCTGCCGCAGTGATGATGAAGCCCGTGCAGTGCAATCGTTGCCCCAACTGCCTCCATCGCCCGCATCCGCGCCCAGAACTCCGGGTCCGGCGGCGAAAGATCCAGCTCGGCGTCCTGATTGTCGGGAATCACGGCAAGAATCGGCCGCAAGTGAAACTCCTCGATCAACGGCAGAAACCGCTGCCAGCGACCATGCGCCATCGTTGGACAAAGGTCGTCGAAGCGAAGGAGGTATTGTGCAGGTTTGGGAATCATCGTGCCAACTCCAATGTTGTTTGTTCGCCACTCCGGGCAAGGTTTGCCGGCCCCGATCGCCGCGCCGCTGCCTGATTTACGCGCATTCCGCGGAGCTTCGAGGAAGCAGCTTCCAGGTCCAATACCAGAGAAAAATGAAGGTGCTCACAGTCCAGAGCGACGTGGCCAGCGCGATTCCCGCCACGCCATACCAGCGCATGAGAACCAGATTCAAAACAATATCCAGCGCCAGATTCAGCGCGCCGCAATAGAAAATCAGGTCGCTTCGGCGTATGGCGATTAGAAAGCGGTAAAACACGCGACTGGAGACAAAAAACGGAATCTGAATCGCATACATGGCCAAAACTGGGGTGACCAGCGCCGTGTCGGAGGGTGAGAAGACGCCATGCTGGAATGCCACGCGAATCAACAGGCGCGAGCCGGCGATCAGCGCCAATGCAATGGGCGTGGAGACCAGGGCCGTGAACCGCACCCAGGTGCGCAACGTAAGACGGCATCCGGCCCAATCCTTCTGCGCGATCATGCGCGAAAAATACGGCACCACGGCTGACGAGACCGCCCCGGCCAGCAGCGTAACCACCACGCTCACAAAGCGATTGGCGTAGGCCAGCGCGGAGACGCTTCCCGCAGGCAGCATCGCGGCCATCGATTGATCCACAAGCAAGCCGCCAGAAGCCACCACGCCGCTCAGCAGCACCGGTCCATACTGGCTCGCCACCTCGCGCGTGGCCTCGGTAGCTCCATGCCACCAGAGACGAAGTCGATAGCCGCGCGAGTCCATCATCCACGCCACGACCCCAGCTTGAATCAGAGCGCCGGCCAGAGTCGCGTAGACCATCGCCCAGATTCCGAAGCGGCCACTCAACAGCAGCGCTCCAAGAATGATGGCCACCGGTGTCGCCACCGGCGCCAGCGCGGGCAACGCAAAGCGGTCAAAGGTGTTCAGAACCGCGGTGCAGTTGGTGGCAATGCCGGTAATCAGCACCACGGGCAGCAACGCGTAAAAGAGCCGGATGGCGAGATCCATTTTTCCCGGCGGAAAATGGGAGGCAATCAGCGGAAAGAACCCGCGCGCGGTCAGAGCCATCACGGCCGAGGCTGCGGTCAACAGTAGGCATACCCAGAGCATTGAACTCGAAAGCAACTCCTGCGCGCGCTCATGGCCCTCCTGTTCCCTCACCCTGACAAGCGTAGGCACCATGGCCTGGTTCATCGATTCCGAAATCAGATTGATGAGCAGGTTGGGAATCAAGAACGCCGCTAGAAATGCATCCATCGCGTCCGAGCGCCCGTAAACCCCGGCAACGGCAAACTCCTTGAATGTGGCGACAATCTTGACCAGAATCCCCGCCGCCGTCACCGACGCCGCCGCACGGAAGATGCGGCGATTGACGCTGCCGCCCTGGAAGAGCCGCGCGATTTGGGGGAGTGGAAACATGCTGGCGGATTTACTCGCCAGTCTACAGGATTAGCCCGGCGGTAACCGGAAGCTCATTGGGCTGGGCCTGATCCGGGAAGCAAATAGCCAACTCCTCCGGCTGTTCCACACCAAGCCGTCCAGCCAGCGCAATCAGAGCCAGCAGCAGCCATGTAGTGCGGCTTTCCTCCACGGTAGCTACCAGCGAAGTAGTAAACCAAACCAGCAACGCCACCGCCATCGCCCATTTGAGCGGCCCGTGGGTTTGCGCGATCGACCAAATCGCTGCCGCCACAATGGCCGTAGCCAGAAAAAGCGCAACCAGCCCACCGCTGACGGCAATCGACAAAGCCGTGTTGTGTGCAGTGTCGATGGGACCAAGGCCAGCCGCGGAAACAAACGATCCCGCTCCCGTGCCGAAGAACGGCGCCCGCACAAAGGCGTGCCAGCCTGCTGTCCAAATGTTCAACCGTTGGTTTAGGTCTCCGCCTTGAAGTTGTTCAGGAATAGTGGCCAGCCGTTCGAAACTCTCGTGGGGAACGATGAACCAAAGCGCGGCGGCGAGCGCAGGTAGAGCCAAAGCCCCAGCCAGCGCTCTCTTCGGATGGCCATAAGCCAGCAAGAGTCCGCTGCCCACCAAAGCCACCACCGCAGCCAGAAAACCTCCGCGAGAAGCGGTGAGCAACACGCCCAGCAGGCCCAGCGGCAGATAACCGGCTGCCAGCAGACGCCACAGCCAACGCCGCTTACTGTTCACCAGCAGCGCCGCCAGCGGAAAGCCCAGATCGAGAAACCGCGCCACGTCATTCGGATCCTGCCCAATTGCCGCAAAGCGCACCTGCGCGTTGGCAAACGCCTCCGCCGAGGCAAAGTTGGCCACGGTGAGCGCGGCCAGCACCCAGGAGCCGGCTACGGTTACCCGCAATAGTGCGCGTAGATCGCCAGCGTCTTCGGCAAACTCCCAAACCAGCCAGACAATCATCAACTCCTGAAAGTTGCCGCGCAATTTTGCAACCGTTTCCGCCGCCTCGATGGTCCAGAAATACGTGCAACAGAGCCATAGGAAGAAGGCCAGCACCAGCCATTGCATGAGTCCGGGAGTGCGCAAGCGGCCAGTTTGAAGGACCGCCGGAATCGCCGCCAGAAGCGCCAGCAGGCCAACCACCCGTGCGATGTTGCCCAGCGGTTCGCCCAGTTCCAGGGAGTATTCCCATGGAATCGTAAAGGCGAACAGCAGCAACAAAAACCAGGCTATGCGGCGCATCAGGCGAAACCTCTCAGGAATCCTTATCAACAGGTAGAAATCCCGCCAGAGTGGATTCGTGCCGGATCAAGACGGCTGGAATTTGCAGCGCGACAAACAATTCGAGCGCGTGCGGGAAATTGACAATTCTGAGCGCAAACAGCAGCAAGCACGGAATAAGCACAACCGAGCAGAATACCAGCGTCCAGCGTATCTGGCCGAGCGCCTTGAGCCTTCCCCTTGCGCTGAAAATCCATAGCACGCAAAGCAGCCCCGAGCCGGCATCCAGGGCCAGTTTTATGGCGCGTGAGTGGGCCATGCCGCTCACATCGATTCTCAGCAGATGTAGAACATGCAATAGGCCGGCGATCAACACGACATACACCGCAAACTCCAGCGCATCGATCGGCGTAACCTTTCGCGTAGGTTTGCTGGCCTTTGATGCGGATGAGTTGGCTCCTTCAGTCAATAACTCGCTCGGCTCTGGTTTGCCGGGCCAAACTGCCAGCGGAATCTGAAGAACGATAAAAAGCGCAAGTATCTCTGGACCTTCAAGGATCTTGAGCACATGTGCCCCAAGGCACGCAGTGAATATCGTCAGGAAGCATGGCCAGAAACACCAGTGCGGCCAACCCATATCCATCAGCCGCCGGTCCAGGCTCCTGAGCCAGAAGACGCCCAAAACAACAAGGCCGTATGCGACGGCAAGCAACAGATGACGATTTCCCGCATGGTTGCGCAGCAGATACAAAGCGCCGCCGCACAGCACCACAACCAGCACAGAGGAGAGTAGGAATGTTACGCGTCCCATTTGCTTGCTCAAGGTTGAGTTAGACATTGGCAGCCTCCCTTTTCCCAACTCAGCCTAAACCATGAAAGCCCTTAAAACCTCTGCGAATAAACCAGACCTGCATAAATGCTGACGCCAATCGCCGATTGAATGGCCGATTCCATGGTCTTGTTCCACAGGTTTTTGCCCGTCGAGTCGGGCACGTAGAGGATGTCGTGGTCGCGCACCGGCTGGTCCGGCTCCTGGCCATGCAGCATCCGTTTCAGATTGAGAGTGGTGATGGTCCTTCCGCCTTTTTGCTCGCGAATCAGCAGGGCCTTGGCCATGGAAGCGTTTTGCGTAGGACCCCAGGCCAGCGAGATCGCCTGCACCACGGTTAGCCCTTGCGCTGGATCGACGGGAAATCCGCCGGGGCGCAGCACATCGCCCACCACGTAAACCAATCCAGCGCGGCTGACCTGAACGGTGTCGCCGGGGGCCAGTTCCGGGTTGTGGTCCGAAGCCGTGTCGGTTCCGCTGGGGTCCAGTACAACCGGATGCGGTGTCCTGGCGTCGTCGCGGTGAAATACATTCACCAGGCGCCCTGCGGTTGGCGAAAGACCGGAGGCGGCGGAGATCAGATCAAGCAGCCGATGGTGCATGGTGTAGGGATAAACGCCGGGACGCACCACCTCACCCAGCACGCTCACATCCTGTCCGGCGTAAGAGACAACCAGCACGGAGACCAGCGGATGCAGCAGCATTCCCTGAGCCACCAACGCCGCTTCAATGGCGTGCGCGGCGCTCTGCTCATCCATACCGCCAATCCGCACCTCATGAATCATGGGCAGCGTGACCGTGCCCGACGGCGAGACCCGCACTGCGGAATGAAACTCCGGCGTGTGAACTTCGCTCACATCGAGAAAATCGCCCGGAGCGATGGGAGCAGGCATGGGAGACGCGGACTGCGTGCCCATCGCCGTAAGCGGCAGCCCGGTCTGTCCCGCGTCATTCCACACGGCGGGCGATTCCATCGCATTGGGCAGAGTCTGCGGCTGCTGCGACGAGGGCAAGCGAACGACTCCCGTAGGCAGGCCGGAGGTGCTGGGCGTGGGTGCCTGTGCTTGACCCACCGCACCAGCCAAGGCTATGGCAAACAGGGCCAGCATTGCACGGCCGGCTGCGCCGTAAGAGGAGGGACGAATCGACTCCATCAGGAACGCGCCTCCAATCGCCAGCCAGAGGCCGGCAAACAGGGTAATAGCCATGTAGAGCGGCAGATCGGGCGACACCGGCTTATCCGGCTGGCGCGCATAGTCCACCACGGAAATATTGGAATTCTGGACGCCGGCGGCCAGACCCGCTTCCTCCACCTTCTCCAGTACTCGCACGTAGAGAGCATGGCTGGCGTTGGCTTCCTCGCGCATCGCCGCGTACTGGGTGGCCGCTTCATTGGCCTTCATGCCTTGGGAGGTGAGTTCATCGAGATTCTTGCGCACCAGTTGTTCGCGGTCGGCTGCCGTCTTCCAGGCGCTGCGGAATCGTTCCACGAGCTTGGCGTCCTCGGCCTGTTTCTGCTGGTCCAGATCCTGTATCAGGCGTCGAATCTCCACCGCGCGAGGAAAGTTGGGACCATGTTCGATGTTGAGTTGGGCCTGTTCCTGTTCCAGTTCGCTGCGCCGGGCGTGAATCTGCTGTAGCAGAGCCGTGGCAAAGTTTCCGCTCTCGGCCTGCAAGCGCGAGTCGGAGGCAATCACCAGTTCCGGGTCGCCTTCAGAGGCAGCGCGGTACTGCGCCTCGCGCAAAATGCGGTCGGTGGAGACCGTCACAAACTGGCGGCCAAGCTCATCAATCTCCAACACAGCCGAGGTATGCTGCGTCTCGCCCGGCTGGCCGTTGGCCAGCGTCTCAGGCGTGGTCAGCAGACCGTGTTCGCGCTGGAAAGCCGCTAGCCGCTGCTCATCCTGGTCAACCCGAGCCTTCAACTCCTTGAGCTGGCTTTCCAGCCAACCCGAGGCCTGAGCCGTAGCCTGCACGCGGGCATCAGCATCTTGCTGGCCGTAGACGGCGATCAGGGCATTCACTACAGTGGCCGACAGCGCCGCGTCGCGCGACCGGAAGCGAATCTGAATGAGCAGCGTGCGCGGCAGGGTTTGCACGCGAAGCCGCTGCTCAAACCTCTCCAGCAGCCAGGCTTGCGCATCAGGAGAGGGCGCCTCCGGGTGAAAATTTGGATACTTGCTGGCAAATCTGCCCATGAACCCCGGCGCTTGATAGAGTCTTAGGCCGGTAATCACCTTCCAGGCCAGTTGGTCGCTGCGCAACACATTGGCCAGGGTCTCCTGCTGCACCGGCGCGGCGAGAATCGAGGCCGACCCAAACGACTCCGGCGCTTCAAAGGTCAGCGTGGAGGCCGGCGATGTGCGCAATGCTACCCTGGCGCTCGCCTCATATTGATTGGGGGCTATCAGGCAATAAAGCAGACAGGCCAGCAGCAATCCGCCCACCACCGAGCCAACCAGACGCCGGCGGCGAACCAGCACCGCCCAAAGCTCAAGCAACGATTTGGATGAGTTGTAAGCAGCGGTGCCCGGTCGCGCATCGGCCTGGCTAAGTGATTCATAAGGAACGGCTTTCTCTTCCTGCACCGGTAAAGGACCTCCGTTCATAATCCTCCCGGCAGGCCCATCCTGCGATTCAACGCAATAAGCCACTGAAGAGGAAATCTTCGCCAGTGTGCGTCATTGGAATCAATTCGTCAATAGAGACCATTGCTCAGGAAAGCCGGCAGAGGGAAATCTGCCGGCTTGCCCGGGTTTCAGTCAGCTCCGCCGCCGCTCCTGTACCACTCGACGGTACGGCGCAGGCCTTCGCGGAAATCAACAATGGGCGCATAGCCAAGCAGTTCCCTCGCCAGGCGAATCTCGGCCAGTGAGTCGCGGATGTCTCCGGCGCGCACGGGTTCGTAGGCGGGTTCGCCGTTATAGCCGGTCAACTCGCGCAGAATCGCGACCGTCTCATTCAGCGTGATGCTGCTGCCGGTGGCCAGGTTCATCATCCTGCCCGAGACCTTTTCCGCCGGGGCAGCGGCGGCCAGCAGATTGGCGTGGACCACGTTATCAATGTAACTAAAATCGCGGCTCTGTTCGCCGTCGCCGTATATTGTGAGCTGCTCTCCGGCCAGCATCCGGCGGCAAAAGATGGCCAGCACGCCGGAATAATGCGAGGTTGGGTCCTGAAAGGGCCCAAAGACATTGAAGTAGCGCAGCGCCACCGTCTCCAAACCGTAGACGCGGGTGAAACACGTCAGGTAGTGCTCACCGGCCAGTTTGGCGACGGCATAAGGTGAGATGGGGCTGGGCAGCATCTGTTCGTGTTTGGGCAGGGCCGGCGCATCGCCATAAACCGAAGAGGAAGCCGCGTAAATCACCCGCCGCACCTTGGCGGCCTGGGCGGCGACCAGCAAATTCAAGGTCGCGTCCACGCAGTTGACGTTGGTCGTCACCGGGTCGGCCACGGAGCGCGGCACCGAGGCCAGCGCCGCCTCGTGGAAGACGACCTCGACCCCTGCACAGGCTTTTGCGCAGACGGCCGGATCAGCCAGGTCGCCCTGAATGAACTCCATCGCTTCCAGCCCAACCAGATTTGAGCGCTTGCCGGTAATGAGGCTGTCAACGCCGCGCACGGTCTCGCCACGCGCCAGCAAGGCTGCGGCAATCGAGCGGCCAATAAAGCCTGCCGCTCCGGTCACTAGATAATTTGGCAAGAAAATCCCTCCCAAAAGGTCTGTTTGCGGCGCGGACCTTCTCCGCCGCCTTCTTTGGAGAGAATACTACTTCAGGGCAAATGACTTGCTGCTTGCGTTTTAGCTTCGCCGGAAGACGATTTTGGTCTTACAATCGGAACAATGATTACTGCGACCGACAGCCGGCTAGCCGGCCTCAAACAAGCAATCGAGTCCCGGCAAGCCCGCATCGGCATCGTCGGGATGGGATACGTAGGCCTACCGCTGGCGCTGCTCTTCAGTGGCGAACGCTTCCGCGTGACGGGCTTTGATGTCGAGCCGGTCAAGGTGAGCACGCTCAACGCGGGCGGCTCTTACATCGTGCGCATTCTCCCCAGTGAAATCAAGGAGGCGCAACGGGCAGGTTTCCTCGCCACGGCGGATTACGCTCAGATAGCCCAGATGGACGCGGTCATCATTTGCGTGCCCACGCCGCTTAACGAGCACCACGAGCCCGACCTGAGCTACGTGACCGGGACGGTTGCCTCGATTGCTCCCTGGCTTCATGAGGGCCAGCTCATTGTGCTGGAAAGCACCACCTATCCCGGCACCACCGAAGAGGTTGTCGTGCCTCTTCTGGAAGCCGGCAACCCCAACGGCATAAAAGTTTCGCGTTCGCTCGATCAGCCCGGCGTCCATGTCGCCTTCTCGCCCGAACGCGAGGATCCCGGCAATACGGACGTGGCGCGCCACGACATCCCCAAGGTGGTGGGCGGCTGCGGCCCAGCAGCTACGGAACTGGCTACGGCGATGTACGGCACCATCTTCCGCCGCGTCGTGCCCGTCAGCAGCCCCTCGGCCGCGGAGATGACCAAGCTGCTGGAAAATATCTACCGCTGCGTCAACATCGCTCTGGTGAACGAGCTCAAGCAGCTTTGCATGAGGATGGGCATCGACATCCACGAAGTGATCGACGCGGCCAAAACCAAGCCCTTCGGCTTCCAGGCGTTTTATCCCGGCCCTGGGTTGGGTGGCCATTGCATTCCCATCGATCCGTTCTATCTCTCCTGGAAGGCCAAGCAGTTCGATTTCCGCACCCGCTTTATCGAACTGGCCGGCGAAGTCAACACGGCCATGCCCTACTTTGTGATCGAGCAGGTCGCCGCCGGCCTCAACGAGCACTCCAAGTCCATCAAGGGTTCGAAGATTCTGGTGCTGGGCGTAGCTTACAAGCGCGACATTGACGACCTGCGCGAGTCGCCCTCGCTCACCATCATCGAGTTGCTGCGCGATAAGGGCGCCGATGTGGCTTACAACGACCCATACTTTGCCAAAGTGGGCCACGGCCGCCACTACGACCTGAATATGAGCAGTACTCCGCTCGACAATCTGGCACAGTACGACGCGGTGGTCATTGTTACCGATCACTCCGACTACGACTTCAAGGCCATCGTCGAGCAGTCGCAGTTGGTGGTGGACACCCGCAACGCCACCAAAGGCATCGATTCGGCGAAGATTGTCCGCTGCTGAAGACCTGCGAAAAGACCTAGGTCTGGGTGCCCCAGGTCTCGATTTTGAGACCTGGGATTTGCGCGCGACAGCCTCCCGGCCAATCATGTATCTTTATTTGTCCGCTTATGCTCACATTAACCGCAACCCTGGCTGAACCCGAGCACTTCTCCCTCGTCGAGAAACTGCTCCTCGTCGTGTTGGTTGCCGCTTCCGCCGCTGGTTTCTGGCGCCGGTTCGGCGTCGTCCTCCACAAAATCCTCAAATCGAAGAAAGACCCCAGCTTCCACCTTTTCCCCATCGGCAAACGCGTTTGGGATTTTGTCTGCGAAGTGCTCTTCCAGACCAAAGTCATCCGCCAGCGCCCGCTCCCCGGCCTCGCTCACGCATTCGTTTTTTGGGGTTTCTGCGCCTTTGCCCTGGTTACGCTGAACCACTTCGCCGTCGGCCTTGGCCTTGGCTTCCTGAACCCCGCAGGGTTCTTTGGCCGCTTCTATACGTATTTTGCCGCCGTCTTCGCTATTGCATGCGCCGCGGGCATTTTTGGCCTTTTCGTCCGCCGTTTCCTGGTCCGGCCCAAGTGGCTCGGCAAGAAGCTCTCGTGGGAGTCAGGCTTCATCGCTTTCCTCATCTTCCTGCTAATGGTCACCTACCTGGCTTCGTTTTTTGTTACGGACGCCGACCCAGCCACACGAATTCTCTGGTGGGTACACTCGCTGGCCATTTTGATCTTTTTGGTCATCATTCCCCACACCAAGCACCTGCATCTGATTCTGAGCCCGGCCACTGTTTTCCTCTCGCGGGGCGGCTTCAGCCAGATTCCCCCGCTGGTGGGCGACGAAGACTTCGGCCTCATCGCCGGCACTGACCTCACCCGTCTGGCAAGCCTGCAAGCTTACTCTTGCGTGGAGTGCGGCCGCTGCACCGAGCACTGCCCCGCCGCCAACACCGGCAAGTTGCTGAATCCAAAAGAGATCATCCTTGGTCTGCGCAGCTACCTGAACGACCTCGGCCCGGCGTCAGAAGAACCTTTATTGGGAAAATACAACGCCCAGGAAGCCGCCTTCCAGTGCACTACCTGTGGCGCTTGCGAGTTCCAGTGCCCGGTGGGCATAGAGCACTTGCCCATCATCGTCGGCCTGCGCCGTGGCGCGGTCAACACCGGCGCATGGGAGGACGAATACGGCAGCAAACTCTTTCTAGCTCTGGAGCGCGGAGCAAATGCCCACGGCCTGCCTGCATCTGAGCGCGACAAATTTATCGAGAAGGCTGGTCTGCCCATCTTCGACGGGACGCAGGAGTATTGCCTCTGGCTGGGCTGCATGGGCGGCTACGACCCCAAAGGCCGCGAGATCATCGCCGACTTCGCCCGCGTGATGAACTACCTGGGCACCAGCTTCGGCGTGCTGCGCAAGGAGAAGTGCTGCGGCGACCCTGTGCGCCGCCTGGGCAACGATCTGGTCTTCCAGCAACTCGCCGAATCCAACCTCGAAGTCTTCGAGCAGAACAAGGCGAAGAAGATCGTCTCCATCTGCCCGCACTGTGTCCGCACCATCCAGGAAGATTGGAAGGAGTTCGGCACGCCGCCCCAGGTCGAGCATCACAGCGAGTTCCTAGCCCGCCACGCCGACAAACTGCCCAAGCAGGCGAACGGGGAAAGCATCGTCTTCCATGACCCCTGCTACCTGGGCCGCTATCGCAACGTGTACGAGCAGCCGCGTACCGTCGTCGGGCTAGCCGGAGAGCTGGTCGAAGCTCCGCGCAACCACGAGCGCAGCTTCTGTTGCGGCGCGGGCGGCGGATTGGTTTTTCTCGGCGAGGAATCCGGCGAGCGAGTCAGCAAGGTGCGCGCAGCTGAACTGGTTGCGACCGGAGCCAAAACCGTGGGAACCGCCTGCCCATTTTGTAATTCCATGTTCCGCGACGCGCTGGCCGAAAAGGGCGAAGGCGCGCCGCAACTACTCGACATTGCCCAGTTGACCGCAAGAGGATTGCCAAAGAAAGGAGTAAGTTAGGGGTTTGTTTCAGGACGTGCATCATTAACTCCTGTGCCCCTTGTGAAGCTATGAAAGGAAACGCAGAATTCTCCGAAGGTAGAAAGAGGAGGTTCGAACTTATCCGCGATTGGCGGGATGAAATCCAATCAAAGGAACTGCGAACCGTGAACTTCATCATGCTCAATCCCTCTGTTGCTGACGAGATCAACGATGACCGTACAGTAAACAAATGTGTCGAGTTTGGACGTCGGTGGGACTTCACGAGAGCTGTTATTACGAATCTGATTCCAATTGTCTCTACGGAGCCAACGAAATTGCCACCGTGGGACGGAATAGATCTCGATAACAAAAGATACTTATTGCGATGGATCAAACGAGCTGATTTAGTAGTCGCTGCGTGGGGTTGTCAGCCAACGGTTGTTGCTAAGACAATTGGGCTATCGGAACATGTTCGTTTCGTTCAATCGCTTGCCCTGATTAAGTTCCGCTGCATCGGAATCACGAAAGACGGATCGCCACTTCATCCATCTCGTGCCAAATACACAGAAAGTCCAGTACTGTGGAAATGAGTTGAACGAGAGATCAAAAATATGAAAATCATCGTTGCCATCAAACAAGTGCCCGAACGCGATGCGCAGGTGCGCATCGACGCTGCCGGTAAATGGATTGAAGAGTCCGGTCTTCAGTACGCGTTGAACGAGTCCGACGCCTACGCCCTGGAAGAAGCCTTGCAGCTCAAGGAGAAGCACGGCGGCGAAGTGGTCGTGCTGACCGCTGGCCCTGAGCGCGTCGGCCCCACCATCCGCGAAGCTCTGGCCAAGGGTGCTGACCGGGCGATTCACATTGACTGCGCCGATCTCAGCAATCGCGATGCGCTCGGCGTGGCGAAACTCCTGGCCGCCGCCGTCAAGCCGGAAAATCCCGATCTCATCCTCACGGGCCTTCAATCCGACGACCTGGGCCTCGGCCAGACCGGCGTGATTCTGGCCGAGTTGCTCGGTCTGCCCCACTCTTCGCTCATCCTCCACGTGGAGAAAACCGACACCGGCCTGACGGTCAAGCGCGAGCTCGAAGAAGGCTGGTTTCGGACCATCGAGCTGCCCCTTCCGGCTGTGCTCACGATTCAGTCCGGCGGCAACAAGCTGCGCTACGCCACTCTGATGGGCATCAAGCGCGCCAAGACCAAAGAGGTGCGCACCGTGACTGCGACTGAACTGGCCGTTGACTCCGCGCCGGTCGCGATTCTCGAGCGGGTTGTGCTGCCCCAGAAACAGAAATCCACCCAGATTCTTCCCGGCAATCCCAAGGAAGCCGCGGCGGCTCTGGTGGAAAAACTGAAGTTTGAAGCGAGGGTGCTATGAGCGGCATTTGGGTAGTAGTCGAAGAGCGGGACGGGCGCGTGAGCCGCAACAGTTGGGAGGCCGTAGCCGCAGGACAGAAGCTCGCAGCGCTAACCGGCCAGGCTGCGAATGCGGTGGTAATTGGCGCGCAAACTGAACCCTTGGCCGCCGAAGTTGCCGCCAAAGCGCTCGCCAAAGTCGTTCGCATCGAGCACTCGCTGCTGGCCGCTTACACGGCAGACGGGTTCACTCTCGCCCTGCAGCAGTTTATTGAGGCCGAGAAACCCTATTATGTGGTTTTTCCTCACACATACCAGGTGCGCGACTACGCCCCGAAGCTCGCTGCCCGGCTGGGCCAGGTGCTCATCGGCGACGTGACCGCCTTCGCCGAAGGTCCCACCTTCGTGCGGCAGCTCATGCAGGGCCGCCTCAATGGCTCTTACCGACACTCCGGCAACGGTCCGTGTTTTGTCTCGGTGCAAGCCGGAGCCTTCCGCGCTGACGAGGCTCAAGCGGGCACGGCAGCGATCAGCACCTTCGCGCCCACCATCGATCCGGCGCAGATTCGCACCAAACCCAGTGAGCGTTTCCGTGGCGCTGCGCAAACTGTGGACCTGGGCGCGGCGCAATTGATTGTGGGTGTGGGCCGCGGTATTAAAGACCCCGCTAACATCCCCATTGCTCAGGAACTGGCAACAGCGCTCGGCGCAGAACTGGGCGCATCCCGCCCCATCTGCGACAACGGCTGGCTGCCCATGGAGAGGCAAATCGGCAGCTCAGGGCAGACCATCTCGCCCAAGCTCTACCTTGCCGTGGGCATCTCCGGCGCCATCCAGCATCTGGTCGGCATCAAAGGCTCGCAGTGCGTGGTGGCTATCAACAAGGACCCCGACGCGCCCATCTTCGAGGTAGCTGACTACGGCATCGTCGGCGATCTCATGGAAGTCGTCCCGGCGCTCACCGAGGCGGTGAAGGCAGCCAAGCAGTAGTACCATCCGGGCTGACCGAGTCAGACTTTGTCAGCCCGCCTCAACTTCCCTTCCCGCAATGAAGACCCGCGGCCTCGTAGGCACGGCAATGAAATATGCCAGTTCGCGGTAATCGCTGAACTCGTGAATCAAAAAATCAGCTTGCTTGCCGGTTTCGAGAGAGCCCACGCGATGTCCAAGCCCCAGGCTCCAGGCCGCGTTGATGGTTGCTGCCATAAGCGCCTCGGCTGGCGACAAGCCCATCTGAAGGCAAGCCAGCGACATCACAAACGGCATCGACGCAATCGGCGAAGATCCTGGGTTGAAGTCCGTCGCCACCACAATTGCAAGTCCCAACTCGACCATCGAGCGCGCCGGTGGATAATTTTTCCGCCCCAGCGCGAAGACCGACCCCGGCAGCAGTACCGGCTGCACCTCTGCCGTCCGCAACTGGCGCAAAGTCTCCTCGGTCGCTGTCTCCAGGTGGTCCGCCGTTGCAGCACGCAATTCAGCGGCCAGCGCCGCGCCCGTCCCCGGACGGAACTGCTCGGCATGAACCCGAAGCCGCAGCCCATACCGCTGTGCTGCTGTGAGCACCGTCCGCGTCTCCTCCACCGTGAAGGCGTGGTCGTCGCAAAAAGCGTCGCAAAACTCCGCCAACCCCGCTGCGGCAACCTCGGGAATCAACTCTTCGGCAATCCAGCGCACATACTCCGCACGACGCGAGGCAAACTCCGGCGGAACGGTGTGCGCGGCCAAAAGTGTGGGTACAATCGTCGCCGGACCTTCCTCGCCGAGCCGCTTGAGCACGCGCAGCATCTTCAGCTCCGTCGCGTGGTCCAACCCATAGCCGGATTTGGCTTCAATGGTCGTCGTCCCTGAGCGCAGCATCCAGTCGCGATGCTTGCGTCCGGCCATCAGCAGTTCGTCTTCGCTGGCCGCGCGGGTCAATCCGACCGTGCGCAGAATCCCTCCGCCCGAGGCGGCAATCTGCTGATAAGTTGCTCCACTGATGCGCTGCTCAAACTCTGCCGCGCGATTGCCGGCAAAAATAGGATGCGTATGCGCGTCTACAAATCCCGGCGTAACCGAACAGCCCTGCGCGTCGATCATTGTGGCTTTCGCCGGAATGATAGAGCGAAGCTCGGCGTACGTTCCCGCCGCGCGGATCTGGCCGTCTTCCGCCAGCAATGCCGCATCCTCAATCAAGCCGAGTTCGCGCAATTCCCCGCCCACACGCGGATGATCAGGGCCGGCCAACGTCACAAGCTGGCCGATATTGACGATAGCTACACTGTCGGCCACGCTACTTCCCCGCCATCGGAATATGAATGTTGCGCTCCCGCGCGGTTCGCTGCGCCAGCTCATAGCCCGCATCGGCGTGCCGTACCACGCCCAGCCCCGGATCGTTGTTCAGCACAAGGGAAATCTTGCGCGCCGCCATCTCCGTGCCGTCGGCCACCGTCACCTGCCCCGCGTGCAACGAGTAGCCCATCCCCACGCCGCCGCCGTGGTGGAAGCTCACCCATGTCGCGCCCGACGCCGTGTTGAGCAGCGCGTTCAGAATCGGCCAGTCGGCCACTGCATCCGAACCGTCCATCATCTTTTCCGTCTCGCGATAAGGGCTGGCCACCGATCCAGTATCCAGGTGGTCGCGCCCTATCGCTATCGGAGCCGAAATTTCGCCCTTGCGCACCATCTCGTTGATTGCCAGGCCCATGCGCGCCCGCTCTCCAAAGTCCAGCCAGCAGATGCGCGACGGCAGTCCTTGAAAGGTAACCCGATCCTTCGCCAGTCGCAGCCAGCGCGTCAGAATCTCGTTCTCCGGAAACAGCTCCAGCGCTAGCTCATCTGTGCGGTGAATATCTTTCGGGTCGCCCGAGAGTGCAACCCAGCGGAACGGTCCCCTGCCCGTGCAGAAGAGCGGCCGAATGTACTCCGGCACAAAGCCGGGAATCTCAAAGGCGTCCACGCACCCCGCGTCGCAAGCAAAGCGGCGAATGTTGTTTCCGTAATCGAACGCCACCGCGCCCGCCCGCTGAAGGGCCAGCATCGCGTTCACATGTACCACCATCGTGGCCGTTGACCGGCGCACATATTCCTCCGGATCGCGCCGCCGCAATTCGGCAGCCTCGGTCAGCGTCAGCCCCTGCGGAACATAACCATTTAGCGGATCGTGCGCGCTGGTCTGGTCTGTCACCACATCCACTTTGACTCCGCGCCGCACAATCTCCGGCAGCACGTCGCCGCAGTTGCCCACCAAACCAACCGACAATGGGCGGCCCTCACGCACAGCCGCCTCACACAACCGCAGAGCCTCGTCCAGACTCTCAGTGAGCGTGTCGCAGTAGCGCGTAGCCACGCGGCGCTCGATGTGGTTGCGATCCACTTCGACGACAAGCGCCACGCCGTCGTTCATCGTCACCGCGAGCGGCTGCGCGCCGCCCATGCCGCCCACTCCGCCCGTCACCACCAGCTTGCCCTTGAGCGAACCGCCAAAGTGCTTTTCAGCCAGCGCGGCCAGAGTCTGGAAAGTTCCCTGCAAAATCCCTTGCGCGCCAATATAAATCCAGCTCCCCGCCGTCATCTGCCCGTACATCATCAGGCCCTTGCGGTCCAGCTCGTTGAAGTGCTCCCAGTTAGCCCACTTGCCCACAAGATTCGAGTTGGCGATGATCACTCGCGGCGCCATCTCATGCGTCGGAAACACAGCCACCGGCTTGCCCGACTGCACAAGCAATGTTTCTTCGCTGCCCAATTGCTCCAGCTCATGCACAATGGCGTGGTAACACTCCCAGTTGCGCGCCGCCTTGCCAATGCCTCCATAAACCACCAGGTCGCCAGGCCGCTCGGCCACCTCCGGATCGAGATTGTTCATCAGGCAGCGCAACGCCGCCTCCTGCTGCCATCCCCTGCAGCGCAATTGGCTGCCGTGTGGCGCACGAATCACAGGAGCTGTCGTGATCATGATTTCCCCTCTTCTCTAATTGATTCTAGTGAGGATATTACCCCCGCGGACGAATTTTCTCCAGCTACAATCGCTGGCCAGCAGGCTCTGAGGTCGTGGAATGCTTTCTGAAATCAAGACATAAGCGCTGATTCGACGATCACAGCGCAAATTCACCCTGCATTTCACCGGCTTTCACTCACTCCGCCAACGGACGGTTGCCGAGTCGAGCCGTGGGTCGTTATCCTCTTGGCATGTCCAGCACTCTTGTCGAATGTGTCCCCAATTTTTCTGAAGGCCGCGACCCGGCCAAAGTCGATGCCATTGTCGAAGCCATGAAGCTCCCCGGCGTTTACCTCCTCGACCGGGAGATGGATTCCGACCACAATCGGTGCGTCATCACGCTGGTGGGCGAGCGGGAAGCCATCCAAGAGGCCGTTCTGCGCGGCGTAGGCAAGGCCGCCGAGTTGATTGACCTCACTCATCACCAGGGCGCGCACCCGCGCATGGGCGCGACTGATGTCATTCCCTTCATCCCCATCGACGGCGTGACGATTGAAGACTGCGTCGCCATGGCCCGCCATGTGGGAGCCGAAATCTTCAAGCGCTTCCAGATTCCGGTCTACCTCTACGAAGCCGCCGCTACGACGCCCGAACGCCAGAATCTGGAGAATATTCGCCGCGGCCAGTTTGAAGGAATTCGTGACGAGATTGCCACCAACCCGTCGCGCAAGCCCGATTTCGGCGAGCCGCGTCTGCACCCCACGGCCGGGGCAACTGTGGTGGGCGCACGCAAGTTTCTCGTGGCCTATAACGTCTTTCTGAATACATCTGACGTCGCCATCGCCAAAAAAATCGCCAAGGCCGTGCGCTTTTCCACTGGTGGTCTGCGTTACGTCAAAGGAGCGGGATTCCTCGTCCGCGGCATGGCCCAGGTTTCCATGAACCTGACCGACTTCGAGCAGACTCCTGTGCATCGCGCCTTTGAATTCGTGAAACGCGAAGCCGAGCGCTACGGCTGCGTGCCCGTCTCCAGCGAGATTATCGGACTGATTCCCAAGTTGGCTTTGGAGCAGGCCGCGGAGTGGTTCCTGCAAGTGGAGAACTTCAACTCCTCGCTCATTCTGGAAAACCGCCTCGCTGCGGTGATGGGCGGCAAAGTGGCTGTTGGCGGACTGCGGGCGGGAGTGGAGCCATTTATCGAGCAACTTGCCGCTCCCACAGCAACACCCGGAGGCGGCAGCGCGGCTGCGGCCAGCGGCGCCATGGCCGCCGGACTAGTATGCATGGTTGCGACAATGTGCCGCGGCAAGAAAGCATATTTGCAGTATGAAAGCCAGTACAGCGAAGCCATCGCACGGCTCACGCCGCTGCGCGAGGAGCTGAAGGCCGCCATCGATGCCGACTCTGATTCCTACAACATCGTAATGAAAGCGTACAAGGCGGCGAAGGAATCGGCTGACGGCGGTGCCAAGGCAATCAACGCAGCGCTCCGTCAGGCGGCCAGTGTGCCTCTCGGTGTGGCCGAAAAGGTTGTCGAAGTAGCGCGCATTGCCACGACACTGCAACCCATCACCAACCCCAACATGGCATCCGACCTGATCACAGCAATCGCCCTCTCAAGAGCCGCTCAGGAAGGCGCGCTGGCGAATGTAGCCATCAACCTGGATTCAATCAAGCTGGAGTCGCCCGAGGACAAAGCATTCGTGAGCGAGACGCGGAAACGCGCCGCGACGCTGAAAGCTTAGGAAGAGTAGCAAGCTCCTGAGAGTATGGAATCTGGGTGCCCTATCCTTTCGCGTTCTTTGCGAAAGGGTGGGAAACCACAAGCTCCATCGCCCGATCTAACTCACCAGTTCCACTGCCCGAATCGTCTCCTTGCGCACGGTGAGCCGCTCGACTAACTCCGTCCGCACCTCATACCCGCGGCCCGGCGTATCGGGAATGGCGATCTCCCCCGCCGATGAAACCGTAACCTCCGGCTCGATGATGTCTTCGGCCCAGTAGCGCGCCGACGCTGAGACATCACCCGGCAGCGTAAAGTTTTCCAGCGTCGAGAGCGCGATGTTGTGCGAGCGTCCCACGCCCGACTCCAACATTCCTCCGCACCAGACCGGAATGCCCCGCTCAAGCGCCGCGTTGTGCACGGCGATGGCCTCGCTGAAACCGCCCACGCGGCCAAGTTTTATATTGATAATCCGGCATGACTCCATCTCGATCGCTGCCAGCGCGTCGCGCCGGTTGCGGATGGATTCGTCCAGACAGATGGGTGTTTGCAGCCGCTCTTGCAGCATCGAGTGGTAGTAGAAATCGTCGTGCCACAAGGGCTGCTCAACCATCAGCAGGTCGAAGGCGTCGAAGGCGGTTAGATGGTCCGCATCCTTGAGCCGGTATGCCGAGTTTGCGTCGCAACTGAGCATGATTGCCGGCCAACGCGAGCGCACCTTTTCAAAAACGTCCACGTCCCAGCCGGGTTTGCATTTGAGCTTGATGCGTTGGTAGCCGGCTGCCAATTCGCGCTCAATGGTCGCCATCAGTTCAGGAATCGAGGGCTGAATGCCCAGCGAAACGCCGCAGGGAATCACGTCGCGCACACCGCCAATCAGTTGGGCAAGCGAAATTCCCTCGCGCTGCGCCTCCAGATCCCAGATGGCGTTTTCCAGCGTCGCCTTGGCCATGCGGTTGCCGCGCACCTGGTGGAAGATGCGCTGACACTCGCCGCCGTGCTCGGGCGTTTCTGCCGCCAGCATCGGCGCCAGTTCATTCACGATCACAGCCCAGGCGCTGTCAGTCGATTCTTCTGAGAAGAATGGCCGCTCGCCGGCCGTGCATTCGCCCCAGCCGGACAGTCCTTCGGACTGGATCTCCGCCAGCAAGATTCTCCGCTCGCGGGTGACGCCGAAGCTGGTTTCAAAGGGGCGCACCAGAGGCAGATGCACTTCGCGCAGGGTGATGGCATCAATTCTCATAAGTTTTACATTCCTTGGTATTGAAGATGAGCTTCGACCTGGGTCAGGGGACCCAACTCGAAGATTCCATTTCCTTCCGCATCGCGGGTGAAGCCAACTACAGCCAGTCCCTGAGAAAATGCCTGTTGAAACCGGCGGCGATTTTCTAACTGGACAGCCAGAGCGCGTTCACGGTCAGCTTCCGAAGCCTTCCATTCGCGGATGGAAGCCGGAACCGCAATCCGCTCTTCGATTCTTTCCTGGATAAAACGCGCGGCTGCTGAGCGGCCTTCGAGAATTGCCTCGACTCTCGGCGAATCCAGCTCCCACTCAGCCACGAGCCGGTCCGTCGGCAGCCCACCCTGCAGTCGAGATGATGATAACCCATAGAAATCCTCCTCGTACCGGCAAGCGATGGCTCCCAGCTTGTGGATATTGAGATAAGCATTTTTAATTTCAAGAGGATCGAAGGTCCATTCCATATGCCGAATACCGCGCTTCAGAGCCTCTTGGCGTTGCACCAGCTTGAGTTGCGCTCCCAGGCCGCGGTCCCTGTACCCCTCCCGCACCGCCAGCATGTGTGAGTGCAGATAGGCCTTTGGGCCTTGCTCGGAATTCTTCATCCCCGGCCATGCAAACACAAACCCCACCAGCAACTCCGCCCCGCCCTTCGCGGAAACGCTGGCAGTCTCGGAATCGAACGCGCCGATCACCTGTCCGCCGATCTTCTGCGACAGCAGAAAGGCCTTGCGCGGAAACACATCGGCCAAGTCGTAGCCCCAGGTCTCGACCTCCAGTTGGACGCAGGCCTCCAGTTCGCCGAAGCCCGCGCAGGGGCGGATCGTAATCACGGCAGCTCCTCCGAACCGGCTTCCGCCAGCTCCCGCTTCGCCGCCGCCCACAACGCCTCCAACTCGTCCGGGGAAAGCTCTTCGAGCGGCCGCTCAGAGGCCAGCTCCATGGCGCTAAATCTCTGACGGAAGCGCCGGTTGCAGCCGCGGAGCGCCATCTCCGCATCCACGCCCAAGTGCCGTCCCAGGTTGACCACGGTAAACAGCAGGTCACCCAACTCCGCTTCCACCATCGGTTTACGCGCCGGATCGTCCGACGCGGCCTCGGCCTCCAACTCCGCTGTCTCCTCGACCAGTTTGGGCAGCAAACCGCGCCAGTCCGGCCAGTCAAATCCGGATTTGCTTGCCTTGGCGCCGAGTTTGGCGGCCTCGGCCAGCGCCGGCATCGCTCGCTGAACCGCATCCAATCTCGACACCGGAGGCGCGCCCGTTGGATGCGATGCTCTTTCGGCCAGCTTGATCTCGTCCCAATTGCGCAACACCGCTTCCGACGAGCCCTCGACCGCCGAATCCACATCGGCCCGGTTGCCCGCCGCCCGTGAAGCCTCATCGCCAAAAACGTGAGGATGGCGGCGCACCAGTTTGTTGTTCAGGTGGTCGATCACATCGGCAATGCTGAAATGGCCGTCGTTAGCCGCCATTTCGGCATAAAACAGCACCTGGAGCAGCAGATCGCCAAGTTCCTCGGCCAGATGTGGCCAGTCTCGCCGCTCGATGGCGTCAAAGACCTCGTAGGTCTCTTCCAGAGTGTACTTGCGAATGGAATCGAAGGATTGCTCGCGGTCCCACGGACAGCCGCCGGGAGCGCGTAGCCGCGCCATGATGGCCACCGACTGCTCAAACAATGCCGCCGCCCGCGCCGGATCGGAAGCGATTTGCGGCGCTGAAGCCTCTGCGGACGTGCGTTCAGGCTTAAGGTCCATGCACTTTCAGTCTACCTTGCCAATTTCCGGGCGTCCCACACGTTGATTCGAGGCCGTATACTCAACCTCGACTATGATTCGCATTCTGGGAACGATCTTCGCGGGCCTGTTCGGCCTCGCCTTCGGCAGCTTTTTGAACGTGTGCCTCAGCCGCTGGCCCGCAGGCGAGAGCATGGTCAAGCCGCGCTCCCATTGCCGCCAGTGCGACCGGACGCTCACTTGGTGGGAGAACGTGCCGCTCGTCAGTTGGCTCGCCCTGCGTGGCCGCTGCCGCACCTGCCGCGCCTGGATCGGCTGGCGTTATCCGCTGGTCGAACTGGCGGTGGGAGCGCTGTGGGGCACTGCTGCATGGAGATTTCCGACGGATGTATTTGGTCAAGACCTTCCGCGAGTCGCCCTCTACGACTCATTGTTGACGGCAATCGGACTGATGGTCTTCTATTGGTTGCTTGTCGCCTTGGCAGTTCTCGACGCTGAGAATCTCTGGTTGCCGAATTGGCTCACTTTGCCGGGGACTGCGGCTGGTTTCGTGTTTTCGGTCTTTGGTTTCATTGTCGCAGTGGAACTGGACTCAATCACGTATTCGCCCTTGCACCACAACTTTCAATACCTGCACGGAGAGCAATGGGAGGTTGCGTGGTCGCGGCTATTGGCCGTGTTCGCCGCCGCCGGCGTCATTCTTCTCATCCGCTGGCTCTATTGGCTGATTCGCCACCGCGAAGGCATCGGCCTCGGCGATGCCAAGCTCATGGCGCTGCTTGCCGCCTGGCTCGGTCTGCCTGGGGCTCTGTTGGCCTTTGTTGTTGGCGTAGTTTTGGGAGCCTTGTTCGCGCTCGGTCAATTGGCAATTCCCGCTGCGCGCAACCAATCAGAACGCTGGGCCATTAGCAAATTGCCGCTGGGCACATTCCTCTGCATCGGTGGCATCGTCAGCAGCTTATGGGGACAGAGCATCCTCGCCGCATATCGACGCTGGGCTGGGTTCTGAGAGTCTACAAAGGAACGCACAGGCCGGAGCAGAATCGTCCGGCCTGACTGCGCTACCTGTCGGTGCAAGAGTAGCAAGGATCGATGGAAGCCTGAATCAGCGGCGTATCCGCAAGCCGCGCGCCCATCACCATCCAGTGGATGGCCGGCATGTTGGCAAACGTGGGCGTGCGCACATGTACCCGGCTTGGGGTTCTGGAACCCTCTTTCCACGAGACGCTGTACATGACTTCTCCGCGAGGCGCTTCGACGCGGGCAGTAGAGGTGGTAGCGATCAGTTTGGTGAAGTCGAACTTGCCGTCACCGTAGCACAACTCGCCGGGCGGCAGCTTGGCCAGCGCCTGGCGAAGAATCTTGCAGCTTTCCATGATCTCCAGAGCGCGCACCAGCAGGCGGGCCGTCACGTCGCCGGCGGGCTGCACGGGAACGTCAAACTCCATCTCCGCGTAGGCTGCGTAGGGCGCGGCGCGGCGCAGATCCTGAGGCAGCCCGGAGGCTCTTGCGGTCGGCCCCACCACGCCGCAGGAGATGGCTTTCTCCGTGGTCAGCACGCCGATGTTCGCGCAGCGCGAGATTGCCGTTCTGCTGGTGGTGAAGATGGGAATAACCGTGTGCGCCATCTCCAGTTCCAGCGCCTCGACCACTTTGAGAATCGATTGCGGATCTTCGATGTCGCGATTGACCCCGCCGGGGCGGTTCATGGCGTAGTTGACCCGGTTCCCGCTGATGGCGCAAAGCACGTCCATCACCTTCTCGCGGATCTCGAAGCAGGTCATGAACATGGTCTTGAAGCCCATCAGCTTGGCGGCGATGCCGGCCCAGAGTACGTGCGAGTGCAGCCGTTCCAGCTCGGCCATGATGACGCGAATGTACTTGGCGCGCGGCGGCGGGAGTTGGCCGGTGAGGCCCTCCATCGCCTGGCAAAGCGTGAGCGTGTGAATATTCGAGCAGATGCCGCAGACTCGCTCCATCAGCGCAACCACCTGAATATAGTTGCGCGTTTCGGCCAGGTGCTCGATGCCGCGGAAGTTGAAGCCGATGCGCAGTTGGGAGTCGCAAACCGTTTCGCCTTCGCAGATTAGGTCCAGCTTGTAGGGTTCTTCCAGAGCCGGATGGTACGGACCCATAGGAATCTTGTAGCTCATTTTGTCTCCTTGCTCGCAGCCACGGCGTCGCTCGCAGCCACGGCATCGCGCAGGTTCACTCCCGGCGTTTCACCCTGGCGCAACAGCAGGGGTTCGTATTCGCGTCCCAGAAAATCCAGGCCAAAGCCTTCGTGAATCTCGCGCTCAATCCAGTCCACAGCCTCGCACAGGTCATAGATACTCTCGATGGATTTGCCGGGGAGCTGAAAAGAAAAGCCCAGCAACTGGCCGTCGATATCCCAGTGGTACTCCAGGCGAAAGCCCTCTTCTTTGGGAAGCTGATAGGCGGTGATGGTGATAAAGCGGGCACGGAGGCCGTTCATCGTCTTGGCCAGTTCGCGCACATTCACCGCGCCCATCGCGAGCCAATGCACGCCGCCTTTTTCTACCCAGGGTTCCGTTGCCCCCAGTCTTTCAGAAATGTTTTCCAGCGGGCTCATTGTGCGCCTCCAGTGGCGGAATCTGCCGTTGGTCCAGCGGCAGTCGGCGGAGCAGCCGCGGCTGGCTTGGGAGCAGGCGGCTTGCGAGCAACGGTGTAGGATTTTTTTAACTCGCCGATGGTCGTGTACACCGGCGGACATTCTGAGTCCTGGCTCAGCGCATGGGTCTTGCAGCCTTCCACGCAGCGTCCGCAGAAGGTGCATTGGCCTGGATCGTAGCTCCAATAAAACTCACCTTTGCCTGTCTTGAACTCGATGGCGCGTGATGTGCAGCGCATCTTGCAGATGGCGCAGCCGCTGCAAAGCGCGGGATCGAAGCGCACCAGGCCCCTGTAACGCTCGCTTACCGCAGGACGCGCGGGAAAAAGCATCGTCCGCGAACCGCCCCACAGGTTCTTCCACAGCATGGTCAGAATGTTCATGCTCTAAACCTCATGAAAAGCGCGGACGCGACCGCCAGTACCGCGAAGATAAGCGTGCATTGCCAGTAAAAACGCACCGTTGTATCGATCTGCAGTCGCGCCGTGGCCGACGCCACCACCGACAAGAGCAGAACGATCAAAAATGAGAGCGCGACGAAGACGAGAGCCGCAACCCACCAGAGCGTGAAGGCCGGCGCAATCAGCGTGGCCACCAAGCCGGTGGCCGCAACCCATTCCAACCCATGCGATAGCTCCCACATAGCCAGCTCTGGCCCGGCGTATTCGGTCATCGGGCCGGAATAAATCTCCTGCTCGGCGTTGGGCAGTGAGAAGGGATTGAGATGGAGTTTCGCGGGCAGGCAAACCAGAATGGCCGCAATGCCCAGCAAACGAAGCGGCGAGGCCGGAAGCTGCGCCAGCGCCGAGAGGCTGAAGGTATGCTGCGAGGCGGCGATGGAGAGAATGGCCAGCAGGAAGACGATGTTATACGAAACGCTCAGAACGGCTTCGCGCGCCGAGCCGATTTCACCGAAGATGGAGCGCGACGAAAAGCCCGCGGCGATGATACACATGGAGGGAACCTCAAGCAGCGCCAATAACAAAATCAGATCGCCCTGGAAGCCGCCTGAAGCGGGCAGCACGGGCAACAATCCCACCGCGCCCGCTGCCGCCGAGACCGCAATCAGCGGCCATGCCTTCATTAGCATTCCGCCCGCGCCCGCGCGTTGAGGCGTCTCTTTGCCGACGAGCTTGATGAAATCGTAAAACGGCTGCATGAAGGGAGGGCCGATGCGCCCCTGCATCCGCGCCACCGCCTTGCGTTCCACCCATAGGAAGAACCACGCGGCGGGCACGGCGAAGACGATACCGGGAAAGATGAGCAGGCGAGCTAAGGATGTAATCAGAACGTTCATGCCTGCACCTCTTTCTCATTGGAATCACGGCATGCGCAGTGGCCAGCGCACTCGCCCACGATTTCGGGCTCGGTAGTAATGGCAGCCGGCTTGTTGCCTCTAGCAGCCAGGATTGCGGCTGCTTTAGCCACGCCCAAAATGATAGCGTCGGGACGAGGCGGACAGCCGGGAACAAACACATCCACCGGAATGTGCAGGTTAAGCGGCCCGGCCAGCGTCCTGCTGTCGATGAAGACGTTGGTCGTCGCCGGGCAGGAGCCAATAGCCACCACCGCTTTGGGCCCGTAAACCTGTCCGTAGACGGTCTTGATGGCTTCAACGGCGTTGTGGGTGACAGGGCCTGTAACGCAGAGAATATCGGCGTGCCGCGGTGAGCCTTCCAGGCGCACACCGAGCTGCTCGGCGTCGTAGCGCGGCGTGAGGCTGGCAACAATCTCGATGTCGCAACCGTTGCAACTACCCGCGTTCATATGGAAGAGCCATGGGCTGCGGCGCCGACAATAGCACATCAATCGATTCCAGAGCTTCATGGTCTACCCCCAAGCAGCAGTTGCAGCGCGTCCGGCCAGATCCCAGCCGCCAACAGCAGCACGGTGAGCGCGATGATCGTGGCTTGTAACAGGAAAGGTTCTTTAGTTAGATGCGGAGAGGGTGGTGGTGGACTCGGCTCGTGTGCCGGTCCCCACCAGATGCGGGTCAAAGCCAGCACATAGGCGATCAGCGCAAAGATAGACGAGAGGATGAAAACCGCAGCCAGCGGCCAGCCAATCTGCACCGCTGTCTCGTAGAGTCTCCATCGGCCAAGGAAGCCCATCGTCGGCGGAATGCCCAGCATAGCCAACATTCCAAACAAGAATCCAAAAGCCGCGACTGGGTAGCGCGCAGCCAATCCCGTGTGTTCGCCATCGAGTGCGCCGTCAGCCTCGGGACCGCTGAGGCAGATGAAGAGTAGCGCCTTGGCCAGCGCGTGCGTGGAGGCGGCAAGAATTGCACCTTCATATCCAATGACGTTTAAGGAGAAGACCCCTAGCGTCAGAAAGCCAACATCCTCGACGGTCGAAAGGACCAGCAGGCGCTTAAGGCTGCGCTGCGTAAGCATTAGGAGAGCGGCGACGAATGACGTGGCAGCCGCAACACTGAGCAGAACTGCATGCGGAAGATAGAAGTCAGGAATGGCGAGCGCAGAGATTGAAAACTCGCCAAAAGCGGCCATATCGACAACCGCAATAATCAACCCGAGCACCACGGCTGGAACTTCATCAGCCAGTGTGAGCAGCCAGAACAAAAGCGGAATCGCAGCCAGCTTGACGCAAGCGCTGGTGATAAGCAGAGCCCACGCCCACTCCTTCTGCCCACTTTCCAGCAGAAGTTCGCTGGCGACGAGAGACGAAGCCGAGATAAGCACCACTGCAAGATAAGTCAGCTTTGCGGAGAGCGTTCTGGCGCTAAACCAGACCAGCGCCACGGTCAACAGCGCGCCAAGTTCCAATAGCCCAAGACGAAGCCAATGATCGGCAACAACCAGACCTGCCACTGTTGCCAAACTGACGAGAATCATCAGTGGCGCAATCAGTTGAGGCACGAGACTGCGACTTGCCTTGCTGGTGAGTGTAGCCAGAATCAATGCAACCGCAGCCACGGCGCAAGCAGTAACCAACAACATCGGCACCGGAATCGGCCCTGAAAGCGGCACACCGCGTGACCACAACCATGCGGAAGGCCCCGGAGCAAACCAGCGAACGCCCGCTAGAATCGCCGCCGCCAGCACAATGACGAGCGCCAATGCATTGCGCTCCATCCAACTAACGACAACGCCTAGCCCGCGTGAAGCCGCCTGCAACCCGCTCCAGACGCCAAGATAAATGCGGTCAACCTCGGTCCAGCGGAAGAAATCGTTCCAGTTTTGCATGAAAATGCTGGAGAAATCTCCGGCTGTAAGCCTATCCTCGTCTGACAAAGGCTCGCCACCAGTGAAGATTCCTCCGCCCGCCAATGCCGCGCCGCCGCCACCTGTGACGACAACCGCAGCCGGACGCGAGGCGTAAGCGAGGGCGTAGATCACGCCGCCCACGATCAACGAAACCACGGCCAGAACCAGGCCTCCAACGGTCGAGAAGCTGCCTGCATCCGACGAGAGCCCAAGCCACGTCACCTGCACCGAGGCGAGTTGCAACGCGCCCAGAATCGGATTGAGCAGGTAGTTGACCGCCAACTGCGGCGCAATGCCCAGAATGACGCTGCCCGCGGCCATGAATCCCATGCCCCAGACCATCGTCGGCGGGGACTCGTGCGCGTCCTTAGTCGCTTCAGTCAGAGGACCGAGGAAGACCGCGCTGGTAGCTTTTGCGCCAAGGAAAACCGTGCCCAGGCTGGCTGCCCATGCGACCATGGCGGGAACCGCCCATCCGGCTTGCAACGCCGCTGCGTAAAGCATCCACTTGCTGGCGAAACCGCTCATCAGCGGAATGCCCATCATGCTGCCTATGCCGATCAACCATGACAAAGTGGTCTGCGGCATCTTCTGCGCCAGGCCGCCCAGCTTGTTCATGTCGCGCGTGCCAGCGGCGTGTTGCACCGAGCCGGCAGTTAAAAACAGCCCGCCCTTGAAGAATCCGTGATTGAGGCAATGCAGCAGACCGGCGGCAATCGCCAGCGGCGTGCCAATGCCGATGCCCATCATCATGTAGCCGATCTGGCTCACCGTCGAGAAGGCCAACATGCGCTTCAAATCGGTCTGCACCATGGCGTACATCACGCCCACGGCCATGGTGACCGTGCCAATCCAGACGAGAGATTCACTTCCCCACGCGAACCCAAAGTTCGTCGGCCACGCGCCAAAGCTGTGCATACGGCAGGCCAGATAAACGCCGGCCTTCACGTAGCAGGCCGCGTGCAGCAACGCGCTCACCGGAGTGGGCGCGGCCATGGCTTCGGGAATCCATGTATGCAGTGGAAATTGCACGGATTTCGCCACCAGCGAAACCAGCATCAACACAAAAACGCCGCCGGTGAAAGCGTGCGCCACGCCGGGATTGGTCCAGAGCGCATTGCCCGTGCGGTGGTAGATCACGAGGATGGCCGCAAGCAGGCCGTAGCCCGCAATGTGCGTCATCAGCAGCACTTTGCGCGCGCCGGCAACCGCCTCGCGGTTGGTATACCAGAAGCCCACCAAGCTGAAGGAGCACAAGCCAACCAGCTCCCAGCAGAGATAAAAAATGAAAAGGTTGGCGCTGTAGACCAGTCCGACGAAGCCGCCGATGAAGACCAGCATCGATGCGTAGAAGCGTGTGGCCGACTTATCGTGGGCCATGTAGCCGATGGAGTAGAGGAGCACGAATGCGCCCAGGCCTGTTCCCATCAATGCAAAAAGGACGCTGAGCGCGTCCACGTGCAAGACAAGAGCAAGCGGGCCGTCCCAGCGAAGCACGTTCAGATCGACCGCCCGGCCGGCCTTGACCCATCCCACCAGAGCGGCCACGGATGCGACGGCCGGCAGACAGGTGAGAAAAGCCAGAATCCCCTTTGCCCGTGCGTTCAAAAGCCTTGCGGCTGCAATCTGGAGCGCGGCGCCCAATAAGAGGGAGCATGGCGCAATCAGAATAAGGGTCTCTGCGTTCATGGCAGACATATTAGTCAGCGAAAAGTCGCTGAGATGTGACGGGACTCACCCTCGGAGCGCGAGTACCACGATGCGGGACGAAGAGATTTGAGCGGCAACGGGTGGAAAAGTTCCGTCCCTTCAATGGTTTGCATGAAAAGCGTGCTTCGAAAGCCAAAAGTTTGCTTGCGGGATGTGGAATTTGAGGCGCGTCAGCCCCTCCGGCGTATGATTCCATGGGTTGCAATTACGTTCCTTGATGCTCGCATCCGCGCAACATCCCACTCCTGGAGACAGTATCCGATGAAAGCATTTCGCCTTGGTTCCATTCTTGCCTTGGGCCTTTTAAGCGCTTCAACCGCAATCTGTGGCTCGAAATCAGAGTTCCTGAAGAATTACAAGGGAACGCCGTACAGCGACAGCCGCTATCACGAAGGAGCACAGGAGATTCCCGGCAAAGTGCTCTGCGCTTACTTCGATCTGGGCGCCGAGGGCGTGGCTCATCACAACACAGACGCCAAGAACCACGGCAGCGGCGAACTGAACCCCGCCGATGGAACCTACCTGAATGAGTTCCGCATGAACGACGGCCTGAGCACCTCTTACACCAAGTTCAAAAAGGATCCGCAGATCGATGACAACCCGTACGACAAGGTTTTGCCCCCGGCAAATCTGCTTTACGTGGGCTGGACCGTTCCCGGCGAGTGGTTCAACTTGACGGTGCAGGTGGCCGAGGCGGGCGAGTACTCCGCGGACCTGCTCTATACATCGAACCGTGGCGGCAGCATCTCTCTCGATGTAAACGGCGAGCCGGCCACAGGGCCGTTGACCATTGCGAGCACCTACGACAGCAGCGATCCTGTGGCATGGCGCCAGTGGCACCACTGGAACCTGGCGCCCGGCATCGCCAAAATCAAGCTCCCCGCAGGCAGAAGCGTACTCACTGTCCACATCCTCACCGAAGGCCAGATGAATCTTGCAACCTTCGATTTCAAGAAGGTGCGCTGAGGCGGCGAGTGCCGGAGGTCTGAGGTTTGGGGATTCCTAGGTCCGAAAATCGGGACCCGGGGCACCCGGGAAGAATCGAGTATCCGCCTGGTTGGGATTCGAGGATTCCCAGTTCTAAAAATCCAGAGTTGGGCCACCCTGGGGCTACGTAGAAACGCAGAAAAGAGCAAAGTAAAGGGGTTATGAACCCCGCAAATGTTCCACGTGGAACATATTCATTCTGTTGAGTTTAACTCGATGTTTACTACATAATTATCAGCAAGATTTTGAAAATAAAGTTGGGTTGGGTGCAGGTGGTTTCCCATGTCTGAAATTCCAGACATGGGCCACCCATCATTTGTGGTCAGACCTGCACCACCCGCCCGCTTCTTCTTTTCTCTCACCATTTTCGGAAGACTAACGGAGCGGGGCTTGCAAGGATTTCCGGACTCAAAAACGATGGGATTGTTTCCATCAGTCTCCTACCGTCTCGTTGCAATGCTTCTTCGAGTTCCTGCTGTTGTTTTTCTAACCACTCATACCCGGGGGGGAGCGGTTTCCCAAAACCAGCGACAACAGAATTTCGCTCTTGCCAAATGGAGGTGTATTTCACTTCCAGCGCGGGGTCAAGGAGAAAGCAAAGTTTGCGGGCGTAGTCTGCCTCCTCATGGAGACCGTTGTACCCCTTCTTCGGGTTCCAGCTATCCAAATTCCTCATGTAGTCAAGTTCACGCCTTCTCTGAATCACAGCCGCACACTCTTCAAGGGCCTCCATCACGAACATATTGAGTCCGTCTTCGTACATTGCACGGGAAAGTGGCTTGCTTTTGCGCATTTCACTGTTTTTCGAATCAGAGCGGTGGCCCGCCCATCGCCGCGAGAGCTCGTCCGTGAATCCCACGTAAAGCATGCCCGTTCTGACATGGGTAATTTTGTAGATGAACGAATGGTCAGGTTTTAGCGAAGTGTATGTTTCTCTACCCGGCCTCACGCGTATGTTGCACTTGAACGGATAACCACTATCACACCATGTATGGTTCAAATGGACAGGGCATGGAAGATGAACAGTGTATCCTTCACGCATTAGGACCGCCATATCACTCTCGCTCAGATCACCGCGCAATAGGGTCTCATTCAACTCATCACGCAATAGGACCGCCTCCCTCTGAATGGCCGTTTGCCTTCCAGACGGAGTTTACCATCCAGCCTCGCTGGGTGCCCCGCCCTTGCGATTTTTTCAGTCTAGAAAAAGGCGAAGGGTAGGCCCTCCCTCATTTGCGTGTGGTTTAAAGGTGCGCCACCAGCCTTTTTCATTTGCCTTCAAGTATGTTCAGGCGTAGACATAGAGCCAAGGGGGATCGATGCGCAGACTGATTCTTGGATTGGCGCTTTCGATGCTAGCGACTACGGTCCTCGGTCTGGCAGCGGAGAAGGCCTACCAAAAAGGGAAATACCTTGACGTGGACTCTCAGGCATATCAGAAAAACGTCGGCGACATGATTGATGTGCGGATTGACAAGAATTACATGTACTTGAGGAAGCCTGACGGCGGCGAGGTTAAGACACGAATCGTGAGGCGGGTTCGTGTCAACTAGCAACGCAATCTTAGGACACTACCCGCAAGGCAGGCCAGAAGGTATCGTGGTTCCCCATGTCTGAAATTCCAGACATGAGCCACCCATCATTTGTGGTCAGACCTGCGCCTCCCGCGGTTACTGTGCTGTTGTACTCGGCCGCTAGCATCCGCGTCTGGCGGTAAAGCTCGGGGGTGACGGCTACGGTGATGTTTCTGACGGTTCGCATGTTCTCGCACTCCTGATGGCGCAGGGTGTTCCCCTCGCCTCTCATTTCGAGTGTGCGTACCTGTTCCGGAAGGCCGTCAGGCCTTGAGGTGTGCATTCCGGTCTTCTGCGATATGGCCGTGGGAGAAAAGCAGGCCTCAGGGGTTAAAACCCCTGCTTCGAAATGGCGGCTTATTGCCGGGGATGAATCCCCGGCCTACCGTTCTGGCCTGCTCTGTCCCAAGCATTGCCTGGGATAGAGCCCCGGTCTACCGCTCCAGCCCATGTAACTCTCGGTATTGTTGGGGATGACTCCCGATGTGCCGTTCCTGGTTCACGAAGATGGCAGTCCCACGATATGCTCAAGGCAACGACCATGGAAACCTATGCGCTCACCTCTACGACGTATCAACGGCGTTCCCTCTTCATGAGGACGGAGAATGCCGAATTGCTGGTAACGACTCTGTTTCACTATCGGGATCAAGGGCGCTACCAACTGCATGGGTTCGTCGTCATGCCGGAGCATCTGCACGTGTTGCTGACTCCGTCTCTCAACCAGACAATTGAGCGCTGCGCCCAATGCATCAAGGGCGGGTTTTCTCATGAAGTTCGCAAGCAGTTCGCCGGGGAGGTTTGGCAACCGGGTTTTCACGAGCATCGGATTCGCGATGAGGAAGACTTTCGGAGACAGCTCGGCTACATTGCGGCGAATCCCGACAAGCGTGGGCTCGTCGATTGGGCCTTTGTGCATATGCGGTTCTCGGAGCGGATCGATCCAATACCGTCGAGGTTCGAGCGGTAGGCCGGGGATTTATCCCTGGCATCGAATCGGCCAGAATGTGCGGCCTTCAGGCCCTGAGGTATGCTTTTTGGGGATTTTCCCCAGCGGTTTGGCGAAGAGATTTAGAAACGTACCTCAGGGGTTAAAACCCCTGCCCGGCGGTGGTATCTTGTTGCCGGGGATAAATCCCCGGCCTACCGTTCCGGGCCTGCTCTGCCCTGAGCAGCGGATGGATGAATCCTGGCCTGCCGTTCCGGGCCTGCTTTTCCCCTGAGTAGCGCATGGAATGAATCCTGGCCTGCCGCGGCCGGTCCGGCTAACGTCCCTGCATCCCAAGTCCGAAAATCCGGATCTCGACCCCACGGACGAAGACCTGTCCGCGGGGACCCCGATCTGGGGCACCCAGTTTCTGCTTGCAGCCGACCGGGACCTTTTCAGCCCTCCTATTCAATTCGAGAGGAATGTATGATTGACGGGGGGCGCAAATCGACGATGCAAAAACTTCGCGCAGTTGTATCGTGGAGCGGCGGGAAAGACTGTTGCCTGGCGCTTCACCGATCGCTTGATCAGTTCGATATTGTGGGACTGATCACGACAATGATCGAAGATGGTTCGAGAAGCCGTTCGCACGGTCTGCGATCAAACCTACTGATGAGGCAAGCTGAATCTCTGGGCCTGCAACTTTTTTCGGAACCTTCGACGTGGGAGAGTTACGAGCAGGCATTCGAGCGTTTACTTGTCCGATGCAAGGCTCTCGATGTAAGTCACGTGATCTTTGGAGATATGTATCCCGACGCCAACAAGGAGTGGGCGGAGATTCAGTGTAGCAAGCGGGGAATGGTTGCTGTTGAACCCTTGTGGTCGGAGGCGAGCGAGAAGGTTGGCAGAGAGTTTCTGGATATTGGCGCAAGCGCGGTGATTGTTACCGTGCGCGATGAGAAACTCGATGCCACGTTTCTTGGCCAGCGATATTCCGAGGAACTGATCGAGCAGTTCATTTCAATGGGGATTGATCCGTGCGGCGAGCGAGGGGAATTTCATACGTTTGTGACATCGTGTCCTCGATTTACAGACGAGATCGTGATTGCTTCTCAGGGGGTTCATCATGAAGGCGGTTGCTCGGCTCTTGACTTATCTCTTGCTTGACGCTACGAATGGGATGCAGAGCGGGGGTGAGCGCGGTAGGGGCGCCGCGCCGGTTGAAAGCTATGAAAAGCATAAGCAGGTCCTTCGACTCTCCTTCGCTACGCTTCGGGTCGCTCAGATGACAATTCATTTAGGAAGCGGAGTCTTTAGGTGGAGAGCTAGTTGTGCTTGCCCTTCCACTCCTCATACGGTCCCTGGAAGTCTTCAATACCGTCTTCGTGGAAGACCCAGAGGCGTGTAGCTACTTCGTCGATCAGGTCGTGGTCGTGAGTTACTAACAACACCGTGCCTTCGTAACGCTGGAGAGCTATGTTGAGGGCGTTGATGGCCTCTAAGTCAAGGTGGTTAGTCGGCTCGTCGAAGATTAATATGTTGGGCTTGGTGAGAATTAACTTACAAAAAGCCAGGCGAGCTTGTTCGCCGCCTGAGAGAGCCTTGGTTTGCTTGTCGCCTTCTTCGCCGCTGAATAACATCTGGCCGAGGATGCCGCGGATGTCTTCAACGTGGGCGTCGGGCTTCCAGCGATGGAGCCACTCGGCGACGGTGAGGCCGTGTTCGATGGTTGCGCCTACGTCTTGCGGGAAGTATCCGATCTGCGCCTCGTGGCCCCAGAAGACCGTGCCGTTGTCGAGGGTGAAGTCGGGGTCAGCCAGGCCGGGATAGTTATTGAGAAGGCTTTTGAGCAGTGTGGTTTTGCCGGCGCCGTTGCGGCCCATGAGACAGATATGTTCGCCGCGCACGAGGTTGGCGGAGAAGCCGTCGATGACCGTGTGCTCGCCGTAGATTTTGGTGATGTGCTTGAATTCGAGCGCGTGCTTGCCGCTGGGGCGCGTCTGGTCGAAACGGATGTAAGGGCGCGCAATGTTGGAGCGGGCCAGGTCGTTGGTTTGCAGCCGCTCGACCTCTTTGCGGCGGCTGGTGACCTGCGAGGAGCGGGTTCCGGCAGAGAAGCGCGCGATGA
>Ga0255350_1000045_pt1 | contig 44840 bp, 43 predicted proteins | sample HBST25r1metaG_FD_186028 | JGI IMG/M metagenome (GOLD analysis project Ga0255350, IMG submission 186028) | Peat soil microbial communities from Stordalen Mire, Sweden - H.B.S.T-25.r1 | ecosystem: Environmental > Terrestrial > Soil > Wetlands > Peat | place: Sweden: Norrbotten County, Stordalen...
GTATTCGAGAGCTTCTTCCAACTCCTGCGCGTTGCGCACCTCGACCTGCACGCGCTGGCCCTTCTTGCGTTTTTCCAAAGCGCGCGTCAGCACTGCGGGCACGCCGCCACCCAGCGAGATGTGGTTATTTTTGATGAGGATGCTGCTGGCCAGGTCCAGGCGGTGATTGGTTCCTCCGCCGCACAGCACGGCATACTTTTCCAGATCACGAAGACCCGGTACGGTTTTGCGCGTGTCGAGTATGTGCGCGTTCGTGCCGTGAATGGCATCGACAAATTTCCGCGTCAGCGTGGCGATGCCGCTTAAGTGCTGCATCAAATTCAGAATCACGCGCTCGCAACTGAGCAGCGTGCGGGCATTGTGGCGTATGACGGCCAGCACCTGGTCCTCATGGACGCGCACGCCGTCAAACATCTCCGGATGGCTGACGACCTCGAAGCGGGTTTGCGCGGGCGGGCGACGGTCGAGGCGCGCAAAGATTTCCAAAAAGCGCGGCACTGCGCCCAGACCGCAGACCACCATCTCCTGTCGCGCCACAATCGAGGCCGTGGCCAGCAGGTTGGCGTCGATTGTGAGGTTGGTGGTGGTGTCGCTGGCGGCCCTGTCTTCAATCAGTGCTCGTTCCAGCAATGCTTCGATGTGGCTATTCTTCCAATCCATAATTCCTCATTCGCGCGCCAGAGGCTGCGGTTGATTTTTCTTGCGCTGAAGAAAGTCATAAATCACTTTCTTGACGCTGTCATCCGCGTGGCCGGAAAGTGAATAAAAAAGCGTTCCATTGTTACGGTAGATCTCAAGCACGCCCTTGGACTGGCTGCTGGAGCCTCCCTCGAAGAGACTTTGCCACAAGCCGGATTTGCCTGGCTTTTGCTTATCAATCAGGTTGATCTCTCCGAGGTCCCTGAACCAGAGCAGTGAGACGATCTTGCGCGCATCGCGCACCATGATTCCAAGCTCAGTGAGGAGCAGGAACTGGGCGTAGCTGCGGGGGAGCGATCGTGCGCCGGTGAGATCAACAATAGCAACGGGCGCGCCGAGCTTTCCCAGGTGCTGAGCGATCATTTCATCGGCTTCCGGCGTGAAATGCGGCGCTACAAGGCAGCCAGGCGCATCGCCAAACGAGATGGGCCGCGCCTCTTCTCTCGGCTGAATAACGGCGACTGGCTCAGTAACGGCGGTCGGCTCGGCGACGGCGCTTTGCCCAACGACAGCGATTGACTCAATAACAACATTTGGCTGGATGGCGGCCCATGGCTCAGTAACGACGCTTGGCTCAGTAGCAACAGTCGGCTGGATGACGGCGATTGGCTGAATAACGAAGCTTGATGGCTCAACGGCAACGCTTTCCACCGTTGATTCCGCCGCAACAGAGTTGTGTTCCTTCAGGCCCCGGTAGGCGATTTGAATCTGCTCTAAATGCTCCTCCGCGTCCGCCTGCAAGCTGGCGTAACCTTGAAACAATTCAGGATTCCATTGGTTGACTGATTCCTGATAGGCCTTCTGAATCTCGGATTCGTCGGGAATTCCGAAGGCGATGCCTAGTATCCGATAGTGCTGCCGGCATTGACCACATTCACAGGACATAACTACTTTCCCTCGTTCAGATTTTCCAGCGCGGCGCGCGCTTTTTCCAGAAGCAACCGTGTTTCCGCTTCTTGCTTCTTCAGCCCTTCAACCACATTTGCCGGAGCCTTGGCCAGAAAGCCTTCGTTGCCTAACTGGCGCTCGGCGGCTGCAATGCCTTTTTCGTACTTGGCAATGTCTTTTGTCAAACGCTCGCGCTCGGCGGCGACGTCGATGGTGGCCTCGTAGGTGACTGCAACAGTGAAGCCAACCTCAGATCGAGTTGCTGCTCCGGCTGGTGGCTTTCCCAGTTTCACCGATAATTCCACTTTAGCCAGGGACTCGCACAGCTTCTTGAATGATTCGTTGGTTACGTATCCAAGCGTCAATGAACCATCTTCTTCAGCACAGTAGACAGCGGCGGGGACGGCCTCTTTTTCCGGTACCCCGCGCTCCTTTCTATGTGCCCGAAGAGCGGTTACAACAGATTGCAGAACACGCATCTCAAATGTCACGCCACGGTCGACGTATTGCCCTTCCGCATGCGGATAGGTGGTCAGCGCGATCGACTTTGCCGGTGGATTGCCGTCATAAAGCGCGTGCCAAACCTCTTCCGTCAGGAAGGGCATGAAAGGCGAGAGCAGCCGCAGTGATGCCTCAAAGACTGAGACCAGCGTGGTTAGCGCGGCCTTTCTCCCCGCCGACTTGCTGGCTTGCTGACTTGCTGACTCGCTCTCCGGCCCATCCATCGGAAAGTCGAGACGCAGCTTGACGATTTCGAGATACCAATCGCAGAAACTGCCCCAGAAGAATTGGTAGATCGTATTGGCCGCATCGTCGTAACGATAGATTTCCAGCGACTGGTTGACCTTGGCCGCGGTCGCGTGTAACTCGGCCACGATCCAACGAGCTTCGAGCGGCGCGTCTTCGCCAACCACCGGCATTGCACCCAGAGCCGCGGGATCAACCGTGATGCCGATCTCGGCGGCGCGGTCCACGTTCATGAAGAGGAAACGCGCTGCGTTCCAGATTTTATTGGCGAAGGCGCGGTAGCCCTCGGTACGGGCAATGTTGAAGGCAATGTCGGTGCCAGGCGAGGCCATCGAGGCCAGCGTGAACCGCACCGCATCCGTCCCGTATTGCTTCACGATCTCAATGGGATCGAGGACGTTGCCCTTGGTCTTGGACATCTTTTCGCGGTTGGCGTCGCGCACCAGGGCGTGAATGTAAACCTCTCGAAAAGGAACCGAGTCCGCAAGCGTTCGCTTGGAGCCGTCTGCGTTGGGAACATCCTCGGCGAACCAGCAGCCGAGCATGATCATGCGCGCGACCCAGAAGAAGAGAATGTCAAAGCCGGTGACGAGGAGGCTGGTGGGATAAAAGGCGTCGAAGTCAGCGCGATTTTCACTGGCTTCCCAGGTCCCCAAGTGCGAGGGACCCGGGGCACCCGGCGAGGGACCTGGGGCACCCGGAGTGTTGGTTCGGCCAAAATTTGGCCAGCCGAAGACGGAAACCGGCAACAGGCCCGATGAAAACCATGTGTCGAGAACGTCGGTCTCCTGCGTAATCTTTGCCGAGCCGCAATGCGCACAGACGGTGGGACCGCCGGTGGTGTTGGGCTTAGGCACCGTAATCTTGTGGCAATCGGCGCAGTGCCATGCGGGGATGCGATGGCCCCACCAGAGTTGGCGCGAGATGCACCAGTCATGAATGTTTTCCATCCACTCGAAGTAGGTCTTCTCGTACATCTCCGGCGTGAACTCGATGTGACCTTGCCGGACTGCTTCCTTGGCTTTGTCGGCCAGCGGCTGAATCTTCACAAACCACTGCGTCGAAAGGCGCGGCTCAACGACCGTCTTGCAGCGGTCGCAATGGCCCACGTTGTTGACGTGGTCCTTGATGCCAACCAAAAGGCCCTGCTCTTCAAGGTCGGCGACCATGCGCTTGCGGGCAACATAACGGTCGAGTCCGGCATACGCGCCGCCTTCCGCATAGATGTGGCCTTGCGCGTCCATGATGTTGATCGACGGCAGATGATGGCGTTCGCCCATGGCGAAGTCGTTGGGATCGTGGGCGGGCGTTACCTTCACCGCGCCGGTACCGAAGTCGCGGCTAACCCACTCATCGAGAATGACGGGAATCTCGCGGCCAACCAGAGGCAGGCGAAGTTTCTTGCCGTGCAGGTGGAGATAGCGTTCGTCTTCAGGATGAATGGCAACGGCCACGTCGCCGAGCATGGTCTCAGGACGCGTGGTGGCTACAGAGAGAAACTCGCCTGTATCTTTACCATCCGCACCCATTACGGGGTAGCGAATCTCCCATAAGTGGCCCTTCTGTTCTTCGTGGACAACTTCCAGGTCGCTGATAGCCGTTTGGCAGCGCGGGCACCAGTTGACGATATATGCGCCGCGATAGATCAAGCCCTGCTCATGCAGGCGGACGAAGGCTTCGCGCACGGCTACGGATAGATTCTCGTCCATGGTGAAGTATTCGCGCTGCCAGTCGACGGATGCGCCGAGGCGCTTCATCTGGTCGAGGATGGCGCCGCCGGTTTGGCGCTTCCACTCCCAAACCCGCTCGACGAAGCCCTCTCGGCCAAGCTGCTGGCGCGTTTTGCCTTCGGCTGTGAGTTGCCGCTCGACCATCATCTGCGTGGCGATGCCGGCGTGATCGGTGCCGGGCAGCCATAGCGCGCGGCGGCCTGTCATGCGGCGCCAGCGGACGAGGATGTCCATCTCCGTCTGGTTGAGCATGTGGCCCATGTGCAGCCGGCCGGTGACGTTGGGCGGCGGCAGCAGAATGGTAAAGGGATCGCCTTGATCGGCGGCCTTAGGCGTGGGCTGGGCGAAAAGTTTCTCGCGCACCCAGTATTCAGCCCAGTGATCTTCAATGGCGGCGGGGTCGTAGGCTTTAGGCAGGTCGTGGGGCATATTTTTTCTTGAGCGAGTCCCCGAGGGTCTGCGCAAAACCCTCATGTTGAGTGGGTTTCGAGCGAGGGGACCACCCCTCACTTTACCAGATGCGGGGTATCTGCATCCTGCCGCCGCGTGCCGCATCCAAAGCTGCATGGAATATCGACTGCTGGGAGGCTCCGGCCTCAAAGTTCCCGCACTCAGTTTTGGTACCGGTACGTTTGGCGGTAGCAACGATTTTTTCAAAGCATGGGGCTCGACTGATGTAGAGGAAGCGCGACGGCTGATTGACATTTGCCTGGAGGCCGGCGTCAACCTCTTCGACACGGCGGACATTTACTCCGATGGCCACTCGGAGGAGGTGCTGGGCAAGGCTCTGGACGGCAAGCGCGACCGGGCGCTGATCTCCACCAAGACAACATTTCGCCTGGGCGACGGGCCGAATGACGTCGGCTCCTCGCGCTACCATCTGCGCAGGGCGCTCGAAGCCAGCCTGCGCCGGCTGGGCACGGACTATGTGGACATCTACCATCTGCATGGCTTCGACGCGCTGACGCCCGTCGAGGAGGTGCAGGATACGCTGAACACTTTCGTGCGCGAGGGCAAGGTGCGTTACATTGCGGCGTCGAATTTCTCTGGCTGGCACCTGATGAAGTCGCTGGCCGTGGCCGAGCGCTATGGGTGGACGCGGTTTGTGGCGCACCAGGTCTATTACTCGCTGATCGGACGCGAGTACGAATGGGAGCTGATGCCGCTGGGCCTGGATCAGAAGGTGGGGGCGCTCGTCTGGAGTCCGCTGGGCTGGGGACGGCTGACGGGCAAAATTCGCCGCGGCCAGCCGCTGCCGGAGGTGAGCCGGCTGCACAAAACCGCAGAAATGGGGCCGCAGGTGAGCGACGAACACCTGTACAAAGTGGTGGATGCGCTGGATGCGGTGGCAGCCGAGACGGGCAAGACCGTTCCCCAGGTGGCGCTGAACTGGCTGTTGCAGAGGCCCACGGTTTCGTCGGTCATTTTTGGCGCGCGGACCGAGGAGCAGTTGCGGCAAAATCTGGGAGCGGTGGGCTGGAACCTGACCGCAGAGCAGGTGGTCACGCTGGACAAGGCCAGTGCAACGCAACCGGTCTATCCTTACTGGCACCAGCGGCAGTTTAGCGAGCGGAACCCGCTGCCCGTGTGAAAAACAGGGACCAGGGAATAGGGACTGGGGACTAGGCGGCGGGCCGGGGTCTGGGAAACGCGGTGATGTGTTTGCGGCGAGAGGCCAGCAACTCGTCGATGGTAATTTGCCGTTCCTCAAGCGCCAGAGCCAGAACCTCTCCGGCGACTCTGGCGTCTTCAAGCGCATCGTGTGCTCGATACGTGATTCCGAAGCTGCGGGCCAGCGTGGGCAACTTGTGATTCGGCAGGTTGGGCCACGCGAAGCGAGAGAGCCAGCAGGTGTCGATCCATTTGCTATAGGCGACGGCCGGGATTCCGGCTCTTGCGGATGCGCCGGAGAGCGCGGAGCGGTCAAAAGCCGTGTGGCTGGCTACAGCCGCTCCCGCCAGCAGGGAGTTCACTTTGGAACATACCTCGCTCCAGCCAGGAGAATGCGCAACCGTCCACGGCCCGATTCCATGCAGCGCGATGTTGAATTCAAGAAAGTAGTCGTCGGGGTTGACCAGGCTCTCCCAGCCATCCACCATCTTGCCGCCGGCGAAAGACGCTATTCCGATCTGGCAGATACTGTGCGTGAACTGGTTCGCCGTCTCCACGTCCACGACAAAATAATCGACATTCATCTCCGCGGCCCGGCTTCGGCGCTCGCTTCGCTGTTGAGGTAAATCTCCGTGTAGTCCAGGTAGTTCTGCGCGTACTTGAGGATGAGGGCGTGGTCTTTGTCGCCGAGTTCGCGGCGGAGCTTGGCGGGAACGCCAGTCCAGAGTGTGCGCGGCTGGACGATTGTTCCCTCTGGAACCACGGCTCCCGCTGCGATGATAGAACCTTCGCCGATGCGGCAGCCGTTGAGGATGACGCTGCCGATGCCGACGAGTACGGCGTCCTCGACCACGCAGCCGTGGACGGTGGCGTTGTGGCCGATGGTCACCCAGTCGCCCACAATCACCGGATAAACGTTGCGCTGGCCGTGGAGAACCGCGCAGTCCTGCACGTTGGAGTTGGCGCCGACGCGAATGGAGTGCACGTCTCCGCGTAGAACGGCGTTCATCCACACTGATGAATGCTCGCCGAGTGTCACGTCGCCGATAAGTTGTGCGGAAACGTCAATGTAGCAACTGGCGGGAAATTGGGGCGACCGCCCCTGGTAGCTACGGATCATGTTTTGAGGGCCTCAGGGTCAAGTTTAAGGCATGGGGCGATCTTTAGCGGGCGGGGCCGCCTGGGCCGAAAAATTGTCCCAAATTGGGAAAATAGGAGGCCCGAGGGTGATTCTGGCCAGATTTTATTCGATTCCGAGACAATTTCCATGGATAGAGTGCCTGAGATTCACCAGATGTTCACCGTTTCCCGTATCATAAGAGATGCCATTTGGCGGGTTTGGAGGTGGGATTTTTTGGCAGAGGTTCGTGTACAAGAAGGCGAACCGCTCGAAAATGCGCTGCGCCGGTTTAAGCGGAAGGTTCAGCAGGAGGACATCATCAAGGAAGTCAAGCGTCACTCCTACTACCTGAAGCCCGGTGAGAAGAAACGCGTAAAGGCGGCTTTAGCGCGCAAGCGGAATCGCAAGAAAGCTCGTAAAGAGCAGGACTAGTTGGAATACAATCGTGGCGTGCGCCGCTCCGGCGACAGACCCCCGCACTAATGCAGGGGGCAAGTAGGCAATGCCGGGACGGCGTGTCACGATTTTCGTTTTTTGCTTCAATGCTCCACGCGCAGTTTGTGTGGGGGTTTCCTCAAGGTCTTTCCGGCGTGCCGGACAGACGTTCTGTTTGCCGCTGAACTTGTTGCGGCCCGGGCCCTTGTTGAAAGAAGCGCGAAGACAGGGAAACGGGACCGGCAAGTTTTTCGGGGTCATGGCCGATTTCAATAAATTTCCCTTCTTCGGGGAAGCCGGCCATGGAATTCAGCGACAGAGTTTTGAAGTGTTGCGACTGCGGCGCCGATTTTGTATTCACCGCTGGCGAGCAGTTATTCTTCCACGACAAACAATTCAAGAACGAGCCCAAGCACTGCAAGCAGTGCAAGGCGAAGCGTGTTCGCGGAGGCTCGCGGGTGCGTCCGGAGACCCGTACCAACTGCTCGCAGTGCGGTGCGGAGACAACGGTTCCCTTTAAACCGACTCAGGGCAGGCCGGTGCTGTGCCGCTCCTGCTTTCAGCAGGCCCAGGGGAAGCCGAGTTCGGCGCCTGAGGCTGCCGCCGAGTCTTTGGTTATGACAGAGCCGAGCTGAAGAGCATGTCTCCCTTGAATGCCGACGGGAATCCGGCGGCGCGGACCAGCGTGGCCAGTTGCGCCCAATGACGCTGGCTGTGGAAGAGCGCATGAGCCGCAATCTTGCGCCGTGAAAAAGCTGGCGTATCCGGCGGCATCCACGGCAGGTCCAACTTCATCGTTTCATTCCAGTTTGCGGTCTTATCGTCCAGCAACGCGCGGAAGATCTCCACTGCCTTCACGTGCAGGCCGAAGAGCGCGTCCAGCGGACCGGCGGGAACGTCTTCCTTTTTCAGCAAGGGCAGGCCGGCGAGGCGCTGGCCCCAGACCAACTCCACTCTCCATATATGTCCAACAAACTCCTGTACGTTTGTTGCGCCGCCGATGCCGCAGGGCAATTCCAGCAGCGCCGGGTTGGCGTCCAGATGCGCCTTCCAGAAGTTCGAGGCCTCCTCGTTCCAGGTCAGGAGTTCTTCCAGTGTGATGGCAGGTGTCATGATTTCCTCTTCAAAGCGCGATGACCGATGTCGCGCCGGTAGTAGATTCCGTCAAAGTGAATCAGCGCCATGGCTTCATAGGCGCGGGCCAGGGCTTCTTCGAGCGTTGGCGCCGCGGCGGTAACGCCCAGCACGCGGCCTCCGGCGGTGAGCAGTTGGCCGTCCGACTGCGCGGAGCCTGAATGAAAAACCTGAACTCCCGGAACCCGCGCGGCGTCTTTCAGCCCGGTGATGGGAAAGCCTGTCTTGTAGCTGCCCGGATAGCCGGCAGAGCTGGCCACAATGCAGGCCGAGGCGCCGGGACTCCAGCGCAATTCAGTTTCCGCCAGCTTGCCATCGACGCAGGCTTCCAGAGCATCCACCAGGTCGCTCTCCAACCGCAGCAGAATCGCTTGCGTTTCCGGATCGCCGAAGCGGGCGTTGAACTCCAGCACCTGTGGCCCGCGTGCGGTCATCATCAGCCCGCAGTAGAGCACGCCGATGAAGGGAGCGTCTTCGCTGGCCATGCCGTAGATGGTGGGCACAGCAATGTGGCGCAAAATCCATTCCGTCATGCCCGCGTCGAGCATGGCATCGGTGGAGTAGACGCCCATGCCGCCTGTGTTCGGGCCGGTGTCGCCTTCGCCAATGCGCTTGTGATCCTGGGCTGGCGCGAGCGGAACAACGTTCTTGCCGTCGCTGAGGCATAGGAAGCTGATCTCGTCGCCTTCGAGGAACTCCTCGATGAGGATGTGCTGCTCGGTCTCGCCCAGCAGCTTGCCGCTCAGCAGGCCTTTGGCGGTTTCGAGCGCGGCATGGCGCGATGGACAGATGATGACGCCCTTGCCGGCATGGAGTCCGTCGGCCTTCACCACGATGGGCGGATGAAACGACTCAACAGCCTTTTCCACCTCGGCCAGGTTCACGCAGACCGCATAGCTGGCTGTGGGGATATTGTGCCGTTGCAGAAATCGCTTTGCAAAACCCTTGCTGCTTTCCAGCATCGCCGCGGCGCGCGTGGGCCCGAAGACCCGCAGACCGCGTTCCTGCAGGGCGTCCACAATGCCCAGCGAGAGCGGCAGCTCAGGCCCAACGACGATCAGCCCCGGCTGCTCGGCCTCGGCCAGGCGAACCATTGCAGCCACGTCTTTTAGATCCACCGGAACACAGCGCGCAATTTGCGCGATACCGCCGTTGCCCGGCGCGCAGACAACTTCCGTGACCCGCGGACTACGCTTCACCGCCCATGCCAGCGCGTGTTCGCGCCCCCCCGAACCCAAAATCAACACTTTCATGGTTGCGTCCCTGCTCTTTCTGGTGGTTCAAGACCCCGAAAGGTTATCTGAGCAAACCGGGAGTGGGAAGTCAAACGGGGTGAGGACGAAGATGGGCCATGGACGTATAATTCTGCCATGCTGAAACGCCTTTACATCGACAACTTTCGCTGTTTCGTGAACTTCGAATACAAGCCGGAGCGGAAACAATTGCTGCTGGGGGCGAACGGCAGTGGGAAGTCTTCGCTGCTAGACGCAATTTTATTTGTGAAATGGTTCATTGAGGGTGGTGAAAACCGTTTTACCCAGTCGACGCGAACCCGCTGGCAGGATCGTCCGTTTCAGGTCTTTGAAATAGAAGCGTTGCTGGATGAGAAGACCTTTGTGTATAGGCTGGAGATTCGGTATGCACCGGAATCCAAACTGCCGTCGATCGGTGTGGAAAGACTAACAGTTTCCGGGACGCCGGTTTTTGAGTTTGTCAACGGCAAGATTCACTTCTTCCCCAACGAAAGCACACAAGCAACGGTACTTCCATGGGAGTCAAAGCAATCCGCGCTGCTCCTGGCACAATTCAGCAACTTGCACGTCGGCCGTTTTGTTGCATGGATTAAGACACTGCACTGCATTCAAATCGATCCTTATCCAGGCGAAATGGATGAGACGGCGGACGGGGAAGATGAGTTGCCAGAATATGATCTTTCAAACCTAGCACCGTGGTATCGCCATCTCTTGCAGGTGGAACCGGAGAACAATGCCCGCTTTCTCAGCGCTCTGAAAGACACATTGAGCGGCTTCCAGTCGCTGCGGTTCTCCTCCGTAGATGATGGAGTAAGAAGATTACGTGCACATTTTGAAGCACCGCAGAAAGAAGGGGCCATTTATTCCATCGCAGAGCTTTCCGAAGGACAGCGAATGCTGATTGGTCTTTATATGGTTCTTCATTTTGTCATCGCCAAGGGGCAGACTGTCATCCTTGATGAGCCGGACAACTTCGTTTCTTTGCGTGAGATTCAACCGTGGCTGTTGGCCGCTGAGGATGCAGTTGAAGAAAGCAAGGGGCAACTTATCCTTATCTCGCACCATCCTGAGATTATGAATTATTGGGCGCGGGAATATGGGCTGCTGTTCTCTCGCGAGGAAAATGGTCACGTTAGGACCAAGGCCTACCGGGAAGTTGCAGACACGGGACTGGACCCCGCAGAGACCATCGCGCGCGGGTGGGAAGATGAGTAAACCAACTTCGGTTGTTGTGCTTTGTGAAGACAATAAGACATTCGCATTCACTCGTTCTTATTTGAAGAGGTGCGGAGTCAGTCGCAATATTCGCCCAGTAATCTCGCCGCGCGGAAGCGCATTTACGTTTGTCGTGAACAGCTTTCCCGCTCAAGTGAACGCCTACAGACTGACAAAGGCAAGACTGCATACATGGCTGATCGCTGTCGTCGACGCGGATACCAGCACGGTTGCGCAACGCATTGGCGAAATGGATAGGGCGTTGGCACAAGCGCAAGAGCCGCGCGTTCGAGCCATGCGCATCCAGGACGAAACGATCGCCAGGTTGGTTCCTCGACGCAATATCGAAACTTGGATACTGGCGTTGAACTCCACCGCAGTAAACGAAACAGATGATTATAAAAGCACTATCAAGTCGAATGAAAAGTGGCATGAACTTATTCCATCTGCGACGGAATCCTTCTTCACATTGACAAGGCCAAATGCCACCTTGCCGACGAGCCTCCTAGATTCGTTGCGCCACGGAATCGACGAGATGCGCCGCTTACACAAGCTGGCCCGGTGACGCCCTATGGTCGAACGCCGCATCAAACCGTACTATCAGGAAGTTGCCGAGAAGGCCGCGCGGGCCGTCGAGTTGCGGCGCTATCGGCGCAATCAGGTCTTCGGGCTTGTTCTGGTGGCCCTGGCCATTCTGATAGTGGCTCTGTTGCGCACCAATCCCAAGTGGATTTTTCCGCCGGGCTGGTGGCGCCCGTGAGTACTGTCCCTGCAAAAACTGACCCACTGGTCGTGCTGCTCCTCGGTCCCACAGGCAGCGGCAAAACGGCGCTTTCGCTCGAATTGGGCGAGCGCTTTAGCGGCGAAATTGTCAGTTGCGACTCGGTGGCTGTCTATCGCGGCATGGACCTCGGCACGGCCAAACCAACCAAAGAAGAACGTGCGCGTCTGCCGCATCACCTGATCGATGTGGCCGACCCCAACCAGCCTTTTACCGCAGGCGAATACGGCCGGCAAGCGCGTGCGGCTTTGCGGGAGATCGCGAGTCGGGGCCACTTGCCCATCGTGACCGGCGGAACGGGACTTTATCTGCGGGCCTTGACGGACGGGCTTTTTGCCGGGCCGGAGCGGCAGCAGGAATTGCGCGTGCGCCTCCAACGCAGCCGCGAAAAACACGGTGAGGGCTGGCTGCATAGGCTGCTTGTGCGCCTCGATCCGGCATCGGCCACGCGCATCCACGCAAACGACGCCGCCAAGCTGATTCGCGCCATCGAGGTCTGCCTGGCGGCGCGCAAACCGCTCTCGCAAGTGATGGCGCGCGACCCACTCACCGGCTTCCGGCTGCTGCGTATCGGCCTCAACCCCCCAAGGCAAGAGCTTTACGCCCATCTCAACCAGCGCTGCGCAGAGATGTTTGCGGCGGGATTGGTCGAGGAGGCGAGGGGCCTGCTCGACCGTTTCGGGCCGGTCAAGGCGCTCGACTCGCTCGGCTACCGTCAGGCACTGGCCGTGCTGGCGGGGACTTTGAGCGCGGAGGCTGCGATAGAAGCTGCCCAGCAGGGCCATCGCAACTACGCCAAGCGGCAAATGACGTGGTTTCGCCGTGAGCCGGAGGTGCATTGGATTGAAGGCTTCGGCGACGAGGCAGAAGCGCTACGCACGGCAAACGAACTGGTGCAGACGAAGCTGTAAGAATCCGTGACCCCAAAAGAGGGACCTCGGCCACACGCCCAATCATTTTTGGTCAGTCAGACCTGGGGCGGCCTAAAGGTCTTCTTCTCGCAGCACGGAACGCGTGGGGTCGCGCGGGTCCACGTGGACCTTGACGGTTTCGCCTTTGTAGGAATTTGCCCAAGAATTGGCATCGTCCTTGTTGGCAAAATCACGGCTGTAATCGCCCATCTGCTCCTCTGGATAGTGGTAGATATAGGTCAACGTGGCTTGATAGTAGGGCTGATCAAAACTGGCTTTTTGCGCAGGGATAAGACTATCATCCTCCATGAAAGCGACACTCACAACGTCAATGACTCCAGAGACCGTCGGCCAGTTTCGGCCACGAGTGCGTCTAATCCACGCCCCCACGATGTCCCAACAGATAGCCCCGAGCACAATGGCCCCGGCGACCAGGAAGATCAGAACGAGCCAGAAACCGGCGCCTGTGCCGCCGTCGTCGCGCATGACGATACTGGAGATTAAAGGAGTCATTGTCAGGCTCATTTGCATTTGAACTCCCATTGTACAAGTCCTGAATGGACACCTACGAAGTTGCCCTCAAGCGCATCTATTAGACTGGACAATGGAATTAGGCGCTGCCCGGAGACGGCGCGCTCCGGAATGGAGTTCCCCTTGGCAGAAAACACGGCGGCAGAGACAATTTACGATGTGGCGATTATTGGCGGCGGCCCGGCCGGTTACACGGCAGCGATTCGCGGTGCGGAGTACGGACTGAAGGTCGCGCTGATCGAGCAGTCCGACAAGCTGGGCGGCACCTGCCTGCACGTGGGCTGCATCCCCACCAAGTCCCTGCTTTTCAACGCAGAGATCTGGGACCATCTGCAGCACGCCGCTGAATTTGGCATTGGGGGCATCGGTACGCCAACGCTCGACTGGGCCGCGGTGCTCAAGCGCAAAGACGCCATCATCACCAAGCACACCAAGGGCCTCGACTTCCTGATGAAGAAGCACAAGATTGCGCGCATGGAGGGCTACGGCCGGCTGACAGGCCCGGCGAGCGACGGCGTGCACACAGTCGAGGTCGCATCGGCGAGCGGAGAAGTTAGCCCGGTGAAGGCGAAGAACGTAATTCTCGCCACCGGCTCCGAAGCCAAGATGCTGCCAGGGCTCAAAGCCGACGACCGCATTCTGACCAACATTGAAATCCTTGCAATGACCCAGGTTCCCAAATCGCTGATCGTCATTGGCGCGGGCGCTGTGGGCATGGAGTTCGGCTCGCTCTTCCGCACCTTCGGCTCTGAGGTCACCATCCTCGAATTCTTGCCGCGCGTGGTTCCGGTCGAGGACGAGGAAATTTCCAAGGAGATCACGCGCCTCTTCAAAAAGCGCGGCATCGACGTGAACACCGGCGCCAAGGTCGAAAAGGTCGAAAAGACCGATGCCTGCGTAAGGGTCACCTTCACCGACGCTAACGGCAAGCCGCAAGTGAAAGAAGCCGAAAAGGTTCTGGTGGCCGTGGGCCGCGCCGGGCGAACCGCCAATATTGGCGTAGAGAAAACGAAGATCGAGCTCGATCGCGGGCTGGTGAAGGTCAACGACGCGCAGGAGACAGCCGAGCCGGGCGTCTTTGCTATCGGCGACATTGTGGCCGGGCTTCCGCAACTGGCGCACGTGGGCGCAATGAGCGGCATGATCGCCGTGGCGAAGATTGCCGGCCGCAGCTTCCGTCCTGTGCGCCGCGACCGCATCCCCGGCTGCACCTATACCGAGCCGCAGATCGGGTCAGCGGGCTTGACGGAAACGCAGGCCAAAGAAAAAGGGTATGAAGTGAAGGTGGGCAAATTCCCATTCGCCGGTAACTCGAAAGCTACTATCCTCGGTAGCCACGACGGTTTTGTGAAGGTTGTCGCGGATGCAAAATACGGCGAGATCCTTGGCGTTCACATCCTTGGCCCACAAGCTACGGAATTAGTCGCCGAAGCTATCGCAGTGATGGAACTGGAAGGCACGGTGGAGGAGCTGATGTTCACCATCCACGCGCATCCCACGCTGGCCGAATCACTACTCGACGCGTATGGCGCGGTCGAGGGCATGGCGATCAACGCGTGAGAATCAAGTTATCCAGTTTCCAGCGAGAGATCAACCTTCCTCGCTTGCGTCTTCTTCTTCGAGCAGAGGGTTGATGTCACGCTTGCCATGGAGAACGCGCACAATGTGCAACTCTTCACCGGCATAAATGTAGTAGATTCGCATCGCCGGAAAGCCGGAAACCGGCCATGATCGCAGGCTCGCGAGTCTTGGATTCTCCAGCAGTTTGGGAACGCCAGCGCCAGGCATCGTGCAAAGCAACTCGATTGCCGATTCCACAGATTCGAGGAATCGTTCTGCGGCTTGGGCGGCATCTTTTTCTATCAGATAGTAGGAATACTGTCGAAGGATGTCTTCTCGTACGGCTGCTCGAACGTAAACATTCACCGGGTCGAACGCACCTTTCCAGACTTGCTATGCCTCGCAAGGATTGTAGCCGCATCCTGTTTGAGTTCGATCCAGAAGTCTGCCGAAAAGGGTGTTTCCTCCCCTGTGCTCAACCCTTCAATCAGCAGGGCCTCCAGCCGCGCGTCGGCTTCCCTGGCCTGCGCCTGGCGCAAAAGCCCTCGTACATACTCGCTTACGTTCCCGTAGCCCTTGGTTTGAACCTCAAGGTCGATAAACTCCCTGAGCGAATCAGGCAAGGAAATAGTCAAAGTTGTCATAAGCGTCCCTCGGTAGAATTATAGCAATATTTCTTATCTATTAAGAACCCTTGCGGAACCCCCCCGCCCAAACCAATAATCATGGATTGGGCGGGCGGGAATTTCTCGTTGAGCGCTCCTGCTAAAGTTCCATCGATTGGTTCGCAACCAGCGCTTTTGCTTTGGCGATGAAATCGGTCAGCGGCATGGAGCCCTGATCGCCTTTGCCGCGTGTGCGGACACTGACGGCTTTGGCTTCCTGTTCCTTGTCGCCGAAGACGAGGATGTAGGGCGTCTTCTGGTTGGCGAAGTCGCGAATCTTGCCGTTCATCTTTTCGTTGCGGTCGTCCACTTCCACGCGGAGGCCCGCAGCCTTGAGTTCAGCTTCGACTTTCTTCGCGTATTCGTGGTGCCGCTCGCTGATGGGGACAAGGCCAACCTGAACAGGCGCAAGCCACAGCGGGAAAGCTCCGGCGTAATGCTCGATGAGCACGCCAAAGAAGCGCTCGACGGAGCCGAACAGGGCGCGGTGGATCATGACGGGCTGATGCCGCTCTCCGTCTTCGCCGACATACTCCAGCTCGAAGCGGGCAGGGAGATTGAAGTCGACTTGCACCGTGCAGAGCTGCCAGAGACGGCCGAGGGCATCGACAAGTTTGATGTCTATCTTGGGACCGTAGAACGCGGCTTCGCCGGGGATGGTCTTGTACTCAATCCCCATGCGGCTGAGAGCGTGTTGCAAGCCGCCATTTGCAAGAGCCCAATTCTCATCCGAGCCGGTGTAGTGGGCGCGGTCGTTGGGGTCCCAGGTGGATAACTCGACCTTGAACTCGTTGAAGCCGAAAGTCGTCAGCACCGCTTTGGCAAACTCGATGCAGGCGACGACCTCATCCTCAATCTGGCCGGGAGTGCAGAAAATGTGCGCATCGTCTTGGGTAAAGCCGCGCACGCGCAGCAATCCGTGCATGGTTCCGGAGCGCTCGTAGCGGTAAACATTGCCTAACTCGGCCAGACGGACGGGTAAGTCGCGGTAACTCTTCGGCGAGTTCTTATAGATGAGAATGTGGCCGGGGCAATTCATCGGTTTCAGCCGATACTCGGCGTCATCCAGCTCCATCGGCGTGTACATGTTGTCGGAGTAGTAGCCCTCATGGCCACTGACCTTCCATAACTCGCGGCGCATCACATGCGGGGTGAAGACCATGGAGTAGCCGCGGCGCAGACATTCGTTACGCATCCAGTCTTCCATGATCTTGCGAACGATGCCGCCTTTGGGATGCCAGAAGATAAGTCCCGCGCCGGCCAGTTCCTGAATGCTGAAAAGGTCCAATTGCTTGCCCAGCAGGCGATGGTCGCGCTTGGCGGCTTCTTCCAGACGCGCAAAGTGCGCATCCATCTCTTTTTGCGAGAAGAACGCGGTTCCATAGACGCGCTGAAGCTGCGGATTCTTTTCGTCTCCCAACCAGTAAGCGCCCGCCAGGCTGGTAATCTTGACTGCCTTGACGCGGCCGGTCGAGGGCACGTGAGGTCCACGGCAAAAGTCCAGAAATTTGCCGTTGCGATAAAAGCTGACCTGAGAGCCGGGTTCGGTGAACTTGGTCACGAAGTGGGTCTTCATGAAGTCGCCGTCGCGGTCGAACTCCGCCAGCGCCTGTTCACGGGGTTCCTGTTCGCGGACAAACTTGTCGTCACGCGCCACCACTTCAGCCATTTTGGCCTCAATGAGCACCAGGTCCTCAGGCGTGAAAGGCTTTGGGCGATGGAAATCATAGAAGAAGCCGGCGTCGGTGGCCGGGCCGTGACCCAGTTTTGTCTCGGGAAAGAGTTCGAGAACCGCAGTGGCCAGCACGTGCGCGGCAGAATGACGCACCACCTTGAGCGCCTCCGGGTCTGTTTCTTTAACCAGCTCCAGCTTCGTGTCTGCGGTCAACGGAGTGGTCAGGTCAACCAGGCGCGGTGCGGCCGCGTCTTCGGCGCCATACATGGCGGCCTCAGAGGCGTGTTCATCAGCGGCAGCAAGATTTTTCGCGCCACTGAGCGGTGTCAGCCGCGCCACCACGGAGGCCGCAGCCAGCCGCGGCGAGATGGAGTTGGCGATTTCAAGGGGCGTGGTGCCTGCGGGCACTTCACGAATGGATCCGTCGGGCAGGTGTATGGCGATGGTTTGTGCGTTCATGGGCGTAAGGGTCCTTGGGGTTTCCCGCCGCGGTTGTTTGCTTAGCGGCAACATTCCAGAATATACCGAAGAGCATGGAACCGCTTGAACCCGGAGCGCGTAACTGCTTTTCAGGGCTTATCTTGTATGAAGTGGCCCTTGAGCCTTCCCGACGCGGAATAGGAAAACATCTCTTGAAGGAGGAATTTCCTTATGAAATGGCGTTTGCGGAGCTTTGCGCTCCTCGTCTTGTTTGCGGCCTTCGGTCTCGGCTCAGCCCAGGCTCAGCCCGCCATTCAACCCACGGTAGACATCACACAGGTTCCGGCCGCGGCCCAGCCCTCGGCGCACTTTGATGCCGAAGCTGCCACAGAAGCCTATATGGCGATGATTCCGCCCGCTGCCACTGCCCGGTCCAACGCATATTTTGAAGGCGGCTATTGGCTCATCCTGTGGGACTTTCTGTATGCCTCGGTCGTTGCCCTTCTTCTGCTGAATCTGCGCTGGTCGGCCCGGATGCGCGCTCTGGCCGAGCGCATCACGCGCTTCCGGTGGCTGCAAGATGCTGTCTATTGGGGACAGTATGTGCTGCTGACCACGGTGCTGGGCTTCCCGCTCGAGTTCTATGAGAACTATGTACGCGAGCACAAATACGGCATGGCTACGCAGAGTTTTGGCCCCTGGATGGGCGATGAGGGCAAGGGTCTTCTGATTAGCCTGATTATGGGCGCGATTGTAGTGGTGGTGTTACTCGCAATCGTACGCAAGCTGCGGCAGAACTGGTGGCTATGGGGCTCGATTGCGATGATTGCGTTGGCCGTGGTTGGGATAGCCATCGGCCCGGTCTATCTGCAGCCGATCTTCAACAAAGTTACACGGCTGAATGATCCGAAGATTACGGTCCCGATTCTGCGCATGGCGCACGCCAACGGAATTCCCACCAACGATGTGTATCAGATAGACGCCAGCCGCCAGACCACGCGCATGAGCGCCAATGTGAGCGGCTTTGCCAACACCATGCGCATCACGCTCAACGACAATCTGCTGAAGCGCGGCTCGCCCGAGGAGATTCAGGCGGTGATGGGCCACGAGATGGGCCACTACGTGATGAACCATATTCCCAAGTCCATCTTTTTCTTGTCGGTCGTGATTGTGCTCTTTTTTGCGTTCCTGCGCTGGGCGCTGGGCTGGACGCTGGCGCGCTGGGGAGAGCGGTGGCAGATTCGCGGCGTTGGCGACCCGGCCGTACTGCCGCTGGTCTTCCTGCTGGCTGGCATCTTCTTCTTTGTGCTCACGCCGGTGACGAACACAGAAACCCGGATGCATGAGAAGGAGGCCGACATGTTCGGCCTGAACGCCGCACGCCAGCCGGACGGCTTTGCCCAGGCCGCGATTCACCTGTCGGAGTATCGCAAGATGAGGCCCGGCCCACTGGAGGAGCGGATCTTCTTCGACCATCCCAGCGGATACGACCGCATCCACTCAGCGATGGTGTGGAAGGGCGAAAACCTGGAGCTGTTTGAGAAGACGCCTGAGCAACCAGCCGCGCACTGAGAGATTGGCGATTCTCAATGATCGTAAGCCCCGGGTCCCATCCTTGCGCGATGCTTCTGGTGTCAAGTTCCACAACATGGTTTACAGAATGTTCCGGGACATCCTTTACACATTATTGGGTTTTGTTTTTCGGCTTTCAGGCGCTCGACAATTGTCGAGCGCCTGATCGCCGGGTCGAGTTCGCGAACCAGGGTGGCGCAGTAGTAGACCAGGATGCGCTCTTCAACCGGCAACAGGCGGACCCAGTCTCCGGCCAGAGCCCGGCTAATCTTCCATTTTCGGCCGCCGGTCTCGATCTTGCCGCCGTCAGCCACCCAGAGGCTGTAGCCGAGGAACTTGCGCTGGAATCAACTCCCGGCTCCAGGCTCATCTTGCGTTGGACAAGAGTGCGGCTTGGCCCAGGCGCGCAGCATCGACTAGACTGAAGACCGGTGCGCCACACTCGACCAGGCGCGATTTATCCTCCGCTCCGAAACAAAAGCAGGCCCAACTTCGGCCATCGCGGAGGCCACGCTGCCGCAGGCGCGGGGCGAACTGGCCGCAACGGTGCGCAAGGATTCTGCTCCGAAACCGCATCACTTAGAACTGCGGCGGCAGTAACAGGCATTTCATGGCGATGCGATGAATATGAAAGGAAACCACCATGCAGTCGTTTTGTAAACGTTTTCTAGGCCTTCTGGCAATAGCTTCTCTGGCATGGGGTGCTGCGGCAGGTGCTCAGCAAGGCGCTCCGGCCACGACCGCTGCAACCGCGGGTACAGGTCTGGAGTTTCCCACCGTGCTCTACGGCACGGCCTACTACCACGAATACATGCCCTACGAGCGGCTGGACCAGGACGTTGCCATGATGAAGGCCGCTGGTTTCAATGTGGTGCGCATGGGCGAATCCACATGGAGCTTGTGGGAGCCTGAGGACGGCAAATTCGAGTACGCTTGGATGGATCGTGCCGTCGATGCCATGGGCAAGGCCGGCATCAAGGTAATCCTGGGCACACCCACCTATTCGATCCCCGCCTGGATGGCACACCAACACCCCGAGATTCTGACCCAACGCCTCAATGGCGCAGCATTTGGCGGTCCGCCCGTGCAGAGCACCTATGGCATGAGGCAGAATATGGACACTGACTCGCCGGCTTATCGCTTCTACGCCGAGCGCCTCATCCGCCACATTGTCGCCCACTACAAAGACAACCCCACTGTGATCGGCTGGCAACTCGACAACGAGACCTCCAGCTACAACGCCGTCAACCACGACGTTTTCATCGGCTTCCAGCATTACCTGGAAAAGAAGTTTGGCACTCCCGAGGCGCTCAACAAGGCCTGGTTCCTCAACTATTGGGGCGAGAACATCCACACCTGGGAGGATCTGCCCACCCGCGACGGCGCCCAGAGCACCGGCTATAAGCTGGAGTGGACACGCTGGAGCCAGATGCGCGTGACTGATTTCCTCTGCTGGCAGGCCGCGCTGGTCCGCGAGTCGGCCTCGCCGCGCCAGTTCGTCACCACCGATTACGCCGGCATGATGCACGGCGATGTGAACGAAGAGGCCATCGCAGAAGCCCTCGAAATTCCCGCCGTCAACGTTTACCACGGGACCGAGGACCATTTTGACGGCGCCGCGCAATCCATCCAGGAAGATTTCACCCGCTCGCTCAAGCACTCGAACTTTCTTGTCACCGAGACCAACGCTCAGACCACCGACTGGACCTCGGCCTATCAGTTCCCGCCCTACGACGGCCAATTGCGCGAGGACGTTTACACTCATCTCTCATACGGCGCCGACATGGTGGAGTATTGGCACTGGGCTTCGATCGCCGCCAACCAGGAGACGTATTGGAAGGGTGTCCTTTCGCATGATCTGGAACCGAATCGCGCCTACGCCGAGGTGAGCCGGACAGCTCATGAGCTGGAAAGGATCGGCCCACACCTCGTCGGCCTGAAGATTCACAGCCAGGTTGCTATCCTGTGGAGCCGCGACTCGCTGAACGCCATCGGTTTCATGCCCTTCGCCTCTTCCGGCGGGCAATGGAGCTTCGGTCCTTCCACAGCCGACTACGCCACGCTGGTCCAGCAGATGCACAGGTCGCTCTACGATCTGAACATCAGCTCGGATTTCGTCTTTCCCACCACTGCCAACTTTTCCGCCTACAAGCTGCTCATCGTTCCCGCCCTCTATATCTCGGACGACGCCCTGATGCGTCGAATTTCGGATTACGTGAAGAACGGCGGTCATGTGGTGATGACCTTCAAGAGCGGATTCGCCAACGAGAACTCCGCGGTTCGCTGGGTACGGGCGCCCGGCCCGCTCCGCGAAGCTGCCGGCTTCAGCTATCAGGAGTTTTCCAATCTCGAACGGCCGCTCCAGCTCAAAGGCGACCCCTTCCACGTGGGCGATGGTAACAAGGTTCAATATTGGGCAGAGTTTCTCATGCCCGAGCACGCGAAAGCTATTGCATATTACGACCACCCCTTTCTCGGCCGCTGGCCGGCCATCACCGAAAACGAGTTCGGTTCCGGAACCCTGCTCTACGAGGGAACCTACCTCTCCGATAAGCTGCAAACCGCCGTGCTCAACAGCGCACTCGAGAAAGCCGGCCTCACCGGCCCCGACCAGCAACTGCCGCCCGCAGTCCACGTCCAGCATGGCGTCAACCGCCTGGGCAAGCGCCTGCACTACTACTTCAATTACTCAGGCGCTGAAGTGAAAGTAAGTTACGCCTATAGCGCTGGAACCAATCTGCTCGACGGCAAGCCAGTCGCCAGAGCCGCGCAGTTGACGCTGGCGCCGTGGGATCTGGCAATCGTCGAGGAGGGTGCAACTACCCTTGCCCTGCAGCAAAACTGAAGAAACAGGTTGCGAAATTCTTCGAGGATGCCGCCGCGCGCCCTGGGTTGGGTTGAAGGGCATAATCCAACTCATGGGCGAATCCGGATTCGGGAGCGATAGCTTGGGAATCTGGTTGGCGGCGCTATACCCAGTGCAGACGTACCGGCATCGCGCTGAAGGCATACCGTAGCCTCCACGTACCGTTGTTTTGTCGTTGACCAAATAGGCAGCGCCGACCCGCGGCATGAAATCATCCTTATTTGATTCAACCAGCGAGCGGCTGTTCGAACCACGGTTGGCAATCTGGACGGTGAGCGTATCACGATCGAAATTCGAGGCGTTGTTGTTGGTGTCGACGAATGGCTGACGATATTCATAGCGAACACCATAGTTCAAATTCAGGCGGCTGGTAACTTGCCAGGCATCCTGCACGTAAATGCTATGCTCGTTGCTCGTGGTATGCGGATTGGTGAGTTGCAAGCCTTGGTACACCACCTGGGGCAGCCCCAGCAACAGATCGGCAATTTCATTTCCGCCACAATAATAGAACGCACTGTAGTCGCAGTAGCTATATGACGAATCGCTGGTCATGGCGCCGTCGGCGCCGGCAAAGTACTCGTAAGGCTCCGGGAAGAGCGAGAAATCCGGGCGAGAGTTGAGGTGCCGATACACATAGCCGAGCTTGAAGGCGTGGTGGCCGCGATTCCAGTCAAGCGCGTCAGACAGTTGCAAATTCACGTCGCGGAATCTAAGCGGCTTCCATGTAGAACCACCGGTGACGGCGCCTGACTCGAGATAGATCTGCGGGAAGGACCAGGTATCAGGAAAGTCGTTGATATTGGCGTTGGCGATGCCTAACTTATCGGCCAGACGCGTGCCATCAAGCAGGCCCCGTTCCACCAGCGGCATGATGATATAGGAGGCATGCAAGTCGTTCAACAGATTCGCAGAGATGGTGCGAGACCAGGAGGAGCCGATTGTTTCGCTCTCGTACCAGGTACGATCGCCCGAATCGGCGCCGCCGATATTGATATAGGTGCCCGACCCCTCGAACGGATCTCCGGAATAGCTTTCGCCCTGATTAATATCAAACGTGAACGCGAGGCGGTCCTTCGCCGAAAGGTTCTCGTCGAGACGGACGTTGCCGTTGTTGCCATGGTTCCTAAAGCGCTGCGCGGCAGTGAAGTTATCCCAGTAGTCCGTATTCGAATTATTCGGCTTGGGAAACATCTTGGTCACTATAAGCTTGCCTGCCGGGCTGATTTGGTAAGCCGGAATGACATTTCCCTCATATTGCTGCGCGTAGTAGTTGTTCTGAAAAAAGTAAGGATCGTAGATGGGAATCTGGTTACCGCTTGTGGGATCGGTGAGACCGGAGAGATCGGCGCTGCCGTCGCTCAGAAAGCTTATCTGGTTTGTATAAGGCGTAGGGATCGTATAGGGAACCACGTCCCGTTTTTGCGAGCGCTCATAGCTGACGAAGAAGAAAGTGCGGTCCTTGCGCAGCGGGCCGCCTATGTTACCGCCGTAGTTGTGTTGTTGGAGCTGCGAGGCGTTACTGACAACGGATTTGCCGAATCCTCTCGTATCGGCCGCCGTGTTGCTCGGGCGGTAGAATTCAAATGCCGAACCGTGAAATTTGTTCGAACCTCCCTTGGTCTCTAGCAGGATGACACCGCCGGACGCACGACCGAATTCGGGCGCGTAGTCGGAGGTGACAACCTTGAACTCCCGCATCGCGTCGACGCTGGGGGCAAGACCGGAGCCGTTGTCACGGTTGGCCGTGACCTCCGCGCCATTGACCTGGAAGGAATTGCCGAATTCGCGTTGGCCGTTGACCGAAAGGTTAACGTTATTGCCGCCGCCGCCCTTGATCACCCCGGGGACAAGCAGCATCAGATCGATAAAATTGCGGCCGAGTAATGGCATATTGGCTATGTCAGAGGCGCCTATCACCTGCCCGTTAGCAGCGCTCTGTGTCTGCATCAGCGGCACCACGTCTGTGACGGCGACTGACTCGGTCACCTCGCCCAATGTCAGCGTGATGTCGATGCGGAGCTTCTGGTCAATCTGCAACTCGAACGGGCGTGTCGCGAAAGGCTTGAAGCCAAGCTGGCGGACACTAACCGTATAGTTTCCGGGGAGAAGATTGTCTGCCTGATAGCTTCCTTCTGCATCGGTCTCGACTACAGTGACACGACCTGTCTCCTGGGCCGTTACCGCAACTCTTGTTTGCGGAATTAAGTCGCCCTTTGGGTCGCTGACCTTGCCGTTAATCGAGCCCGACGTTGCCTGGCTCCAACCGGTTGCGGCACCACCTAACAAAACAAAACAGAATAATCGGCCAGTAGATTGGGAAATCTCATGATTGCCTCCAATAGCAATTTGCTCAATGCGCCAGCTATGGCTGGATGCCAAATTAGTCGGAACGAAGCGGCGAGAGAAATCGTTTACCATAACCGGCACAATTATCTCCGTCAGGCTCCGTGGCATACCGGTCCCATCCACCGAACGCTCCACACGTATGAGGAAACAGAATGTCGATTTCTTGACAAGTTCACAAAAATATTTTGAGGCAAACTGTAGTAGCTCGGATATTCAGACGCGCGTCCGCGCCGCACTTTCCTCCGCGCTGGGCAGCGATATGGCAGCCAACTGATAAGCCGGCGCGCTGGCAAAGGCCGCCGAGGCAAAAAACCAGATATACCAACTCAATGCCGTCATTGGCGCGGATAGCAAACCCGCGTTTGCCGCCCAGAGCGATGCGTCTCCGGCCGATGTTGTGACAATTGCAATCACGTACATTCCCCAGCACTGCGAAATCAGTCCGAACCCCACGCGAATCACCGACCGGCGAATCAGCACCGCTTCGATTAGTAGAAGCGCCAAGAGCGGATCGCTAAGCCAGAGGAAAACGGTGCTCAACTGCGGACGATAGGCAATGTATTGCGCTATGTTTACGACCTGGCCAAGCGTAAATGCGACAATCAGCCCGATGAGCAGCCGGTCCATGCGCGTCAGTCGGCTCAGAACGTTGAACATGCGCTGGATTTTTAGAACCCGGCTCAATCCAGCCGCCAGAAGAGCCAAGGCGAGCGGCCCGCCCACTACATCGCCGATTCGTGCGAGTCGCTTAAGTGAGATCAATGCCAATGCAGAGGAGGTCTGGCCTGTAATCCAGGTGAAGTGCCATCCTTTGGCAGCCATCAGAACCGCTCCGGCAAACCGCGAGAATGACGACAGCGCGATGAAGGTCCACGCCAGGCGCATCGGCTCATCGGCGTCGAAACCCGCCCGGCATTGCAGCGCCAGAAAGGATTCGGCGGCCGTCATCAGTAAAAGGAAGAGAGTACCTTCAATCCAGAAATACCAGATCAAATAGCGATAACTGTCGGTCATCAGATAGTACAGATAGGCAGCCATGCCCAGCATGACATGAATTGCACACACTCTCCAGATCCATTGGACAAAACGCGGCATCGGTCAGCCTACAGGTCCCTCAGTACCTGCCGCGAAAGCTCACGCGTCGCGCGGCGCCCCAGAAAGGCAGTCAGCAGAGGTGTTGAAATTGCCAGTGAGAGATCTTCAGCGCTGCTCGTTAACAAGCCGCGTGCGCGCTGCCCGATGCAGCGCCCCAGCCAAGTGGCGAGCCGCTTCCGCACCAAACGATGCTTGCTGCCGACCTCGCCGGCCTCGGGGTGACCCGACCATAGATGACTCCAGGAAAGCAATTGCCGTGAAAGCTCGTCCACCGCGGCCGCCTCGTCGGGAGGCATAGAGAAACCGAAGGCCGACAGAATGCCGCCTTCATCCTCCATCGACTTCCCTGCCGACTGGTTCACAACAACCTCCCTTTACCCCTGACCTCAAGACGCAACTTCCGAACCGCCCGATTTAACAAAGTCCCCACAGTCCCCGGATGAATCGCCATTTGGCTCGCAATCTCAGTATAGTCAAAGCCCTCGGTGCGCAGACGAAAGCACTCGATTTCGCGCGGAGCTAACAGATGCTCGAGGGTTTCATTCCACTCAGCCCCCTCGCTCTCCGGCGCCACATGCCCCTTGATTTCCTCTTCGTCCAGCGCAACCGAAGAGCGCACCGCCGAGGAGCGCACCGTTTCGCAGATGTAGTTGTGTGCGACCCGGTGCAGCCACGCCGAGCGGTTGTGGATAATCTCTCCCTGCATGAGAGCAACGAAGAAACGCAAGAACGTCTCTTGAACAGCATCCTGTGCCAGGCATAGGTCGAAGGTCAAACGGCGCGTGTACACTGCAAGCGCACCGGAAAGCTCTCGATAGGTCTTGATCGTCTCCTGCCGCAATTGTTCAGCGTCAACCTGCGTCACTTGCGTCCTTCCTCGTTGTCGCGAATGCGATCTTGCAGTTCACCGTCACCGTAGTTCTGTTTTGAGTTACTGGTAGGCGCTAGTCAAAAGCACCCATTCTGTGCAAGTCGAATCGACCACACGCAGAACCGCAGCAACGTTGCGCGTTAGCGAAAACGCCTAACCAGCAACGAGTGGCGATCAGAACGGTAGAGTGCTGTAGAGTAAATGATCGGGGTAGTGCTGCCATAGAGTAGCTGGCGTATTCGCAAAATCGGCGATCCCGGCCGCACTTTTAGCAGTCGAGCCGTCTTCGGGTCGGCGGACGTGGCATCAATCTCTTCATCGGCATAACTGATTGTGACTCCGTAAACTTCACTTATTATTGAGAATAGAGACTTCAGCTCGAAATCCTGCGCGAGGATGCCATCAAAGCGCTGAGCCGATAAATAGCATGTCTCAATAGAAAATGGCTCTCCTCCCGTGAGACGCAGCCTTTGCATTCGATTGAGGTTGCTACCAGCAGGCAGGCAAAGCTTTGAACATACCTCGTCATTCTGTGATGTGAGTGTTGCGCTTAAGACACGAGACTCGGGCTTATATCCCCTGGCTAACATCTCTTCCGTAAAGCTCGCCAGTTTATTGAAGTGAATCTTTGCGGGAGCCACGTATGTTCCCACGCTGGGGCGGCGGCTCAGGAGTCCCTCAGTGGTCAACACCTGCAGCGCGTGCCTTGCGGTCATCAGACTTACACCAAATTCTGCGGCAAGGTCACGTTCTGAAGAAACTGCATCGCCTTGACGCAGTTCGCCGGATTTGATGCGGCGGGCCAACAATTCACAAATATTCCGATAAGCTGGGATCTGTTTTCTTGGTTTCATCTTTGCACTGTTCCTATGGATTACGACTCTCGCAGACACTGTTTGAATTCGCATTGGTCTCATGCCAAATCAGCAAGCAGTGCCTATAATCCCCTTATCCGCATCCGCAGAAATTGGAGAAGAGCTTTGTTTTTTGCATCACCAACGTCAATGTTCGCGCTCGCGAAGACTGGAGGGTCATACCCCCTGTCGATCAGTTCCTGTACTGCAATTGAAACAATGGAGTTCGCAATGAAAATTCCGGCAGCGGTCGATGTTGGACCGACCATGACCTGGCCATGCGGGGAGGATATTTCCAGGGATGCATCGCCTGGAATGCCGCAATTATCGATCACCAGATCAGCTACTTCACAGAGTCGAAGACCACTTGCTGTTCGAGGAGCAGCAGAATGCGAATGGGCGAGAGAAGTAATTGCAATGGTTCTGATGCCGCGCTCCCGAGCTTCGAGCCCCATCTCAACCGTCAGCTCATTGCGACCTGAATTCGAAACCAGGATCAGCAGATCGTCGGCAGAAATAGGATAGCTTTCGAGGAGAACCTTGGCGTATCCGGGGAGTCTTTCCGCGCGCCCGAAAGTTTTGTCGTGAATAACGTCAAAATTGGCGATACCTCCTGCGCGGTAATACAACTCCGTAGCAATCAGCAAGGAGTGCCCACTACCGAGGGTGTATATCAGATTTCCGGAGACAATTCTCTCGGCGACCCAGATCCCAGCAGTAGTTAGCTTCTCCAACTGGGTATCGACAATACGCTCGAAAACCTCATTCAGAACGCGCTGATATCTGCTTGCAGAATGTATCTTTGCAATCATTTGGGTCTCCACAGTGTTGCGAGTTTAGCGGCTCCAACGACTCCGGCAGACTCGCCGAAGGCCGAATACCCAATTGTTGTGTTGGCAAGCGTGAAAGCAGGAACGCTGCGAGCAAGTTCCAAGTCGAATACGTCGCGCATCAAAGGTAAGCAGGCGCTTACTCCGCCAGCAAATACAACCACGTCAGGATTTAGCATTGCGAGGGAAGCAGAGAGGGTGCGTGCAAGCAGAGTGACAGCTTCCCGCAGAATCTCATGCGCCAAAGCGTCTTCTGCCCGAGCGGCTACTGCAATAAGCTCTGGGGTGAGCACGTTCTCATTTGACATGAGCGTGGTTTTCCCCTGAAGTATTTGAATGTGCGCTTTTTGCACCAAGCTACGAGCGCCAATCTCGATTTCGAGGCAACCAGAGATTCCGCAGTAACAACGCCGTGAGCTGTTGGGTTTGGCGAGGGTGTGGCCAAAGTTGCCCATTGCCCCATTGCGGCTGTGATAAACAGTTCGTGCTACTGCAAGGCCAGCTCCAATTCCTGTGCCCCATGAGACATAGAGTATTTCAGAAGCTGTGGATGCCTGCCCAAAGTGAAGGTCCGCAAGCAGGCCGGCATTGACATCGGTATCGACAGCAACTCGACAACCGAGTACCTCTTCCGCAATTTCTCGCAGTGGCACTCCAGTCCAGCCGAATGCACCACTGAGTCTAACGGTCCCAGACGCATAGTCAACTACGCCTGGCACTTCCACTCCGCATCCCTCAGTGGGGGGATAGGGAAGATGCATGCGAGCGCACATTGCTTCAAGCGCAGCCCGAGCGTTCCTTAGCAAGACTCGTGGAGGCGATCCAATCAGCGATGAAAACTTCTCGCGGTCGAGCAAGTCCCCGTCGCTATCGACGAGAGCGAGCTTAGTGAAAGTACCCCCGAGGTCAATACCTGCCGAGAATCTCATTTCTCCACCTATTCAATCGCGAGCATCTGAGGAACCGCAGTGGTGCCACAGGCAAGTCGCAGGATCACCTTTGGCTCAGCCAAATCTCTCGAAAAAAGGTGTGCAGAGAGCTGCAATGACGACCGATCCGCAAATCACAAGTGGAAATGCGAAATTTGCTGGCGTCTGCGTGGGCGTCAAGTGCTACAAGAACACGGGGCAAGCCAACGATGTAACCATGCTGCAGAGCGCGAGGATTGGCTCTGCAGCCGAGCAAGAGATGGGCGACAACGGTGCAATATGCAAGTCCTTGAGTATCCTTTCTTCAATCTTTGTATTACATGCTATATAGCACAATCGCCTTGCGAGCTGCAAGGCGATAGCGGAAATCGTCTGGTGCAATTTGCGATTGAGAGTCAGGATGGTTCATCTGCAATGCCGGTGACAGAGATTGAATCGTCGTCTTTCTCCAGGAGCAACTGTAAATATTTGAGCGTAAATGCGCCTTACTGATAAATGCAGAGAGGAGGAACGCACATTCAGCCTGGCCTGCTTCGTTCATGAACGTGCAGATTTCGGGTTAGTGGCATGAGGCAGCACGGATTCGGAGTCATCTCCAGATCGGCTGGTAAGATTTGCGGTCGTTCTCAACGGCGGTGCGCTGGTCGATGGCGAGGGTGGAGTACCTCCGACATTGCACCATCCGCGAAAATGTTCTAATAGGAAGTGAGGAATCAGAGACCGCATGAAACAACTATCGAGAAGAGATTTCTGTTCGATTGCTGCAGCTCTCGGGGCAACAGCACTGAACGCGCCGCGTCGGTTGATGGCGCAGCCGGCAGCTCTTCAGGTTTCGCTGTTCATCGACCTTTCGACAAGTCTCGTCAAGGTCCCCGAGGACTTCATGGGCCTGAGCTACGAGAGCGGACAGCTTGCCTACCCTGATTTCTTTTCGGCACAGAACACGGTCCTGATCGAGATGTTCCGCACGCTGAGTCCAGCTGGAGTGCTGCGTCTCGGCGGCAACCTGAGCGAGTTCACCGTCTGGTCTGAGACGGAGCCAGCAACCCCACCGGAGGCGGGTGGATTGGTGGGACCCGATCCGGGCCATCGTGCGCCGCGCACGTTTACGATTACGCCGCGCTCCATTCGGAATCTGCAGGGCTTTCTGGATGCAACCGGATGGCGCTGCATCTATGGCCTTAATCTGGGCGGGGGCTCTCTGGAGCAGGCGCTCGCCGAGGGCAGCTTTGTGGCTAAGACCCTCGGCAACAAACTGATGTGCGTGCAGTTCGGCAACGAGCCTGATCTCTTCAAGCATCGCGATCAGGGGAACAAGCCATGGACCTACGACGAGTTCCTGGCCCGGTGGAAGACGTTCAGGGCCGCGTTTCATGAGAAGCTGCCTGAGATTGCGGTGGCCGGACCGGATGCGGCCTTCAACCAGAAGTGGGTGAAGCAGTTTACCGAGGACGTTCCAAAAGACGTCGTGCTGGCAACGAGCCACTACTACGCTGAGGGTCCACCCGATGATCCGCGAATGAACATCGATCTGCTTCTGCATCCCAGCGCCCGGTTCGATAGTTCTTGCCGGCAAGCGCTGGACTCGGCAAGGGCCGCCGGCCTGCCGTTTCGCATGGCGGAGGGAAATTCCTGCTATAACGCAGGGAAACAGGGAGTCAGCGACACGTTTGTGTCCGCGTTGTGGGCGGGAGACTTTTGCCTGCAAATGGCGGCTATCGGCTGCGTGGGAGTCAACTTGCATGGAGGCGCGAACGGTTTCTATTCGCCGATCGTGGGCTCCATCGCAAGCGGCTTTATAGTGCGGCCAGAGTACTACGGACTTATGCTGGCGCAACAGTTTGCGGGGCACACCATGCATCGGATAACGCTTGAGACACAGGGCGCAAATCTTACCGCCTATGCGGCGCGCGAGGGTGGTGAGAGTGGCCTGATAGCCATCTTCAACAAGGATGTGCGCGATGTCGAGGTCATCCTTGTCGAAGCTGCATATGATTTCAAGCAAGTTACAGTCGCTCATCTTGAAGCTCCGGCAATTGACAGCAAGCTCGGGGTTACGTTCCGAAGAGCGGCGGTCGGAAGCGATGGGCGGTTTCATCCACTGGAAGGTGAGCAACTGAAGACACGCAGCGGCAAGCTGAGCGTGCGCGTTCAGGGTTACTCCGCGGCGCTGATTCAGATGAACTGACGCGCGTGCCGGGTCAGCGCGACGCGGATGGTCTGCCGGAGTCCCAGCGTCACGCGCGGCTCGCGCTTCCAATTGCAAGCCGCATACTGCGTCTCCTCATAGACGTACTCGGGCCGGTCGGTCAGCCCGCTCATCAGTCGAGGCAAAATCAGCCAAGCGGCGGTCCTTTCGATGGCTTTAGGTGCGGTCTAGTCAGCGCATTTTTAGCAAGCTCGACCTTCGCTCTTTAAGCCTTCATGCATCATCCCGGATAGCCATTACGGGCAAATCGCATACACTTGAGTGCACTGTTCAGATAGGATTTGACAAACACCATATGCGCTGATAATTTTACAACATCCGCTATATAGCACGGCGAATATTCGTCAAGTGGAAATGAAGGCCAGGAAGCGGCAGGAGTAATCTTTTCACTGTTGGGACGGGTTGCTGTGGATCCTCTCCCATTGCACAACGCTAAGACAGCAAGCATGTTGCAAGATTCCAAATTAGGATGCTATTTAGGATCGCTAATCTTGAAGTCCATCCTTGTCTCTGCTGGGGTGAGTTGCTCCTGCCTCGTCTCCATGGCGCGATGCAATACCGCCAGTAGATTCGGAATGGTTGTGAATCTAAAAAGCGACGCGGTTTCCCATGCGAGCGTGGAATTGGTGGGCAATGAGACAGTGTTCGCCGTAAGTTCTCAGGCTGGCCGGCTGCCCGGTGGCCTGAAGTTTTCGTGGACATCCAAGCAAGACTACTTACAGCAATGGAGCTTTGGAATCCGCCATGAATCGATGTCGCCGCTCTGTTTAGACGTCGAATATGCGGGAAACAACAGTGTTCATCTCGACATTCTGCGCACGATCAATCACAATACAACTTTTCTTTCATGGAAAACAGAGGTGGTCTAACGCACAGGCGATCTTTCTTGACTGGAAGCCTTTCGGCGATGCTTCCAAATGTGCTTCGCAATGAACTTCACCATAGTCTTTCAGCCTGGGGTGCCGTACCAGCGCTTGCAGATACAACTCTTTCTCCCAAGCGATGGGCCAAGGTGTCCGGTATCACAATCATATATAACTCACGGGACAGTGCAGAGGCTGCAGCTGCACTGGAGTTACAGAGCTATCTTAGCCGCCTGTCGGGAGCCACTCCTGAACTTGTGGACGGCGTCGCACACGCGCAGGCCAACTCCGCAACCACACAGTTTCTCGTCGGGCGAACGCCGCTCGTAAGAGAATTGCTTGCCGCTGGAGAAATCGAAGATCCCGCGATGAAACATTCAGAGGCTTATCTCGTACGTGGCCTTATGGCCGGTCAGACGTCCCGGGTAGCATTCCTGGGCGCTACGGGGATAGCCACGCTCTATGCCGTATACCATTATTTGCAGAAAGAGTGTGGCGTCGGATTCTATTGGGACGGCGACCACATACCAAGCATCGACGCTGTTCCAGTAGAGGGCGTAAACATCTCAACGCAGCCCTATTTCAACGAACGCATGTGCATGAACCTTACGCTCTACTGGTACTCTGTTCCATGGTGGGATTGGAACGACTGGAAAGCTTACATAGATTGGACACTTAAAGCCAGACTAAATATTTTGAGCCTCTGGTGTACTCCCGGTGAAGATGTCGCATGGGAAAGGGCGTGGAGACGATTTGGCGTGAAAGTTGATGACGCCTCCTATTCGGGACCGCCATACGGGATCTTTGCGCCGATAAAGTATGGCATCCGTGGACCATCATCGAGAGAATGGCGAAACGGGCAAAGTGAATTGACCAAGAAGATTATTGAGTATGCGCGTGCGCGCGGTATGCGAACCTTGGTGCCTGCCGTGTCTGGAATCTTGCCGCCTGAATTTGTTTCGTCCAACCCGAATGCCCGAATCTTTGAAAGTTCCTGGTCCAGTTTGCCCAAACAGAAATACCTGCATCCCATGAGTGCCCAGTACCATGATGTGGGCAAGGCTTTTCTGGAGGAGTACGTCTCGCTCTACGGCACTGACCATCTGTATTGGTTAGAGAACTATCTTGAATGTGACGTGGAGGGCCCGCCCGCATTTCAGCAGGATGTGCGCAGGGAGATCGCGGGAGCAAATTTCAGAATCGTGAACGAAATTGATCCTGGCGGAGTGGGAATACTCTCGGCTTGGACCTATCTTAACAACCCTCACGTCTGGACTCCCCAGCTTATCAGCGACCAGCTAAAGCGTCTTCCCGCTGAACGAATTCGCGTTCTTGACCAGTGGTGTGACGCGAAACCCGAATACAAGCGTATGAACTATTTCAATGGTTTGCCATGGTATTTCGGCATTATCCACTCCTTTGGCGGCACGACGACTCTCCACGGTAACATGGCATTGCTAGAAAAGAGAGTTCATGAGATTACTGAGGATCCACGTGCGAAACGATGTGTGGGATTTTCGCCCACAGAAGAGGTTTTCCATCACAATTACTTCTACTTCGAATTCATCGCAAGATTGGGCTGGAACCCGAAGGAGGTTGACCTGCAGGCATACACACGCCATTTCGCGCGCGAGCGATACGGCGAGAGCGCTATGCCTGTGATGACATGCGTACTTGAACAACTTCTCGCAAGCGTTTACAGTAGCGACGATGTTACATTACCTGGCTATTGGCATCGACTCGGTTCTGATACGTCATTCACCCGGTTAGAATCAGCCAATCGCATCAAGTTTATTCCCCACCTGCGGAAAGCCCTGGAATACGCCATGCAAATGAAGGAGAAGTTAAGTGACAATTCTCTTTATCTTCATGACTTGAACGACATCAGACGCCAGTATTTGGCCGAGCTGTTCAACGCGCATGTGGTAAGCCTGAAGACCGCACACGCTGCATTGGACAAGGAGATGTTCGAGCGTGAAAGCAAACTACTCGAGCAGATTATGGACTATATTACGGAGATTCTGAGTCACGACGACTACTACTGGCTTAGTCCATTCCTCCGCAAGGCGCGACACGTGCCAGGTGCGCCATCAGACGTCGACCAACGAGTGCGCGATATCTTAACATTGTGGGCCGGGGTCATTCGGGACTATGCATCCCGTGATTACTATGAGCTTGTTGATGGCTACTATCATCCCCGGGTTACGGCTTACATTGGGTCGCTGCGCGATGCGCTCAACATGGATCAGCTTATGATTTCTGATCAGGCCGCACTGGAAGATGAATACGATGCCATAGAAAATAAATGGGTCACGGAAGGTTTTCCGCTAGTAGAGCGCAAGCCAGATCCCAAAAGTGTGATCAAAACTGTGGAGAGGATATTGACCATATTTGAGAATGCGGAGCAACTGTGACGACAGAAGGCTGTTGTCAATTCGCTATTTGGAGCGGTTGAACTGCTCGCTTTTTCATCCAGTGATAGCTGGCTTTGTCAGGTTGCGTGAAAGGTAAGCGTCTTGTATTCCCGCCCTCGATATGCGCTGGCCGCATTGAAACGATGGGGCATGGCAACAACGAAGCCAGGAACCTCGATCCGGTCTCCCGGGTAGATGGCCCACTCGGCACGAACGCGATTGTTCTTGCCGGTAGCGGGTTTAAGGTATGGACGACCGCCGCCCGGCAGATGGCGTGGGCGAACGTATAGAGTGACGGTAGTAGCAGGCATGGTTCAAAACCTCCTATGGGTGAATACCCACTGGAGAGGTAAAACCAGCCCAATAATGTGACCATGGTTGTAACCACAGCCTTAAATTCTTTAATATCAGCGGAGCTTCAGTCCTTGAGGGGTGTTTGCCATACAGAATGGACTTAATCAGAGCTCTCCTGCGACTCACAGGTCTGCGATTACCGAAACGACTTATCAACAACCATAAGCCCTTTTGTAATTTACTTTTCCTCGTGATACTCCATCTCGGTGTTGATAGCCCATATATTGTCTTTGGCGGTAACTCCGTGGATGATATTTTCGACGGCGGTCATGGCGGTCAGCATGGAGTGGTCCTGGTTGTTGTACTTATGCATACCGTTGCGGCCCACCAGAAAGAGATTCTCAAAGCCGTCAAGATAATTGCGGATAACATCGAAGCGATTATAACTGCCGAAATAGGCAGGATAAGTCTTGGGAACGCGGACGACATGAGAGTCTTCGACATCTTCAGCCTTGAGAATGCCGATTTTCGCGATTTCCGCAATAGCGAATTGGGCCATTTCCTCGTCGGATAGCTTCCATAGTGGGTCAGTATCATTGCAGAAGTATTCCAGGCCAATCCAAACTTTATCTTTTTCGCTAACCAGCCACGGACTCCAGTTATTGAAGATTTGCAGCCGGCCGACAACCACGTCAGGTTCCTGAATATAAATCCAATTATCCTTGAGCAGCGAGCCATCCTTTTCCGTGACGGCAAGCTTCGATGCAAGCAGCCCAACGGTGATAAAGTCGCGATACATCAGGCCTTCGCTGACTTCAGTCACCTCGGCTGGAACCTTTTCGGAAGCAGTCGAGGAGATAGCGCGAATCAGATCGCGGACAGGCATGGTTGAAAAGAAATAGTCGCCAGCAAAAACCACTCGCTCACCGGCCTGATTGACACCCTCGACAAAAACGACGCGGTTGCCTTCCACGTGGATTTTGTCGATCTGAATGCCGAAATGAATTTCGCCACCAGCTCCGCGAACCAGATCAGCCGCGTGTTCCCAAAGCTGGCCGGGTCCGAATTTAGGATAGAGAAACTTCTCGATCAACGAGGTTTCAGTCTTCTTCTGAGCGATGCCGCCGGGCTTCTTCAAGCTGAATGTCTTTTTGAGAAAGTGCGCCACCACGCCCTTGAGCGAGAGTCCCTTGATGCGCTGCGCACCCCATTCGGCGCTGATCTCGTGGCAAGGCACGCCCCAGACCTTTTCCGTATACGACTTGAAAAAGGTTAGGTAAAGCTGGCGCCCGAATCGGTTGATGATGAAATCTTCCAGGGTGCGTTCTTCGCGCTGAGGCAGCAGGGCCGAGCGCATATAACTGATGCCGCAACGCACGGTGCGGACCAGGCCCATGTTTCTGAACGTGGCCGCGGTCAGGCTGATGGGGTAGTCGAAGAAGCGGCGCAGGTAATAGATGCGGCTTTTGCGCTGGCGAACCAGCATGACCAGGTCCTCTGTTTGAGGATCATGCGCCTGGGTAGCCGCGGGAATATCGCGTTGCTGATTCTGGTAGCGTAGCTGGCCGTCTTCGGTTGCACAGGCCTCGACAGGCATCATCTCCAGCCACCAGCGCATGACGCGATCCGACTTGGAAAAGAAGCGATGGCCGCCGATGTCCATGCGGTTGCCCTTGTAGCGGACAGTGCGCGAGATGCCGCCGGCCTGATCGCTGGCCTCAATCACGATGGGCTTGATCCCAGAACGCCGCTGAAGATCAACCGCGGCTGTCAGGCCGGCCGGGCCTGCTCCGATAATGATCGCCGTCTGTTCAGTCACAGAATGATTCCTTCTCATGGAGGAGCTTTCTGGCGAAGAATGCGCGCAGCGCAGCTAGATTATCGCCGACTCAAGAGTATCCGATATTGATTGCAGGCGGCATACAAGATCGTCGCGCACCATGCCGGCGCTGGCTGAATCCGCAACCAATCTTCGGCGTGCTCGCGCGGTTTCCATGACACCCACAACTCCCGCGGCCGCAAGAATGCACGCGGCAGGCATGACCGGCAGGCGGTAGCGCGCACCTCCTCCCGGCCCGCCCATCGCTCCAGTTACGGCGAGGAAATAGAGTGAGGTCGCCAACAGCAGCCACAGGTAAACATTGCACATACCGACCTTGCGAACTCCCAGCGCCGCGAAGAAATACAACACCAGAAGGGCGGCCGTGAATGCGATCTTCTGAACCACGGCCAATGGGTCTGCCGTGGCAATCAGTTTCCCCCACTGCGACGGGGCCGCATCCGCAAAGCCAGCGACACGCCCTGGGCTTTCCGGATACATGGGGCGATCAAACTGATAACCCGCGCCAAGGAGGAATACAGGTTGAAGCAAGGATTTGAGGCACGAGATCAGATAAACCCTGTAATGCGACCGGATGATATGAAGAGCTTCCGCGTGCACGAAGGCCAGGCGCTCGCCCTGGCTCCATCCGGCCTGCTCAGGATGCAGCGCAAGGTACGGCGAGAAGAGATAACTCTGTCCGCTGTTATTGGCAAAATCAACATAGCCTGAGTCTTTGCGCACAGCGTTGAAATCGCGGTGCTCCACCTTGGACGTTACATTGGCGGAGGCAACAAAGTAGAGGTTAATTTCAGCCGCACTGGAGAATCCACTATAGCGAGTTTCAACCCAATTGCGCATCTGCCAGGCCGCCAGCCACGGGAGCACACTGATCAGCAGCACGGCTGGCGCCTTCCAGCGGAGGCCGGGCACGCGCACCAACACCAGAAACAATCCCAGAGCCAATGCAATCGGCAAGTAATAGGTGACTGGGCGAACAAACGTTGCCGAGGCAAGCCACACCCCAGCCGCCGCAAGCACCGGTAAACGGCGCTCGCGCAAAAACTGAGCAAGCCGCTCCATAGTAAGGAGAAAGAGTGCCAGAAACAGAGTGTCGGACAACAGAACGACGGAATTGGCGATCGAAAGCGGCTCAAGAGCAAAAATCCAGGCCGCGCCGATGGCGATACGTTCATCGCTGAAGGCTCTCCGTCCCAGCCTCCAAACGAGAATTACGGAGAAGACCGACAGAATCACATCTGCCAAAGCTGCGGCGGGCAGGCCTGCAAGGCTGGTGATGGCAAGAAAGAGCGAATACCCTGGGGTACGCAACACGTCCGGCACGCCGTCGGCAAAATAGCGGCCATGCAGTATCAGGTTCCGTCCAGGTTCGAGATAACTGGTTGTGTCGGATAGTGAGAGGGCGGCGATTCCACCCCGGAGAAGTGTGGCAGCAAGCATCGCCAGGCGAGCAACGGTCGCGACAATCACCGGGCCGGCGAGCCGCGGCGTCCACCACCCATTTTCAGAGCACAGACTCGCGGCGGAGCCGCTCGATTCGATGCTCATGGCGTCCATCGGACTATAGATAACTTTCCTGCAAAAAGGACGAATCAACAAAACCTCCACCTTGGAATTCCACGAAGTTTTTCCTGCGACGATGAGGGTACGTTCCTACTGCGCGATTGTTTTCGCGCGACGGAATCCCGCAGCCGCAAGAATGCATACGGCGGGCATCACCGGCAACCGGTAACGCGCCGCTGATTCCGGTCCCACCGCCGCCGCTGTGACTGCGAAGAAATAAACCGATGTTCCCAGCAACAACCATAAACACGCATTATCTTTACAACTCTGGATGACTCCCCGTACCGCAAGCAGGTACAGCCCCAGCAGCACGGCCACAAATGCTGCCTTCTCCGCCGCTACCCAAGGATATACTCGGGCCAGTGCTATTGCTCCACTAGCCGGAGTCTTAAAGACTATTAGCTGATCTGTGGAACCAGCGCTAGTCGGATACAGCAGATTGTGATAAGCTCCGGCTCCAGGGTTAAGTACCAATCCAGACAAGGATGTGAGATACGAGCGCACGTAAATCCCATAGTGCGCTCGTATGATTCGGAGAGCCTCGGTGTGCATAAAAGCCAGGCGCTGGGCTTGGCTCCATCCGGCCTGCTCGGGATGCCGTGTAAGGTAAGACCCACAGAGATAATCTTGTTCGCTGGGATTGGCGTACCCCGCAAAACCCGACTCCTTATGCACATCGATGAAGTTCCGGTGCTCGGCGCGGGCTTTCACGTCGGCGGAACCAATGAAATAGAGGTTATAATCGCCGGCGCTTGAAAACCCGCTATAGCCGGTCTCAACCCAATTGCGCATCTGCCATGCGGCCAGCCATGGCAATATGCTGATCAACAGCACGGCGGGCGCCTTCCAGCGCAGGCCTTCCACCCCAGCGGCCGGAATTTGTTGCGGATGGGGGAGATCGGGAACATGAGTCAGTACTAGGAATAACCCCAGAGCCAGCGCAACCGGAAGGTAATAGGTAACCGGACGGACAAAGGTCGCCGCGGCAAGACACAGCCCGGCCGCCACAAGCGCCGATAAACGGCGTTCGCGCAAAAACGCAGCCAACCGCTCCATAGTAAGGAGAAAGAGTGCCAGAAACAGAGTTTCCGACAATAGGACGACGGAATTGGCGACGGAAAGCGGCTCAAAAGCGAATATCCAGGCTGCGCCAAGTGCGATGCGTTCATCGCCGAAGACCGTCCGCCCCAACCTCCAAACAAGAATCACGGAGAAAACCGACAAAATCACATTTGCCAAGGCCGCTGCGGGCAAGCCGGCAAGGCTCGTTAGGGCAAGAAAGACAGGATAGCCGGGCGTACGCAACAGGTCTGGAGCGCCCTCCGCAACAAACCGGCCATGCAGAAGAAGATTGCGCCCTGGTTCGAGATAACTGATTGTATCGGCACTGACTAGGGCGCTCGTCCCGGCTCGAACAAGCGCAACAGCTAATAGCGTCAGACGGACAACTGCGGCCGCGATGACCGGGCCGGCGAGCCGCGGCGTCCACCACTCGGCTGCAAAGCTCGAACTCGCAGTCGAGCCGGCAAATTTTATGCGCATGACGGCCATGCTACTACACCGGAGCTGCCGAGCCAAAGAGGATGATCCTCGTGCTCTTGTCAAGACTCCGCATTGCATCATGCTCTTGAACAACTCATCCGCGAGCCGCACAGAATCAAACTAACCAGTGCAGACAACGCGAGGGCCGGGATTTCTCCCAGCCCTCACATTGTCTGCTAGATTCTGCCGGAATCCGGCCTGCGGACTTAGAGCGGCTGCACGTCAGCAGCCTGCCATCCCTTGGGCCCTTTCACCACGTTGAATTGCACGGCTTGACCTTCCTGCAGGCTCTTGAATCCGCTAGAGCTGATTGCAGAGTAATGCACGAATACGTCTTCGCCGTTCTGGCGCGAAATGAAACCGAAACCCTTCGCGTCGTTGAACCACTTCACAGTACCTTGTTCCATTTTGCTCGAATTTCCTGAATTGAATTGCGCTGGATGAATCGGACCTCTGGCAGAATCTTGCTTGGTTGGGCGAGTGCTGCTCGCGCCCGTTTCGGGTCTAACGCTGGACGTAGTCTAGCATCCATTTTGTAAAGAAAGCGCAAAAATTCTTGCGCCCAGCAAGTTTTTTCCATTTTTGCTCCCGGAACTCATTGAACTGGAATACCTTAACGTCGTACCCTGGCTGTGTTACCTTAGGAGGTTACCATGCCCCAGGATCTTGTTCCCGGCCTGTTGTCGCGCGCTACCGAGCTGCTTGAGCAGCAATTTGCGGCTTTGCCTGCCGCAGGGCCGGCCTTCGAGTCCGCCGCCGACCCCGAATCGATGGCGCGGATTCTGGAGGGTGTGGCCCGCCGGCTGGGCGACAACTACCCCTATTTTCATCCTCTTTATGCAGGGCAGATGCTCAAGCCGCCGCACCCGGTGGCGCGTGCCGCCTATGCGCTGGCCATGACCATCAATCCCAACAACCACGCGCGCGACGGTGGCCGGGCCAGTTCGGAGATGGAGATTGAAGCTGTCGCACAGATTGCCGGAATCTTCGGATGGACCCAGTTCCTGGGCCACCTGACATCGAGCGGGACGCTGGCCAATCTGGAAGCGCTATGGGTCGCCGGTCAACTGGCGCCGGGCAAACGCATATTGGGCTCGGAGCAGGCGCACTACACTCACCAGCGCATCTCGGCGGTGTTGAAGCTGGACTATTCCCCGATTGCCGCGGACCGTCGCGGGCGCATCAATATGGATGCGCTGGAAACCGAACTGCGCAAGGGCGATGTGGGCACGGTGGTGGTGACGCTGGGCTCGACGGCCTTGGGCGCGGTAGACCCGCTGGATGAAGTGCTGGCGCTGCGTGAGCGGTACGGTTTCCGCGTACACGTGGACGGAGCCTACGGCGGCTACTTCCGGCTGATTACCGACGCACTGGCCGAACCGGCGCGGTGGGCATATGAAGCTATCACCCAGGCTGATTCGATCGTGATCGACCCGCACAAGCACGGGTTGCAACCCTATGGCTGCGGCTGCATCCTGTTTCGTGACCCGTCGGTGGGGCGCTTTTATAAGCACGATTCGCCCTACACCTACTTCACTTCAAAGCAGTTGCATCTGGGCGAAATCAGCTTGGAGTGTTCGCGCGCCGGAGCTGCGGCCGTGGCTTTGTGGGCCACGCAGCAGCTTTTGCCGCTTGTGTCGGGAGGCGAATTTGCCCGCGGCCTGGCACATGGCCGTGCCGCAGCTCTGGATCTAGATCGGAGGCTGAGGGAAGACCAGACCGGACGCTTCCAGCCGCTCGCAGCCGGAGCGCCAGAGTTGGACATTGTGGTGTGGAAGCTGAAGGCGGAAAATCCGGAACAATCCTCCGACTTGGCGCAAAAGGTTTTTGCCGCTTGTGCCACGCGCGATTTGCACTTGGCGCTGGTGCAATTGCCGCTGAAATGGTTTGAGCCAGAGGCCGTGTCAGAACCGTACACTCACGCGGCAAAGGGCGCGGAGCTGGTGACTTGCCTGCGCTCGGTATTGATGAAGCCCGAGCACGAAGCCTGGCTCGACCGCATCTGGGAGAGATTGACCGCGAGCTGCGACGAGGTCATGGGAGAATAGCGCGGAGTTCGGAGGCACAGGGGAAATGCGCGCGGAATCCCTTTGCTTTCCAGAAGAAGCCCGCCCCGGAAGCGACTGGCGTATCCGGGGCGGGAAAGAGAGTGAGAGGGAAGGTTACTTGCCGACGAGGACGAACTTCGAGAGCGGGATCGTCAGATCCTTCTCGATGGCTTTCGCGTGATTTGGCCGGATCATCAAGGCAGCCCTGATCGATTCACCGTCCCAGGCAAGAGAGCGAACATTAAAGATGTTGCACTCGGCCTCGCTTGTGCCTAGGCAGACGTTCTCCGTGCCAGCTAACGGATAGACCACGGTTTGTGGCTTGCCTCCTGCGGCTGTAGGCATGGAAACCACGACAAGACTGATGACCCCACCTTGCACATCCGCAAAGACAACCTTGCTCGAATCGGCAGACCAGATAAACTCCGAAGCTCGTTGGTGTACCTGGCCGTCTTCGATGTTGGTGTTCTCCCTGCCCAGTTCTCCTGCCTTGAGCGGATAGACGGGCACTCCTGCCAAGGTGGAGTCATAGTTGATAGGCTCTGTCGGCGGCCCATCCTGCGCGGGGCGCTCCGGCCAGTTAGAGGCTCTCGTCCCCAGTACGTCATAAAGACGATATTGATCTTCGTAGTTGTCCGCTCCGTGCATGGGATAAAAACGAACAAATAGTACATAGCGATTGTCTGGAGATAGCGAGGGACCAGCAGAACTCCAAAAGCTATCGAGCAGTTTGGCGGGTGACGTTCCAATGATGCCTATAAATTTCGCGCCAGCCGAGAGATCAGCTAGAAGTACAGCGCGATTCGGTGCCGCCCGGTGAATCGCATAAACCTGCTCAAGGAGGTCTGGCAATGGCGCACGCTCCACCGGATTAGTACCCTGCTGGACCACGACGCTCCAATCCTTGGTCGATGCGTCAAGGTCTAAACTTATATCGGCGTCATGCCAGTAAATATCGGGTTGTTTACCGGTAATTCCATGATTCGTTGGAAGTTCCTTTACTTGCTGCGCACAGCAAAGTACAGACGGGGTCAAAAGCATTAGGGCAACACAGGCCATCCAAAGTGAGAATGCCTGCAAACGATTTTCGCAGCGATTGAATATACCTTGAGTCATTGCAGTGTCTCCCTTACCTGGTTGTGGATGTGTAAAAGTTTCCGAGATCGCCGATCGCGCCATGAGCGTCGCATGCTTGATTGTCTGTGAAGCTATCGATGTGATTACCGTCGATGCAGGCAGGGCATTTGTCAGCGACGACTCTTGTATATGCGGTCGTGTTATCCGCTTGGTCAAGGTTCAGAGAATCCTTGCAAAGGAGTAGCGGTGTCTCTTCCTTGCCGTTCGGGTTGGGGAAGGTTGCTACAGAATGATTGGCCGCGATCGCGGTGTTGCAACTTCCCGTGACTGTTGAGACCTGTACAAATGTATTCAGACTGCTCGCACCTGGGGGGAGCTTTCCTTTGCAGAGCTTTCCGGCATTTGTTATCCTGATCGGCTTCAGCAGGCCATAATTGATGGACATACCTGTGCCGTTTAACTGCGTTTTGGAAATAAACTTAGCATTCAACTGACCGGATGCGTATGTGCATGATGATCTATCAAACACATACATTGGCTGGGATCCTCCGGAGCATTGGCTTTCATACGGCGCGTTGTACTGAGAAAAACGAGTCAGCCCGAGGTATATCCATTCCTTCGCGAGTGTGACGGAAGGAACATTCACAGATTGTGCGCCTGAGCCGTCTGAAAGATTTGCGTTCCATGTCCCGTCGGCTGTGCTATAGGTATCCGGCGGGACGCTGGTGAGGTCGAAATCAAGCTTTTGCGATCCAGGCGAAAGGCTTGTAAAGTCCTGAGTATAGGTGTCGTTCTCCCCATAGAGGTTGAGGGTCAAGTCGCCGGCTGTGCCTCCTGGCGCAACCAACTTGACCTTTACAGTGCCGTCCTCGATTTTGCCGGTATCCGTGACGGTTGCGCTAAGAGCCTCTATCTGCGCCGTTGCCGTCGCTGTGTTGGGAGCGGTGCCCACGGTGACAGTGGCCGTTTCAGTTGGATCGCTGGCCGGAGGCGCTATGGTGACGGTGATCTTCGTTTTGCTATCGACATTCACGGTGGAAACAGGAACCACGCTATTATCCGCCGCTGTGATGTTGATCGCGGTCACGGGACAAGCCGCGGTTGCCTTGTCCGACGTGGTGAAGCCGGTTCCCTTGATGACGACGTTGCCGTAGGTTTTTCCGGCAAACCAAGTGCTGGGCTTTATCTCGGTGATTTTTGGAACGTCGCAGTTTACGATTTGCACCGGCACTGTGGTTTCGGTCACGCAGCCATTGACCGTTTCCGGAAGAGAAAATCTCCCTTCCGGAGTCGGTGTTTGAGAGGCGGGTCTTACTGCTGCGTTGGCGACGGTTCGTCTGCTGGTGACTTGCTACCCGCCGGAAGCACTGTAATGGTAATGGTGTTGGAATAGACCCTATTCAACTCCGAATCATCCAGCACATTGGCCGCTCGTCGCCAGACCTTAATCGTGTACTTGCCGGGACGATCAAATGGATAGACATCGCTTATGATGGCTCGATCTTCTTTGCTTTTTCCAGGCGCAAGCTGCCCAGATCTCGTACTCCCCGGACCCCTAGATGGGCGAATGTCGTTGTATACGATCTTTGCCACTTCCGCCCCTTGTTCATCTCGAACTTCATAATGAAATCCGTCCGGCAAATTTCCGTGTCCTCCAAATTCCATCGGGATTAGTTCATCCGAGACATTCGTTGTTGTGATCACTATTTCAACATTCGAACCTGAAATAACCTCAGGTTTATCTGGGTGTATGACAATGGTGAATTTCGGGTGATCTGAAGTTTCCTGTGCTGGAAGTGAACCAACAGAAAAAAACGACGCCAGAAATGCGAATGCAAAGACCGTCGCTGACCTCATCATTATTCATCCTCCTGTTCAATTTCATTTGCATTAGTTGATGACCAAACGGGTATCGAAATACTCTTCCAGGTCGGATATCCGTAAGGTGACGAACTCGGCGCCGTTTGAACGTAATCGACGGGATCGCCATCCGTGCCAGCATAGGCAGTTTCAGGCGTAGTCCAACTCTCGGATGTTGGATAACCGGTATTTTTGGTGCTGGCACTGAAATTCCATTTCTGTGAGTTGATCGGGACCGGAATTGCCCCCGGTTTGCTCGATTTCCACAGTAAGTATCCTCCGGCAGAGCCGGAGGCTTTACGGTGTGAGCCGCTCAAAGCGGCTTGAGCGGGGTCGCTGACGCGGCCCCGATGTTATTGTGGCCGCCTTATGGGCGGCTACTTCCACATCCG
>Ga0255350_1000052_pt1 | contig 42504 bp, 26 predicted proteins | sample HBST25r1metaG_FD_186028 | JGI IMG/M metagenome (GOLD analysis project Ga0255350, IMG submission 186028) | Peat soil microbial communities from Stordalen Mire, Sweden - H.B.S.T-25.r1 | ecosystem: Environmental > Terrestrial > Soil > Wetlands > Peat | place: Sweden: Norrbotten County, Stordalen...
GCCTCCACCACGGGCTGCGCCACCGCCGCCGCGATAGCCACCGCCACCACCGCGATAGCCTGCGCCGCGATAGCTCCCACCGCCTGCGCCGCCGAAGCGATGGCCACCCCAGCCGTGACCATAGCCCCAGTTGGCCCATGGGCCCATACCGAGGAATATGCCGTTGTAGAAGTACCCTGGCCCGTAAAAGCCCATGGGCGCACAGTCGTAAGGCGCGTAATCGTAGTAGCCGTAAGAGCAAACCGGTTGAACGCCGATGCCGACCATAATCTGGGCGTTGGCTGCTGGCGCCAGGGCCAGACCCGCGAGCAATGCTGTTGTGCCAATTAGAGTTTTGAGTCCGCGCATATGTGACCCCCCTTTAAGGTGTCTGCGGTTACTTGTCTTGCGTTGGATGGTGTGTGCGGCCGTAAAGATCAGCCCGGCTCGATCAGCCACCATAAGGGGTTTAGTGCGTTCATGGATTCCCGTAGCATTATCGGAGCCCGTCTTCTCCCTACCCTTACAAACTTCACTCTAGCCGCGGGCCTCTCCCCGGTCTGAGCAATAAGAATCAGGCATTATGCGAGTTGCCGGTTGGCCCAGCTCTGGACTTGTGATGCTGTTCTGTGCGGACGGCATGTAACTATTTGCGAAAATTGAAGTTGAAATGATGTGGTGCCCCGTATCTCAGGAGTGGAATGGGAAACGGCGAGCATTTGCCGCGGCAGGGAACACCAAATAAATCCTGAATGTGAGCAAAATAGAACAGAATTTCGGTTTGGCTAAGCGCAAACTTATTTTGCAAATATTTGTTGATGCATTTGTGTATTGAGAACTGGCTCCAATATTGCGCCTGCTCCGCAGAGAGAAGTTCGGACCACCTTTGCGGAGGCCAGGCCGCGAGGATTGCTTAACTCCGATCCTCAAAGCAAGCTCCCCTTGCTCCTGGAGAACCGCCCACATTCACGCCGTATAGAACGAGGTCATATGTTCGTGAAAGAAACAGAAGGATCAGAGTTTGATATTGCTGCTTTTCTCGCAAAGTCCGGCCTCGGCCGAAGGACTATCGAGTTGAAGCCGAAGCAGGCTTTTTTCACTCAGGGAGACAAGGCAGACTCCGTTTTCTATCTTCAAAAGGGCCGCGCCAAGCTCACCGTCGTTTCTTCAATCGGCAAGGAAGCTACTATAGCGATCATCTCCGCCGGCGAATTTGTTGGAGAGCCAGCCCTTGCGGCAATTCCCGGGTTGCGCCTGGCCACCGCGACCGCTATAAACACCTCCACGGCGCTCAGAATCAGCAGGAACGAGATGATCCGCGCAATGCATGACGAACCTGCATTCGCCGACTTTTTCTTGAAGCGCCTCCTTGCCCGCAGCATGCGCTCCCAGGCCGATCTTGTCGATCAACTTTTTAACTCCAGCGAAAAACGCCTGGCAAGGATTCTTCTGTTGATGGCTGAGTTTGGTAAGCCGGGGGAGCCAGAGACTTTCATTCCGCCGATCTCTCAGGAAACCTTGGCGGAGATGATCGGCACCACAAGATCCCGCGTCAGCTTCTTCATGAATCGCTTTCGAAAGCTCGGCTTCATTAGTTATAACGGCCGCATCCAAGTGCATAAGTCGCTGCTCAATGTGGTCCTTCTCGATCAGTTTCCCGAGCAAGATTCCGAGAAGACAGAAATTGACATTCCGTAGATCAGTACGGAAGAAGGCAGTCCACATTTAGTCAGCGAAGACGGAGTGCCTAGGCGCTTAAGAGCTGGCTCGCAGCGTCCCTCTCGCCAGTCTGAACGGAAAACTTCGAATAAACAGGTTGCGTGCGATTGGCGCGAGCGCACATGAAGGAACGCATATAGGATTGCGCCGCGCGATTCCAGACCATCCGGCGTGAATAGAGGTAAGCGCGCCGGCGCATGGATTGGCGTTTCGCATCGTTGTTCAGGAGCTCAATTGCCGCGGCAGCGATGGCAACCGGGTTTTCAAAAGGAACCAGTGTTCCGCGTCCATCGTCCAGAAGCTCGGCCGCATGCCAGTACGGCGTGGAGATAATCGCTTTACCTGCGCCCAGCGCATACGCCAGGGTTCCCGATACAGCCTGCGCTTCATGGCAATAGGGCGTGATGTATATGTCAGCCGAGCCAACCAGCGCCGCCATTTCCTGAGGGCTGACGAACCGGTTGTGGAAGATCACTTCTCTCTCGACTCCCAGTTCCTTGGCGAGCGCCTGCAACTGATCCCGATATCGATCGCCCTCGCGAGCCCTGACCTGCGGATGAGTGGCGCCTGCAATCACATAAACAGTATTGCTGCACTGTGACAGTATCTGCGGCAAGGCCCGAATCACACTCTCGAATCCCTTGTTGGGCGACAGCAAGCCGAAGGTGAGCAACACAGCCTTCCCCGTTAGCGAAAGTGAATCCTTGTAAACATCGGGCTCAACGAAGGGTAAGTCAGGAATGCCATGAGGAATCAGGTCGATCTTCTCGCCCGGGGCTCCAAATACATCCTGCAGAACGCGAGAGGAGTATTCGCTCATAACAATGAGGCGATCAGAGCGCGTGGCGATTTGTTGCATGACCATTCGCTGGTCGGGATCCGGTTGGCGAAGAACCGTATGGAGCGTTGTTACCACGGGCATGGTGAGGTGCTTTAGCAACTCCAGGATATGGCTTCCGGCCTTCCCTCCATAAATCCCATACTCATGCTGCAATAACACTAAATCGACTCCAGCGGCATTGAGAGAATGAGCGGTCTCGCGATAGGAGGATATGTCGCTTTCGACAATCTCGAATCGCACACGCGGAGGGTAGAGGTACGAGGATTGAGGGTCGTTAACGGCTGCCACCAGCAATCCTGCCGCTCCGTACTCAGCCGTGATTGCGTCGCACAAATCGGTTGTGAAGGTTGCAATCCCGCACTGTCGGGGAAGATGATTCCCGACAACGGCTATCCGCATTGGCTGCGGCTGGCGGGGGGACGCTTGCAAAGACGCCGAATTTCCGAATATCGGAAGTGGCGCCCCGCGGCGCATCAGTGGGGCTTGCTGCGAATTCACAAAACCATTCTGTGCCGCCATTGCAGCCTCCTTAAGTGCAACCATTGAGCGCCATAGAGTTGGCGGGATACTAGATCTAAATCAACGACAAAACGCCCGAATCATAACCAGTGCTTCACTCGTGACGAATGCCATAAGGAATAGTGCGGCGCTGATACCTACCAACCGCTTACTCGATCTGCCGCCGCCGCTGATAGTTGCCTCCGCGTCCGATCCTTCTCTTTCCACTGCGCCCAGGCGAGAGGAGCGTATGAAAACGAGCCATCCCGCGGCGGACATCAACAGGAAACTCAAAAGCGATCCGAACCTAAGAATGCGGCTGACAAATAGACTCATCATGGCTTGAATGTATTCCCCGCGAGATTCGGATGAATGTACCGTTTTGCACGGTGCAAGACGATCATGAAAGACCGGTACATGTTTGAAAGGCTAAATGTGTTTTTTAGGTTAAATGGCGGCGGCAGTGCTGAAGGGACGCCTACTCCAGGGGAACGCGACCGTATGATCTGGCATCACTGCCGCCGTTTCGTTGTTAGCGCCTGCAAGTATCGTGCTGATGCCACGCGGGGAAAGCTGTTCAATTTTGCTCAATGCGGTTATTTGGCTGGCTGGCGGCTATGCGCCGCGTGACCGAGCCAGGCATTCAGTCAGATTGTGGCTGCTGGAATTGGGTTCAAGCCGAAACAAAGTGTCCGGTATTGAGCAGACCGCGCCCGGCGGACCGCGTCAATATGCTCTCAGTTTGTTGAAAGGAACGATCAGGTGCAAGAGCCTGCCCAATGAGGTGATTGTGATGGATGACCCCCGGCGCAAGGTCGCGGCGATCGAGGCGGAAGACGCTCGATGCAATGGTCTGCTGAATGGCATGGCAATTGAGGTGGAGGATTACCGTTGCGAGAGCCTGCGTTATAGCGCCTCGATGGAGATGGAAGATCCTCGCTGCAGGCAGTCGGCGAGTGAGATGGATGATCCCCGCTGCAGGTATTTTTCCAGGGGGCGCTAAGTGAAATCTCGAAGCGGGCCACAATTACCGAGAACTTCCGGAGCCTGCGAGCCTTAACTCTTCGCGCACTTTGATGAACTCACCAGCGCGCACCAGCGGTCCAACCCAATCGCGGCATCATCCTGGAGTTGCTATCCAGAGAAAAGGGGATCTGAAATGCTCATCATTATTATTATCGTGCTGCTGCTTGTCTTCGGCGGTGGCGGCGGATACTACGGCTACGGCCGATGGGGCACCGGCGGAGGTGCAGGCATTGGGCTTGGCACGGTGCTGGTGATTCTGCTGATTTGCTATTTGCTGGGAGTTTTCAGATAGAGCGTCTTTCGGCAACCTCGGCTCGCTTGCCGGAGATTGGCAGCGAGCCGGATATCACCATTCATGCGCGCATCGCATGCAAAGGAGTGGGTGTACGGAGGAAAGAGATGCAAATCGCATTGAGCAGCGCGCTAGCGCTGATTTGGTGGCGAGGTTTCCGGTATTTACAGGATTTCAACAGTCGCGACTTCTTCTGGTTGCTGATCGGGGTGTTGCTGGCTGTGGTAACGATGGTGGTAATCTCACGGCGGCGACGCCGCTGGTTTTAGCTATCCTCACATCACGTCATCCGATGATGGCAAAATGCGCTAATCAATGCGCACCGGCGCCAGCCGTGAGGAAGATGGCATGGATGATGATTGGAGCGACAGGGTATACGAAGTACGCCAAGACAAAGAGCGGCACATATTCGTCAGTCTCCTGAAACAAGCAAGTGGAATTCTCGCTCCCCCATGTGCATCGCTATCCATTTTAATACTACAGTCGAATTAAATTCTTGCAGCCGAAAGAGATGATCCAGTTCTGCGGCATGTATTTAAACTGCGCATGATGCTAAAATAGTTTATTTTAAATCAGATAGAAGTTTTCTCGAAGGACGGGTTTCAGGCCTTGGAGCGGGTGCAAAAAATGTCACAAGTGAAGGTGGTCGGGAGTATATTAGTCCGTATGTCACCATAAAGAAACAGTGCCCCGAGCCAGATTCACTTTCCCCATTCAATTGCCGTGCATCGCCACAAACAGCAACCTCAAGGAATGGATCGCATGAAGAAGCAGAAATCCGCAGTCGCAGTAACCGCCCGCAAAGCCGTTCCCATTTATAAAGACGCCAGACAGCCATCCACCAGACGCGTCAGGGACCTGCTCTCGCGGATGACGCTGGAGGAAAAGGCCGCACAGATGATGTGCATTTGGCAGAAGAAGGCCGAGACGCTGGTGGATAGTGACGGCAACTTCGATTTCCAAAAGGCGAAGAAGTCGTTTCGCGACGGCCGCGGACTGGGCCAGGTGGGCCGGCCGAGTGATGCCGGCGGCGGCAAAAACGCTCGCGGCATGGCGGAGCTGACGAATGCCATCCAGAAATTTTTCCTTGAGAATAGCCGCCTGGGCATCCCGGTGATGTTTCACGAAGAGTGCCTGCACGGACACGCTGCCCCGGATGGAACCAGTTTTCCGCAGCCTATTGCCCTGGGCGCAACGTTCAATCCAGCGCTGGTGGAGTCACTCTTCACGATGACGGCTCTGGAAGCCCGCCTGCGCGGCGCGCATCAAGCGCTGACGCCGGTGGTAGATGTGGCGCGCGAGCCTCGGTGGGGCCGCGTGGAAGAGACCTACGGTGAAGACCCTTACCTGGTTTCGCGAATGGGAATCGCGGCGGTGCGCGGCTTCCAGGGAGACGCGACATTCAAAGACAAGCGGCGTCTGCTGGCGACGCTGAAGCACTTTGTAGGACACGGACAGCCGGAATCGGGCATGAATTGTGCTCCGTCGAATGTTTCCATGCGAGTGCTGCAGGAGACGTTCCTCTACACCTTCAAAGAAGCTCTGCGCGAGGCGGGAGCCGTGACGCTGATGGCATCCTACAACGAGATCGATGGCGTTCCCTCGCACGCGAACAAGTGGCTGCTGCGGGACCTGCTGCGCAAGGAGTGGGGCTTCAAGGGATTTGTTGTGTCGGATTACTACGCCATTTGGGAACTGGGTTACCGGCCAGACACGCATGGTCACAACGTCGCCAAGGACAAGAAGGAATCGTGCGCGCTGGCAGTGAAGGCGGGCGTCAACATCGAGTTGCCCGATCCAGACTGCTACCTGCACCTGGTGGAACTGGTGAAGAAAGGCGTGTTGAAGGAATCCGAGCTCGACGATCTGGTTGCGCCGATGCTCTTCTGGAAATTCGAGATGGGATTATTCGACGACCCATACGTGGATCCCGAAGAAGCGGAACACGTGGTGGGCTGTGACGAGCATCGCGACCTTGCGCTGAAGGCAGCGCATGAAGCGATCACCCTGCTCAAGAACGAAAACAACCTTGCGCCTCTTGACCTGAACGCGATCAAGACCATCGCGGTGATCGGACCCAATGCGAATCGCGGCTTGCTGGGCGGATACAGCGGCGTGCCGAAACACAATGTGACGGTACTCGACGGCATCAGGGAAAAGGCCGGGGAAAAGGTGAAAGTCCTCTACAGCGAGGGCTGCAAGATCACCATCGGCGGCTCGTGGAACCAGGATGAGGTGGTGCCGAGCGATCCCAAAGAGGACCGCAAAGCGATTGCCAAAGCAGTGAAGGTGGCGCAAAAGGCCGATGTCATCGTACTTGCGATCGGCGGAAACGAGCAGACCTCGCGCGAGGCATGGGCCCTCAACCATATGGGCGATCGCACTAGTCTGGACCTGATTGGACGCCAGGAAGAGCTGGTGAAAGCGATGCTCGCGCTGGGTAAGCCGGTCATCGTCTTCCTGTTCAACGGGCGGCCGCTTTCTATCAATTATGTCGCCGAGAATGTGCCGGTGATTTACGAATGCTGGTATCTGGGCCAGGAAACCGGGCGCGCGGTTGCCGATGTGCTGTTCGGCGATTACAACCCGGGCGGCAAGCTTCCGATTTCTGTGCCTCGGTCGGTGGGCCACTTGCCTGTGTTCTACAACTACAAGCCGTCGGCGCGGCGCGGATATCTCTTCGACGATGTCTCGCCGCTGTATGCCTTCGGGTTTGGGCTGAGCTACACAAGCTTCGCAATCGAGAACCCGAGGCTGACTAAGAAAAGGATTCGCCCGGATGGGTCAACGCAGGTGGTGGTGGATGTGACCAACACGGGCAAGCGCGCTGGCGCTGAAGTCGTGCAGCTTTACATCCGGGATTTGGTCAGTTCGGTGACGCGGCCGGTGAAGGAGCTAAAGGGCTTCCGAAAGGTTTGGCTCGAGCCCGGCGAGCGCACCACGGTCACGCTCGACATCACTCCAGCGCTGCTTTCCTTCTTCGACGTAAACATGAACTATGTCGTGGAGCCGGGAGACTTTGAGATCATGGTCGGCAACTCTTCACGCGATGCGGATCTTCAAAAATTGACCTTGCAGGTAACGAAGTAGGCACGGCCGGGAATACTGGCGAAAGACGAGGCTGTAATGGTCGAGAAACTATCCTTCTCAGAGAAGTCCGGTTATGCCCTGGGCGACATGGCTGCCAATTTTGTGTTCCAGGCCATGTTGGCGCTGCAATTGGACTTCTACACTCACACCTTTGGCCTCACTGCGGCGCAGGCCGGAACGCTCTTCCTGGTAGTGGGCCTCAGCGTCGCTTGCCTCAATCCGATCATGGGCATGATCGCCGATCGTACCAGCACCAAATCGGGCAAGTTCCGTCCGTGGCTGTTGTGGACAGCACTGCCCTTCGGCATCATCGGCGTTCTCACCTTCACTACGCCCAACATCAGTCCCGCTGGGAAGCTCATCTATGCCTGGACCACTTATATCCTGCTCAGAATCATCTACACGGTCAACAACGTGCCGTATGCCTCGCTTACGGCAGTCATGACCTCGGACCCCGACGAACGTACCAGCATCGCGTCGTACCGCCAGATCGCCGCCAACTCCGCCGGCTTTATTGTCGCCAGCCTCGCGATCCCGATGGTCAGGTTTTTCGGTCGCGGCGATGACGCGCGCGGTTACCAGTACACCATGGGTCTGCTGTCGGCCCTGAGCGTGATCTTTTTCATCATTGCCTTCTTTGCCACAAAAGAGCGCATCCAGCCCAACCCGCAGCAGAAGACCTCTCTCGGCCAGGATCTTGCCGACCTCTTCAAGAACCGTCCATGGATAGTGCTTTTCCTGGCCACTTTGTTTTATTTCACGGCCATCGTGATACGCGGCAACGTCATGCTGCCCTACTTCCGGTACGTTGCCGGCAACGTGGATCTCTTCTCGTGGTTCAATGGATTCGGGCTTGCTGCGCTGCTTGCGGGCGTTGCCTGCTCCACGGCGGTGTCCATCCGCGTGGGCAAGCGCCAGCTCTTTATCGCCAGCATGTTGCTGTCGGGCGTCTTCAATATGGCGCTGTTCGTCATTCCGCCCAGTTCCACTGCGGTGATCATCGTAACCGAAGTGTTTCGCCAATTTTCCTATGGATTGTCGGGCCCCATTATCTGGGCGATGATGGGCGATGTGGCCGACTACGGCGAATGGAAAACAGGCCGCCGCGCGAGCGGTACCGTCACGTCCGCCGTAGTGTTCGCCCTGTGGGCAGGGCTCGCTCTCGGCGGCGCCATTGCCGGCTGGCTCTTCGCTCTGTATGGCTTTGTGTCTGAGGCTAAGGTACAGACAGCGCAGGCGCAGATGGGTATCCTCTCGACCGCAAGCATCTACGCGGGACTGGCGTTCTTCGCAGTGGCTGTTTGCCTGTTTTTTTATCCTATCTCGCGAGAAGGGAATCAAAAGATCGCGGACGAACTGGCCGAACGGCGCAAGAAGTTTGCTCCCAACGCAGCCTCGTAGCTTCAACATCGAGTGAGAAGAAGCTCGAACAAGGAAATGCCATGTTAAGGTACACACGGACAAAAACATGCCTGGCGGCGTCAATGGCACTCTTCGCCACATTTGCAACGGCATCAGCGCAAGCGCCCACTTCTCTGAAAGATGCCTACAGAGGAGCCTTTGTAGTGGGTTCGGCAATCAACACCGCCCAAATCACCGGCCAGGATACCCGCGGCGACGCGATCATCGAGGCCCAGTTCAACTCCATCTCGCCGGAAAACGCTCTCAAGTGGGAGAACGTCCATCCTGAGCCGGGCGTCTACGCATTCGATATTCCCGACCAATATGTGGCGTTTGGGGAGAAACACCATATGTTCATCGTGGGCCATAACCTAGTGTGGCACAGCCAGACTCCGGCATGGGTTTTCCGCGAAGACAAAGGCAGCTTTGTAGATCGCGAAACCCTGTTGAAGCGCCTGCACGACCACATTCAAACGGTAGTCGGCCGCTACAAAGGACGCATTCAAAGTTGGGACGTGGTCAACGAAGCACTGAACGAAGACGGCACCCTGCGCCAATCTCCCTGGCTGAAGATCATCGGTGAAGATTACATTGCGAAGGCCTTTCAGTACGCGCACGAAGCCGACCCTCAGGCGCAACTGACCTACAACGATTACTCGCTGGAGAATAGTGCCAAACGCAAAGGGGCGCTCGCACTCATCGCGAAGCTGAAGGCTGAGGGAATCCCTGTCACATCCGTCGGGCTGCAAGGGCATAACAGTCTCAAGTGGCCTTCGGATAAAGAAGAAGACGCCACCATCTCCGCCTTTGCAAAACTCGGAGTCAAGGTGGTGATATCGGAGTTGGATATCGATGTGTTGCCTCGCGCTACGCAGCAGCAAAGCGCCGAGGTCTCCTTGGACGTTCAACAGGACCCGAAGCTGAACCCGTATGCCGGCGGCTTGCCACAATCGGTGCAGCGGAAACTTGCGAAGCGATATGCCGCCTTATTCGCGATCTATCTGAAGCACCGCGATGTTATCACCCGTGTAACGCTCTGGGGCGTGACGGACGGAGATTCCTGGCGGAACGACTGGCCAGTGAAAGGCCGCACCAGTTACCCGCTGCTTTTCGATCGCAACGGTCAGCCGAAGCCAGCCTTCGAGACAGTAGTTCGAGCAGCAGCAGCCGGCCTCTGAAACAGTGTTGGTTCGGATCATACTGATCCGGCCCAAAAGAAATTGAACAGGGTGCCCCATCCTTTCCGCGTTCTTTGCGGAAAGGGTGGGAGACCACGATGTATATCTTCAGAGCCCGATCAATAGCAACGATAATTACGGCGTGAACAGGGTCAACGGAACGGCGTTGCCCATCGCCCTGTAGCCAGCGGGCGACGGGTGCAGATGGTCGCTGCAATCGTAAGCGGGCAACAGCCGATCGGGATGCGCCGGGTCACGCACAACGCTGTCGAAATCTATTACGGCATCGAAGTGCCCTGCAGCGCGAATCCATTGATTAACCGCCTGCCTGTCTGATTCAGTGAGAGCGCCAGGGTGGTAGTGGGTTGAGCCAGCGAACGGAGTAATCGTAGCGCCATAAACACGCAGCCCGTGAGCATAGGCGCGCGCGATGATTTGTTGATAAGCAGCCAATACTCGCTGTACGAGAGCTGCGTGTTCTGCTGGAGACACTTCGCCATCGCGAGTCAGCCCGCCGAGATCGTTAACGCCCTCAAACACGATAAGCCATCTCACACCCGCAGGCGCAAGCACATCGCGATCAAATCGAGCCAGCGCATTTGGCCCCAAGCCATCGGTCAGCAGATGATTTCCTCCGATACCTTGGTTGGACACACCAATGTTGCGTGTATTGGGAGCGCCCTGCATACGTTGCGCCAGCACATCCGTCCAGCGGTCATTCCCGTTTGTGGTGGCTCCGTGTCCGTCTGTGATGGAGTCGCCAAGCACCACGACCGCTGCCGCCCTAGCCGCGGCCTGGACGTCGATTTCTGCAACCTGGTACCAGTGGTCCACATGTTTGGCTTCCGGCAGGTCCGCAGCGCCGGCAAAGTCTCCGTGTACATAATAGGAAGTCGCTCTGGCTCCCGGATGCCCTGTTTCTCCATCCGGCGGCAAGTCCAAGTGATACGTCACTGCCAGATCCGACAACGGCGCCACGGCAGAGTTCACCGGGTCAGATACGAACTCCGCCCCTGGAGGAACAGTTACCTCGGCGCTGCCTGCGAAGGTCAGACGCCGGTCACTGGCGACGTCGATCGCCGAGGCCGACGGCGAAAGCGGTCTTGCGATATGCACAGATGCGAAATGCAGTGCCTCGGTTCCGAACGCATTCGAGAGATGCACCCGTAGCGCCGATCCTCCCACTGACAGGCGAAAAATCTGCCGCACTGTTGCATCGCGCATATCGTCGGCCAGCAACGCATTCCGTGGCTCGGGAACCTGCTGCGAGGCTCCCCAACTGGCTACCCAAACTTGCGTCCTGGTTGCAGGGGTTGGCCTAGCCTGCGCCCACGCGCAGCTCGCAAAGACCACAAAGCTGATAATCGCAAAGAATTTCCGTATATCTTTCATAAGAACCGATTTGCGCTGAACCCCATACAGTAGTCAAAGCCGCAACGAGAAGCCGTCCAACCGCAGGACACCATCCGAACCCGGCTTTGCCACCACCGCCTTGCTGAGCCCGCCTGAATAACCTTACTACTGCCGCCGCGCTATGGCAAAGGTAAATATTATTCGCATGTCAAATATAAATATTTTTCTTTTCTTTAGACGGCTAGGACAGGCGGCCCACCGAGCATATTATCGCGTTAGATGATATATTTTACTGGACATGTGGCGAGTGCTAGAATTATTTCTCAGTCGGGCGCACCGGTGGTTTTCAGATGGAGATGGCAAGGGTTCCTCGCCGGTCATGCTGTATCATTCATGGGTCGAAGTTTATTCGACTTGAGTGGAAGCGTCGCGGCTTGCAATGTGTAGAACCGAGCCTCTGTGCAAAGATCGCACGACGCCGAGATAAAGGAGTCCGAAGGGTGGCTATTCTGGTGAACGCAACCGGAATTACTTGCAAGGGATCAACGCTCGAACTGTACGAGGCAGACCGGTCGCGGGTGATGGAGACCAACTTGGCGGGCACCTCAAGCGCCTGCCGATCTTTGGCTGCCCATATCCGGGCGATGAGCGGACGAGTAATATTCCGGCAGGCTTTGATGTTTCGCACCAGCCGAAGTGGAGTCTCAAAATCGTATGACCTTGTAACAGGATGCCAGGAAACAAAGAATGGTAACCAATCGTGACCATTATGAAGAACGCTTTTGAGGTTAGCAATCCCGATTCGAACCTGAGCCCCTTGACCGGGATGAGCAGGAAGCACTACATCGAATGCGCCAAGTATGTGCTCGAACGGGCATTCCGGCACGTGAAGTCGTTTGACTCGCCAATCGTGTTTCCATCGGTACCGGGCAAGTCGTATCCGCAGCCGAATGCGCCGGAATGGCGTCATCGCTCCAACGAGTTCGAAGCGCTGGAGAGGACCTTCAATCTTGCGGCCCCGCTGATCCACGTTGACCCCGAGATCAGTATTGGCAACATCAAGCTACGCGATTACTACGCCAATCAGTTCTACAATGCGATGACGCCGGGTCATGTGAACAGCTTGCCCATGCCGGAGGACCTGCCCGATGCTATATATCAGTTCACCTGCGAATTCGGTGGCCTGGCGAAGACGCTGTTACTGATGCCTGATGTTTTGTGGCCGTACCTGACCCAAAAGCAGCGCGATGAAATAGCTGTCACGATTTCCAAGTGGGCCCATCACCGCACGACGCAGAATAATTGGCGGCTATTCAATATCTGCGCGCTCTCGCTCCTCAAGAAACGCGGATATGACATCGACGACGATCTGCTGAAAAGCCACCTGCAGTGGGTGGCATCGTATCACGCGGGCAACGGCTGGTACCTGGAGCAGAGCTACAACTACTACACAATCAGCCTGTTCGTGGTTTATGGCACGATCTGGAGCCGCGCCTTTGGCCGCGAGCACTATCCGGAAATCGCCAGCGTGCTCGAGAATAGTTTCCGGGAGTTGTTCAAAACATATACCAGCTTCTTCGGCCAGAACGGTTATATCAACATGTGGGCCAGAAGCATCTGCTACCGCCTATGGATTTCGGGCGGTTTCCCGGTGTCATTCCTGCTCGCCTCCGAACCACCGATCAATCCCGGTTGGGCGAGGCGGCTCTGTTCCGGATCGATTCTGCAATTCACTGGGCGGGAAGACTTTTACGAGAACGACATTCCCAGCCTCGGCTTCTACCCACACCGGGAATTCGCAATTCAAAACTACAGTTGCTCGGCCAGCCCATTCATCATGTTTCTTCCGTTCATCAGCCTGGCGCTGCCGGAGGATTCTCCGTTCTGGACCGCGAAAGAGAACGACGGAATGTGGGAAGGCCTGGGAAAGCGCTCAAAACGGACCGTGCTCGAACGGCCGGGTATCGTTCTGGTCAACCACGGCAGCAGCGGAGCTTCCGAGATCGTCTCCGGCAAAGTGTACGACGACGATCACAACTACTCCAAGCTGGTTTTCAACACCCATTTCCCATGGGAAGACCACAACCCAAACGGCGGCACGTCGCAGGAGTATAGTTTCCGGAGCTTGGATCCTCGCGATCTGCGTGGCGTGGACATCAATTTCTACCTAACAGGACGCGCGGTTGATAACGCCGCATCAAAGAGCGCCACCTATGTAACTTCGCAAAGCATTCTCTTCAACGGCGTGCGCGACGGCGTGCTCTATCGCCAGTTGATCATGCGAAAACCGCCAAACAACGGAGTTGGATACATTATCGACCTCGCGGAGATTACGATTCCCGGAGGCGTCATCCGTGTCGACCGCTGCCGGTTGGCCTTCGAGCACGAGCTCACGCTCGGCCATTTCGGCCTGCCGCATTTCAGCGGGAAGAAGGCCGTGTTGCATACTTTCGAAGACAAGATGAAGCGCGGAATCACGGCATCGATCCCGGGCAGATCGGTGGCGATGATAGCTTACCGCGGTTGGGACACGATTCAGAGTCAGGTTCACCGCGGCTTCAATGCCGAAGCGGAGGAGAGCACTGTGTTGTTCGTCCACCGCAAGCGCAACGCCAAGAACCCGGCGATGGAATTGATGATTTCGGCGATGCTGCACAAGACCGACGACACCCCATGGACGCCCGAGGAATTGGATCCGGTAAATGCTATCCGGATCGTGGAGGTGACTTCTTCTGGTTCCGTCCTCGGAGCGGAGATCACGCTGGCGGATAACACGACTCACCTGGTTGACTATAAGAATATCGACGGACTTAAGAACTGCTGATACAGTAGGGGGACGTTTCGGGAGTTGCCCTTTGGAATGCTCCCAAACACCTAACTGGGTTGCATTCGCAGCCGAGAGGCTCCTATTGCGCCCGCCGAGACTGGCCACTTCGCGCGCTCAACTTGCCTTGCGCCAATTGCTATGAAGGCCGGGCGCAGGCTACACTGGCACCCCGTTAGAGAGCGTTTCCACAACGATGATGAGGCAAACAGTATATTGTCGCGGCCGCAGAGTTTTCCCTTCGTAATGAACCAGTAAAATTTGGCGAGATAGGGCCGCCGGACAACCTGCTATTCTGGAATGTGGAATTTCTACGGATGGAGTCAACCGGTAAGAATGAAATCAAGCACACGGTCGGCACCTACAACACGCGGCATCAAGCGCATAGACCTTGCTTATGTTCAGCTGGCAACCAGCGAAAGCGCGCGGGATATCAATCGCGATGTGGTTCTGGAGATCATCCGTTCCCAGCAGCCTGTATCCCGTGCGGACCTGGCCCGGGCCTCCGGCTTGCAACCCAGCACAGTCTCCTCGATTGTTGAGCAGTTGATCGCCGAAAAATGGGTGAAGGAAGGCGCCATTGAACGGCGGCCTCGCGGCAGGCATCCTACGCAGCTTGCGCTCAACGACGGGTTGGTCATTTTGACAGCCGATATACGGCCAAAGCAGGCCATTGTCGCGCTTCTCGATCTGAATGGGCGATTTCTTGCGCGCGAGGTTGTGCCTCTTGTCTCCGAGCCCGAGAGTGCGATCAACAAAATCATCTTGTGCATGAAAGCGATGCGCGCGGGCCATTCCAATAGTTCCTTTGAGGGAATCGGCATTAGTATGCCGGGCCGTGTTGATTCGGAGTCGCAGCGTCTGATTCTTGCTCCCAATCTGAAATGGGGCAACTACGATATCAAGGGCGCCTTCGAAAAAGAAATGCGGCTACAGGTTGAGTTGACCAACGCAGCCAATGCGGCCCTTCTAGCGGAGCTATGGTCAGGAAGGCTCGACGGCATCCGCAATGCGGTGCTAATCACGGTTTCGGAGGGGGTTGGGGGAGCGATTCTTGCCAATGGTCAGATTGTCACCAGCCGCAGCGGCTTGGCCGGCGAGTTTGGACACAGTCCGATTGACCCGACCGGACCCCTTTGCGGCTGCGGACAGCACGGATGCTGGGAGGTCTTTGCGTCTTCGAATGCGGCGCTTCGGTACTACACCGAGCTCCGCCCTGAAAGGGCGTCAGTCAACATCCATGAGCTGCTCCACTTGGCCGAAGAAGAAGACCCTGCTGCGCTGGCAGCGTTGACTCGTCAGGCCACCTGCCTGGGCCGGGGCCTGCGGCTGGTCACCTCCGCGCTCTCTCCGGAAGTGATTCTGATTGCAGGCGACATTACCACGTCGTGGGCTCGCTTCGGCCCCATAATTCAGGCCGAGGTGGAAGCCACCATGCTGGCCGGGGATGCACCCCAGTTGGGAATCACCAACGACGGTGAATTCGCCAGGCTGCGTGGCGCGGCGGCGGTTGTCTTGCAACGCCATTCGGGCTACCAGCGTTCAAGGCTAAAAGCAGCCAAGGACAAAACTCCGTATTCAGCGAGCAGTTAGCGCAACTGAGAACATTTCATATTGTACTCAGGGAATAGTTGCCGGGCATTCCCGCTCTATGGAACTTTGCCGCAAGGCGCACGCTGGAAAGGCCCGTACGAATCGGTTGCATCGTTTGCCGCTCCTATCTTGATGTAGCTGACAGTGGCGATAACCGCGTGCTACAGCGTTTTCGATTCTGGTGCATACAGAAACAACGATGCCGAGTGGCTTTTTCCTCAAGAAAAAGCCACCTTACACGATCTTCAAATGGCAACATATGAATCGAAAACGCTCTAATGCGATTCCACAATTGCTTTGCCCTGGAACCTCAACGGATACAGCCCTTTTCCTGACTGTTGCGGAAGCCGCGTTCGGTTTGCAGAGAATTATCACCGGCTGGCGCACAATGCCAATTGGAGATTCGAGATGGGCAGAATAGCGCTCACAGCTGATGGGTCGAATGAGGCGCAGAGTGAAAGGAAAAGCCCTACCCCCTCCCCCCTATTTCCTGTGAAACTGTGAGACTGTGAACCTTATCGCATCCTCTGGCCGGTATAACTGTCCAAATGGTTACAGCAATCCGGGAAATGCCTTAAGGCTTAGCCTGTGCGGCATTGCGATAACTCTCAGGAGGTCCAAGATAACTAGGCGGCAGAGAACCGGGACTGATTACCAGTTTCTCCAGTACCACGCCCGGATCGACCATGCGGAATTTTAGCGTATGATAACCTGGTCCGTCCACTTTGAGCGTGGATGCAATCTTCCGGACTCCGTCGCTGACCGCCTGCGCCCATTCCTTATCTGAGTTATGCTCCAAAGCATCGACGATTTGCGGCTGTTGATCGTCGAAGGAGATAGCGTACCTCAATCCGCGGCCGGGCACGAAGTTTAACGTAGGCGCCAAAATGGCTTCCACATTGAAAGTACCTCCCTCAAATAAGTACATCTTGTATTCGAGAACCGGCGCGGGTTGAGGCGGTTCCACGCTCGGCGCAGTTACCGGAAAAACAGTCATCCCGGAGAGTGTCTCGCCAAAGCCTGGAATCTTATCCCAGTGAACGCTGCCTGTGCTTGTTTCTCCGGTAAAGTGCTCCGCCTCAATTGAAACGTAGTGGTTGGCTTCTACAAAACCCTGCAAGGAATCTCTCACAGGCTTAGATGGATTCAGTGCCTTCACTCGAACATGAAGCGCCGTGCCGCCTTTCTGAGTAAGCGTAACCGTGCCGTCATTTTCACCCTCGGAGACTGCGGTCCAGTCGATGCTGACAAGCAGCCTCCTTTCTTTTAAGATGCTTCCCTGCCCTTCACTTAGCTTGATCCATGGTCGATCCGCGCTCACGGAAAACTCAAACGGCTGAGTCCCGCGATTGAACGCATCGATGTACCGAGTCTGCCGGCTAAAGACATCGAAAGCGGGCAGTGCCAGGAGCCCGGAATCGCGCGAAGTAGAAAACGGCGATCCTTCAACAGCCACTGCCATCCTCGGCCCGGAAAGCGGTTGCACCTCCGTGACGGCCGGCATGGCATTGAGCGGAGGCTCGTTCCAGAAGGTGTATCCGATGTGGGTCTGGTCCATCATGTGGTTCCATTTGCCATGCGCTAGCGTGTGGTTGTACTCATCGGAAAGCGCCGCGTCCGCCGCAAAAAGAGCCCGTGCCTCTTGTGCCAAATCGTTTGTCTCAGTCCTGCCCTGTGTGGCATATAAGTGATTCTTGCCGGCCGTGATGTATAACTCATTCACGATGGCAGAAGCCTTCGCTGGATAAAGCACCAGTTCGAAGAATGCATCGCGTTTGTCTTCTGGAAGTTTCTGATAAACCCACTCGGCTCTCTCGGTGAGCGATTTCCACTCGGAATAAATCCTGTCCGCCTCTCGGTAATTCACCTGGCTGAAGGTCCCCGGCTCCAGTTCTTCCGGCTTCCGCCGCCCATTGTATTGCGTGTACTTCGAGACGATATCCGCAATCTCCGCCGCGTATTCCGGGCCAAATTCACGCCCGGCCCAGAGTTCCGTATATTCCTGAAGGTTATCTTTACCCCACCGTTCAGGATCGCGCGCCAGAGCGAGAAAAAACTCGATCGGAAACTCCATTGGCTTCAAATCGCCCACATTGACGATCCAGATACGGTTGGCCCCGTAGGCGGAGGCAAGGTTCATTTGTTCCCAAACCTTGGTAATGGAGTAAGTATTGAGCCACTTATAGGAGCGCGGATCGCCCACATAATCGAAGTGGTAGTAAATTCCTGCGCCGCCGCTGCGCTTTCTTTCATCTGTTGTAGGCAGCCTGCGAATATTACCCCAGTTATCGTCGCTCCATAGCAGCGTCACGTCATCCGGCACTCTCATGCCTTTCTCGTAGTAACCCTGCACCTCCTTGTACAGCGCCCAAACCTGAGGGTCGGCGGCTACTTTGGGAGTCTGATGGCGAGCGATAATCGCTCGCTGATCGGCTACGATCTTTTCCAGCAGAGCGATGTTGTCGTTCTCTGCCATCGGCATGTCTCCGTCGCCGCGCATGCCGAGCGTGATGATGCTCTCATAATTGTCGTTGCGCTCTATGCCCTTTTCCCAGAATGCATCGAGGTTTTTGGCGTTAGCCGCATAGTCCCAAGGGCCTTCGCCATGCCGCTTCCATTCCTGCTGCGCGCGCAGCATCGGCTCGTGATGCGAAGTGCCCATCACAATGCCATATTCATCAGCGAGTTTAGGGTTCAAGGGATCGTCTTCGTTGAAGGCGTTGTCCCACATCGCCGGCCAAAGGAAGTTGGCCTTCAGCCGGAGTAACAGCTCAAAGACCTTCTCGTAAAACTGGTGGTTGAGTCCGCCGAACTTCTCCCTGGCCCAGCCGGACAGAGATGGGGCCTCGTCATTGAGAAAGATGCCGCGATACCTGACCGCAGGTTCGCCTTGCACCCAGCGTCCCGCCTTCACATACAGCGCATCCTTATGCTCCACGGGAACATCAGCCCACCAGTACCAGGGTGAAACTCCGATCTGCTCGGAGAGATCGTAGATTCCATAAATGGTCCCTCTTTTGTCGCTGCCCGCGATCACCAGGCCGCGCGCGACGCCGGGAAAGGGATGAGGCACGACTTGGATCAGCGTTGATTCCCATTTGCCGGCGATCGGACTCACATCGATCTTGCGCTTGCGGATGAGTTCATCGATGATGCGGCTCTTTCCGATTGTGCCGATGAGGACCACGTCGCCGGAGAGGGACTTCCCGTCCTCGCTGATCAGGGCATTGCAGCCGCTCACGCGCAAGATGTCCGCCTGCAGATCGTGAACGGCGCGCACCACACCAGCGTAATCGTTCAGATCAGCATAGAGCGTAGCCGCGGTTTTCTCATGCACCAGCCGGAAGCTATTGAAAGCCGGGGTGGTCTCAACATATTTCGGTTGGCCGATGCTAAAGCCGCGCGACGGCAAGATCGCAGCAGTTATCAAAAGAAGCCAGGGAATGATCGGCTTCCAAACGCGAACCCTCAAGAGAACCGGACGCTGGAGTGGGGCGCGAGAGTGCATGCAAGCTGGCATTGGCATCAGTCCCATACATATAATTTGTGGAGCGAAGCATATAACCGGGAAGCGCGTACTGTCAAGGAGGCCGCTGGGGCGTGCCCCTCTTACATCTGGTTGCGCGAGACAAAGACAGCTGATGACCGACAAGCAATGGAAAATGCTCGCCTCCGTCGCTCGCGGGAAGTGATCACGCCGCTTCCGATTCCAGATAAAGGTCGAAACCCAAACAAAACATTGACATTCTAGCCAAAATATGAGCTTTCATCCTGTCTGGAGCGGCCTTTCTGCTATCTTGGCAAGTCTTGCTTCCCGCTCAAATGGACCTTCGAGGGATCAGCAGCGATATAAATCGCTTTTCTGCTTGACAATCCTACAGAATTCCTTCTATAGTTCGGGTCGCCAAGTAAATCGCGTTCGAGACAGCTTCCAGATGTTCGTACGGCGGTTTTTCGGGCGCAAACGATCTCCAGTCAAATGGGATCAAGGGATTACGGCAGATTCAAGGGTCAGCTCCCGCGAAACGCTTCGTGGTGACTGGCAAAGACGAAGTCAACTCATACTCATCCGGAGGAAATCATGTCAGGAAGGCCAGATATGAATCATCGGTTTAAGGCAGGCGCAATTGGAGCCCTGCTGATGGCGGTCGCGCTTCTCGTAGTATGTTTCGGAAGCAGCACCGCAAATGCTCAGGTTCTCTATGGGTCAATCACCGGAACGGTCTCGGATACGACCGGCGCTGTGATTCCTGGGTCATCTGTAACGTTAACCAATCAAGGCACGGGCGCAACCCGCGGCACCACCGCGAGCGACGGGGGCACTTACTTGCTCCTCGACGTGTTGCCAGGAACGTATACGGTATCTGTTCCGACCAAGGGGAACTTCGCCGGGACTTCGGTAAAGGACATCCAGATTGAGGTTAACCGGCAGGTGCGCGTCGACATTATGCTGCATCCGGCTTCGGTTTCGACCCAGGTTACGGTGACCGAGGCGCAGCCACTGCTGCAAACCGAAAACGCGGAAGTCAACGACGAGATCAGCCAGACGCAGTTCTCGCAAATGCCTTTGACCTCCAGCGCGGGACGTAATTTTGAAGCACTTTACACGCTCATCCCCGGCGGGGCCAATGTGAAGGAGCAAAACTCAACCGGCTCCAATCCGTCGCGAGCCATGTCGGTCAATGTGAACGGCATGAACATGAACGGCAACACGACGCGCATCGATGGCGCAGTCAACTACTATGGCTGGCTGCCGTATCTCATCGCTTACGTTCCACCGGCGGACTCGATTGAGAACGTCAGCGTTACAACCAGCGACTTCACTGCCGAGCAGGGACAGGCGGGCGGCGCTTCCATCAAGATCACTACCAAAAGCGGCACGCACGACTTCCATGGCAGCGCCTGGGAATACTACCAGGATGCCGCGATGAACGCGCGCCCCTATACCACCACCACCGGAGTGCTTCCCAAGAGCATCTTCGATGAATTCGGCTTCAACGTCGGGGGCCCGGTCTATCTCCCCAAGATTCTCACCGGCAAAAAGAAGCTGTTCTTCTTTGATAATTGGGAACGCACGACGGAGCGCCAGCTGAAAAATGGCAAGCAAACGGTGCCTGATGCCAACATGATTGCAGGCAACTTCTCGGAAATTCCGACGAGTATCACGATTGGCACGAAAACTTACGATACTCACATTTACGATCCTCTGCCGCAGGCGGCGGGCTGGGAGGGCTTGGTCAACCCCACGCTCTGTCCGAACCCCGACGGCTCGTACACGGCCGGTTATCTGCAGTATCAGTGCCGCCCGAGCTTCACCGCTGAATATGGCGAGACGGGAAACAACGTCAACACCGTTCCTGCAGGCCGCCAATCGACAGCCGCGAAGACGATGATTGCGAATTTGAGCAATATCGCATCGTCGATCGGCACTCCTACCTCGACGTTTCTGAACTCCGTGATGGCCAACGACTACGCTGGCTCCGCCACATACGCCTATAACCGCACGAGCAACGACGCAAAGATCACCTACATTCCAAGCGAAAACACGCAGATCTTTGGCAAGTACAGCCTGATGCCGTTCCAGGTGAACGACCCACAGGAACTGGGGCCTGCAGGCGGCGGTACCTTTGATGGTGGCCAGCCGGGCGCGGGACACGGCAAGATCCAGAACGTGGGCCTGGGCATAAGCCACGTGATCTCCCCGAAGTTAGTGATAGATGCCGATTTCGGTTACAACCGCCAGTGGTCGGGAGCACAGTCCACTCTGGATCTTTCCTTGGGCGATTACGGCTTGACCACATTGAAGATTCCGGGGACGAACATCAACTCGAATGATCCGGATTATTACGGCCAGCCGCTGTTCAGCTTTAACAGCACCTTCAGCTCAATCGGCAACTCCAATACCGGCAATCCGTTCATCTTCCGTGACAACCAGTTTACGGGCGACGTGAACGTCAGCTACGTGAAGGGAAAGCACCAAACCAAGTACGGGTTCACCTACTACCATTTCGACCTGAACCACTTCCAGCCAACCAGCGGTGGCGGCGTCTCGAACGTGCGCGGCGGCTTCCTGTTCCAGGGCGGCATGACCTGCGGCGGCGCGGCATCATGCACGGCCACGGGCTACAACGACCTGGCCGATATGCTGCTAGGTCTTCCCAACAGCAGCAATGGAACAACTTATGCAGTTCAAAAGGCGCAGCAGACCTTCGATCCAAACTCGCTGCGCTGGACGGAGCTTGGCACCTACGCGCAGGACCAGTGGACGTTGACTTCGAAACTGACGATCACCTATGGCGTACGCTACGAGAGATATCCGGTGGCGTATCGCGACAAAACCGGCATCTACGTTGTACGAGTGGACCGGCCGCAAACTTCCAACGTTGAGGTGGGCGGAGTGAACGGCCTTCCTGAAAATGCAGGGGTCATTATAGGACCAGGATTCTTCGCTCCCCGCGCCGGCATCGCGTATCGACTCGACGAAAGAACCGTGGTTCGCACCGGCGCCGGTATAACCGTCGATCCGGACTCCATGCGCTATCTGCGCGATTCGTTCCCCATGGACCTGGCGCCAAACTATAACTCACCAAACGGAACGGGGACCATTGCGATCGATACGGCAAATGGCAACGCGGCCATGCCCCTCACCTACGGCATTCCCATTCCAGCCGTTCCCAACTATTCCTCAGGATTTGCGTCACTGCCGGTTACGGGGGGAACCAACACCATCCCGCAAAATTTCCGCCGTGGCTACATCGAGAGCTGGAACCTTTTTGTGCAGCGGGATCTGGGCAAGCAGTTCGTAGCGAACGTCGGCTATGTGGGCAATCTGTTCGTCCGCCAACAAGCTGGCGTCAGTCCCTATAATTCGGCGCCTCTGCCCAGCCTAACCACGCCTTGCATGCCCAACGGCCAGGTGAATCCATCCACAGGCTTGAACCCTACCGGAACCGGACTTCCTTGTTCCAGCGTGGGCGGATTCGCCATCAATGAGATCATCAACGTTGCCAATTGCGCACCGAATACTACCAACATGGCTTGCTACAACACGGGCGGTATTACCGTGAACGAGCCGATCTTCAGCGCGAATTACAACGCACTGCAGGCGCAGTTGACGCGCAATGCGGGCAAGAACGCTTCGCTGGGCGTGGTCTACACCTATGCACACGCCTTCGATTATGAAGACAACGGCGCCGGGACGGGAGCGGGCGGGACGACGTTCAACTATCCGGCGTACTACAAAATGAACCGCGCGTCGGCAAGCTACGATGTAAAACACAATGTGCAGATCTGGGGCCTCTACAGCCTGCCCTTCGGGCACGGGCAGAAGTGGGTGAATCAAGGTTTGTTCAGCGAGATCATCGGTGGCTTCGAGTTGAACGGCCAGTATAGCTACTTCGGCGGTCAGCCATTCTCAGTGGTCGCCAGCGGCAACACTCTCAACGCGCCAGGCACAGGTACGACCTATGCTCAACTGATCGAGCCTTACCAGAAGATGGGCGGCCACGAAAGAACCCCTGGCGATTTTGGAGTATCCGGAGGCAAACCCTGGTTCAATCCGGCGTCATTCGCCAACCCGACCGAACCGGCCGCCACCCTCGTAGGAAATCCATCCAACGCCTCGCCTGTCTGGCCCAACACACATCGCAACCAATTCCGCGGACCTGGCAATTCGGTTTTCAACGCCAGCCTCTTTAAGGGCTTTCACGTTTATCGTGAGAGCGAGTTCCAAATCCGCTTCGAGGCTTTCAATGTGTTCAACCATGCGTTGCTGAACAGCAACCCAAACGCGACAGTGGGTGGCGGAACCTTCGGGTATATCACCAGCTTCGGACCCGCTTACTCTCCAACACAGGGTTCTCGCTCGCTGCAATTTGGCGGACGGTTCAACTTCTAGTTAGTTGATTTTGTAGGTTTAGCTTCCACCCGCGCCGGAGTTTGTGAAAGCCTCCCCGGCGCGGGCATTTTTTGCTCTTGATATAGATACAGCGAAGAAAAAGACTTGCACCATTCGGTTCAAACAATCAGACCACACTGCTTTCGAGCAAACTACCATGACTTCTCTGATGTGTTTCGCCAGCGCGTCGTCCAATCATGAACGGACTGCAATTCCAGTCCGTTAGCGATTGTTCCAGTCGTTTGTCAATGTCAGTACTTCGCGTGCTTGGCGATCAGGCTCTCCGCGAATTCCTGGCGGCCGGATTGAGGCGTGGGATTGAGTTCGCTCTCAAGCGCGTAATCGCCGAGGCTGCCCAGCGTAAACTCGCCGCCTTCGATGCGCTGTCCGAGTTTGCCGCTCCATCCCTTATAGCGTTCCTCGCGCAAGCTCTTGAGCCGGCCTTCGTTCACAATGTCGGCAGCCGTGAGCAGCGCGCGGGCAAGTGTGTCTATTCCGCTAATATGGGCCAGATAGAGATCCGCCGGGGCAACTGACTGCCGGCGCAGCTTGGCGTCAAAATTGAAGCCTCCGGTTCCAATTCCTCCATTTTCGATAACCTGGAGCAAGGCCGGCGCCAATTCTTGCGCGTTGTTCGGAAATTGATCCGTGTCCCAGCCGTTGCGCGGGTCGCCACGATTGATGTCCAGGGAGCCAAAGATTCCGTAGGCTCGCGCAGCAGCGATTTCGTGTTCGAAATCCAGACCCGCCAAAGTAGCGTGGTTTACCTCGATGTTGACCTTGACCTCTTTGGTCAATCCATAGCGCTGCAAAAAAGCGAAGACGGCAGCGGTGTCGCGATCGTATTGGTGCTTGGTCGGCTCGAAGGGTTTCGGTTCGATAAGAATCGTTCCTTTGAATCCGATGCGGTGTTTGTGTTCGACCACCATGGATAGGAAGCGGCCATAATGATCTAGTTCGCGGCTCAGGTCGGTGTTCAACAGAGTGTCGTATCCCTCGCGACCGCCCCACAGCACATAGTTTTCTCCATTGAGGCGCTGCGTGGTTTCCATGCAGAATCGAACCTGCGCCGCCGCCCACGCGAATACTTCCGGATCAGGACTGGTTGCAGCGCCCGCCGCATACCGCGGATGACTGAAGAGATTCGCGGTGCCCCACAGCAGTTTGACGCCGCTCGCGGCCATCTTTTCCGCCATACGAGCTTCAATCTGGCGCAGGCTTTTTTCGTGCTCCCGCAGCGTTTCTGCCGACGCCATCGCATCCAAGTCATGAAAGGCGAAGTAAGGTGTGCCAAGACGGGTGAAGAAATCGAAGGCGGCATCGAGCTTCTCTTCCGCCATGGCTTGCGTTACGGATTCACCCAGCCATGGCCTTGGCAGTGTGCCGCCGCCGAACATATCCGCGCCGGGCCAACTGAAGGAGTGCCAATAACAGACGGTAAGACGAAGCCACTCTTCCATCCGTTTGCCAAGAACGATGCGGTCCTTGTCATACACGCGATAAGCAAATTCGTTCGTGGTCTCTGGACCTTCGTAACGAACCGGATCAACCCCTGAAAACAAAGTCATTTTGCAAACTCCTTGAACGTATTTTTTAGGTCGCGATACAACTGCGTGAAAATTCGCCGGCGATCGGCAAATAGTTTTGAAAGCTCGCTCTCCGGCTCGACGATGTGCGTGACCGCGGGCGCAGGACAACTGGCCTCTGGAGCTTCGCCGGTCAAGGCCATCCGCGCCAGGCGCGCCGCTCCGAAGGCCGCTCCGACTTCCCCTCCCTGCCGGTAAGTGAGAGGGCGATTGAGCGCCGCGGCGATTAGTTGGCCCCAGTACAACGAGCGCGCACCGCCGCCCGTGACGCTGATTTCGCCGATCTCTCCGCCGCCTTCGGCAAGCACCTCCAAGCCGTCCGCAAAGGCGAGCGCCACCCCTTCAAGCACCGCGACGGCAAGGTCGGCGTCTGTGGTATCGGAGGTCATTCCAAAGAAAACGCCGCGGCTGTACGGATCGTTATGCGGGGTGCGTTCCCCGGACAAATAGGGGAGGAAAAACGGCGCCCCAGGATGCAGCCCTCTGGCCTGCGCTAGAGAGAGCAGTTCCTGTGTACTTGATTTTCCAGTCAGCCGCACCACCCAATCGAGCGCACTGGCCGCGCTCAGGATTACGGCCATTTGATGCCAACGGTTCGGAATGCAATGACAAAAAGCGTGCGCGGCCTTGTTGGGATTGGGCCGAAACCGGTCCGTCGCCACAAACAAGACGCCGGAGGTACCCAGCGATAGAAACGCCTGGCCGGGTTTGACCACGCCCATGCCCACCGCGCTGGCCGCATTGTCGCCTCCGCCGCCCGCAACCACGACACGAGGCAACCGCAAGAGATCCGCAGCCTCCTGGCTCAGCGTTCCTGAAGGCGCATTGCCCTCGACCAACCGCGGCATATGCGATCGATCGAGACCTGTTGCGGCGAGCATCTCATCCGACCAATCGCGCTTGGCCACATCCAGCCATGAGGTCCCAGACGCGTCTGACATCTCGCTGACCTTCTCCCCGGTCAATCTCAGCCGCACGTAATCTTTTGGCAGCAGCACGCTCGCCGTGCGCCGAAAGATCTCCGGCTCGTTGTGGCGCACCCACAGCAGTTTCGGCGCGGTAAAGCCAGGCATCACGATGTTGCCCGTAATGCTGCGCGCGCGTGGCTCCAACTTTTCCAGTTCAAGGCATTCGCTCGCGGAACGGCCGTCATTCCATAGAATTGCAGGGCGCAACGGATGATCGAACTTATCCAGCAGGGTCGCTCCATGCATCTGCCCGCTCAGCCCAATGGCTCGCACCGCGCGGCGTGAATCCGCCGGCAGATCGCCAATCGCGCTCACCGTGGCTTGCCACCATGCTTCCGGATCCTGCTCGGAATACAGCGGTTGAGGCCGGTCGACCGTCAGCGGCGCCGACGCCTGCGCTACGACCTTTTCGTCTTCGTTGACGAGCAAAGCCTTGACGCTTGAAGTTCCAATGTCAATACCTAGAAACACCCGGCATACCCCCATTTAAATCGGACATCCATGGCAAATAACCGGTCCAGCCGAACATCCTTCGCCTCATGGTAACCGCGATTGCACAGACTCAGGAAGCACATTCCCATGGCGCAGACAATCCTAAATGGTAGCGCTAACACCTCGCAAGCAAAATATACCTCTACTTGCGCTTATCTATAGGGAACTTATAGCGCCGCGCACCTCGTTACCGCCCGGAACGAAGGACTTATGGCTTCCGTGGGCTAGCCGCGGTGGATTCCCGCTTGACCAGCGAGAACTTCAGAAAATGCTGAAGCGGGGCAAGAGTCCGGTTTTGGCGGCGCAGGCGAACTTCCTCCAACAGCAGTTCCACAGCCTTCCGGGCCATCGCGGCGATCGGTTGCCGAACGGTGGTGAGGGTGGGCCATATTGTGGTGGCCAGCGGCGTATCGTCGAAGCCGGCAATCATCAGCTCGGAAGGAACATCAATCCGCAGCCGATGAGCAACCGCAATGGCTGCGGCCGCCATGTCGTCGTTGCTTGCAAAAATGGCGCTCGGCCGTTGGGCCGCGGAGAGAAGCTGCTCTGCCGCCAGCAAGCCCGACCGGTAGCTGAAGGATCCGTGTTTCACCCATTCCGGACGCAATTTCAGCCCCACGTCGCTCAGCGCGGCCTTGAACCCTGCATAGCGCTGAGCGCTCGCCGTCTGGTTTGGGGCGCCAACGATAAACCCGAGATTCCGATGGCCAAGGGACAAAAGGTAACGCGTCATGGCGGCCGCGGCCTCAAAATCGTCAATGCGAACCGATAACCCCTCCTCCACCGGCCGCCCTGTAGCCACCGCGATGAACGGAACTTTCTTTGCGCGAAGTGTCTCCCGCGCAACCTTCGAATCGGACAAAGGAGGAGGAAGGATAATCCCATTGACGCCATCGCCGAGCAGCTTCTTGATTGCGGCCTGCTCACCGCGAGCACCGCATTTTTCCAAAACAACCTTGCATCCTGCGTGGCTGCTTTGCTCCAGAACTCCGATGAGCAATTCATTCAGATAGGCGGAGCTTGGGTTGTTATAAACCAAGCCGATTTGGACTGTAGAAGCCTTGGCCAGGTTGCGCGCGGCCACGTCCGGTGAATACCCGAGCCGCTCTATCGCCGCCTGAACTCGCTCCCGGGTCTCCGTTCTAACAATTGCGTCCCCACTCAGGACGCGCGACACCGTCATGGGCGAAACGCCAACGTATTTGGCAACTTCGTGCATGGTCACGGCATTGCTGCGGCGTCGCGGACTCTTCTTCACGGGTTTCTCTGTGTGCGGCATAAACAACTCGATTGCCAGTTTACGGCGTTTGTCCGATTTTACGGCATCCGGCCTAAGGCAGACTCTCTCCCTACGCATTCATGCTTGCTTGAAAATCGCGAGGAATTCGAGGATTGACCTGCAATGCAGGCGCAAAGGTGACTTTCGTTTTTTCTCGTCCAGGAATGGACTGCACACATCTCCGTTGCCCTTTTATTAGCTCGGCAAGGATTCAGGCTGGCCTTGCGATCGCAATTTATCGAGTTCTGATTCGTGGGCAAGATCACGATCATTGCGAAGCCTGTCGATGACACGAGGATTACACGCAAGCACACGGAAGAAGATAACGCCCGTTCAGTTCGGAGGCGAAGAAAGCGATGAGGTCTTTCGGATCTCTTGTCCCTCTTCGATCTCGTAGATCGCATCAGCGTTTACTTCATGGAACACCTGCACCAGGCCACTGGGCCATCTAACCTCAATCTTCTTGATCACAGCATCGCCGCCGAGACCGAAGTGCAACCGCGAATCGCTGTTGGACAGGTAACTGTCTCCCCCATGAACCTCATCGGTCTGGGTCATATCCGAAGTGGTCACAATGACGCGAGCGCCAATGGCAGCTTTGTTGCTCTTTACGCCTACCAGGCGAAGAAGTATGCGGTGGTTCCCATTATGCGTTTCGTTAAGAAATAGGGAGGGAGAAGCTCCAACATTAAAGACCACCACATCGAGATTTCCATCATTGTTGATATCGCCAAATGCGACGCCCCGCCGCGATTTCAATATCCCGTCATTGAGGCCGGAAGCGTCCGCGACCTCGCTGAACGTTCGGTCTCCCTGATTGCGGAATAGTTGAATAGGTTCCGCGTAGCGCACCTCATCCGGCAACGAATCCAATAATATTGAAAAATTGCCTGACGCCATGAGAAGATCAGGCCATCCATCGTTATCGAAATCGCCGAAGCCTGCACCCCACTTTACGGGCGCGAACGTTTTGGCCGCAATTCCTGCACTATCCGCAATATCGAGAAACTCGCCTCCATCTTGATTCCTGTAGAGACTGGCCGGCTGGTTGCCGTACCTGGTTACGAAGATATCGAGCTTGCCGTCGTGATCAAAGTCGCCAAAAGCGGCAGCCATGTTGCCATAGGTCTCCCCGTTGCTTCCCGATGCGGTTCCGGAAGGAATTCCAACTTCCTCGAAGGTGCCGTTCCGAAGATTGTGATAGAGGAAGTTAAATCCCCCGTCATTGGTCACAAAAAGATCAGGCCAACCATCGCCGTCGTAGTCTCCCCATGCGACTCCCATGCCGTGAAGCCCGCGCGGATTATCAACGCCAGCTTTCTCTGAAACATCCTCAAAAGTTCCGTCACCACGATTTCTGAATAAGAGATCCGATTCCCCTTCCATGGTGTCCGGCAACTCCACGAGTACTCCCCTGTATGCGAATGACTCTGGAGGGGGCAAATGCCGGACGTCAGTCGAGACATATCGCGCCACAAAAAGATCAACAAATCCATCGCGATCATAGTCCGCCCAAGCTGTGCCAGTACTGAATCCTCCGACCTTCAGACCGGCTTTTTCGGTCACATCCTGAAACTTGCAGCCGCCCAGGTTGTGGTAAAGCACGTTGTGCCCGTAGCCGGTCACATATAGGTCGGGCAAGCCGTCATTATCGAAATCGGCAACTGCAAGGCCGGTTGCCCACCCCTTCGTCAACAGGCCGGAAGACTTAGTCACATCGGTAAAATGGATCGCGCCTGAGTTGCCATCCTGCCGATAAAGCGTGACCATCAGATCGCCGCCTTTCAGATACCGGTCGATCGTCGAGTCATTTACTACGGCAATATCAAGCTTGCCATCGTTGTTGCAATCAATAAGCGCAATACCACCTCCGCTCATGGTATCCACTACATAGCGCCTATTGGCGGTCGAGATCGGTACAGTGGTGAGTCCGGCCTGCCTGGAGATATCGCGAAAATGCATGGGTGGTTTGGCGAGCACCAGTGCAGGTTGGACAAAAGGCTTTGTGCTGGGGGAAATACCGGCGGCCGACTTCCCTTTCGCGTGCCCAGATTCCCCCGCGGAATAAGCAGCCTGCGAATACGCGCTGAAAGCCGTGAGAAGGCTAATCAAGATGACTAACGACCGAACCATAAAACCAACTGTACTCCAACACAAAGAGTCCATAGGGCTAAGCGGTTGCCGGCTGCGGGTCGCCTGCTTGCCGCTGATCATTCGCAGGCAGCTTGCTCCTGTGAATGCCATGTCTTCCGGCGGCACGTTCTGGTCCCCCATGCGGCGGCAATTCGTTTGACGCTTCCCGATAGACAGTGATCGCAGCCTTTGCGTCCACGTTCGTGTCAGCTCGCACACAGCGTGTGTGAACTGACACGCTCCTTCTCGCCCATCCATACCATAACATATTTGTTTTCAATAGATTCTGTTTGGCGTCTCGCTTGCAATTTGTCTGGGCGCAGGCAATTTGAAAACGAAATCGGGGGAAGCGATGAAGGCTCTGATGTTCAGCAAGTTGGCGATGGTGGCAGTGGCGGCGATGGTAATGGCGGTACAGGCGATGGCGCAGAAGGCAGCAGAGCAGCAGCTCGCCGCGCAGCAGAACAAGGCCCAACGCGTGATCGTCGTGAGCCTCCAAGATCGCAAGCTGGCGCTGGTCGAAGACGGCCAAGTGAAGAAGGTTTACCCCGTCGCAGTAGGCAAGCCCTCGACGCCCAGCCCGGTGGGAAGCTTCACAATCGCGCGGCGCGCGGCCAATCCGACCTATCACCACAATGGCAAAACCGTTCTTCCCGGACCCGGCAATCCGGTGGGCACGCGGTGGATGGGTCTCAGCATCCCCGGCTACGGAATCCACGGAACCAATGAACCCAACTCCATCGGCAAACCCGTCTCGCATGGATGCATTCGCATGGCCAGAAAAGACCTGGAAGAGTTCTACGAGTTGGTATCCGTCGGCGACGCAGTGGAGTTGGTTGGCGAGCGCAACGAGGAGACAGCGCGACTTTTTGGCGATGGCGAGAAGCCGGCTGACGCCGCTGAGGGGGTTTTGATGGCAGTGGCCACGCCGCCAACAGCGGTAACTGCGCAGGCACCTGATGTTCGCAGCACGCAGCAGGCGAATCAAGTCCTGATCGCAGCGCGATAAGGAGGCTCGAAGATGAATCTGCTCAACGAAACAATAAACGGTTTGGGAGCGGTGCTGCTGCCGGTTGCAGCGGGGCTGCTCTTCGAGGAGTTGACGTTTGGAGGACTGGTCCGGCTGCTGCTTGCTCCACGACCGGAAGCCAGCAGATGCGGGGTCCCCAACGACAGGTCTTCGTCGATGGGGTGCAAACTAACTGAGCGCAATCACAAAGAAGGAGAAGGGCAATGATCGCATTGAAGCTGTTGTTGACGGTTGCGGGAGTGCTGCTGCTGGCTGCCGCTGTGGCAATTCCACTGTATGGACTCTGGCTTCGCATTCAAATGGCGCTCCGCAAGGCCAGAGGAGAAGAGATCACTGCCGAACCAAAAGAGATTGCGTGGCGCGGTCCGGCAGCCCTCGTGTTGGTAGCTTGTCTGCCGCTTCTCTTGGCCACGAGCATCGTGGTGGTGCCCAGCGGAATGGGCGGCGTGCGCGTAAGCCAGTTTAGCGGCACGCTGCCCGGCACGCTGTACCCGGGCTTGCATTTTGTTACCCCGCTGGTTGAGAGCGTAGAGACTTTTGACCTCCGCGATCACCTCTTCACGGCGGGGATTGTGGAAGAGGGCGCGAAGCTCGGAACGCAGAAGAATGGTCTCAGCGTTCAGTCGCGCGAAGGCTTGAACATTGGCCTCGCGGTCACGGTGCGCTATCGTTTGGATCCCAATAAGCTGGCAAGTGTGCAGGCGCACATGCCGCAGCCTGTGGACAAGGAGCTGGTGCCTCCGGTGGTGGCCAGCGCGTGGCGTGAGTTGGCTCCGGCTTACACGGTGCAGGAGATATTCAGTTCCAAGCGCGAAGAGGTGCGCGCCAAAGCCTCGGAGGTCATTACCCGCAAGCTGGGCGCGGATGGCATCTTCGTCGAAGAGGTGATGCTCTCGGATATTCAACTGCCTGCCGAGTACGCCAAGGGCTTGGAAGGTCTGCTGCTGAAGGAGCAGGAAGACGACCAACTCGGCGTGGTGACTGATATTCAACAAAAGCAAGTGCGCATTGCAGAGTTGCAGGCCGAGGCCGATGCGGTGCAGAAGGTGAAGGCGGCCGAGGGCGAGGCGCAGTCGCGCGTGGTCGAGGCCAAGGGCGAAGCGGATGCCATGCAGTACACGCTGCCGCTCAAGGAGAAGCAGATTGAACAGAGCAAACTGGAGGCCGAAGCCGAGGCCAAGGTCATCGACAGCAAAGCCGAGTTGCAGCGGCGCAACCTGATGGCCGACGCCGAAGCCAGCCGAGTGCGCCTGATGGCTTCGGCCAACGCCGAACGCATGACCAGCGAGGCGGCGCTGTTGAACAAGTCTCCGCTTCTCATAAACAAGATCGTTGCCGAGCGGCTCTCGGATAAGATTCAGGTGCTCATGGTGCCCTCGGATGGCAAGTTCTTCTTTGCCAACGATGTCTTCAAGAGCATGGCAGCAAGCCCGGTGGTGAAGCAGGAGATGGACAGCGAAACAGCATCGGAGCCTTCTTCCGGCCGTTAATCAATGCCTGTGCGCGTCCCAGGTTCTGCGAATGGGGCCTGGGACGCACAGGCTTTTAAAAATCAGGCAGCCCGGAACGATATAATTCGCGCTAACGAAACATTGCGAAGAGGCTGATGGCAATGAAGCTGATCCGGCTGATCACGACGGTTGCGAGTGCTCTCATAGGGCTGGCGGCAAGCGCTGCACCAGCGTCCCGCCCATGGGAAGAGCCAGCGGCAAATCTTGCCGGGAAGATCGCTGAAATACTCGGCCCAGGCCAGGCGCGGCTGACGATTCGCAATCTTTCCACAATTTCCAACGATGAGATTCCTGCCATTCGACGGCTGCTGGAACAGGACTTGAAGGCTCACGGCGTGCTGGCTTCAGGCGCGGAAAGCGCCAACCAGGTCCGCGTGACTCTGAGCGAGAATCAGCGCGAACGGCTATGGGTGGCCGAGATGGTCGAGGGCAACGAAACCCGCATGGCGATGGTGCAGGTAGATCACATCATCAGAAGCGGGCCAATCCTGAACGAACAAATCACTCTGCGCGAACAAACAACTATCACCACATCAGAGCTGTCATCAGACGAACCAATCCTCTTTGCAGCAGAAAAGGATTCTTTGCTGCTTATCCTGCAAGCAGACAGTATTTCAGTTCTCAACCATACAACCGAAGGCTGGCAAAAACAGTCCCATCAATTCTTCCACTTTCAGCGCCAGTTGAACCGCGATCCGCGTGGCATTCTCATCCAATCAGGGGGAGATCCTTTCAGTTTTTCCTCTTTCATTCCCGGCTTGCAATGCACAACTGAGCCCACTCGGACCGACGTTCCGATTCAAGGAACAGACAGCCCGTGGCCACTTCACTGCAGCGAAAGCGATGATCCGTGGCCGCTTGTGCAATCTGGCGCAGCGAACGGCTCTCTCAAGGCTTTTTACAACGCCGCGAGCAACTACTTCACAGGCGTAGTCTCTCCCAGTTTTGGTGTGGAACTTCCCCCGTTCTACACGGCCGCCCTGCTTCCTCGCCCTTCGGCGGGCGCCGCGCTGCTGATCGGCGGCATTGATGGCAAGGTGCAACTGGCAGAGAACGGCGCACTCAAGCCGGTGAGTGGCGCGCGCGACTGGGGCAGCGACTTTGCCACGCTCCACTCCGGATGTGGCAATGGCACGCAGATCGTCGCTTCCGGCTCCGGCGAAGCAATCAGCGACAGCCTCCGCGCGTATGAATTGGACGCGCAAGAGGCTGTCCCCGCCAGTGCGCCGTTGGCGATGAATGGCACCGTGACGGCCCTGTGGACTGCGCCCGACGGCAAGAGCATATTCGCCGTGGTACGCAAAACCGCTAACCAAGGCGCAACAAATCAATACGAGGTGGACCGTGTTACGGCAAGTTGCAATTAGCTGTCTGGTAGCCTTGCTGGCGCTTCCTGCCGCCGCGCGTACCCGCCCCCACTATGGCGGCACGCTGCGCATGGAGATCGAAGGCGATCCCTGGCAGCAGCCCAACGGTCTGGCGCGGCGAATGGTGCTCGACGGACTCACGCGCATGGATGCCGATGGTTCCGCTCAACCAGCTCTCGCTGTCGAGTGGAAATCGGAGAACGAAGATCATCGCTGGGAGTTTCGGCTGCGGCCCGGCGTGCGTTTTCATGATGGCTCGTTCGTAACTTCTGACGTGGTTGTGACTGCTCTCAGCGCCGCCTGCGCCGCCCGTTGCCCCTGGACGACAATTCACGCCGTTGGTTCGTCGGTGGTATTCATCGGAGACGCCCCGATACCCAACCTGCCCGCTCTGGTGGCCGGCGATGAGTACCTGATTGCAGCCGACGCGGGCGGCAACATCGGCACCGGGCCGTTTCAATTGAATGGATTCAATAACGCCGTGCTTACGCTGACTGCGAACGAGAGCTGCTGGCAAGGGCGGCCCTTTGTCGATGCGGTCGAGATTCATGTGCGCCGCTCCATTCGCGATCAGTGGCTCGACCTGAGCGTGGGCCGCGCCGATCTGGTTGAGGTTCCAGCCGAGCAGTTGCGCCAAGCCCGCGACCAGCGGCTCACAGTGCTTCAATCGCCGCCCGCAACGCTCCTCGCGCTCAGCGTTTCCAGCTCCGGCGCTCTCGCCAATCCCGACCTGCGTGCGGCCATTGCGCTGGCCGTTGATCGCGGCGCGCTCTCCAACGTAATCTTTCAAAAACAGGGCGAGGTCACCGCCAGCCTGTTGCCAGCAGCGCTCACCGGATACGCCTTCCTCTTCTCCACCGAGCGCGACCTCGAAAAGTCCCATGAAAAGCATGGCGGACTCACGCCTCCGCCACTTACGCTGAGCACGGAAGGCGGCAGTGCGATGCAGTTGGCGGCCCAGCGCATTGCACTCAACCTGCATGATGCGGGATTCAATGTACAAGTGGTTGCCGCGGGTGGAGCGCGGCCCGCTGATCTTGCGCTGCACCGTCTCACCCTGGCGTCGAACCAGCCGCAGGCCGCGCTTGAGGCCATGTTGCGCGGCGCGGGAGTTCAAGCTCCGGTGCTCGAACACGCCCCTGCCGGTCTCTATAAAGTGGAGCATGATTTTCTGGAAGCCCATACACTGATTCCGCTGCTCTATCTTTCGCGCGCTTACGCGGTCGGTGGCCGTCTTCGCGATCTGCGCCTGAGCGTAGACGGAACCCCGCAGCTCGCCGACGCCTCTCTGGAGGACGCGCAATGAATCTGCGGCAAAAACTGCTGTTGCTGCTCTCGCTCACCGTTGCAATTGCCGTTGCGTCTGTGGCATGGACCACGCTCGTGCGTATCCGGCAGGTCTTCGAGCAGCGCGACCAGCAGGAGACGGCGCTCTTTGTCAGCCAGTTCCAGCGCGAGTTTCAGCACCGCTAAGCTGAAGTGGCCGCAGCCGTGGACCGCCTGGCTGCAACAGAGAGTGTGCGCGCAATGGGCTTTGAACTGGAGCAAGCCGGCGACTCGTCGCTTTATGTGACTGAGGCGCAGACACTGACGCAAGAGTCGCAGTTGGACTTTCTTGAGATTATCGGTCCCGACGGAAAAATCGTCAGTTCGGCGCAGTGGCCGGCACGCTTCGGTTATCCGGAGCCTGCCGCGACCGCGACCAACGCAAGCTTTCTCAAACCGGAAGAACTGCCCGACGGCAGCACCTCGCTGGGAATTTTTGCCGTACGCACCGTGGGCAGGAGTGACGTGAGCGCGGGACCGGCGGTCAAGCTGATCGGCGGCAAGCGGCTCGACCAGTCTTTTCTGGCCGATCTGCCTGTGGCGCCGGGAATGATTGTCTCGCTTTACAGCGAGCCCAGTTCCACACAAACATCTGCATTCGAGCAACTCTTTACTCCATTCGATCCGGCACGGCTGGTCAACCAGGCAGGGCCTGTCAGCAACGCGACACGCTATCAACCTCTGATCGATGCCGCGCGCAAAAGCGGCCAGCAGACCAGCGGAATTCTTTATCTCACTGACCGCCGCGAAGACAGCGTAAATGCAACCGCAATTCCTCTCAAGAGCAGCGAAGGTGCTGTGCTTGCTGTGCTAACGGTAGCCATCTCGCGCGGCGGCATGATCGAGGCGCAACAACAGATTCGACGCATTGCCTACGGAGTCGCAACCGGTGGAATTCTACTGGCGATTCTGGCCAGCCTGTGGATAGCTGCGCGCGTCTCGCGGCCCATTGAGCAGTTGGCCCGCGCCGCGGAAGAAGTTGCCGCCGGCAACTGGGAGGCGAGCGTGCCGGAACGCAAGCGAGGCCGCAGCCGCGATGAACTTGATGTGCTGGCACACGGCTTCAATCGTATGACTGGGCAATTGGCAGCGCAGCGTGAACGCCTGGTGCAGAGCGAGCGTGTGGCCGCATGGCGCGAGCTGGCGCGGCGCCTGGCGCATGAACTCAAAAACCCGCTCTTCCCGCTGCAACTGACAGTCGAGAATCTGGTGCGCGCGCGCTCGCTGCCAGAGGCCGAGTTCGATGAAGTCTTCCGTGAGAGCACGCAGACACTCGGCGTGGAGATAGCCAATCTCAAGACCATCATTAGCCGCTTCAGCGACTTCAGCAAGATGCCCAAGCCCGAGTGCGAGCGAATCGACGCGAAAGACGCGATTGAACGCGTGCGCGCCCTTTACGAAACCGCGAGCCAGAATGAAGCGAAGATTTGCTTCGAGGTTCAGCTCTCCACGGCCCCCTTGCCGCTTGACGCCGATCCTGAATTGCTGCATCGCGCGCTCTCGAATCTTGTCCTCAACGCGATGGATGCGATGCCAGAAGGTGGCACGCTGACGCTCTCCGCCCAGCCGCGCGGAGATCAAGTGGAAATCCGAATCGCCGATACCGGTGCGGGCCTCACGCCCGAAGAGTGCGAGCGCCTTTTCACCCCTTACTACACCACCAAGCAGCATGGCACTGGATTGGGCCTGGCGATTGTGCAATCGGTGGTCGCCGACCACGCAGGAACGATCGCCGTCGAAAGCCGGGCCGGCGGCGGCGCGATCTTCGTCATCACGCTGCCCAGAGCGAACGAGGCAAAACCATGACCGCCAAAGCAAAGATTCTCATTGTCGATGACGAGGCCAATACGCTGGCCTCGCTCTCGCGCGCCTTTCGCCTCGCGGGCCATGATGCCGTCGTCTGCGACAACGCCGCCCGCGCGCTGGAGTTGGCCCTGGCACAGCCATTCGACCTGATCCTGAGCGATGTGGTAATGCCGCGACGCGACGGACTCGCCCTGCTCGAAGACCTGAAGAATGCCGGCGTCGCCGCCCCTGTGGTGATGATGAGCGGGCAGGCGCATATCGAGATGGCCGTCCGCGCCACGCGGCTGGGCGCTCTGGATTTTCTCGAGAAGCCGCTCACTACGGACAAGCTGCTGGTGACCGTTGAGAACGCGCTAAAGCTTACCCGCCTTGAAACTGAAAATCAGGATCTGCGCACTCGCGTCGGCAAGCACACGCTGGTCTATTCAGGCGAGACCATGCGCCGCGTGATGGCGCAGATTGAGCGTGTAGCCGCCAGCGAAATCCGCGTCTGCATCTACGGCGAGACCGGCACCGGCAAAGAACTGGTGGCGCGCACATTGCACGAGAAGAGCAACCGGGCAACAGGTCCATTTGTGACGTTGAACTGCGCGGCCGTGCCCGCTGAGTTGATCGAGAGCGAACTCTTCGGCCACGAGAAAGGATCGTTTACCGGCGCGGCCCAGCGCCACACGGGCAAGTTCGAGCAGGCCCATCGCGGCACTCTCTTTCTTGACGAGATCGGCGATATGCCGCCTGCCATGCAGGCCAAGCTGTTGCGCGTGCTGGAAGAGGGCGAGGTCGAGCGCATCGGCGCCGCCAAGCCCACCACCGTCGATGTGCGCGTTCTCGTGGCCACACATCGTAACCTTGAGCAACTGGTTGCTTCCGGCCACTTCCGGCGCGATCTCTACCATCGCGTCGTTGTCTTTCCTTTGGAGTTGCCGTCTCTGCGCCAGCGCCCTGAAGACCTGCCATCACTGGTCGAGCACTTTGCCCGTCAGGTCAGCGCGCAGAACGGATGGAAGCCCGTACCCTTTGCCGATGAGGCTATCAAGGCGCTCCAGCAGTACGCGTGGCCCGGCAATATTCGGGAGCTGCGCAATGTCGTCGAGCGGCTCTTGCTTCTGGCCGGAGCCGTGGTCGATGCCGAGGCCGTCCAACTCGCGCTGCCTTCCGCTCACTCCTCGCATAAAGCCGCCGGCGCCGGCGATCCAAACTCCGCCGGCCCGCTCGCAGAGCGGGTTTCGGGCTTTGAGCGTGCAGAAGTGCTTGGGGAACTGGAGCGGCACAACCGGCACATCACTCAAACTGCCAAAGCCCTCGGACTCGAACGCAGCCACCTCTACAAAAAGTGCCAGCAGTTGGGAATCGATCTCAAAAGCCTGGACGAACGGGAGTAACCGATCTGCCTCATTTCCCATTCTTCACTTACGCACTGGCATTGCCATTACTCATCCCGCTCGCCGGACTGGGGATTGATTGGATCTGGCGTGTTGTGACGAAGCGCCAGCGGAAAAACTCACACATCGTATCTCAAAGGGCCGCTTTGCGTCAGGGCACGACTGGTGGGTCAGGGCTTTAGCCCTGACTCCCGTAAATGCCGCGCAATCAACTTGTCCTTTAGGCCGGAAGGTTTCGCGAGGCACACGAGATGCTGATGGCGCTGATCAAAGACAGAAAGCCCGAGACAATGCCGCCCGATGCTTCTACTTTTGTGAAAAGCCTGGCAACAGCATGGCGCAGCAGCTAAGTTAGGCCGGCGCATCGCCAAGAAGCAAAACCGGGGCAGCGTTGGAGAACGCGGACTGACCAGGCGCTTGTGCGGCAGCGCACGAAGTCTAAGCGCCTGCAACCCCTCTATCTCGGACTCATGTCTGAAAAGAGTGCACTCTCCACCCGCCTGCAAACGTATACTATCTTCATCATCTTCGGTCCCAGCGTGGCGCACTCTGCAAGCATGAGTCAGCGCCACTTATCAATAGTCTCTTGGGCAATGGAGCTTCATGGATCGCCGCGATTTTCTCAGAATCAGTGGAACTGTCATAGCCGGTGCAACTGCTGCCTCGGGCCTTCCTGCCGTCGGCTATGCCGCCGAATCAACCCCTGCGGGAGAAGGGCGCATTGCGCTACCCATCAACCGCAATTGGCGCTTTAGCCCCGCCGCCACACCTGCGGCCCGCGCCCGCGACTTCGATGACTCGGGCTTTGCTCGCGTCACCGTGCCCCACACCAATCTCCGCGAGCCGTGGCACAGCCTCGACGAAAAGTCCTACGAGTTTGTCTCCGTCTATCGCCGCCGCTTCCGCTTGCCCCCCGCCGCACGCGGACGCCGCGTCTTCGTCGACTTTGAAGGCGTGATGGCTGCCTCCAAGGTCTGGCTCAACGGCGCATATCTGGGCGAGTACAAAGGCGGCTTCACGCCCTTCTCTTTTGAACTCACTCGACATATCGACTTCGACCGCGAAAACATTCTGGCCGTCGAGGTGGACTCAAGCGAGCGGCCCGACATTCCCCCGTTCGGAAACGAGGTGGACTACCTTACCTTCGGCGGCATCTACCGCGAAGTCTCCCTGCGCATCGTTTCGCCCATCTTCCTTGAAAACATTTTCGCGCAACCCAAGGACGTGCTGACCGACCATCCGGCGCTGGATGTGCAGTGCTTCCTTGAAAGCGACTTCAAGACCTCCGGGGCCGGCCTCACCCTTGAAGCCGCGCTCTACGACGGCGACAGGTTGGTGGGGAAGACGACGCAGTCAGTGCCGGCATGGAATGACAATGAAATCGCGCCACCAATGCTGCATCTGGACAATCTAGGCGCCATCGATCTCTGGAATCTGCGCTCGCCCAAGCTCTATCGCGTTGAAGTGCGCTTACTGCGCGGCGACCATCTGCTCGACCACGACACGCGCCGCATCGGCTTCCGCGAGGCCCGCTTTACCCCCCAGGGCTTCTCGCTCAATGGCCAAATCGTCAAGCTGCGCGGCCTCGACCGCCATCAGACTTTCCCGTGGGTAGGCCAGGCCATGCCCGCCCGTGTGCAGCGACAGGACGCCCTCATCCTCCGCAAAAACCTCAAGTGCAACATCGTACGCACCTCTCACTACCCGCAGTCGCGCCACTTCCTCGATGCCTGCGATGAGATCGGCCTGCTCGTGCTCGAAGAGATTCCCGGCTGGCAGCACATTGGCGATCAGTCTTGGCAGGACATCGCCGTCGATAACGTCAGCCGCATGATTCGCCGCGACTGGAACCACCCATCGATCATTCTCTGGGGCGTGCGCATCAACGAGTCGCTCGACAACCACGACTTCTATACCCGCACTAATGCCATGGCGCACGCGCTCGATCCTACGCGCCAGACTGGCGGTATCCGCTACTTCCAGGAGTCCGAGTTCCTCGAAGATGTCTTCACCATGAACGACTTCGGCTGGCCGCTCAAGGCACCCAACCATCCTCTCTATCTCAATACCGAATTCGTGGGCCACACCTTTCCCACCAAGACCATCGACAACGTCGAGCGCGTGCGCGAACACACCGTGCGCCACGCGCGCGTGCACGACCAATTGGCGTCCAATCCGCAATATGCCGGCGGAATCGGATGGTGCGCCTTCGACTACAACACCCACAGCAACTTCGGCTCCGGCGACCGCATCTGCTACCACGGCGTCACCGACATCTTCCGTGAGCCCAAGCCAGCGGCCGGTTTCTATCGCTCGCAGTGCGACCCGGACGAGGAGATTGTCCTGGTGCCCGCCTTTCACTGGGCGCGCGGCGATGAGAGCATCGGCTTCTCCACGGCCTTGGTTTGCTCCAACTGCGATCACCTCAAGTTCTACGTTGGCGATAAGCTGGTAGCCGAAGCCGATCCCGACCGCAAGCAGTTCCCGCATCTCAAATACGCGCCCTTCTCTGTCGATGCTCACGATGTCCGCGCAGGCTGGGGCGATCTCCGCATTGACGGGTACATCCAGGGCAAGAAGGTCATCTCACGTAGCATGTCGGGGAAAGGCATCGATCAAAAATTCGCTCTGCTGCCCGATGACGCCGCGTTAATTGCAGACGGAGCCGACACCACGCGCGTCGTTCTGCGCGTCACCGACGAGTTCGACGCCATCCGTCCCTTCGCCAACGATGCCATACACTTCGAGCTCACCGGCCCGGCGCAGCTCATCGGCGACAATCCCTTCTCGCTTGTCGGAGGCACGGGCGCCGTATGGATTCGCGCCGGCGAGCAGCCCGGCAACGTGCGCCTAACCGCCCATCACCCTTATCTCGGCGCCCAGTACGTCGAGTTCGACATCAAGCCCGCTCCGCCCGAAACAGCCTGACGCCCTGCGGGCAGCGCTTCCGCTCTGACGCCCAAGCCTGTGTTTCAATGCAATCGCATCGAAGTACAGGCAAAGAGGCTTGGCTGGGTTGGAATGGAGAAGAGCAAAACCAACCGCAGGTTCCCTACGGCTTGCCACCTTGGCAACAAACACCTGCCGGTGAGGATAACTGCTCCGTTCAGGGCCGGCTTGCGGCTTTGCTCAGGTATGCTCTTTTAGCTCGTTCTGCTCTAACGCTGGTGTATGCGAAAAGCCTTCACTTCTGTCCTCAACGGCGTTCCAACCAGCTTTGAACTGGCCAACAGAACCTCGAAGAAAGGGAAACGTCCGTTCGGAGCCTTCTGGCGAATCGTGGCAAGACCTTCGCTCGAGGTGACCCACTCCCCCGCCGCGAGTGTAGCCTGCGAATCCGTTCCCGCGATAATCATGGCATAGCGGCGTTCGCTCAAATTCGGCAAGAAGGCAACGATGCTATAGCCGCGGTTAGGCTCTCCAAAGAGTTCATAAACAGACAGCTCCCCCGCTACTGGCGCGCGATTGACGATAAATGTATGGTGCAAGGAAGCGTCATATTCGACATAAAAATTCATCCGATCCTTATACAAATTTACCCATGGATTGGACTCCGGGCCTCCGATGAGGATGACGTTGTTCGCTTTGATGCTTTCGGGTGTGTAAGCGCGGGCAGAGGCCAGTTTGAGGGTTGTTGAGTGCGCGTCCAACTGCATCACTCGCTCGGCAACCTGGAAATCTCCCACGCTGCCAAGGTTCCGGCCCAGGATCATATTGATGGTATCCCGCATCTCCGGAGTCAGGCCGGAAAGATCGGCGCGGTTCTTGTATTTGTAATCCAGATAGTCGTCCAGCGAAACGGGCTGCTTACTGAACCCCGCGTAATACAGTGACACTACGGATCAAAAAAAGAGTCCCGCGTGGTGCAGGAAAGAAAATGGCAGCGTGGATTTGCGCACTCGATTCATACCGCTCGACACGCCCTCTTCGGCC
>Ga0255350_1000055_pt1 | contig 41486 bp, 28 predicted proteins | sample HBST25r1metaG_FD_186028 | JGI IMG/M metagenome (GOLD analysis project Ga0255350, IMG submission 186028) | Peat soil microbial communities from Stordalen Mire, Sweden - H.B.S.T-25.r1 | ecosystem: Environmental > Terrestrial > Soil > Wetlands > Peat | place: Sweden: Norrbotten County, Stordalen...
ATGTGCCTGATGAAGATGGCCTCTCATTTTCGAGAGGCCATTTGTTTCCGTAAGCTGTTGGGATGATTAAACTTGAAGTGGAGCCGAAAGTCGGACTCGAACCGACGACCTGCTGATTACGAATCAGCTGCTCTACCAACTGAGCTACTTCGGCTTTCCTGTAAAGATTGTACCGTTGTGCTCGTCTTCGGTAAAGTGCCGCACAGAAATCCTTCATGCCGCCCCTTGGGATGGCCTCCCGGCGAGCCGTCAGCGTAAAATCGTTTTCGTGAGCCACTCCTTTGAAATCGGTCCAGTCCATGTGGGCGAGGGACAGTTCTTTTTGATCGCCGGCCCCTGCGTGATCGAGTCCGAGGTCCACGCGCGCACGATGGCCGAGGCCATTCAACGCATCACGACGGATCTGGGCATCCCGTACATCTTCAAGGCCAGCTACGACAAGGCGAATCGGACCAGCGTGAAGAGCTTTCGCGGGCCGGGGCTGGTCGAGGGTACACGCATTCTCGGCCGTCTGGCAAAGGATACCGGGCTGCCAGTGCTGACCGACGTGCATGAGCCCGGCCACTGCGCGGTGGCCGCCGAGGCGGTGGACGTGCTGCAGATTCCGGCATTTTTGTGCCGCCAAACTGACCTGCTGGTGGCTGCCGGCAAGACCGGCCGCGCCGTCAACATCAAGAAGGGGCAGTTCGTGGCGCCGTGGGACATGATGCACCCTGTCGAGAAGGTGCGTTCTACGGGCAACGAGCGCATCTTTCTCACCGAGCGCGGCGCAAGCTTCGGCTACAACACGCTGGTGGTCGATTACCGATCCCTGCCGGTGATGCGCAATCTCGCACCGGTGGTCTTTGATGCGACACATTCGGTTCAGCAGCCCTCGGCAGCGGGCGGGGTAAGCGGCGGCCAGCCGGAGTTCATTCCGCTGCTGGCGCGGGCTGCGGTGGCAGCGGGCATTGACGGCCTGTTCTTGGAAGTGCACGACGACCCGGCCAACGCCAGGTCGGATGGGGCCAACGCGCTGGACTTGAAGCTGCTCAAGCCACTGCTGGAGAGGCTGTTGGCGATCCAGCAGGCGGCGAATCAGCCGCGATCCCTCGCGGCGGCGAAAATCAGTTAGCGGCGGCCGTGGTGGGGAGGGCTTAAAGTTGCTCAACCTGCTGTTTCAAAAGAGTTGACTGTACCGCTCGTCTTGGCTGGTTGAACTGGAGTGGTTAAAATCCGCATAGAAGCATTGCGAAATACGTAACTCGCGCGAGTGGTTCTAAAACAAGTCAAAAAAGTCGCACCGATCAGACGCAGGTCGCTCCAGAATGTTGCCCGGCACATATAGCGCGCGTCAAGCCGCGCCTTCATTGGCTGGATATGCAGGCGATAGAAGTCATCGAGATGGCTGGGATGGATGTGGCTGAGAATGCTCTCTTCGTCGCGAAAGGCGAGCGTGGCGGCGCCGGTAATGCCGGGGCGGTAAGGCATATTCACGATCGCAGCATACTTCGGCAGTTTGGGCCGGGGGCCGACAAAACTCATCTCTCCGCGCAGCACGTTATAAAACTGCGGAAGCTCGTCAAGTTTGAGCTTGCGCAGCCAGTGTCCGACGCCGGTAATGCGCCGGTCTCCATCTCTGGTGAGGTGGGGGCCGCTCTGCTCCGCTCCGCATGCCATGGTGCGGAATTTGTAGATCCAAAAATGACGCCCTCCGCGGCCAACGCGCAACTGGGTAAATAAGATCGGCCCCTTCGAGGACAAGCGCACGCCTACAGCAATCGCCAGCATCGGAAGCGCACAGACAGCCAGAGCAACGAGCGCAACCGATAGATCGAGCAGCCGCTTGGAAGCGGAAAGGCTCCAGGCGCTGGCCGATGGATTTTCGATGTGTGCTGCACGAGCAGGCCCGTTCTGAGGCAATGCCGGCAGCAGGCCGATAGGAAAGATCGAAGCGGAATTGGCGCCAGAATGAAGAGTGCGGCCGGAAAAATGCATAAGGGAGAACCTCGAAAAACAGGATGAATATTCAAAGCGCCGGTCAAGTTCGTGCGCACCTTAGGCAACGAGCAGAGCTGAAGAACTGAGCCGGACACCCGAGCAGTTCCCCCCCGCCATTTGCGAGTGCGACTACACTTGCATCATCGCCCGCATGGGCTGTGGATGGACGAACAAAGCAAAGAAATAGCAGAGTCCGGAAGACGTAATTGGGAACAATCCCGTTATAGAAACCCGATAAGCCAAAGTTCATGAGAAGACCTTCACAAGTAATCCCCAACTCGCATTCAAAAGCGCAAGTAAGTTTTGGGAAAGTAAGTGTCTTCATGCGCGCATAGATCCGCGAAAATGGTCGGCTTCTGCGTCTCCGGTGCGTACTTCCTGCGTGCCGGAGATCGGTTTCGCCCGCCTGGCTGTGAAAGCAGCCAGGCGGGCAGAAGGAGATCGGTGCAAGATATTCCTCGTGGCGGCCTACATGAGCAAGCCGACCGTTGCGGCGCCCAGGCCTAGCTGGGAGAAAAGCTGGGTCCAGTTCAGAAACTGGCGCATATTTCCAGGCCCTATGTTCTTCTCTGGAACAACGATGGTATCGCCGGGGTAAAGGCGTACATTTTGGAAGCTCGAGGAAGAGAAGATCGACTGGCCTCGAGAGTAGCTGGTCACGGATCCATCGGCCCGCAGAATAAAGGCCTGTCCACGGTCTGCGTCGCGGTTCGCACCGCCGGCATGATGAAGGTATTCGCCTACCCGTGCGCCGTCGCCATAAAGAAACGCATTCTGATTGCGCACTGCGCCGATCACCTGGATGGTGGCGGGAGTGGGCGGGACCAGCAGTTGATCGCCGTCCTCCAAGGGCGTCTCCGGCAATCCGTTTTCTCCCGTGCTGTGCGGGTTTAGATCAAGTACGATTCTCCCGGTGGGCTGCAACTGGTGCAGCTGATCGATCACCTCGCGGTTGAAGGATCCGACCTGTCCCGGTTGCGCTCCCTGTTGCGCGCCGCTCTCCGAGCTGGCCATGGCGATCGAGCTGCGCAGCAACTGATGCTCGAGCTGATCGGCATACTCATTCAGGCGCTGCTTTTCGATCGTCTGAGTGCTTTTGCGCGTGAACTCCGCCCCGTAAAGATAGGCCTTGCTCGTCAGGCCCCCGGCGCGGGTGACCAGTGAGCGCAGCGTTTCGCCGGGCTGGACGCTGTACACGCCGGCATGCACGAACTCTCCTTCCAGCCGCACATATTTTGTCTGCCGGTCCAGCGGCTGAGGAATGTCGTCTTGCGAGAAGACGGTGACGATGTCGCCGGGCTGAAGTTCAAGATCCTGAGAAGCGTCGTGGTTGAGCACCAGCTCGCCAAGATCGAAGGGAATCAGCGATGTGGTCATGGTGTCTGGATTCAGCCGCTCGATGACCGCGTAGTTCCAGTCGGTTTCAAACTCGGGACGAAGAAGAGCGGCGGCGGTTTCGTCCGGTCGGTTCACTTCAATACTTCCCAGAGCGCCAACTGATCCCGTGGAGCGGTCCTCAGAGGCTTTCTGCATCGCAGCGGATGAATCGTTTCCTGGAGCGGGCTGCTGCGACAGCACGCCGGAAGAGCTGTTTGCAAAGCCGTCGGTTTGCTGCATGGATTCACTGCCGGTTTGCGATGCTGAAGCAGTGCGGCTTTGGGGCCTGCGAAAGCGGTCTGCCTGCTGCATCGAAATGCTGTCCGCAGGCCGACTCGAAGAATCGTTCGTCTGCGTCTGAGCTGCATAGCCGTTGAGCGAAGGAGCAAACTCCGGAGCGGGAAGGCCCAACTGAGTGCGCCGCCACCAGTAATTCCGCGAAACCAGCGAATCCCGGTCGGGCATCAGATCGCTTAGCCGCATCCCCGCATGCCAGAGGAAGCGGCCGGGGTTGGCCACCGACCCGCGCAGCGTGACCGTCTCGCGATAGCTGGAGACAATCGGATTGATACGCAAGATGTCGCCGTCTGCCAGCGGAGTCGCAAGCCCGGCTGCATCGTCTTTCAGATCGAACGCGCGCAGTTGCGCATGGTTCACAATACGTTCCAGCGAGATGCGCCCGCCGGAGGCAACCGCCGTCCGGCCGCCAGCCGCGTCAAGCAGTTGCTGGATGGATTCCTGGCCGCGCAGTTCATAGATTGCTGGCTGGCGCACGCTGCCCACAAGCGCCACCTCCGGACCCGCGGCGGGAATGAACAGCACGTCGCCCGGCTGCAGTTGCACATCGCCGGTTTTGTCGCCCCTGACCAGCAGCGCGTAAAGATCAAAGTCCGTGATCACCTTGCCTGCACGCTTCAACTCGACGTGGCGCATGGAGCCTGAGCGCGAAGGGCCGCCGCTCTGAAAGATCGCATCCACCAGTGTTGAGAGCGCGCTCACCGTGTACTCGCCCGGATGCCGCGCCTGCCCGGCGACGTACACCTGAATGGAGTGAATCTCCCCCATGTCAACGCTCAGGTCAAAGTTGCGGTAGACCCGGTCGAGCGCCTGGCGGAGGTGACCGGCGACGGCGGAAAACTCAAGCCCGGCGACATGCACGGCTCCCATCTTGGGAAGATAGATCTCTCCCTCGCGGCTCACCAGCAGATTGGCGCTGAAATTGATCTGTCCCCAGATGCGGATGCGTAACTCATCCCCTGCGCCAATCACCATATTCTCCGGCGCCGGAGCCCGGTCGATGGGGCCGAAAGAGGCCTCCTGCGCCTGAAAGATTCTGGCTCCATAGATCGGCAGCATCCGGCCTACGGTGGTAGCCACAAAGCGCTGAAACTCGGTGGGAGGCTCAGGAGGCAAGGCGGACATCTGCCGGTCTTGCGCACCGCCCGCATTCGGCCCATTGCGCCAAGCCTGCTCGTTGTAACTCGGGCCGCTGGACAGGCCGTTGTCTGACGAGGCAGCCGTGGACAGATCCGCAGCTGATATTCCCTGTTGCGCCAGTGGTTGCATGGTCGGCATGCTTTGCGATTGCCCCGAATAGGTCGTGGAAGACGAAGCGGAAGGCGGCTGCTGAGGGCAGCCAAACGAATCCGGATCGTCCCCTGCCGAACATTGCGCGCGCAATTGAGGCGTGCAAAGAACGAGGACTACGGCGCCGGCAACCCAGAACAGCAGCGTGCGGCGAAGGCTTGAGCGGACAAATGAATGGTTTCTCATAGACGCCTCATTGTTCACATATCCATCCTGCGGAACGAACAAAAAAATGCAGACGCAGATGAGTGCAGTTTCAAATTGGGTAGTTCTCTAAGCATCTTCCCATAGTCGATTTCGCACAGGCTGTTTTTCTCTCCTTTCCCGCTTGCAAAGGTTCTTTCACGGGTAATCTGAGCGCAGTTATCCGGTAAGTGGGCGGTATATCCATGCGTAACTAAGTTCTTCTTGTGCGGTGCGGAAGGCGGTTGCCATGGGTGCCGATCTCGATTCCGGCAAGCTTGGCGGTGTGCAGGACTTCAGACAGGCAGCGCGCTGCACAACGCAAGAAGAAAACGACTCGATGCAAAAGAGGAAGCTCCGTGCCAACAGAAATCCAGCAACCCGCCGCACATTCATCCCAGACCTTCCACGGCTCTTTGCCTCCCATCGTGCGCTTGGCTTTCAAGCGCAGGAAGCTGGTCGGCGTTGCCGCATCGGTTATCGTTGCGCTGGCGCTGACGGTCGCCTTGCTTCTGCCCCCGCGCTACGTGGCCACAGCGGTCATCCTGCCGCCCCAAGAGGGGAGTTCAGCGGGAGCGGCCATGATGGCGCAGCTTGGCGGTCTGGGAGCCATTGCCGGGATGGGCGCAGGCGCCCTGGGCCTAAAAGACCCCAACGATATGCAGGTGGCACTGTTGAAGAGCCGCACGGTAGAGGATGCCGTGGTCGAGCGCTTCCATCTGCAGGCGGTTTATCGCAGCAATTATCCTTCGTCGGCACGCAAGAGCTGGGAAGCGAAGACTTCGGCCGAAAGCGGATTGAAGGATGGATTGATTCGCCTTACGGTGACCGACCATGATGCGCACCGCGCGGCGCAACTAGCCAACGGCTGGGTGGAGGAATACAAGCGCTTCACGGCCACCCTGGCGGTCGGAAAGGCGTCGCAGCAGCGGCTCTTCTTCCAGCAGCAACTCAGCTCCGCGCGGCAGGATCTGGCGAACGCCGAAGAGCAGATGAAGCAGACCCAGCAGCGCACCGGCGTGATTGAACTCGACGGCCAGGCCAGCGCCATGATTGCCTCGGCGGCCATGCTGCGCGCTCAGATAGAGGCCAAGCAGGTCGAGATTCGGGCCATGCGCCAGTTTGCCGCTGACGGTAATCCGGATCTTGAGCGCGAACAGCAGGAGTTATCCAGCCTGCAGGGGCAGCTATCCGCCATGGATGTGGGCAACAACCGCTCCACGGGCGATCTGGTGGTGCCCAAGGGTACAACCAGCGAAGCGGGTCTGGAGTATTCAAACGCCCTGCGCGAGGTGCAGTATCGCGCGGGGGTCGTGAAACTATTGGCGCAACAGTATGAGATGGCCCGCGTCGACGAAGCGCAGCAGGGACCCGCGGCGCAGGTTGTCGATGCGGCCGTAGTTCCCGACCATCCCAACAATCTCTACAAAATCGTGATTGTGCTGGCCGGGCTGCTTCTGGCTCTGCCGGTGGCCTTGCTGATCGCGCTGGTCACGGAAGTTTTCAATGCTATGCGCGCACTGCGCCGCTGCGCGGGTTCATGGACCTCGGCGCTCGAACAGGCATGGAGCAGAGAAGCACTATGAAGACTCTGGCGGACCGGAAGGCGCTGGGTTTGGATGGCGCTGTCTCCTGCGCCTCTTTGGCGAGGATGGTGAGCATTGCGGGCAGCACGGGAACGGTGCTGCTGATCGTCCGCTTCCTCTCGCACGTCGAGCAGGGCTATTACTACACGCTGCCCGGCCTGGTCGCGCTGCAGATGGTTTTCGAACTGGGCTTCTCCTTTGTCGTTCAGCAGTTGTCTGCGCACGAATGCGTCCACTTGAGATTGCAGGCCGACGGCAGCGTCTTAGGTGACCGCGTGGCTCACGCGCGGCTGGCTTCCGCGCTCCAGTTGAGTGTGCGCTGGTACTCCGTGGGCTTCGCACTGCCTTCGGCGCTGACTATCTTTGCGCGCGGCCGCCACCATTACTTTTCTTTGGAAGTGCTGAAACCGGTCGGAGGTGCGGCTAAATGAAGACCGTATCTCCACGCTATCCATCGATCCCCAGCCCCCGCCTGGCTCCGGCCGGAATGCGCCCCGCCTGTGCAAGGCCAATGGAGGCTCGCTGATGGCATCGAGTCCTTTCAGCTTTGCGCTCGATGCGCGGCCGGCCGGCCGCGCCCGCTCTCTGGCAGCCACTGCCGCCTTGTTCGCTTTCGGCGCGCTGCTGACGTTTTCCTTCGTGCCCGTTCCAGTTGTCATCAACCTCTCACAGATCTTCCTGCTCCTGCTATGCGTCGCTGCTTTCTGCTGTTATTTTGTCCGCTTCCAGGCGGACATCTTCGCGGCGCTTTGCCTGATTCTCTCCATAGCCGTCTTCCAGGCGATCGGCATCGCGCACTTTTCCTCCGCTGACAAGAACTATCTGACGCCCTTTCTGTTCATCACCTCGTTGCTGATTGCACCGTCCACGATGATTCTGGTTAGGACGCTTCCGCAGGAGGACCGCGACCGCATCGTGCCGCGCGTGGTCCGTTGGGTTCTGACCTTTCTGGTCATCGAGTGCATCACACGGTTCATCTTTTCGCCGCACATGAATTCGAGACCGGAAACAGATCTGACCGACGCCTTCTATCGCTACAAGGACAGCCTCTTCTTTGTTGATTCCAATTTCGTGGGCATCGAAATTCTCTGTCTGCTGGCGATCATGTTCGCCTACAGGAAAAAGTTTGACCGGAGCCAATGGCTGCTGACGTACCTGCTTCTGTTCGCCACTTTGTCGCGCGCCTCGATAGCCGCCGGAATCTGTCAGTTGCTTGTCTATATACTCTGGCGCTGGCGGGGATGGACGCTGATCGGGCTGCTGGCGGCCCAGGCGCTGGTGGTTGCAAAGCTGTTCCTGACCTATACCACGCAGGGGTCGAGTTCGATCAGCGCCATCGACGGAAGTTTTTCCTCCAAGTTTCTCATCCTCGCGCGCATGGCGGCCAGTTATACGCAGGCGGACGCGGTGCAGAAGTTTTTCGGCGTGGGCGTAGGCGACTCCATCAACCTGATCGAAATTTTCGCTCATAACATCGTGGCCACCCTGGTTCTCGAACTGGGCATCGGAGGTTCGCTTCTGTTCGTCGCCTACGTATGGATTCTGTCGAGAAAATCCCCGGCGTCGATCTACCTGCTGGTTCTCCCCACGATCATCAACGGATTCTCCCTGGTCAGCACCTCGATGCCGTTCTTCTTCGCCGCGCTCGGCCTATTTGGAGCGCTACGCGGCTCGCAGTGCGACGAAATCAGCGCGCTCAAACATGATTCCCCGCACCGCGCAAAAGCAGGCGGTTACCTAAGGAGCACAAAATGAACCCAGCCGAGCCGAAGTTACAGATGAATTTGGGAAATAAGCAGATTTACCAGTGTCAAATCGACGCGATTCGAGGGCAGGCTCAGCGGCTTGGCCGCCCTCTGTCGATTCTCGAGGCTGGGTGCGGAACCCGCTGGCCTCTTAATCTTGCGGGCGTTGACTTCAAACTCACCGGAGTTGACCTCGATCCGGTTGCAATGGAGTTGCGCAGGACCATCGAGCGCGATCTCGATGTGACAATTTGTGGCGATCTTTGCACGATCGAGTTGCCCCCCGCATCCTACGACGTAGTCTACAGCGCCTTTGTTCTCGAGCATGTGCCCCGCGCCGATCTGGCACTGGAGAACACTTTGAAATGGCTGAAGCCGGGGGGGCTGTTGATCCTGCATCTGCCAGAGCGGGAGTCGGTGCCAGGTTTCTACGCGCGCATACTGCCGTTCTGGACCCATGTGTGGGTCTATCGCCATCTCTACGGCAAGCCGTTCGCAGGCCAGCCTGGTCACGCGCCCTACCCGACCTTTTATCACCCAGTCATCGGCCGCAAGCAGCTTTCAGGCTTTCTGGAAGCGCATGGCATGAAGGTTCTGAACTGCAACGGACACATCCCGAAGAATCCCTTCAAGGGTTTGCTAAGAGTCTTGCAGCACTGGCTGTTTGGGCTCACTAAAATGCTCTCCTTCGGCAATCTGACATTGAAGTACGGAGACATCGTTTACATCGCTGTCAGAGATGTCCAGGAATATGCGCAGAACTGCAACTGAACGGGATGAAATGAATGGCTTTTGAGGACAGTTATGACCAAAATCAGCGTACTCATGAATGTGTACAACGTGGAAGCTTACGTAGCCGAGGCTATAGCAAGCATTCAGGCACAAACCTTCTCCGACATCGAAATCATCATCGCCGACGACGGATCGACCGATGGCACGCGGGCGATCGTCGAGAGCATTGCCTTTGTCGATTCCAGAATCAAAGTCATCGGGACAGCCAAAAACCGGGGAATCCCTTACGCCCTCAACCTGGGGCTCAAATTCTGTAGCGCGCCTTTCATCGCAAAAATGGATGGAGACGATATTGCCCTGCCCACAAGGCTGGAAAGGCAACTCCAGTTTCTTGAAGAGAATCCCGGTGTAGCCCTGATCGGTTGCGCCACCTCGGCCATCGATCTGTGCGGAACCCTTATTCCCGGACTAAGTATTTCGCGCAAGCCGATCACGCCGGAGGCGGTTGCCGAAACCATGCTGCTGGCCACGCCCTGCTTCCATGTCTGGCTGGCGCGGCGTGCCGTATATGACGCGCTGTCTGGATATCGCGCTGTAACGCTGGCCACGGATTATGATTTTCTGCTTCGCGCAGTGACTTCGGGGTATTCGGTCAGCAACCTTCCAGATGCCCTGATGAAGATTCGGACTCGACCCGGCAATGTATCTTCCCGCCTGGAACAGAGGAAGGCGCACTACTACATCGCCGGCATGTATCGCGAGCGGATTAAGAGCGGCCAAGACAGCTTCAGCCAGGAAGGGTATGAGCGTGCTGTCAAGCTTGGCAAGGTTGAAAACGGCGCCTTTCGTCTGGCAATGAAGTGCGTTCACAAGGGGTTGCAATCGCGCAACCGGTTCCTGCGCCTGCTCCTATCTGTATGCTCCGCCTTTTTGTCACCTTGGCAGGCTCGCTATTTTCTTGACCGTATCCGGTTCAAAGTTGCGTCGCGAGCATCCCTGCGCGCCTGCTGATGCCAGCGCGCGCTGCGCATTACTGTGAAGTTCATTTGGAGGCCGTCATGAAAATCTGCTTCATCATTCACGACGTCACGGGACGCGCAGGATCGGAGCGCGCGCAGGCCAATCTGGCCAACGCATTGACTGCCCGCGGCGAATCGGTATCGATTTGGTCTTGCTATCGCAGAAATCCGCTTCCGGGCTTCTTGATCTCCAGCGGCGTCGAAGTATGTTATGGGCGGCGGAAGCCATTGCCTTATTTTCTGGATTATCCGTGGCTGATGTGCGCCTTCGCCTTGTTTGTAATTCGCCGCAACCCGAGATGGATTGTCTGCACGGACACCAACCGTCTGATTGTCGCCTTGCTGGCGCTGCTGGTGCCCGGCGTGCAGTTGGCGGTATGGGAGCACTTCGCATTGTCCCATAGCATCACGAAAACGCGCGGGCGACTCTCCAGAAAGCTAGCCTGCATGCTGGCATCGAGCATCATAACATTGACTGAGCGCGACACAGAGTTATACGCCAAGCTTTTTTCGCCGTCCGGAATAGTGACCACCATTCCCAATATAATGACGCTGCCAAAAGTGGAAAAAAGGTTGCGCCGGCAAGAGATTCTTGCCTTGGGCCGCCTTGCCCCCCAAAAAGGTTTTGATCTGCTGATTGAAGCATGGTCCGCAGCCAGCCTGCGGCTGCCCGGCTGGTCTCTGCACATAGTCGGCGATGGACCGATGCGCGATGAGTTGGTGCAGCGGACGGGCGCTTTGGGGATCGAGGACAGGGTAACATTCTCTCCATTTTCGGACAATCCATTTTCTCTGTACTCGGAATGCGGAATCTTCGTTCTCAGTTCGCGGTTTGAAGGCTTGCCGTTCGTGCTGATCGAGGCGATGACCTGCGGAGCCGCTTGCATCAGCTTTGATTGTCCGAATGGGCCGCGTGAAGTCATCCGCCACGGGAGCAACGGCCTTCTGGTTCCGGCCGAGCGGGTGGATGATCTCGCGAATGCAATTGTAAAACTGGGCGCGAATCCGACCTTGCGCGAAAGGCTGGGAGAAGCGGCGCGAGGCGTTGCTCAATCTTTTTCCGAGCCGCACGTGACAGCAAGCTGGCATGAAGTGCTATACGGCCAGATCGAGACCGCCAAGAAGCCTGTCACTTCTGTAGCGGCAAGCCGTGCCGCCGGATTCAGGGCGGTATGACAGCGAGCCGCACAACCTCGATCGCGGCGATCCTTCGCGCCGTGCCATGCGAAATGAAATACGGCCGGGACACTCGGTTTCGGAAGGGAGTCTTCGAATGAATATCAATTGGGAAATGAAGTCCTTGGCATTTCACTACCTAGATACCTTCTCCCTGCATAAGACACTCTATTTTTTGCAACGGAATGTTACAAAGAGAGCCAGAGTCAATATTGAAGCGGGATACAAGAACTGGCGGGTTCATCAAAGCAATCTTGCTACGCTGGAGCGTCCCAAGGTCTTCGAGTTCGGAGCCGGAAAGGATTTGTCGCAGAACATCTATCTCTCTCGATATGTTGGCGCGCAGACGGTCGTCGATCTGTTTCCGATGCTCAACATCGATCTGGTGAATGAGGCGGCATCGCAGATAACCAATCGATATTCATTTAAAGCTCATGAAACGATAACCTGCATCGCCGATATCGAGCGATATTATCGGGTGCGCTATTTTGCGCCATTTGATGCCACCAAGACCAATTTTAAAGACAACGCATTCGACAGTTGCATTTCCACCAACACACTCGAGCATATTCCCGTGCACACTATCGTCTCGATCTTCAGGGAGTTGAGGAGAATTATCCGGCCGGGGGGACTGATTTCCGCCATTATCGACTATTCGGATCATTATGCTCACACCGACTCGAATATAGGGCCCCTCAATTTCTTGCAATACTCCGCCGAAAAATTCAAGAAGCACAATTGCAACATCCACTATCAGAATAGGCTGCGTCATTACGACTATGCCCGGATATTCGAAGCGATGGGCTATCAGTGTCTCAGGAGCGAAGCCTCGAATATCGCTCCGCCACCGACCTGGATTTCTCCCGAATTTGATCAGTCGGAGCCTTCTCTGTGCGCTTTGAGTGGAGTTTTTCTGCTCCGGAACCCGGAATAGGTTCGACGAGGTCCGCCTTGCCTCTCAGAGCATCTTGCGCGCGCTCCGAGAGACCGGCCGCCAATTTACGTGCCGCAATCCTGCCTCTGCACCCGGCTTGTGGCCGTCTTTTGAATGAGTACTCATGACAAGGGTATAATCAGCCCCATGGCGGCGCAGACGCTCAAGAATTTGGTGGAGACGGACGATCCGGAGGCCGAATCCGGCATCGAGCGAAAGCTGCATCGGCTGGAAGCGCAGCTTTTGCAGTTGGACAACTTGATGGTGGCTTATTCGGGCGGCGTGGACTCCGCATTCCTGGCGGCCACGGCGCATCGCATCTTAGGCAGCCGGATGCTGGCCGTGCTGGCGGACTCTCCCAGTTTGTCTCGTCGCGACTTCGAGCAGGCGCGAGCCTTTGCGCGTACGCAAGAGTTACCGCTGCATATCATTGCAACCGAGGAACTGAGCCGGCCTGAATACCGGCGCAACGACGCCAATCGCTGCTTCCATTGCAAGGACGAACTCTTTGGCGCCATGGAGGCGCTGGGCTGGAAGCTGGGCTTTGAGCGCGTCGCCTATGGCATGAACGCCGACGACACCAGGGACTTCCGTCCTGGGCAGCGCGCAGCGGAGGAGCACGCTGTGCTGGCGCCGCTCTCCGAGGCCGGATTGACGAAACTCGAAGTGCGCGCACTCTCGAGGGCAGCCGGTTATTCGCTTTGGGACCGCCCGGCAGCGCCTTGTCTGGCCTCACGCGTTGCGTATGGGCGCGAGGTTACGCGCGAGGTTCTCGCACAAGTGGAAGAGGCCGAGGAGAGTTTGCGTCAATTGGGCTTCCGCGAACTGCGCGTCCGTCATCACGGAGAGTTGGCCCGCGTGGAGATTTCCCGCGCCGAGTTACCGCGCGCTCTCACGATGGAGATGCTCGACGCCATCACCGCCGCTCTCAAGCGGACCGGCTTCCAGTATGTGACGCTCGATTGCGCGGGCTTTCGGTCCGGCTCCATGAACGCGATCTTGCCCATCGAAGTGCTGGCGCGGCGCGGCGCGTAGCCAACAGTTTAGAATCACAGTGCGATGACTATTGGCTATCTGGAATGTTTTTCCGGCATCAGCGGCGATATGCTGCTGGGCGCTCTTGTGGATGCGGGCGTCCCTTTTCAACGTTTAGAGGAAACGGCGGCTGCGCTGGGCGTAGGCGCGCGCCTGCAAATGCGCAAGGTGAGCCGCGGCGGTCTGGCCGCAACCAAGGTGGATGTCCTCACGCCCGATACTCCGGCAGCCGAGCCGGAAGACTCTCATCACGATCATCCCGGAGACACGCACGCCGGGCATCAGCACCAAGCGCATTCCCATCCGGCGCACTCTCACGCGCCGCATCGCGCCCTCGCGTCGATTCTTGAAAGCATTCGCTCCGCGCCGCTTTCCGACGCCGTGAAAGCCCGCGCTAGTCGCGCCTTTCAACTGCTGGGCGAGGCCGAAGCGGCCATTCACTCGGTTCCCGTCGAAGAGGTGCATTTTCACGAGGTGGGCGCGGTGGACACGATCGTCGATGTCGTCTGCGCCGCCGCGGGCGCCGAGGCGCTGGACAGGGAACTGGGCGTCGTACGCTGGCTCGCTTCGCCGCTCAACGTGGGAAGCGGCACCGTCGTCTGCCAGCATGGCACGCTTCCCGTTCCCGCCCCGGCGACGCTGGCTTTGCTGGGCCGAGCACCGGTTTACGCGGCAGGCACGCCGATGGAGCGCGTGACCCCGACCGGTGCGGTGCTGCTGCGCATGCTCGATGTGCGCTATGAGCCGCTTCCGCCGATGCGCATCGTAAAAACGGGCTACGGAGCGGGCGGTCGCGAGACGCCGGGCGAGCCCAACCTGCTGCGCCTGCTGGTGGGCGAAGAAGAGTCTACAGGGAGCGCTGCAAGCGGAAGCGAAGCGATTGCAGTCATGGAAACGGTCATCGACGATTGCAATCCGCAGTTGCTCGCCTATGTCAGCGAGAGGCTGCTTGAAGCTGGCGCATGGGACGTCTATCGCGCCGCGGTGCAGATGAAGAAGGGGCGCGCCGGCGTGCAGATGACCATCCTCTGCCGCCCCGATCTCGTTTCCGCGCTGCGCGACCTGCTCTTCCGCGAGACCACCACCATCGGCCTGCGCTGGAGGCTGGAGAACAAGATATCCCTGGCGCGCGAGTTCGTGGATGTTGAAACACGGTGGGGCAAAGTGCGCATCAAGGTTGCCCGCCTGCCGAACGGCGAACAGGCCAACGCCGCACCGGAGTATGAGGATTGCCGCCGCCTCGCCATCGAACACGCAGTTCCACTCAAGCTGGTGACGGAAGAAGCCATGCGGGCCTACGCGGCTTCCGGCAAGGAGAAGAGCTGATGGATCGCGCTCAAATCGAGGTTCTGCTCAAGGACGTGAGCGAGGGGCGCACGGCAGTCAACGATGCGCTCGACCGTCTGCGCGATCTGCCCTTCGAGGATCTGGGCTTCGCCAAGCTCGACCATCACCGCACGCTACGCACCGGGATGCCGGAGGTGATCTTTGCCGCCGGCAAGACCGCGGCGCAGGTGGCCGAGATCTTCGCCCGCATGGCGCATGCCGGAGGCAATGTGCTGGCCACGCGCGTCACCCGCGAAATGTTTGAGGCTGTCCGCGCCATGGAAGAGCAAAATCAGCAGACACGCGCCGCGTTCCATGAGACCGCCCGCGCTATCACGCTCACGCAGGCTCCCGCCACTCCGGGGAAGGGAACTGTCGCCGTCGTCTGCGCGGGCACCAGCGACTTGCCTGTGGCCGAGGAGGCCGCGGTCACGGCGCGGCTGATGGGCAACACGGTCGAGTTGATCGCCGATGTGGGCGTGGCAGGCATTCATCGCCTGCTGGCGCAAAAGAATGCGCTGCAAGCGGCGCGCGTGCTGATCGTCTGCGCGGGCATGGAAGGCGCGCTACCCACCGTCGTCGGCGGCCTGGTGAACGCGCCTATTCTCGCCGTGCCCACCAGCGTCGGTTATGGCGCTTCCTTCGGCGGCGTGGCCGCGCTGCTGGGGATGTTGAACACCTGCTCACCCAATGTCTCCGTCGTCAACATCGACAATGGTTTCGGCGCGGCATGCATTGCCTCGCTGATCAATCACCTATGAAATTCGCCACCTGTGAAAATCCAACTGTGAAGATCGGAACTGACCTTGCGCTCGGAATGTGTCTCTCGAACCGGCCGGTTCAGAGAGATATTCGTCCGCATCTTCGTGGCGGCGGCGGCTGGGCTCAATCCGGCTCATCTTGAAATCCGGGAAGGCTTTTGAGTGAGCGTGTGTCCGTTGGTGCTGAGGGTTTGGCAAGAATTCGGCAGGCCGGTCAATTTTCCTTGCTGTAAAGCAGATCCCGGATGGCACGCCGCCGGGCCGCGTTCATTTCGACGTCGGCCTTGCCATCAACGAGACCGGGGCGGGGCGCTGCGGCGGAACCCGTCGATTCGGGCTCGCTGCACTCTGGGCAGCGGTTGGCGAAGCCGGGCTTATCCGGCTTCAATTCGAACTCTTCGGAGCAGACGACGCACACTTTAAGTGGAAAGGCCATACACTCCTTATGATAACTCCGGACGACTGACCCGTTCGTCTCACGCAGCGCCCGCACCCCGGCAATTTTGCGCACGTCCTTTGCTCGAAAGCGGTCAATCCGGAACTCCGCGGAGAAGCTCAACTTCGCCGGAAATGAGAGGATAAAGTCACCAACCTGCCGCGGGCTAATCCGCCCCGGCCAGAGGGAGACGTCAGGGATGAGGCAGATTGTCGCCGTGATCTTCGGCTTGGGCTTGCTGGGCAACGCGCTGCTGTTTGTGCCGCAGATCTTCGCCGTATGGCGAAAAAAGACGGACGAGGGCATTTCACTGGTTACTTTTGGCGGCTTCTGCGCGCTCCAGGTCGTCAGCGTTGTGCATGGACTCTACGAGCACGATCTCGCCATGGTCTTGGGCATGGGAGCAAGCCTGCTCACCTGCGGGAGCGTGACGTTTTTGACCGTCATCTACAGGGGCAGGCGGTTGCGGGCGGAAAAAATGAGATGTGTGACTCTCAGGGATTGAAAGTGAAAGCGGGGTCAGGCCGCCATTTTTGAGAAAAATTCCGCGAAAAACTAGCCCAGAAAGATGCCCGCAATCGAGGCTGAAATCAGGTTAGCCATGGTGCCTGCGAGCATGGCCCGCACGCCTAGTCTGGCCAGGTCGTTGCGGCGCTCGGGAACCAGCGCGCCGATGCCGCCAATCTGCATTCCGATGGAGCCCAGATTCGCAAATCCGCACAAGGCAAAGGTCGCGATGGTGAAGGAGCGCGGGGCCAGCGTCGCTCTTTCCGCGCCCAGCTGGATGTAGGCGATGACTTCATTGAGAGCCATGCGCGTGCCCAGCAGGTTACCAATTGCCCCGCAGTCGTGCCAGGGAATGCCGATTAGCCAAGCCACGGGCGCGAAGAGAAAGCCCAGAATCTGACCCAGCGAACCGGGCACCCAGTGCATGCCGGCGTGCAGATGCACCCAGCCCAGCAGGCTGTCGAGCAGGGCCACCAGAGCCAGAAAACTGATGAGCATGATGGCCACGTTGAAAGCCAGCTTGCCGCCGTCGATGGTGCCGCGGGCGATGGCGCCGACGAAGTTTTCCTCCTTGTGCAGCTCGTCTTTGGGGATCACCACCCGGCCCTCGGTGGCGGGAACTCCGGTCTCCGGAACCAGCATTTTGGCGATCAGGATGGTGCCCGGCGAGGTCATGATGACGGCGGCCAGCAGGTGGCGCGGCTCGACGCCCTGAGCAATGTACATGGCCATGATGCCGCCCGAGACGTGGGCCATGCCACTGGTCATGATGGTCATCAGCTCGCTGCGTGTGGCCCCGGCCAGAAACGGGCGAATCGTCAGCGGCGCCTCGGTCTGGCCCATGAAGATGGAGGCGGCCACGTTCATGCTTTCAGCGCCGCTGATGCGCATGGTCTTCAGCATCACCCAGGCCATGCCGCGGACGATGATCTGCATCACGCCGATGTGGTAGAGCATGGCGAAGAAGGCGGAAATGAAGATGATGGTGGGCAGCACCTGAAAGGCGAAGATGGAGCCGAAGGAGCCGGTGGGAAGGCCGAGAACCGGGCCGAAGAGAACCTGGGTGCCGGCGTAGGTGGAGGCCAGCATCGATTTGACCACGCCGCCGGCCCAGGCCATCGCCTCCTCGCCCAGCGAAAAGCGCAACACCAGAAAGGCGAAGACAAGCTGCAGGCCCAAGCCCCAGGCGACCGTGCGCCAGCGAATGTGTTTGCGGTCGGTTGATCCCAGATAGGCCGCCAACAAAACGGCCAGAATTCCCAGCACTCCGGTGAATCGAACCAAAACGAACTCCTCGAGAAGCGGCGGTCAGAGATTAATGGTCAGGTTTCCCCGCGCGGGCGCGAAATAGTTGCTGTCTTCGGTGCGGCGGATGAAGCCCACCGTCAGGCTAGCAGCTAGAGGCCGGAAGCTCGAAGTGGGTGCGGAGAAACGGTGCTTCCGGCGCCGCGCAGATGGGCCTCGGCCTCCTCGCGGGTGAAGATGCGGCTGACCAGCGGCACCGGCTGCGGTGGGGCTGGCGAAAAAGTGATGGCCTGCCGGAGAATTGCCTCGGACTCGTCGAGCAACGCTGCGTGGGTGGCGTAGAGAGTGGCCAGCGGCTGGCCCTTCCGGACGCACGCGCCGCGCCGGGCGTGGAACTGGATGCCGGCGTGGGGATCGACTGGCTCCCCCGCCTTCTCGCGTCCCGCGCCGGTCCGCTGCACAGCCCATCCCAGGACGGTGGTGTCCATAGCGGAGACGTAGCCGCCCTCCCAGGCCTCGACCACCCGCGTTGCGCCCGGACGGTGGAAGCTGGCGGGGTCATCGAAGACCTGCGCGTCGCCACCCTGCGCTTCGACCATGGCGAGGAAGACGCGCAAGGCCGAGCCGTTGTCCAGAGCCGCTTCAGCGCGCGCAGAACCCGCCCCGGGTGACTCGGCCAGGCCACCCAGATGGATCATCCAGCCGGCCAGAGTGAGAGAAAGCTCGCGCAGATCGCGATTCTGTGCTCCGTTTCCGGCGGGGCTCACACCGGGCCGCTGGCCTCTGAGCAGCTCGACCGCCTCCATCAGCTCGATCCAGTTGCCGGCCATGCGTCCCAGCGGCTGGCCCATATCGGTCAGCAGGGCCACGGTCCGCGTTCCGGCGGCTTCGGCCGTGACCACCATCAGGGCGGCCAGGTATTCGGCCTCTTCCCGCTTGCGGAGGAAGGCGCCGGAGCCGGTCTTCACATCGAGCACCAGCGCGTCCAGGCCCGCGGCCAGCTTTTTGCTCAGAATCGATGCGCAGATCAGGCCCGGGCTTTCCACCGTTCCGGTGCGGTCGCGCAAGGCATAGAGAACGCGGTCGGCCGGTACCAGCGACGGGGTCTGGCTGACGATGGCGACGCCACACTTTTGCAAAACTGTCTCGAATTCGGACAGTGTGAGCGCGGTGCGGAAGCTGGGAATGGCCTCCAATTTATCCAGAGTCCCGCCGGTGTGGCCGAGGGCGCGGCCGCTGATCATGGGCACAGCCAGGCCACAGGCCGCGGCGATGGGCGCGGCAAGGAAGCTGGTCTTGTCTCCCACGCCGCCGGTGGAGTGCTTGTCAACCGCCGCCCTTCCAAGTCCTACGGGCGAAAATTTCTCTCCGGAGTCGCGCATGGCCAGGGTCAGCGCGCGGGTTTCGTCCAGCGAGAGGCCGCGCAGAAAGGCGGCCATCAGCCAGGCCGAGAGCTGCTCGGGCGGAATGGACCCATCCGCCGCGCCTGCGACCAGAAAGCCGATCTCGCGCGGGTCCAGAGAGCCGCCGTCGCGCTTTTTCCGGATTATGTCGATGATGTGCAACGGCGGGAGAGGCCGGGCGGAAGCGGAAGAGGGCATCATGCGCTGAACCTCGATTTTGCGGTCAGTTGAGATTATCGCAAGCAGCTGTGGTGAGGGAAATTGCTCGTTGGCGGTGTCCGGACCCATAAAGAGGCGGAAAATCTCCAAGAACAAGATGGCCGCGCTGTTGAAGACCAGCCGCACACAGGTTGACCGGTAGCTCGATCCGAAGAACGATATTCGCTGTCGAGCTTGCAGCGTCCGGCGCGATAGTGGGGCGGCGGGTTTCGATTGAGCTGGAGCTGGTTCAGGGGCTTGTTGCATTCCGACGGCCGTTTGGATATGATGCATAGAAGTGCCCAAGGGAAATCTTTGGGCCGTCATAAGCACCACGGTTTCTGGGCCTGTTCGAGTGGGCCGCTGGGAAGACGCGAAACGCGTTGCCCGTGCGGCTAGCACCAGGCACTCCGCAAAGCGGGGCTGGCAGAGGCGGTGGGAGACGAGGGAAGAATGGCAAAAATCAGCAAGAACATGATGAAGGCGCGCGCGGCCGTGTCCAAACCCGCCTATGCGCTGCCAGAGGCAGTGGAACTGCTCAAGCAGGTCAAGTACGCCAAGTTCGACGAGACTGTCGACCTAACCATGCGGCTCGGAGTGGATACGCGTCATGCCGACCAGATGGTCCGCGGCACCGTGGTGTTGCCGCACGGGTTGGGCAAGACCAAGATCGTGGCCGTGATCGCATCAGGCGACCGCCAGAAGGAAGCCACCGAGGCCGGCGCGGACTTTGTGGGCGGCGAGGAGATGGTGGAGAAGATCCAGAAGGAAAGCTGGACCGCCTTCGATGCGTTGATCGCCACGCCGGACATGATGAAGGTGGTGGGCAGATTGGGCAAGGTGCTGGGCCCCAAGGGCTTGATGCCGAATCCCAAGACCGGAACGGTGACCATGGACGTGGCCGCCGCGGTCAAAGAGATCAAGGCCGGCAAGGTGGAGTTCCGCGCCGACAAGACCAGCTTGGTGCACGTGCCGGTAGGCAAGCTGAGTTTTGACCCGCAGAAGCTGGTGGATAACGCCACGACGGTGATCGGGGCGATTGTGCGCAACAAGCCTTCAGCAGCCAAGGGCAAATACATCAAGAGTGTGACGCTGAGCTCGACGATGGGTCCTGGTGTGCCGCTGGATTCGGCGGTTGCGGACGCGGCCGGCAAGCACTAGCCAGAGATCAGAGATCAAGGGTCAGAGATCAGTCGATTCGATGATCCGATCGGCGATTTTGCCTGACCCGCGGACGTTGGCAAAAGGATTTGCGACAAAGCGCCCACAAGAGGGCGAGAAGAGAGATTGGGAAGCAGCGGACAAGGATCGGATACTTACGTTCTGATCTCTGATCTCTGGCCCCTGATCTCTGTAGCGGAGCGAAGACAATGGCGATTTCAAAAGCAAAAAAGACGGAGAAGGTTCAGTTGCTGGCCAAGGAGCTGGAGACCTCGACGACGGCGATTATCGGCACCTTTGCCAAGCTGACCGTGGCCAAGGACTTTCAGTTGCGCAAGGTGATTCGCGAGGCGGGCGGCAAGTATCGCGTGGTGAAGAACAAGCTGGCGGCTGTATCTGGCCAGGGCACGCAGGTCGAAGCCGCACTGAAGGGCCTCAAGGGCGTCAACTCGGTGGCGTTCACGGCGGGCGACCCGGTGGCGTTGGCCAAGGTCTTTGCCAAGTGGGCCGGCGATAACGCGGAGTTTCAGTTCAAGCTGGGCATCGTGGACGGCAAGCTGCTCTCGGTGGATGAGATCAAGGCTCTGGCGACCATGCCAGGCAAGGAAGAGCTGTTCTCGAAGCTTTTGTTCCTCATCAACGCGCCGGCGCAGCGGTTGGCAACCGTGCTCAATGCCACGGGCCGCGACTTTGCCGTCGTTTTGGGCCAAGGCATAGAGAAGGAAAAGTTTGCCGGGGAAACAGCCTCGGCCTGAAGGCCGCAAGCTTCTAGCCTTTAGCTTCTAGTTTTTTTGCGGGAAGCCTGACGGTTGGTCCTCTCGGAGAAGAGCTAGAAGCTAGCAGCTAAAAGCTGCTTTTAAGAGATTCGACCGGAAACCCAGGCGGGAAGTGCGCGGGTCTGGCGCATCGGAAACTTGCCGTTCGGATTTGTGGTTGCAGTAAAACAATTCAAAACGTTTGTGATTGGAGAAGAAAATGGCGGATCTAGCGCAGTTGGAAGAGCAAATTGTGGCCCTGAGCCTGCTGGAAGCGGCGGCTCTGGTGAAGAAGTTGGAAGAGCGGCTGGGAGTTTCGGCGGCGGCGGCGGCTCCGGTGGCGGTGGCCGCAGCTGGCGCGGCGGCTCCGGTGGCAGAGGAGAAGACCGAGTTCCAGGTGATTCTGAAGGACTTCGGCGCCAACAAGATCAGCACCATCAAGGCGGTGCGCGAAGTGACCTCTCTGGGTTTGAAGGAAGCCAAGGATTTGGTGGATGGCGCGCCCAAGGCGATCAAGGAGAACGCGACCAAGGACGAAGCTGAGGCGATCAGGAAGAAGTTTGAAGGTATTGCGACCGTCGAAATCAAGTAGATTTCGATCAAGCGATTCCGGGCCGCGAGCCCGGGTAACTTGCAAGGCTGGCCGAGACGCGCTACGATAGTTGTTGCGCGTCTTTCTGGCTCATTCCGTTTTTCGGGAGATGAGGCAGAATGTGATGGACGCGTCTTGAGAGTTGCGGGTTGGCACGCATGAGTTTTCTGGTAGGACGTGCGGCAGGGCGGCTGGACAGAGGACTCGGTGCTTTTGTTAAGTGCTTTGAGGTCAACAGTTTACTTGGCGACATGCGGGGTTACCGTTGACGGTTAGCGAGTGGCTGGCGAGCGAGCGGCAGAAGCGAGCTTTGGGATCTGCGAGAGCAGTGCAAGAGAATTCGGATGGGAGCACAGGCTATAAGCCGCGCTCGTAAGGCATTGTGTCCTTGCGGGCTATTTGTGTCTCTTGGCTGAGCTGGAGCGTATTTTTTTTGATCCTTTTTGTTGCGAGCATACCAGAGCCTTCCGCGGATTTAGCCGTTGTGTTTTCTTCCTCGATTGTGCGCAGTCTAGCGCATTGGACGGGTGTGCGGCAATGCCCATGGCGCGTTTTTTGACCGAACTCTCACGGAACATGTTTTAACCGCGGGAATTCCCGCTGTGTTTGCGGCCCGGCTGCAAGGTTTGCCCCGGTGAGGTTGCCGAAAACGCAGGGGGAGGGCTGGAGAGTGCAGTGCACCAGCCCAGTTTTCGACTTTTCTATCGTAATGAGCCAGCGCCGGAGAGACTCGGGTGCTGGCCCGGCGCCAAAAGGCCCCGGAGCGACGAGCCTCAGGAGTGAACATGCCCAACGAGAAGCGCGCGATTCGCAGCAGGCTCGATTTTTCCAAGATTCCCACCGCAACCCAGATTCCCAACTTGATTGAAGTGCAGCGGCGTTCCTATGAGCGCTTCCTGCAGATGGACAAGCTGCCCAACGAACGCGATGACAACGGCTTGCAGTCGGTGTTCGTTTCGGTATTTCCGATCGCCGACTTCCGCGGCATCTCGCAGTTGGATTTTGTGGATTTTTCGATCGGCAACTGGGAGTGCAAGTGCGGCCACCTGAAGGGGCTGCATCACCTGCGCACGGCTTGCGTGCATTGCGGGTCAATGGTCATTACCGATCCTTTCCATCCCGGCGATGTGCTCTGCCAGAAGTGCGGCACGTACAACAAGAACACGCCCGACTTTTGCAACAAGTGCGGCGATCCAGTGAGTCTGCAGTTGAAGTACGACCAGCAGGAGTGCGAGGAGCGGGGCATGACCTTCTCCGCGCCCCTCAAGGTCACTGTCCGGCTGACGATTTACGACAAGGATCCAGAGACGGGCAACAAGTCGATTCGCGACATCAAGGAGCAGGAAGTCTTCTTCGGTGACATCCCTTTGATGACGCCCAACGGCACCTTCATCGTGAACGGGACGGAACGCGTCATCGTGTCGCAGTTGCATCGTTCGCCGGGCGTCTTTTTCGAAACGGCCAACAATCGCACCTATTTCCTGGGCAAGATCATTCCCTATCGCGGCTCCTGGGTGGAGTTCGAGTACGACCAGAAGAACACGCTCTACGTGCGCATCGACCGCAAGCGCAAGTTTCTGGGCACCATCTTCCTGCGTGCGCTGGGGCTGCGCTCGGACGAAGAGATTCTGAAGACTTTCTATACCGTGGACCGGCTGCACATTGCCGACGGCAAGCTGCATTGGGCGATCTCTCCGGACGCGCACGCGGCGAGTCACCTGGTGGGTGTCAAGCCGGCGCACGCCGTGCTGCATAACGGCGAGGAGATTGCACACTCCGGGCGCAAGATCACGACCCACTCGCTCAAGAGCCTGCGCGCGGCAGGCATCGACCGGTTGGAGGTTGAGGCGGCCGAGTTGGATGGCGCGCTGACCGCGGCCGATGTGGTGGACCTGAATACCGGCGAAGTGGTGGTGGAGGCCAACGTCGAGCTGACCGCCGACCGGCTGCACAAGGTGCTGGCGAGCGGCGCGGCCAGCTTCGAGGTCTTCTTCCCGGAGCGCGACGATGTGGGAAACATCATCACCAACACGCTCAAGCGCGATTCGATTCGCAAGCCGGAAGAGGCGCTGATCGAGATTTACCGCAAGTTGCGGCCGGGCGATCCGCCGACGCTGGACACGGCCACGGCGCTGTTCGAAGGAATGTTCTTCGACGCGCGCAAGTACGATTTCTCGCGTGTGGGCCGGCTGAAGTTCAACATCAAGCTCTACGAGAATCAGGACGCTACGCAGCTGCATCATCGCACCCTGACGCCGGAGGATTTCTATGCGACCATCCGCTATCTGCTGAAGCTGCGCAGGAACATCGGCATGGTGGACGATATCGATCACCTGGGCAACCGCCGCGTGAGGGCGGTGGGCGAGTTGATGGAGAACCAGTTCCGCATCGGCCTGGTGCGCATGGAGCGGGCCATCAAGGAAAAGATGAGCGTCTATCAGGAGCTTTCGACGGCCATGCCGCACGACCTGATCAACGCCAAGCCGGTGATGGCGGCGATTCGCGAGTTCTTCGGGTCATCGCAGCTTTCGCAGTTCATGGACCAGACCAATCCGCTCTCGGAGATCACTCACAAGCGCCGCCTCTCCGCACTCGGACCGGGCGGTTTGTCGCGTGAGCGCGCCGGCTTCGAAGTGCGCGACGTGCATCCGACGCACTACGGCCGCATCTGCCCGATTGAAACGCCGGAAGGCCCGAACATCGGCCTGATCAGCTCGCTGAGCTGTTTTGCGCGGATCAACGAATACGGCTTTATCGAGTCGCCTTATCGCAAGGTGAAGGACTCGCGGATTCTGGACTACGTCGAGATTGCCAACGCCGGCCAGAGCGGCCTGCGCGTGGGCGACCACATCGAAAAGGAAGAAGCGGCGCGGCTGAATGCGGCGCTGAAAGATGCGGGCAAGCGCACCATCGAAACCATCCCGTTCAGCTTTTACCTTTCGGCCTGGGAAGAGGACAAGCACACCATCGCCCAGGCCAACATCGAGTTCAACGAGCAGGGCGAGATCACCGAGGATCTGGTGAATGCGCGCCGCCAGGGCAACTTCGTGCTGGTGAACCGTGCCGACGTGGACTACATCGACGTCAGCCCCAAGCAGCTTGTCTCGGTGGCCGCCTCGCTGGTGCCGTTTCTGGAGCACGACGATGCCAACCGCGCCTTGATGGGCGCGAACATGCAGCGCCAGTCGGTTCCATTGCTGATGGCCGAGGCTCCGCTGGTGGGCACGGGCATGGAGGGGGTGACGGCGCGCGATTCCGGCGCCGTGATTCTGGCCAAGCGCAACGGCATTGTGGATTCGGTCGATTCGCAGCGCATTATCGTGCGCGTGGAGGGTGAACATCATCCGACGCAGCTTTCGCGCGAGGTGGGCTCGGACATCTATCAGATGATCAAGTTCAAGCGCTCGAACCAGAACACCTGCATCAATCAAAAGCCCATTGTTCGCGAGGGAGACCGCGTGCTCAAGGGGCAGGTGATCGCTGACGGGCCATGCACCGAGCAGGGCGAGCTGGCGCTGGGGCGCAACGTGCTGGTGGCCTTCATGCCCTGGCGCGGCTACAACTTTGAGGATGCCATTCTCATCAGCGAGAAGCTGGTGCGCGAGGACTACTACACCTCGGTACACATCGAGGAGTTCGAGATCGAGGCGCGCGACACCAAGCTGGGGCCTGAAGAAATCACGCGCGACATTCCGAACGTGAGTGAGCACGCGCTCAGGGATCTCGACGAAAGCGGCGTCATCCGCATCGGCGCCCAGATCAAGCACGGAGACATTCTGGTCGGCAAAGTCACGCCCAAGGGCGAGACGCAGCTTACGCCGGAAGAGAAGCTGCTGCGCGCCATCTTCGGTGAGAAGGCCGGCGACGTGCGCGACGCCTCGCTGACCTGTCCTCCGGGCATCGAGGGCACGATCGTCGATGTGCGCATCTTCAGCCGCAAGGGCCAGGAAAAGGACGAGCGCGCCAAGCAGATCGAGGCCGAATACGTCGAGAAACTGGAAAAGAACCTGGGCGACGAGATCCGCATTCTGACCGATGAGCGCCTGAAACGGTTGGACGGCATTCTGGGAGGCAAGGAAGTGCTGGCCGACCTGCATGACGAGCGGACCAACAAGCGGTTGCTGACCAAGGCGGCCATTCTGGACCGCGATACCATCGAACGCATTTCGACGAAAAATCTGAAGCGCATCCGCTACGCCGACAAGGATCCGCGGGTCAACGAGCAGATCGATGAGATCGAGGAGATGACCTCGCGGCAGATTGAGGTGCTGCGCAAGATCACCAACGAGAAGATCTCCAAGCTGGCCAAGGGCGACGAGCTTCCTCCCGGCGTCATCAAGCTGGTGAAGATCTATGTAGCCATGAAGCGCAAGCTGAGCGTGGGCGACAAGATGGCCGGAAGGCACGGCAACAAGGGTGTGATCGCGCGCATTCTTCCCGAGGAAGATATGCCGTATCTGCCCGATGGAACTCCGGTGGAGATCGTTCTGAATCCTCTCGGCGTGCCTTCGCGTATGAACGTGGGACAGATTCTGGAGACGCACCTGGGCTGGGCCGCGCATGTGCTGGGCGAGAGGATTGCCGCTATGATCGCGGCCAACACCGATGCGGCGTACACGCGCGAACTGATGAAGAAGGAGTTCGCGGGAACCGCCACGCTGCGCCAACTGCTGGAACTGGACGACGAAATGCTGTTGCGCGTGGGCGCGGGCATGAAACGCGGCATCTGGTTCGGCACCGCGGTCTTCGACGGGGCGCGGGAGAGCGAGATCAAGGCGCTGCTGGCCTCGGCCGGCCTGCCTTCCTCAGGCAAGACGGCACTGTTTGACGGCATGACCGGCGAGCAGTTCGAGCAGCCGGTCACGGTGGGCTACATCTACATGCTGAAGCTCTCGCACCTGGTGGACGACAAGATTCACGCGCGTTCCATCGGGCCCTACTCGCTCATCACCCAGCAGCCGCTGGGCGGCAAGGCGCAGTTCGGCGGGCAGAGGTTTGGTGAGATGGAAGTGTGGGCTCTCGAGGCGTACGGCGCGGCCTACATTCTGCAGGAGCTGCTGACGGCGAAGTCGGACGACGTTTACGGCCGCACCAAGATTTACGAGGCCATCGTGAAGGGCGAGGCGGCCATCGAGCCAGGCGTTCCGGAGTCGTTCAACGTGCTGATTCGCGAATTGCAGTCGCTTTGCCTGGACGTGGAACTGATCAAGCGCGCGGATCTGGTGCGCAAAGCGCCCACGCCGGAGATGGCGGCGGTTGCAGATTAAATGCAGTGTCTAGCCTCTAGCTGCTAGCTTTCCTCGTGCTGAGTTGAGGCACTTGATCGCAGCAAGTCGAGCTAGAGGCTAGAAGCTAACAGCGAGAAGCTGTCGTTCAGGGTTCTTCGTGAAAGCGGCAAACGCCGCTTCCCGGGAAGGAAGGGCCCTTCAAAAATCCCGGGAAAAGCCGCGGCAGCGGCCGTCAGGCCCGCCAAGGAGGTTCGCCTTGTTCCGTTCAAACCCGTTTGAGCTTTCCAGCCCGATTAAGGACTTTGACGCCATTCGTATCATGCTGGCATCGCCGGAGAAGATCCGCAGTTGGTCGCATGGCGAGGTCACCAAGCCGGAAACCATCAACTACCGCACTTTCAAGCCGGAGCGCGACGGCCTGTTCTGCGCGCGCATCTTCGGGCCGGTCACCGACTGGGAGTGCCTGTGCGGCAAGTACAAGCGCATGAAACACCGCGGCGTGATCTGCGACAAGTGCGGCGTGGAAGTGACGGTGAGCAAGGTTCGCCGCGAGCGCATGGGCCACATCGAGCTGGCGTCCCCGTGCTCGCACGTGTGGTTCTTCAAGGGACTGCCTTCGCGCATCGGCCACCTGCTGGATATTTCCCTGCGCGACCTCGAAGGGATTCTCTACTTCGAGTCCTATGTGGTGGTCGATCCCGGCGATGCGCCGGTGAAGGAACGCGAGATCATCAAGGACGAAGCCAAGTACCGCGAATTGGATTCGCAGTTCCGTCCCTCGGGCTTCAAGGCGATGATGGGCGCCGAAGCCATCAAGGAACTGCTCAAGCGCGTGCAGATTGACGAACTGAGCATCGAGCTGCGCGAGAGAATGAAGACCGAGACCTCCGCGCAGAAGAAGATCAAATATTCCAAGCGGCTGAAGGTCGTCGAGGCCTTCCGCAAGAGCGACAACAAGCCGCAGTGGATGATTCTGGACGTGCTGCCGGTGATTCCTCCCGAGCTGCGCCCTCTGGTGCCGCTTGATGGCGGACGCTTTGCGACCTCGGATCTGAACGACCTTTATCGCCGCGTCATCAACCGCAACAACCGGTTGAAGAAGCTGATGGACCTGCACGCGCCGGAAGTGATTGTGCGCAACGAGAAGCGCATGTTGCAGGAGGCCGTGGACGCATTGTTCGACAATGGCCGCCGCGGACGCGTGCTGAGGGGCGCCAACAACCGCCCGCTGAAGTCGCTCTCCGACACGCTGAAGGGCAAGCAGGGCCGCTTCCGCCAGAATCTTCTCGGCAAGCGCGTGGACTACTCCGGCCGTTCGGTCATCGTCGTGGGCCCGGAGCTGAAGCTGCACCAGTGCGGTCTGCCCAAGAAGATGGCGCTCGAACTGTTCAAGCCGTTCATCTATCATCGCCTGGAGCAGACCGGCCACTGCACCACCATCAAGCAGGCCAAGGAGATGGTGGAGATGCAGGATCCGGTGGTGTGGGACATTCTTGAGGAAGTCATCAAGGACCACCCCGTTCTGCTCAACCGCGCGCCCACGCTGCACCGTCTGGGCATTCAGGCCTTTGAGCCGGTGCTGGTCGAGGGCAAGGCGATCAAGATTCATCCGCTGGTCTGCACGGCCTTCAACGCCGACTTCGACGGCGACCAGATGGCAGTGCATATTCCGCTCTCGCCCGAGGCGCAGATTGAAGCCAGTGTTCTGATGCTGGCCTCGCACAACATTCTTTCGCCGGCCTCCGGTCATCCCATCACCGTGCCCACGCAGGACATGGTGCTCGGCCTCTACTACCTGACCAAGGCCAAGAAGGGCGGCAAGGGCGAGGGCCGCGTCTTCGCCAACACCGAAGAGATTCTGATGGCTCTCGAAGCCAAGGAAGTGGAGACACTGTCGCCTATCCGGCTGCGCTACACGGGCCAGGTGCTGGATATGACCACGGCCTATGACGACCAGGACTTGACGCACACCGAGCCGGTGGAGTTCAACAAGCAGTACATTTCGACCACTGTGGGCCGGGTTATTCTGAACGACTCGCTGCCGCCGGGGATGCCGTTTGTCAATGGCCTGCTGAAGAAGAAGGGCATCGGCCAGCTGGTGAACTACTGCAATCAGAACCTCGGGCTTGAGGTGACGGTGGGAATGCTGGACCGCATCAAGTCGCTGGGCTTCAACTACGCTACGAAATCCGGCCTGTCGGTGGGCCTGGACGACATGGTGATTCCAGACAGCAAGTACACCGTGGTGGAAGAGGCCGACAGAAAGGTGATCGAGGTCCAGAAGCAGTACATGGACGGCGCCATCACCAACGGCGAGCGCGCGAACAAGGTGATCCAGATGTGGTCGGCGGTCACCGACAAGGTGGCCGACGAGATGTTCGGCAACATGAAGCGGGCCGACGAAGAGGGAGCCATGAATCCGGTCTACATTATGGCCGACTCCGGCGCGCGTGGATCCAAGCAGCAGATTCGCCAGCTTTCGGGCATGAGAGGCCTGATGGCCAAGCCGTCAGGCGAAGTGATTGAGACACCCATCACGGCCAACTTCCGCGAAGGCTTGACGGTGCTCGAGTACTTCATCTCCACCCACGGGGCACGTAAAGGATTGGCCGACACCGCACTGAAGACGGCCGATTCCGGCTATCTGACCCGGCGTCTGGTGGACGTAGCCCAGGACGTGATCGTGACCGAGTACGACTGCGGCACGGTCGAAGGCATTTACGTCGGGTCGATCGTCGAATCGGGGGAGATCATCGAGGAACTGCGCGACCGCATCATCGGCCGCGTCTCCCTGGAGCGGATCAAGGACTATGACGGCAATATCGTGGTGGATGTGAACCAGGGCATCGACGAGGACATCGCCTCGGCCGTTCAGGGTGCGGGCGTGGAGCGGGTGAAGATCCGCTCGGTGCTGACCTGCGAGTCGCGGCGCGGCGTCTGCGCGCTGTGCTACGGGCGCAACCTGGGCTCGGGCCGCATGGTGGAGCTGGGCGAGACCTGCGGCGTCATCGCGGCGCAGTCGATCGGCGAGCCGGGCACGCAGTTGACCATGCGTACCTTCCACGTGGGCGGAACTGCCAGCCGCGTGCAGGACAAGTCTCGGGTGGACGCCAAGAACAACGGTACGGTGCACTTCATCAACCTGAACTACGTGGAAAGCAAAGACGGCGCGCTGGTGGCCATGAACCGTTCCGGCTCGCTGGTCATTCAGGACGATCGTGGGCGCGAGAAGGAGCGCTACCAGGTGGTTTATGGCGCACGCCTCCGGGTGAAGGACGGTGATCGGGTGAAGCTCGGCCAGCTGATGGCCGAATGGGACCCGTATACCTATTCGATCCTGACCGAAATTGGCGGCACGGCGCAGTTCAAGGACTTGCAGGAAGGCATCACGCTCAACGAAGAGGTGGACGAGGTAACCGGCCTTTCTCGCTGGGTGGTGGCCGATGCTCCCGATGAGAAGCGGCAGCCGGCTTTCCTGGTGAAGAATGCGAAGACTCACAAGCGCTATCTGCTGCCGCACGGCGCTCACCTGATGGTGCAGGACGGCGACGAGGTGGGCCCGGGCGACGTGCTGGCCAAGATTCCCAAGGAGTCGACGCGCACCAAGGACATCACCGGCGGTCTGCCCAGGGTGGTCGAGCTGTTCGAGGCGCGCAAGCCGCGCGAGACGGCCATCATCAGCGAAATCGACGGCGTGGTCCGCTTTGGCGAGGTTGCCAAGGGGCAGCGCAAAATCTATATCACCGCGGACAACGGCGACGAGAAGGAATACTCGGTGCCGCGCGGCATTCACGTGAACGTGCAGGAAGGCGAGCGGTTGAGCGCCGGCGATCCGCTGATGGACGGCCCTTTGAACCCGCACGACATTCTGAATGTGCTGGGCGAAAAGGCGCTGCAGGCTTACCTGGTGAACGAAATCCAGGAAGTCTACCGGCTGCAGGGCGTGGCCATCTCGGATAAGCACATCGAGGTGATTGTCCGGCAGATGCTGCGCTGGGTGAGGATCGACGATGTAGGCGATACCAACTTCCTGCTCGAGCAGCAGGTGGACCGCTTCCGCTTCCGTGAAGAGAACGAGCGGGTGCTGGCCACCGGAGGCCGTCCGGCGATTGGGCGACCGCTTCTGCTGGGCGTCACCAAGGCGTCGCTCTCGACCGACAGCTTCATCTCTGCGGCCAGCTTCCAGGAGACGACGCGCGTGCTCACCGAGGCCAGCATCAACGGGGCCATCGACAACCTGCGCGGACTGAAGGAGAACGTGATCGTCGGGCGGTTGATCCCGGCGGGCACGGGCCTGGAGTACTACCGCAATGTTCAGCTCAGCCCAGAGCTGGAGGAAGCGGCGGCGCGCGTGCAGCAAGAGGTTACGGCGGAGATCGAAGCAGCCGAGCGCGAACTGGAACTGATGCGTCAGGAGGGCGAAGCCGAGGAGATGGCGGCCGAATAACCACCTGCCACCTGCGGTGGGGCCAACTGCCTTCGGCTGCCTTCTCCGACTGCGTCACCTGCGGTGGGGCCAACTGCTCGCTATCCGCTTGCATGGGTTTTGTAGCTTTTCCGGGGCTGAAAATCCAGACTTGGCACCCTCCACAAATTCCCTCTCCAAACAAAAGGCCCGGCGTCATGCCGGGCCTTTTTCTGCGCAATTCTGTGCCTTTGCGCGAGTTTTAAGCCTCTTCCCGCGTTACTTTCCGGGCGTGCGCTGCGCCCCGTGCATAGGAAAGCGGCGGGGATTCATCGCACTTTGGCTGGAATCTGATTTAATAGCCCATTGGGAGCATGGAGGTCCGAATTGCCGCGCCAAAATCGCCGGCGGCTTCCGGAGTGTCCGTTTCTGCAAGGCGTCTCCGAGTTGCGCGCCTGGGCGGCTGGACGATTTGCCCTGCCATTTGTCCCATCAGGAGATATTTTCATGTCGAATTCCGCTGATTCCGCCGAAGTTTCAAATCCCGGCTCCTCGCTTCCGCAGTGCGGCGCGCAGACGCTTCCCCCCCGCTGCATCCGGGTGATCGGCGTTCCTCTTGACCTGGGCGCCAGCCGCCGCGGAGTAGACATGGGGCCTTCGGCGGTGCGCGTGGCCGGATTGGAAGCGCGGCTGGAAGCGCTGGGTCACCAGGTGACCGACGGGGGCAACATTCGTGTGGAGATTGCCGAAACCCAGGCTTCGGGCAACGAAAACGCGCATTATCTGAAACAAATTGCCGAAACCTGTACCCGCACCGCCGAGGCCGTGGTGGAGACTCTCGAAGAGGGGATGACGCCGCTGGTGCTGGGCGGCGACCACTCGCTGGCCGCCGGGTCGATCGCCGGTGTGGCCGAGTTCTATCGCCGCCGGGGAGAGAAGATCGGTGTGATCTGGCTCGATGCCCACGCCGACATCAACACGCCGGAGACCTCTCCCTCGGGCAACGTGCATGGCATGCCGCTGGCGGCGCTGCTGGGGATGGGAGCCGAGCGGCTGACGAAGATCTTTGGCTACGCGCCCAAGATCGCGGCCGAGAACACGGTGCTGGTGGGCGTGCGGGACATCGACGCCGCCGAGCGGGAGAACATTCGCAGCGCCGGCGTAGCCGGGGTGTACACCATGCGCGACATCGACGAGCGCGGTCTGAGGACGGTGATGGAAGAGGCGCTGCGCCTGGCCGGTCGCGGCACGGTCGGATACCATGTGTCGCTGGACATGGACTGGATTGACCCCGAGGATGCGCCCGGAGTGGGCACCCCGGTGCGCGGCGGCGCCACCTATCGCGAGGCTCATCTGGCCATGGAGATCATCGCCGACCACGGCCACCTGCTCAGCTTCGAGATCGTCGAGGTCAACCCGGTGATCGACGAACACAACCGCACGGCCGATCTGGCGGTGGAACTGGCCTGCTCGGTATTCGGGAAGAAGATTCTCTGAGCGGATGGAATCAGCAGGCGCATCCGGCTGGAAAAAGGGCGACCGGGTTTCCTCAGAGCAATAGAAAACGCCGGAGGGCTTGAGGCCTCCCGGCGTTTTTCTGATGGGAGCTGTCCTTACCGCTCTTTGGCCACTTCTTCCACGGTGATCGGGTCGAGGAACGGCATGGCGGCGCGGAGCTTCTTACCGACAATCTCGACCGGGTGCTTGGCTTCGGCTTCGCGGAAGGCCAGAAATTCCTTGCGGCCGGAGTTCTGGTCGGCCAGGAAACGCTTGGCGAAGCTTCCGTCCTGAATTTCGGTCAAGATGGCCTTCATCGCCTTGCGGCTTTCGTCGTTGATGACGCGCGGGCCGCTGACGTAGTCGCCCCACTCGGCGGTGTCGGAGATCGAGTAGCGCATGTAAGCCAGACCGCCGCGGTACATCAGATCGACGATCAGCTTGAGTTCGTGCAGGCACTCGAAGTAAGCGTTTTCCGGGTTGTAGCCCGCCTCAACCAGCGTCTCGAAGCCCGCCTTGACCAATGCGCTGACGCCTCCGCAGAGAACTGCCTGTTCGCCGAAGAGATCGGTTTCGGTTTCTTCGCGGAAGGTGGTCTCGAGCACTCCGGCGCGTGTGCCGCCGATGCCTTTGAGGTAGCTCAGTGCGAGGTCATGCGCTTTACCGGTAGCGTCCTGGTAGACGGCAATCAGGCAGGGCGTGCCGCCGCCCTCGGTGAAGATCTCGCGGACGCGATGGCCGGGAGCCTTGGGGGCTGCCATGCTGACGTCGATATCCTTGGGGGGGACGATGGTCTTGAAGTGAATGTTGAAGCCGTGGGCGAACATCAGCATCTTGCCCGCGGTCAGATTCGGCGCGATCTCTTCGGCATACAGCTTGGCCGCGGTCTGATCGGGAACCAGAACCATCACCACGTCGGCCCACTTGGTGACCTCGGCCACAGTGCCGACTTCCAGGCCGGCCTTCTGCGCCTTGGCAATGGACTTGGAGTTGGGCGCCAGGCCCACCTTCACGTGGACGCCGGAGTCCTTGAGGTTGAGGGCGTGGGCGTGGCCCTGGGAGCCGTAGCCGATAATCGCCACCTTCTTGGCCTGGATGAGAGAGAGGTCGGCATCGTGATCGTAGTAGGTTTTCGCCATGATTTTCTCTTGTTTTCCTTTGTTTGCAGGTTGAATGATTGTTTGACTGGGCTGGTTGCTACCCCGCCCGCAGTGCGCATCAATCTCGGTCAGGGGTGGCCGAAGCCGCGCCCCATCAAAACCGTGGGTCGAGCACTATTCCGGCTCACCGGCCGTACTTTCTTCAAGTGATTTCTCGTACGGCTCGACAGGCTCATCCGGGTCCGCGCCCATGGCCTTCAGAACCCGGCTGGTGTGATGGCCGCGGCGCATGGTCAGCTTGCCGCTGCGGCAGATTTCCAGAATGGCCGAGTCGCTCTCGTTCAGCACCTGCACGAGACCTTCGATCTTGCTTTCGACACCGGTCATCTCAATCATAAGCGACTCCGGCGCCAGGTCCACGATGCGGGCGCGAAAGACCTCGGCCAGCTCGAAGATCTGCGAGCGGGTGTGGGGCGTGGCGGCGACTTTGATGAGCGCCAGTTCGCGGGTCACAGCCGGAGCCTGGGCGATGTCGTCCACATCGACCACATTTTCCAGTTTGAACAGGCTGGCGCGGACGCGGTGGCCGGCCTCGGCCGAGGCCTCGCAGACCAGCGTCAGCCGCGACAGGCCCGCGCGCTCGCTGCGCCCCACGGTGAGCGAGTGGATGTTGATGTTCAGGCGGCGAAAGAGCGAGGCCACGCGCGTCAGCACGCCCGGCAGGTCTTCCACGTAAGCAACGAAAGTGTGCATCATAACGAGCCTCTAGCTTCTAGCTCTTAGCCTCTTGGCCCCTGCTTGTAAACGCCAGCAACACGATTTCTCTGGCGAAGAATAAGCTAGGAGCTAGCAGCTAAAAGCTGTCTTACTTGTCTTCCGCCGATTCCACCAGCGGATCTCTTCCGGGGCGGCGGATCATCTCGTGCAGCGCGCTGCCGGCGGGAATCATCGGATAGACCGCCTCTTCCTTCTCGACCATGAAGTTGAGCAGGAATGTGCCCGGCGCGGAGCGAGCCTCTTCGACAGCGGAGGCCACATCGGCGCGGGTGCGAACCGCTCGGCCCTGAAGGCCGTGAGCCTCGGCCAGCTTGACGAAGTCGGGCGAGACCAGCGGCGTGGCTTCGTAGTTGCGCTCGTAGAAGAACTCCTGCCACTGGCGCACCATGCCCAGGTAGCCGTTGTTGATGATGGCGATATTGATCTTGATTCCCTCCTGGGCAATGGTGGACAGCTCGGAGGCGGTCATCTGGAAGCCGCCGTCGCCGGCGATGACCCAGACTTCCTTGTCCGGACAGGCGAACTTGGCCCCGATGGCCGCCGGCAAGCCGAAACCCATGGTTCCCAGGCCGCCGGAGGTGATCAGAGTGCGCGGCCGCTCGTGGTGGTAATACTGCGCCTCCCACATCTGGTGCTGGCCCACGTCGGTGACCACGATGGCGTCGCCGCCGGTGATGCGCCACAGGTCGTGCATCACATGGGCCGCGTAGAGGTGGCCGGAATCGGGCAGGTTCTTGATGTCGCGCACCGCCACCGCGCCCTTGCTGGCTTCGATGGTCTTGATCCAGGCCGAGCCGTCGCGGCTGGGGATGCGGGGCAGCAAATCTTCAAGCACCGAGCGCAGATCGCCGATCAGGGCAATGTCCACCCTGATGTTCTTGTTCACTTCGGCGGGGTCCACCTCGATATGAATTTTTTTGGCCTTGGTGGCATAAGTCGCGATGGTGCCGGTGACGCGATCATCGAACCTCATGCCGCAGGCAATCAGCAGGTCGGCCTCCTGGATGGCGTGATTGACCCAGGATTCGCCGTGCATACCCATCATGCCCAGGTTGAGCGGGTGCGAGGCGGGGAAGTTGCCCAGGCCCAGCAGCGTCAGAGCCACGGGAATCTCGGCGCGCTCAGCCAGGGTGCGCAACTGCTCCATCGCGCCGGACTCGGAGACGCCGTGGCCGGCCAGAATCACGGGCCGCTTGGCGTGGCGGATCAGCTCGGCGGCCTGTTCCAGGCTGGACTCTTCGACACAGAGCATGGGGTGGGGGCGATGAGCTCGCGGCTTGGCGGCTTCGAAGTCGAAGATGGTCGTGGCCTGCTGCGCGTCCTTGGTGATGTCCACCAGCACTGGGCCGGGACGTCCGGATTGGGCGATCTGAAAGGCGTAGCGGATCGCCGGGGCAATGTCTTCGGTGCGGTTGATGAGGAAGTTGTGCTTGGTCACCGGCAGCGTGATGCCGGTGATGTCCACTTCCTGAAAGGCGTCGGTGCCCAGCACCTTGCTGGAGACGTTGCCAGTGATGCAGACCATGGGGATCGAGTCCAGCATGGCGGTGGCAATGCCGGTGACCAGATTGGTGGCGCCGGGGCCGCTGGTGGCGATGCAGACGCCCACCTTGCCGGAGGCGCGCGCATAGCCGTCGGCCATGTGCGATGCGCCCTGCTCGTGGCGAACGAGCGTGTGGTGAATGGGAAACTTGCGCAGCGCGTCATAGACCGGCAGGATGGCGCCGCCGGGGTAGCCGAAGACCTGCGTAACGCCCTCGCCCACCAGCGTGGCCCAGACTATCTCCGCGCCGGTCAGGCGTGTGGGCGGGTTATTCGATGCTTGCGTGGTTGCGTTGGTCGTTATGTTGGATGGGTTCGACATTGGCTACTCCTTTTCTGGCGACAATGCGTTCAGTTTGTGGCGCAGTCTCTCGATCTCTGACTCGTGGTACTTAATAGACATTTCCAAAAGAAACGAATTGCTTTTGCTACCGCCGTTCAGCAAATTCTTACCCTCAGCGCGAGCTGTGGCGATCTCGCGAAACTCAATTACGCAACGGTTACTCTTGGTAGAAAGATCTCCCTGAGTGAAAATCTCAAGAGTTGCACCACCTGCATCGATCAATGCGTGATAAATGCGATGGTCAGGCTCGATACCCTGACCCGGCCAAGAGTAATCGGAGAGTCGTCTTTGGATGTTTGCAGATTCTCCGATGTACCACCACCCGTTCCTGAACTTGAGCCGGTACAGCCCAGGGGCGCTGACGACCTTAGGGGAAACCGGTCGGCCATCGACTATGTTGACCTCGCCACAGGCTTCCCATATCAGGCTGTTCGTCATGCTTTCTCCCATACCCTGAACCAGCGTTCCCCGGTGGCCAAAACCGGATAGGTCTTTTTCGACATATGGCGCGGCTAAGGCCGCGCCCTTCCAAAGCAAGTTGCATCCTTACGTTGTAGCTCCCTCGGACGCGCTCGTCACCCGGTCCACATATTTGCGGAAGACGCCCCTGGGCCAGCGCAATGCCGGCGGGGTGAATCCTTTGAGCCGCGCGGCGATTTCTTCCTCGCTGACTTCGAGCGTCAGCTTGCGGTTGGGAATGTCGAAGTGGATGATGTCGCCCTCGCGCACGGCGGCGATGGGTCCGCCAACAAACGCTTCCGGAGCCACGTGGCCGGCGGTGAATCCGCGGGTTGCGCCCGAAAAGCGGCCGTCGGTGAGCAGGGCGACATGCGCGCTGAGTTCAGCGTTCGAGCTGATGGCCGCCGTAACCTGCAGCATCTCCCGCATTCCCGGCCCGCCCTTGGGGCCTTCGTAACGGATGACGACGACGTCATTGGGCTTGATGCCGCCCGCCTGCACCACCGCGAAGCAGGCTTCCTCGTTGTCGAAGACCCGCGCGGGGCCGCGATGCTCGTACTTGTTGGCCGCGGCAATCTTCATTACGCAGCCCTCGGGCGCGAGATTCCCTTTGAGAATCACCAGGCCGCCGTTGGGCTTGATGGGTTTCTCGAAGGTGCCGATGACCTGCTGTCCGGGCGTCTCCTCGGCCAGCGCAGCCTCTTCGGCCAGCGTCTTGCCGCTGATGGTGAGCGTCGAACCGTCGGCGTGGCCGGCGTTGATGAGCCGCTGGGCGAGCAGGCGCGAACCGCCGGCTGCCTGATAGTCCGAAGCGACAAACTTGCCCGCCGGAGTCAGCGAGCAGATGTAGGGAGTACGCTTGCTGATGATGTCGAAGTCGTCGATGTTCAGCGGAATGTTCATCTCCCGCGCAATGGCCAGAAGATGCAGAACCGCGTTGGTCGAGCCGCCGCTGGCGGCCACGCTGGCAATGGTGTTTTCCAGCGATTTGCGGGTGATGATCTCGGAGGGGCGGCGGTTGGCTCGGACGGCGTCCATCAGAATGCGGCCGGCTTCGCGGGTGGCGGCGTACTTGTCCGGTGAGGTGGCCGGGACGCCGGAGAGCTTGATGGGCGCGATGCCCAGAATCTCTGCCGACATGGCCATGGTGTTGGCTGTGAACTGGCCGCCGCAAGCGCCCGCTCCGGGGCAGGCGTTGGCTTCCAGAGCCTCCAGGCCGGCTTCGTCGATGCGGCCTGCGGCATACGAGCCGATACCCTCGAAGACGTCCTGAATGGTAATGTCCATGCCGTTGAGCTTGCCCGGCGCAATCGACCCGCCGTAGAGCATCATGCCGGGAATGTCCAGCCGGCAGAGGGCCAGGATGATGCCGGGCATATTCTTGTCGCAGCCGCCGATGCCCACCAGACCGTCGAAGAGGTTGCCGCGCGCGACTAACTCAATGGAGTCGGCGATGACTTCGCGCGAGACCAGCGCGGCCTTCATGCCCTCGGTGCCCATGGTGATGCCGTCGTGGATGGTGATGGTGTTGAACTCCATCGGCGTGCCACCGGCCTCGCGAATGCCTTCCTTCAGCGCCTCCGCGATCCCGCGCAGGTGCATGTTGCAGGTGCCGATCTCCGTCCATGTGTTGGCAATGCCGATAATCGGCTTATGCAGGTCTTCTTTTGAGAATCCGGAACCGCGCAGATAGGAGCGTGCCGCGGCGCGGCTCGGTCCTTCGGTCAATGGAATGCTATTGCGCTTGCCTTCGATGGTCATCGTGTCCTTTGTAACCTTGTCGAGCTTCTAGCTCCTAGCTTCTAGCTGCTAGCTGGTTGGTGGTGCGGTTAACATTTGCGCCGTTCACAGGCGTATTCCATCCCGTTACTGATCTTTCCTGGCCAATGCGCTCGTTTCTGCACGAAGAGCTAGCGGCTAGAAGCTAAGAGCTGCTTTTGCTTTCAGCCAGCCTGCTTCGTCGTGCTTTGCTTCAAAGCTGTCGAGCGCCGCCGCATGGCGCAGGGTAAGCCCGATGTCGTCGAGTCCTTCCATCAGGCAGAACTTGCGGAACGGATCAACCTCGAAGGCGGCCTTGAATCCCTGGCTGTCGGTGACCGTCTGGGCTTCGAGCGAGACGGTCAGTTGATAGCCGGGAATTGTCCTTGCGTTCGCCAGCAGTTGGGCGACCTGCTCTTCGCTCAGCCGGACCAGAACGATCCCGTTCTTTCCCGCATTCGAGAAAAAAATGTCGGCAAAGGTGGGTGCAATCACCACGCGGAAGCCGAAGTCCGCCAGCGCCCAGGCGGCGTGTTCGCGGCTCGATCCGCAGGCAAAGTTCTTGCCCGCGACGAGAATCTGCGCGCCCTTGTAGCGCGGGTTGTTGAGCACAAACTCCGGGTCGGGATCGCCCGCCGGCGTGCGCCGCCAGTCGAAAAACAGAAAGTCGCCGTAGCCGGTGCGCTCGATGCGCTTCAAAAACTGCTTGGGAATGATCTGGTCCGTATCCACATTCGCCCGGTCCAGGGGCGCGGCCACAGCGGTCAGTGTGCGAAAGGGTTCCATCAGCCTTTTACCTCCTTGTGAATGGGCCAGTTGCGAATATCCACGAAGTGGCCGGCAATGGCGGCTGCCGCGGCCATCTCCGGCGAGACGAGATGAGTGCGTCCGCCGCGGCCCTGGCGGCCCTCGAAGTTGCGGTTGCTGGTCGAGGCGCAGCGCTCGCCGGGCGAAAGAATGTCCGGGTTCATGCCCAGGCACATCGAGCAGCCGGGCTCGCGCCAGTCGAAGCCCGCGTCGATGAAGATGCGGGCCAGACCCTCTTTTTCGGCCTGCGCCTTGACGGCCTGCGAGCCGGGAACGACCATCGCGCCCACCTTCGCCGAAACCTTGTGGCCGGCGGCAATCCCCGCCGCGGCGCGCAGGTCCTCAATGCGTCCGTTGGTGCAGGAGCCGATGAAAACGCGATCCACCTCCACATCTTCGAGCGGCGTTCCCGCCTTCAGGCCCATGTATTCCAGGGCGCGCTCGAAGCCCTTGCGCTCCTGCTCGGTGGGCGCGGCGGCCGGATCGGGCACTGTGGCCGTGATGGGCGCGACCATGCCCGGACTGGTGCCCCAACTGACATACGGCGCCAGCGAGGACGCGTCGATCACCAGCTCACGGTCGAATTTTGCGCCGGGATCGGTGGGCAGCTTGCTCCACTCGCGGACGGCCTCTTCCCACGCCGCGCCGGCGGGGCTGTAACGGCGGCCCTTGAGATAGGCAAAGGTGGTCTCATCCGGGGCGATCATGCCCCCGCGCGCGCCGGCCTCGATGCTCATGTTGCAGATGGTCATGCGGCCTTCCATCGACAAGTTACGAATGGCCGAGCCGGCGTACTCGACGACGCAACCGGTCGCGCCATCGGTTCCAATCTGGCCAATAATCGCAAGAATGATGTCCTTGGCCGTGACGCCGCGCGGCAGCTCGCCTTCGACGGTGATGCGAAAGGTCTTGGGCTTGGACTGCGGCAGGGTCTGCGTGGCCAGCACGTGCTCCACTTCGCTGGTGCCGATGCCAAAGGCCAAGGCTCCGAACGCGCCGTGGGTGGAGGTGTGCGAGTCGCCGCAGACGATGGTCATGCCCGGCTTGGTGATGCCCAGCTCGGGGCCGATCACGTGCACGATGCCCTGGTCCGGCGAGTCCACATCGTACAGCTCGATGCCGAACTCGGCGCAGTTGGCGCGCAGCGTGGCAATCTGTTTGGCCGCGATCTGATCCACGATGTTAAGCCGGCCCTCTTTCGTCGTCGGCACATTGTGGTCTACAGTCGCAGTCGAGCGATCGGGCCTGCGCACCTTGCGGCCGGCCAGCCGCAGACCCTCGAATGCCTGCGGCGAGGTCACCTCGTGCAGCAGTTGCAGGTCGATATAGAGCACCGTGGGCTCGCCTTCAGGCGCGACTACCACGTGCTGCTCCCAGACCTTTTCAAATAATGTTTTCGCTTCAGTGCTCATGGAACTCCTTAAAAGCCAGCTTCTAGCCATTCGCTTCCAGCTATTAGTTTCCAACTGCCAGCTTGCTCTCGCTGCGATAAAAAGTAAGTCTTCAACTCCGTTTTTCCTCGCCGATGCAGCCTCCCGGGGCGACAAAAAAGCTGGAAGCTAGTGGCTAGAAGCTAGAAGCTGTTTTATCGTCTCCCGCACCTTCGCGCCCATTTCGGTGGTCGAAAGTACTGTGAGCCCTTGCGCATTGCCGCGCGCCAGATCCGGTGTGCGGAAGCCCTGCTCCAGCACCTTGTGCACCGCCGCTTCGATGGCTGCGGCCTCCGCTTCCAGCCCGCCCGTGTGGCGCAGAATCAGCGCGCCGGTCAGAATCGCGCCCAGCGGATTGGCCAGCCCCTTGCCGGCGATGTCCGGCGCCGACCCGTGCACCGG
>Ga0255350_1000056_pt1 | contig 41370 bp, 29 predicted proteins | sample HBST25r1metaG_FD_186028 | JGI IMG/M metagenome (GOLD analysis project Ga0255350, IMG submission 186028) | Peat soil microbial communities from Stordalen Mire, Sweden - H.B.S.T-25.r1 | ecosystem: Environmental > Terrestrial > Soil > Wetlands > Peat | place: Sweden: Norrbotten County, Stordalen...
CATTCAGGTTCTGAAAATGAGCCGCATCGGTCGGCGAGCACACCGGCTCAGGGTTGGCGAGCGTGCTCTCTGCGATAGCATCGGTCGAGCGCCACAGCCCGCTGTCGTTGCCTACAAATATCTCCAGCGGATTCGCGGCGTTCCAGGCCAGAGCGTGCTGGTATTCGCCGACCTTCGCGCTCATGCAGGTAGTGGAATTGATGGTATTGCGCCACTTGCAACCCTGCGCCACCGGACACGTGCTCTCCCACAGATCATTGTCCCCGGCCAACAGCAGCGTTTCCTGCCCGGCGGGAACCGCGGCCAGCGTCAGGTTGTAGTCGCCGTTAGCAATCGTTGTGTCGAGCGGGGACGCAACTTCCAGAGCCGCCGTGTTCCATGGCTGGGCGAAAGTGATGGTCTGATTGGTGCATTTGCCGCTGCTCGCCGCGCACAGATCCTGCCAGATTCCCTGATCCTTGTTGTTGATGTCCACCGTCCACGCAAAGGTGTCGCCGGTCTGGGGATTCACGGCAAGCGTCCCGCGAAAGATGGGGCAGGCTTGCGATCCCGTGCCGCCAGTGTTCGTCGGGCACCATGCGCTGCTCAGACTTGCGCTCGTGCCCGTACTCGTGGCCACGCCCGGCTGATCCTGATCGCTCAACCGCGCCCACGTGATGCCGTCCGAGGACTGATAGTAGCCGTGGTAGCGCACCGCCGCGATGAACAGCTTTCGCACCGGGTTCCACACGACCGAAGTCGCCGCATTCCCGTCCGGCAACGCAAAAGTGGTGGTGGGTCCCTGCACGTTTGCACCCGAGCCGTCCGTGATGGTCGCCAGGCACCAGTTCTCGCCGCCATCCGTGGAGTAGTACAGCCCCTCGTAGCTTGCGCCGGGCCAAACCGCATTCACCAGCGCGCCCTCGTAGGCTTGCGAGACTGCGGCCACCACGACTGGCTGCACGGGATTGGGCCCGCAGGCTGCGGGATTTGTATTTATCGTGCTCCACGCAAAACCGGCGAAACCCTCCCCGGCAAAGCTGTAGATACCATCGACAGTGTTGGGAATCAGCTTCCAGGTTGTGCCGCCGTCCGAGGAGCGCAGAATTCCCGCGCCGTAATACGAGTCAAGCCCGTCGTTAGGGTCGCCCGTGCCGGCCAGAATCACTCCCGTTCCGCCCGGCTGCACGGTGAGCGCGCCGGTGCTGATGGAGGAGTCTTCCGCGCCGCTCAGGGCCGACAGGTCGTCGGTCAGCGAAATAAAGCTGATGCCGGCTGCGCTCGATGTGTCCGCATTCTGCGACCGCCACACTCCTCCGCCGGTCGTTCCCACGTAAAGCGTGTTGCCGGTCGCGTCCGACGGATCCAGCGCCAACGCGGAGATGCGCCCAGTGACCAGGCCAAAACTCTGCGAGAGAACCGCCGTCGGGCCAAGCGGCTGCCAGATCGCGGTTCCTGGCGATTCCGCCTGTGCCTGAGCACGCGCTTCGGTCGAGGCCGTCTGCGCGCGACGAGCTAAATGTCCGGCCCCTGCCCAGGTTTGACTCGCGCCGTTCGCCGAGTTCCTCGTCCAGCCCCGCTTGGCCAGGAACCGCTCCGCCTGAACCACTCGCGGAGGCAGATTTGCACGCCGTGCGCCCGTTGCCGCCACGGCCGCCTCTTGGGCATTCGTGGTTGTCGTTTGTGCCTTGCCGAACCCCGTCACCAACGCCGCCAGGGTTATCAGAGCCACCACTCTTCCGGTGATCCGTCTCAGCCGGGACCAGAGCGCCCCACACCCGCCCGTTGAGCAAAAGAAGGCGCACTTCCCTGCCCCGCCGCCAAGTGCAGGTTCGTTATGAGTCCGCTGAAAAGCCCAAGTGTTCACACGCGTCCTGAGTGCGATTCCGATGTCCCCTCTCTGTCATCGGCATCGTCCGAGGAGGACTTGATCGAAATTCAATGGATTACATCGCGTGAAACACGCAGTTACTGGGATTGAAATTTTATCGAATTATAGTCCAGAAACGGGAACCGGCGCATCTTCGGCGCCGGCGCAGCGGGTTTTTTCTGTTCGCGGCGAGACTGGGAACGCCTGTTTTGCTCCATGGCCGCCCGTCGGGAAGCCCTTCATTGGAATGTACCAGCACAGTGACCACTGATCACTGTTCACTGTTCCTCTACCAGCTTCCCCAGGCCCGGCTGATGTAGTCCGCCAAAGTCATCGAAACCAGGATCATAAACGTGAAGATACCCGCGAAGACGGTGAGTTTGGTCAGTTTGGTGCTGTACTTTACGTGCATGAAAAACAGCACCACCAAAGTCGCCTTGGCAGTCGCAATGGCCAGCGCGATGATCGGATTCCACGGGCCAAGTTCGAGAAACGAAGCCCAGACGGTGAGCGCCGTGCCCACCAGCAATGCCAGAAAAATGACCACGTAGACCCCGGGGCCTACAATGTGGTGTTCCTGCTCAGCGTGTTTCGTTTCCTCGCTCATCCTCTTATCCTCTGACGGTATTCCCTATTCCCTATTCCCTGTTCCCTGCCTTTATTGATGCCTGCTGATCAGGTAAAGCAGCGCGAAAAGATATATCCAGATAATGTCAACAAAGTGCCAGTAAAGACCGAAGTTCTCCACAAATGTTACGTGGCCCGAGGTGTAGGCTCCGGCCCTGGCGCGATAGATCATGAATGCCAGAATTCCGATGCCGATGATCATGTGCAGGGCGTGCATCCCGGTCATGGCGAAGTAGAGCGAGAAATAAATCTCCGTGTGGCGCGCCATGTCTGGCATGAGCGCCTTGTCGTGATATTCCTTGAAAACCTCAGGATCGGATTGAGGATCGACAAACGATTGCAAACTGTAGTGAGCGCCCGGAACGTGATGCTTCTCCCATTTTTCGTGATACTCAATGCTTTTGATTCCCAGAAAGCAGAGGCCTAAAACAAAGGTCAAGCTCAGGCTGAGAACCAGCCCGCGCCTGCGCCGCGTCTCCGCGCACCAAACGCCCATGGCCATCGTAAAGCTGGAGCCTATCAGCACCACTGTATTCAGCGTTCCCCAAATTACATTCAACTGGTGTGAGCCGGCAACAAAAGCCGGGTAATACCAGTTGCGATAAATGAGATAAGCGGTGAAGAGGCCGCCGAAGAACATGACCTCAGTCAGCAGAAAGAGCCACATGGCAAAGTTGGTGGTGTCCGCCTGCTGCTCGACGGATTCAAAGTGATGGCGCAGATAGGGTGGATGCTCCGGATGAGCGGAGTTAGCGCCGTTAGCGTTGTTAGCGGCACTTACAGACTCTTGAGCGCCGTGGGCAATCGCTGAGTTATCCGGCACTGGCCACCTCTTTCGCTTTTTGACTCTCCAGCCATTCGTAGTCGTAGGCTTCGTGATCCATGACAGGCATCACGACAAAGTTCTCAGTAAGTGGAGGGGATTGCGTCTGCCACTCCAGGCCCGTTGCTTGCCACGGGTTGCTTCCCGCAATAGCCCCATACTTCAGCGACCAGATCAGATAAAGCACCGGCAACAGGTAGCCTACGCCCAGAATGGTTGCGCCCGCGGTTGAGAATACATTCAGAACCTGAAACTCGGGTGGATAAGATGCGTATCGCCGTGGCATACCCAACACGCCCAGAATAAACTGCGGGAAGAATGTCAGGTTGAAGCCAATAAACGTAACTACGGCCGCCAGTTGCGATATCTTCTCCGGATACATGCGGCCGGTCATTTTCGGCCACCAGAAATGAATGCCGGCCAGAAACGCCATCAACATGCCGCCCACCATGACAAAGTGAAAGTGAGCCACGATGAAGTAGGTTTCCGTCAAATGTATGTCAGTGCCAGAAGCTCCGAGAAATACCCCGGTCATGCCGCCGATGGTGAACAATCCCATGAAGCCGAAGGCATATAACATGGGTGTTTCGAAAGTAATTGACCCCTTGTAAAGCGTGAACGTCCAATTGAATATCTTGATAGCCGAAGGCACGGCAACCAACATGGTAAGCAGCGAAAACACCAGCACGGCATAGTTCGAAATGCCCATGATGAACATATGATGGGCCCAGACAAAAAAGCCGAAGACCGCGATGGCCACCGATGAAAACGCAACTGCCGTATAGCCGAAGATGCGCTTGCGGCTGAAAGTCGAGATAACCTCGCTGATAACTCCCATTCCCGGCAGAATCATAATGTAAACGGCAGGGTGAGAGTAGAACCAGAACAAATGTTGAAATAGCAGTGGATCACCGCCCTTGGCGGGATCGAATACGCCAATGCCGAAGGCGCGCTCCAGCATGACTAACACGATGGCGATAGCCAGCACCGGCGTGCCCAGTACCATAAGTATGCTGGCCGCATAGTGCGCCCACACGAACAGCGGCAGCCTGAACCACGTCATGCCCGGCGCCCGCATCTTGTGGATGGTGACGATAAAGTTCAATCCTGTAAAAATGGAGCTGAAGCCGGCGACGAAGATGGCAAAGCCTGTAGTTATTACATTGGTGTTCACATAGTGAGTGGAGAGCGGCGTGGTGAAGGTCCAGCCCGTATCCACGCCACCTGTAATCATGGCATAGAGCGCCAGAATGCCGCCCGTCATGTAGAGATACCAACTGAGCAGGTTGACCTTGGGAAGCGCCAGGTCTTTGGCCCCGATCATCATGGGGATAAAGAAGTTGCCCAGCGTGGCCGGCACTGACGGCACAAGGAAGAGGAAGATCATGATGATGCCGTGCATGGTGAACACCTTGTTATAGGTGTCAGTGGCCATCAGATCAGCCTGCGGCGTCAGCAACTCCAGGCGGATGAGGCCCGCCAATGCTCCGCCGATGAAGAAAAAGAACGTAATCGAGATCAGGTAGAGAATCGCGATCCGCTTGTGGTCGCCAGTCAGCAACCAGCTCATCAGGCCATTTTCTTTGCTGATGAAGTTAGGCTGGGGAATCCTGGCCGTAGCCTGATCGGGAAGATCGATGATGGTGTTGTTATCATTGTTCATGGCTTCACGGTCCCATTCTTAGCGGGCGCTTGCGCGGCCGGCGCCGCGTTGCCTTCGCTTTCCGGCAGCAGGTCGGTTGTGTTGGTCGTTTGCTGAACACGGTAATCGGAGTCCAGATGCCTGATATATTCAACCAGCGCGATAACTCCCTCTTCGCTGACCTGCCCCTGGTAAGTGGGCATAATAGGCGCATAACCCTGAGTTATATGCTGTGAGGGATTCAGAATCGATTCGCGCAGGTATGCGTCATCGGCAATGACCGTAGCGCCCGTGGAAAGCGCAAGCCTCGAGCCGTATACATTGGCCAGCGAGGGTCCGCGCGCATCCGGGCGTGCGTTGTGGCATGCGGCGCAACTAAGGCTGGCGAAGAGGCGCTCGCCGTTCTGCGCCAGCGAGTTGCCGCTCGTGGAACCAGCCAGCCACTTTCTGTAATCCTCCTCCGACAGCACCACCACATCGCCAATCATGTGCGAGTGTTCCGTGCCGCAATACTGAGTGCAGAAAAGGTGATAGGTGCCCGGCGTGGTGGCTTCAAACCAGACCGTCGTGTAGCGGCCGGGAATAGCCTCGCGCTTCACGCGGAAAGCGGGAATCGAAAAGCTGTGAAATACATCCTCGGAAATCAGCGTCAACTGGACGGCGTGGCCCACTGGCACGTGCAATGAGTTGATCTCATGCTGCCCGCCTGGATGCTCCGCCTTCCACATCCATTGCTTGCCAACCACGTAGATATTCATGGCGTTGGCAGGCGGCGTAAAAACGCGGAAATAAATCAGCGCGCCCCATACGAACATCACCATGAACAGCCCCAGCGGAATGATGGTCCACGTAGCTTCCAGAAGTGTGGAGCCTTCGATCTGCACGGCCACCGGGTGGCGCTTTTTGCTGTAGAGAATGGAGAAGCTGACGACCATTAGAACCACCGCCGTCAGCCCGATCAGGCTCACCAGGACCATGAAGAAAAAAAGCGCATCCATCTGAGGCGCAATCTTCGACGCCTCGGGCGGAAACAGCGCGAAGTTCGTCAACCATTTGACGAGAAACTGCCAGATTGTTGGACTAATATGGCTCATTCCGTTATCCGTTCACCTTCAGTTCTTTCCCTTCCGCCAGCTTTGCCGATGAGTGGGCGCGGCGGTAATCTCTGCGAAACATCAGCGCCATGAATCCACCCAGCATCAATAGCGTCATAAGTCCGCCTAACTGCACCACCCGCGCCACAATTAGCGAGTGCTTGCTCGTCTGCGGATCGTAGTGATAGCAGTAAGTCAGAATGTTATCTACCGGCGAGCCAATGCGATTGGACGAAGCCTCGTTGAGCCCCAGCAACAAATCCTTGGGCGAGTACTCCACACCCATGTAATACTGGGCCAGCTTGCCTTCGGGAGTTACAATCTGGATCGAGCTGGCGTGGGCAAATTGCGTAAGCTTGCCGTCGGGTCCGGGAATCTTCACGTAACCGAAGCCCACAGCCTTGGTAAGCGCGTCAATGTTAGGCTGCGTGCCGGTCATGAAATGCCACCCGTTCGCCGTCTCCGGATGGCCATAGCGCTTCAGGTAACTGCGCTTCTTGGCCGCGGCTAACTCCGTGCCCTCGGTGGGATCGATGCTCACCACGATCACGCTGAAATCCTTGCCGGGGACGAAGTTTACCATCTGCAAAGCGCTCGTCAGCCCGTTCAGCTCCTCCGAGCAAAGCATGGGACATTGGTAATAAACCAGCGCCAGAATTGCAGGCCGCTTGCCGAAATAACTCGATAGTTGCACCTGCTTGCCCTGATCGTCAGTAAAGGTGAGACCGAGCGGTAACTGCTGATTCAATCGCTGCTCAATGCCCACGCCGTTCAGTATCGCCGGCGGCTTGTCGTTAACCGGTCCCACCGCTTTGTCTCCGTAGCCGGAAACCTGGGCCATCAGAGACGGAGCAACCAACGCCGCGCACAGCGCCGCGAACCTTGCCACACTTCTTGTATCTCTCCGAATTGTGCCCGCGTCGTACATCGTTCCTTCTTTCTCTTCCCTGCCAGCTGGCCGTGTGTCGGGTGCCCCATCCTTTTCGCGCTTTTTGCGAAAAGGGTGGGAGACCGCAAACCTCAACCGGCGCTCTCTACTTCTGTTCCCCCGCCCGAGTTCCCTCCACGGTCTGCGCCTCGGCCTGATCTAACTCATAGCTGGTGCGAGCAAATCCGCTGGTCAGCGGAATAATTACTTGAGGCTTCATGTCTCCGATCATCAGCGGCGCCTGCTCCACTGCTGGGGCTACAGGCAATCCCCGCTGCGCAATTAGTTCCATGGCGCGCTCGATGGGAATCCTCACCTTGCCCTGCGACTGATCGACCCAACTGTAATTGTTCAGCAGCAGGTCTTCGCGCGCGTGCAGATCGGCTATATCCTGCGCGCCGTCGTCAGTTTGCAAACGCGGCGTAGGATACTGCTGCATCAGCGTGGCTACCTTGTTCTGCAACTCGGGGCTGTTGGGCATATCACCAAGTTGGCGAACATCCACTGTCTTCGTCCACTTGCTCCGAGGCCCGTCTTCTCTGGCCATGCGCGCGTCAAGTATCTTGCCAACCCCATACGCCATCGCTGCAGTCACAGCCGCAAAGATGCTCAGCGCAACAAGGAAGACAAGGATGCCGGAGACGCGAACATCTGTCGCCTCGTAACCCTTCGATGTGTCAACTTCTTCCGGCTTGTTGCGATCCGGTTCGTCAAGATTATGCGTGGACATGTTCAGGCTCCAATATCTCCGCAAGGTGTGGGTCGTTGGTCTGCACCAGCGGCCGCGTCTTCAACTGCGTGCAGAAGTAAGCCACCCAGAAGGCCACCATCGCTACCGGCACGGCAGCATATTCCAGAATTCCCCAACTGAAATGAAGGTTCTGCGCCGCGTCTTTGAAGTTAGGCTCGATCAGCCAGAACAAATCGAATGCGCGCGCAAAGACCATCCACTGGCAGACGAAGACTATTCGTTTCTTGTTGCGTTTTAGATCACGCGAAAGAAGCAGCGTGAACGGAATCAGCCAGTGAAAGATGAAGTCCAGCGTAATGATTACGCCCCAGTGGCCGCGAATGCGATCCAGATACCAGGGAATCTCTTCCGGCAGATTTCCCGACCAGATGATGAGAAACTGCGAGAAAGCCAGATAGATATTGAGCATCACAAATGCAAAGGTCAGCTTGCCCAGGTCGTGCTGTTCGGTCTGGCGAAGAATAGTTTTGAACGGTTCGGCTTTCGAAAGCGAAACGACCACAATGATAGAAAGCGCCAGCACGCCGTATGCCTGGCTGACCAGAAACAGCAGGCCATAGACAGACGAATACCAAGTTGGATCAAGCGACATGACCCAATAGATGACAGCAGCCGTCATGGTGATGGCGTAAATCACGATGCCGGGTCCGCTGATGTTTTCGAGCTTCTTGATCCATTGGGGCGTGGTCGCGGGAGAAGCTGCATCTCGTTCGAGTCCCAGAGTATTGAGCCGCCATGTGTAGAAGCCCCAGATAGCGAAGCAGAGCACGCTGACCCATACGAATGTGACAGGGTTCAGCATGGGCCGCTTGAATTCGATGGCGTGGGCCTGGACTTCGTTGATCCATCCCGATTTCAGCGCGGCGCTCACGTCAGCGACCGCGGCCCACAGATAAAGCTTTTTGAGCGAGAATGCGACAACGATCCAATAAGCAAATACCAATGGCAGCGTTCGGCTCATCGCTTCCAAAGGCCTCCGCAGCAGAAGGCCCCACTTGCCGCCCGAGCAATACTGCACCATCAGCAGAGCCAGCCCGCCCACCGAAAAACCAAAGGTAAGCACCATGCCCAGCAACCATGCGCGCAACACATGATCGATTGCCCCATCCGCAAGCGCCAAGCCAGCCGCGATGACAGAAAAGGTCAACCCGATTATCAGCGCGCGCTTCTGCCAGCCGTCGACAAAGGCCGGCGCGCCTAAATCGGCGGGAAGTGTCTTGGCGTGCGTCTCGTGAGCCATTCCGTCTGTCCTTACTTAACGGCCTCTTTGGCCGGTTTGCTGAGGGGAATCTTGATCTTCGGGTCAGCCGGATTGGCCGGACCCATCGCCGGGTTGCCCTGCTTCACATCGTTTGGATAAGCCTGAATCGCAGAAGAAGGAAGCGCCCATGGCTCGGCAAAGCCCTCTGACAAGTGCTTCTCTTGCGCTGTCTCTTTGAGGCTTCGAACTTGAACGCCCGACGGAACATCCTCTGCCTTGGCCGCCTGGCTCAACTGCAACGCGCGGATATAAGCCGCCACCGCCCAGCGATCTTCCGGAGTTAGTTGCGCCGAGTAATCCGGCATAGCTCCATAACCATGAGTCATCACGTAAAAGTAGTGCGAGATGGGCTGCGATAGCCGCACCTGATCGTGCAGATTCGCGGCCGGCTTGTAGCCGCGCTCCACAATCTCACCCAGCCCGTTGCCCACGCGCGAGTGGCATGGCGTGCAGTAAATATTAAACCGCTCCTGCCCGCGCCGGAGCACGTCACGCGTCACTGCAAAGGGCATCTCGTTCTTTTCTTCGCGATAGCCGTTTGCGCCCTGAATCACGCCGGTGTAGAAGTAACTGTCTTCATGCAACTGGCCGCGGGCCACGGTATTCACCACCTGCGCACGCGCGCCGCGATGGTCGGCAAAGAACTCCGAGCCTCGCTGCGGAATGATCTTGGGCTGGTCTTGCATATCCTGGCGACAACCCGCCACAAACAGCAGCGCCGATATGCAGGCGAAGGCCAGTGGTTTGCCGCCCATTCGCCAGAACAAAGGCAAATGGGTAGGGCACGGGGCCTGATCCCTGTTCCCTGTTCCCTGTTCCCTGTTTTTGAGGCGGCTAACTCGCATCAGTACTCCACCTCCACCACAGAGATCGGCTGAAAACCTTCCAGATACTTCTTCGCTTCCGTCAAATCGAATTTGGGATCGAGAGCCTCCAAACAAAGAAAGAACTTATCGGTCGTTGCGCCGTCGCGGAAGTTAGGCGCATTGAACAGCGGATGATAGAGCGCCGGCAATCCGTTCAGCGCTAACATCCCGAAAGCAGCCGACAATCCCGCAAACAAGATCGTCCATTCGTACGCAGGCACAATAAACGCCGGCCATGAATAAGTTGGACGCCCGGCAATATTCAATGGATAGGCAAGCACTGAAATCCAGACTTCGAGGCTGAACATTGCAGCCCCGCCCATCAAGCCGCCAACCAGAGTAAGAAGCGGTACCTTATTGCGATGGAAGCCGATAGCTTCGGCGGCCTCCTCTACCGGATAAGGCGTATAGCAGTCCAACCGCCGCCAGCCATCCTGACGCGCTTGTCGCGCGGCGCGGATCAGATCGCCTGGCGTATCGAATTCGGCCAGCAGGCCGTAAGTTCCTTCGCGTGGCGGCATTAGTCACCTGCCTTTGCTGTTGCCTTGGCCTTGATTTTGGCCGCCGGCAATAACATGCGGATTTCGTTCATGGGAATCATGGGCAACACGCGCACAAACAACAGGAACAGAAACGTGAACAGACCCAGCGTGCCCACAAAGGTCATATAGTCCCACTTAGTCGCGCGGTAAGTTCCCCACGACGAGGGAAGAAAGTCGCGGTATAGACTGGTCACAACAATAACGAAGCGCTCAAACCACATGCCGGTGTTGACCACGATGGAAAGGAAGAACATGTACGCAATGTTGGTGCGGAGTTTGCGCACCCATAACGTAGTCAGCGGAATCGCCAGATTGCAGGTGACCAGCACCCAGTAAGACCAACCCATCGGCCCGAACATGCGATTCCACATCATGAAGGCTTCCCAGTGCGAGGCCGAATACCAGGCCATGAAAATCTCCATGCCGTATCCGTAAGCCACGATAAAGCCGGTAGCCAGCATCACCTTGCCCATGTTGTCGATATGGCGCTCGGTGACCAGCGCCTCCAGGTGATAGAACTTGCGCAGCGGAATGGCCAGCGTGAGCACCATGGCAAAGCCGGAATAAATCGCGCCGGCGACAAAGTAAGGCGGAAAGATGGTAGTGTGCCAACCGGGCAGTACGGCCACCGCAAAATCAAAGCTAATAACTGTATGTACTGACAGCACCAGCGGCGTGGCCAGCCCTGCGAGCAGCAGCGAGGCCGTTTCGTAGCGCATCCAGTGGCGCACCGAACCGCGCCAGCCCAGCGAGAACAGGCCATATGCATACTTGGCGAACTTCGAGTGAGCGCGGTCGCGCATGGTGCCGAGGTCGGGAACCATGCCGATGTACCAGAACACAACCGAGATAGTCGCATACGTCGAAACCGCGAAGACATCCCAGATCAGCGGCGAGCGGAACTGCGGCCATACGGTCATCGTGCTGGGATAGGGAAACATCCAGTAAGCCAGCCACGGACGGCCCACGTGAATCAGCGGGAACATGCCCGCGCATACCACGGCAAAAATCGTCATCGCCTCGGCGAAGCGGCTGATGGCGTTGCGCCAGCCTTGCTTGAAGAGGAGCAGGATGGCCGAGATCAGCGTCCCCGCGTGCCCGATGCCGATCCACCACACGAAGTTGATAATGGCAAAGCCCCACGCCACCGGCTGCGTAATGCCCCAGATCCCGGTTCCGATGAGGAACAGCCATGTCACCGCAGTCAGAAGCACCGTGGCCAGCCCGCCGCCCACGCTGAAGAGCACAAACCAGCCTAGCGGCGTGCGCGGCGTGAGCACGATACGCGTGATCTTCTCAGTGACCGACTTGAAGGTCTGGCCCTGCCCTATGACTCGGAATTCTCCGGTTGACGGATCAATTCCAGGGTCGCCGGTTTTTACTTCGCTGGTTGCCATTCTGGCTTCGAGCCTCTCAACCCTTCACCGGCACGTGCTCCACCGGCGCATCTTGAAGTTCGGAGTTCGGATTCAATACCGCGGCCACATACTTAGTCCGCGGACGCGTATTCAGATCTGCGAGCACCTGATAACTGCGCTCGTCGGCCTGGAGTTTCGTAACCTTGCTCTGCTTGTCGTTGATGTTGCCAAAGGTAATTGCCGACGCTGGGCAGGCCTGCTGGCAAGCGGTCACAACCTCACCGTCGCGGATGGGCCGGTTCTCCTTGTCGGCCTCTATCTTCGCCGCCGAGATGCGCTGCACGCAGTAACTGCACTTCTCCATCACGCCGCGCGAACGCACACTGACGTCGGGGTTGCGCATCAGTTTCAGACTCTCCGTCTCAAAGTCGGAGTAAAGCAGGAAGTTGAAGCGGCGCACCTTGTATGGGCAGTTATTCGAGCAATAGCGCGTACCCACGCAGCGGTTGTAAACCATCGCGTTCAAGCCTTCAGGCGTATGCACTGTCGCGCCCACCGGGCAAACCTGTTCGCACGGCGCGTTCTCGCAGTGCTGGCAGGCCATGGGCTGGAAGTGCGCGCGCGGCGCGGCCAGGTCGCCCTCGAAGTAAGTGTCGATGCGCAGCCATTGCATATTGCGCCCGATCCTTACCTGCTGCTTGCCCACCACAGGTATGTTGTTCTCCGCATAACAGCTCACGATGCACGCGTTGCAGCCCACGCAGCTGTTCATGTCGATGGACATGCCCCAGGCGTTGGCCTCGTTGTACTCCCAATTGGGAAACAACGAGTTACTCTTGTCAGTTTTCGGGCGCCCCTCGCCTTCGTTGGCAAATCCGGGATCGGCTTTGTACTCATCCAGCGTGGCGTACCGAATAATGCCTCGCTCGTTGATAGCCTCGTCGGCTTCGAGCGAGTTGTTGCCGTTTCCCTGCCCTCCAAAGGCCTTTGACCTATGATCCTGGAAATGGCTTTTGGTAACAGCCACGCCCCATTTGCCTTCCAGTTTTTTCACCGTCCCTGTGGTGTAAAACGGGGCGTCCGAGTGGCGAATCAGGTAAGCGTTGAAGCCCGCGCCCGAGCCTACGCGCCCCGCAAACTCGCGCCCATAACCCAGATGCACGGTGACCGAGTTATCAGGATGCCCCGGCGCAACAATCACCGGCGCATTCACCTTGCGGCCATTCACGGATAACTCGACAATGTCGTCTTCTTCCAGGCCTAGCTTAGTCAGCGTCGCGCCCGAAACTATCGCCGCATTGTCCCAGCTTAGGTTGGTCACCGGCTTGGGCAGTTCTTGCAGCCACCCTACATTCGACCACCGTCCGTCATAGATATTCGGATCAGGGCGGAAGATGATTTCTAGCGCGTCCTTCGACGATGGCGAGGGCGCTTTCACTATCAAACCCACGGCAGATGCGACCTGACTCGAAAGCATGAGTGCCGTGCCCTCAATCCATCCCGAATGCAGCGCCTTGCGCCAACCGGTTTCGAAGTCGCCTTTGATTACCGGCTTCCATGTCTCGCGCACCGCATCATACGGGCTGAGCATTGGCTCGTCGAGCAGCGTCTGAAAGACATGGTGCGCTGTCTTGCCGCCGTAAAGCGGATCGATCATCGGCTGCACGATGGAAACCGTTCCGTCGTAAGCACGCGCGTCTGACCACGACTCCAGAAAATGTGCCGCCGGAATATGCCAGTGCGAAATCTGTCCTGTCTCATCAAGATGCGAGCCGAGGTGCGCAACAGTATCTGCCTTACTGAAGGCATCGACGAAGTTCAGGTCGGCGTGCGCAGTATAGATAGGATTGGCGTTCAGAATTACCAGCCATTCCACTTTGCCCGCGTTTAGGTCCGCAACCAACGCCTTCAAGCCAGCTTTTTGATCGCTGAGAAGAGGGATTGCCGCGCCTGGCGTCAGGAAAACCGTCTTGCCTGTATTGCCCAAAGTATTGTTGACAGCCTGCGCCAGGGCAGCCACCGATGCATCCTGGTAAAGCCCCGGTATCACCACGCTCTTACTCGCGTGAGCCTTCAAATCCTGTGCCAGCGCAGCCAGATACTTCCTCTGCTCACCGGTCCAGGCATAACTCGGAGCTACAACGCCGGCAACTCCGACGGCTTTGGCTAACTCTGCCGCGAACGCGGGAATTTCGCTCGCGCGCAGACCCAGCCTGTGCTCCGCCTTCAGGCCAGTGGTTGTCGGCGTACTTTCAATCGCATATAAACGGTTCAGCTTCTCAGGGCTCTTGCGCCGCTCCGCGTACTCGCGGACTAATTTATGGAACCCCGGAAAAGCCGCGCCCGATAGAAAATCCGCGTCGAGCGAAACAATGACATCGGCATCGGTAAGTGAATAAACCGGCGAACTGCCCGCTTCAAACGAAGTCCCTGCAATCGCCGGGTCATACTGCACCAGCGTTGCCTTGGGATACTTCTCCTGCGCAGCTTTCCACTGCCGCGCCAGCGTTGGCGAAGTAATGGTCGAACTCAGGAAGTAGATTCCCGTTCCGTCCTTCGTCCCAGCCACTTTCAGCCGCAGCTCCTGCGCAAACTCCGCCCACTCGCGATTCTCTCCGCGATAGAGTACGTGTTGCGAGCGGTCCGGATCGTATAAGTCCAGCAACGCTCCCTGCGTGAACGGGTCTGACGCGCCCTGGTTATAAGGATGCTCGGGATTGCCGTCAATCTTGATGGGCCTGTACTGATCGCTCTTGACCAGCAACGGCACCGCACCGGTAACAAACGGATGCGCGGTGGCAAAGTAATTCGGCTTGCCCAGAACCAGATCTTCCGGCTGTTTAACATATGGATAAATCGGCTCGTCGGGCTGCTTGGTGCAACCGGCCAGCCCGGCCAGCGCCACCGACGCGCCCATGAATTTGAGGAAGCCTCGCCGCGATACGTCATCGCCCCACTCATGAGGCGAGCCGGGAAATTCCCGCTCCACCGCCGCCTGAAACTCGGGCGTATTCGCCAACTCGTCTACCGAGCGCCAGTATTTCTTGCCCTTCTGGCCCTTTAACTGCTCGCGAATCTGGACGAGTGTCACCGGCGCAGCGGCTTCGTTCTTCTCGTGCTCCACAGGCATCCTTTCGCTCATCGGTGGCAGACCTCGCAACTGGTCAGGTCCTTGGGGGTGCGAATCTTGTAGTGATCCACAAGAAAGTGGCCCATCTCGTCCTGGCTAGTGAATTTCTGGTATGCCGGAGCGCCGACGGCATCGGAGCTGGTAGACCCAGCAGCGTCGTGGCCGCCGAGCGACGGCATCTGCAGCGAAGCCACTTCGACGCCGGTCTGTTTCGGGTCCCTGCTAACGCAGCTCACTCCCTGTGCGGTTGGCACGCCGTCCTTTTCCTCGCCCGCCGCGCACCATACCGGGCGGTTTTCTGACGGATTCTCCCACGCCATGTTGTAAACCTCGCTGGTGGGACGCAGATTCTTGGCGGGGTTGCGATGGCAATCCAGACACCACTCCATCTGCAAGGTGTTTTGCGCGTACATCAGCGGCATCTGGTCCACGCGGCCGTGACAGTTGGCGCATCCGATGCCCTTGTTCACATGAATCTCGTGGCTGAAATAAACGAAATCGGGCAGGTCATGCACCTTGATCCACGGCAGCGACTCGCCCGTCGCCCAGCTCTGGCGTACCGGCTCCAGCAATTGCGCGTTAGTCCAAATCTGCGCATGACAGTTGATGCATGTCTTGGTCGGCGGAATTCCGGCGTAGCTCGACTTCTCGACCGTCACATGGCAGTACTGACACTGGAGGCCAAGCCCTTGCACGTGATGCTTGTGGCTGAAGGGCACCGGCTGGTCCGGGCGCTGCCCCTGTCGCGTCACCCAGGGCGAGCGCTGCAATTGGTCCAGAGTGACCCCTAGAGCAATCACGATCAGCCCCGTCAATACCAAGCTCGCTCGAGCCAGAGCATTGGAGCTGCGGTCGAATATCTGCGACATGCTTGCGTTCCTTGCTTTGTTTCCGATTATGCGTCCGGTTATCCGATGCGCGCGCTGAGCTGGCGGTCACGCATATTGTGCAAAAAATTCGCTCCGGGGCGAAAATCGCCCGAGAGGCGAACAATCCCAAACAGTAAATAGAGCAGTCACGAGTAGCCCCAGGGAAGGACTGATCGGAATCAGCCGCAAGAAACTCCGCCGCGCCCCGCTTCGTAGTCTACTGAAAAATAACCAGGTTGTGACAGTACAGAGCGAAGAGGATAAACTCCTCCCTGGACGCCTCCGTCCCAGAGATAACCCTCTCACAAACAAAATAACACGCTTATTCTGGACCGCGCTAGTCCATAATGAAAAAATTCATTCCTCCCGGAAGCTTTGACAACCCGTCCGGGCAAACCTGCTCCGCCCGGCACTCCCGGGTTATATAGTGGGATGATATCTCCGTATGCTTCGACTTCTGCGCGTTCTGACTGCCGGCCTGCTGTTCGCCTGGGCGATTGTGCCCGTGCAAGCGCTTCCCGGCGTGGGTGCTCACCATGCGCCGAAGCCGCCGCAGGAGACAGGCTTTCTCAATCGCACCGTTGAGCTCGGCAGCGTTACTTACCGCTTTGAGGTTTACCTTCCCGAACAGTTCCGCCGCGACGACCGTAAATCCTGGCCGGTGATTTTGTTTCTGCACGGACGCGGCGAGCGCGGCTCGGAAGGCATGTGGCAAACGCAGATCGGGCTGCCCCAGGCGGTGCGCGACCACCCGGAGCGCTGGCCGTTTGTGATTGTGATGCCGCAGTGTCCGCTGCCCCTTTACTGGACGGACTCCCAGATGCTGTCGATGGCCATGGCCGCGCTGAACCAGGAGACATCCGAGTTCCACCTTGACCCGGAACGCACTTACCTCAGCGGCCTTTCGATGGGCGGCTATGGCGCATGGGAGCTGGCGCGGCTCTATCCCCGGCGCTGGGCGGCCATAGCCATTGCCTCCAGCGGCGTCTTCTGGAGCTACGAGCCGGAGCGCTGGCAGCAGGTGTCCACGCTGCCCGCCGAGTACGCACGCGCGCTGGGCCGAACGCCCGTCTGGCTCTTTCACGGCAGCGACGACAGTACCGTAAGTTCGCGCCAGAGCGAGTTGATGTTCGGAGCCTTCAAAGCCTCGGGCGGACACGTGAGGCTGTGGGTCTACCTGGGCCTCAAGCACGACTCCTGGACCCGCGCCTATGACGAGCCGGAGCTGCCGCGCTGGCTGCTGGCCCACCACCGCGATGCCAAGGCGGGCGAAGAGTTGCCGGTGCTGGCCGAGCGGCTTCTGATTCCGCTGCACCCGCCCGCTCTCAAGCTGACCCCGGCCATGCTCGATTCGCTGGCCGGAGAGTATACCGATGGGCGCGGCCGGGTCGTGGCCACGCTCTTCCGTCAAGGCGACTTGCTCTACCAAAAGAACACGTACGGCGAGATTGCCGAGTTGGCCGCCGAATCGAAATCCGTCTTCTTTTATCCCAACGGTTCCAGCCTGACCCGGCTCACCTTCGAGCGCGACGCCGAAGGCCGCGTAACCTCAGCGGTCTTCCACGACGACCGGCACGACGAACATTGGGAAAAGCGAGCGTCCCGCCGCTAGCCGTGGAGCGGCAAATTACGGAACCCGGCTCATCCTCCTTGCGTAGTAGACTCAGAACGGTTTCTTCGAGGAGGCTGTCATGTATTGCAGCGCATGTGGTCTGGCTTTAGCGCAGGGGCAAGACTTCTGTCCAAAGTGTGGCCGCCCGTCAGCGGCGCCGCTTCCCTCCGTCCCCGGCATGGAGTTTCAACTGGAGAACTACGCCGGCAAAGTGAAGGCGCTGGCTGTCGTCTGGTTCATCTACGCCGCTCTCTCCCTGCTGCTGGGAATTGCCGGTTTGACCTTCGCTCATGCGTTCTTCTCCAACTTCGGCATGTGGGGACACGGACCCTGGGGAGACGGTTCCATGCCTCCCATGTGGTTCGGCCCTGCGATTCTGCATTTCATATGGATTGCGCTGCTAGGACGCGCCGTCCTGGCGCTCGTCGCCGGATGGGGTCTGCTGGAGCACACGCAGTGGGGCCGGATCGTGGCCATCGTAGCGGCCATCCTCAGCCTGATCAAGTTCCCCTTGGGAACCGCCCTGGGTATCTGGACCCTGATTGTCCTGCTCGGCTACCGGAACGCTACTCTCTACGAACAGTTGTAAGGCAGCGGAGGATTTGCACAGCCGCGAAGCCCCGCCCGGACGCGAAAAGCGGTCCTGCTCTTGCGCGTCTCTCGGATACAATCTGAACCATGAGCTTCCCACAAACGCGGATGCGCCGGCTGCGGCGCACGGAATCCCTGCGGGCGCTGGTGCGCGAAACCGCCGTCACCCCCGGCGACCTGATCTACCCTCTCTTTCTCTGTCCCGGCGAAGGCGTCCGCCGCCCCATCGGCTCCATGCCCGGAGTCTTCAATCTCTCCATCGACGAAGCGGTGCGCGAGGCCGAGGAGGCCGCGCGCCTGGGCCTGGGCGGCCTGCTGCTCTTCGGCCTGCCTGAAACCAAGGACGAGCAAGGCACCGGCGCCTATGACGATAACGGCATCGTGCAGCGAGGCCTCCGCGCGCTCAAAGCGTCAGGAGCCGCCAAAAATCTCGTCCTCATCGGCGACGTCTGCCTCTGCGAGTACACCAGCCACGGCCACTGCGGCATGATCGCGGAAACCCGCGACGGCTGGACCGTGGACAACGACTCGTCTCTGAAATTATTGGCGCGCACCGCCGTCAGCCAGGCCAAAGCCGGAGCCGACGTGGTCGCCCCCAGCGACATGATGGACGGCCGTGTCGCCGCCATCCGCCGCGCGCTCGACAGCGAAGGCTGCGCCGATACGCCCATCCTCAGCTACGCCTCCAAATTCGCTTCGGCCTTCTACGGACCCTTCCGCGAGGCCGCCGACTCCGCGCCCCAGTTCGGCGACCGCCGCTCGTATCAGATGGACGGCGCCAACTTGCGCGAGGCGCTGCGCGAAATCGACCTCGACATCAGGGAAGGCGCTGACATGATTCTGATGAAGCCCGCCATGCCCTACCTCGACGTGATCCGTGCAGCCCGCGCCCGGGTCGGCGTACCCATCGGCGCTTACCAGGTTTCGGGCGAGTACTCCATGCTCCAGGCCGCATTTGAAAAGGGCTGGCTCGACCGCGACCGCGCCACGCTCGAATCGCTCGTCAGCATCCGCCGCGCAGGCGCAGACTTCATCGTCACCTACTTCGCCAAGGACGCCGCCAAGCTGCTCGCCTGAACGGCGGGTATCCCGGGCCCCCATCCGCCGGGATGAACTAAAGATGGGTGCCCCAGGTGCCTCGCTGTTGGGCACCTGGGATAGCACAGACCTTGTCAGTCCGGTTTTTCTCTTACTCGACATCTGCTGGGTTTCGTTCGACAGGCGGGTGGCGCGGGTGCCCCATCCATTCCGGCGTTTTTTGCGGGAATGGGTGGGAGACAATGCCACTCTTTTCTTGCCGGATCAATAGAATGGCCCATAAGTGAAGCGCAGCGAAACCCTGGGTCAGCAGCCACCCCCATCCGCCCTGTCCCGTAGGGCCAGGATGAATATGCAGAACCCCGTTCATGACAAGGCGGCTTCGCGTCAATTATCGAGAAAATCCAGCCAACTTGCGAACTTGCTATCGCGGCGTGAGCCGCAGCTAACTTGCCGCCTTTGTCCTATCCCCACCGACTTTGCGCACTCGCCAAGCGGTAAGGCGATTTCGCGTAAATCCAGATTCCATTCTGGCCCGAACGGCGTTTTCGGATACCTATCCTGCTTTTCTCGCACAAATCATTCTGGATGAGCGATTTGGCCTGAAATTGACAGCGGACCCGAAGGCGAGGGCAAATCGGTGAATGCTAGCCGACTTCTCGCTGCTGATAGTGGGTACGAAGAGTTTGCACGAGATGTGGGGCACCTACCGCGCAAGCAGCTTCCAAAACGTGGAGACGATGTTAAACTTGACGCGAAGCCGCAAGGCGCGAGGAAGAGTGAATGACGGGGGTTGAAAACATTGTGGCAACCGGCGCGACAGCACTCGCCGTTGACCTTGTCCGAAGAATGGCAGGGCCATCGGCTGATCGTGTTGGAGACCTCTTAGGCGATAAAATCTTTCGCAGCGAGAATCTGATCAAGATTTTGGGAAAGACGCACCGAAAGTTGCGCGAAGCCGATCAGCCAGTCAACGTCGTCCCTCTACGGCTGTTAATTCCATTCGTTGAGACCTGCTCAGTCGAAGACAACGAGACACTTCAGGAGATGTGGGCGGGGCTGCTGGCCACCGCATCGCAGGAGACAGATTCAATGTCCCCCTCGTTCATTGAGACGTTGAAACAGCTCACGCCAGATGAAGCGAAACTTCTTCAGCGATGTTGGACTGATAATATTCGCCCCGCACTTGCAAAACTGCGCAGAGAGGCCGCTGAACTGGAATTCAAAGTGCGGGAAATGATGCGACAAAAAGGACTGCCCGATAGAACGGAATCTCTGATGACCGGCGTGCGGCGTCGTGTCGCAACGGAGATCCAACAAGTGGATTTTGGAGATCACTCCGACACGTTGGAACGGCTGGGCCTAATTCGAAGGAACTTTGGAGTGCAGGTTAAGACAACGCGAGGCGGCGGCGACGAAATCACTGATGTCGAATCTGAAATCGGGTATCGATTGGTATATACGGAATACGCTGTCAGATTCCTAGAAGCTTGTCACGGCGCAGAGTCCAAGATTTGAACGCTAATTTTTCAGCGGAGGCGGCAGAACCGTGCGCGAGGCACGGGCAATCTCTGCGGCCGTAGCAGTTGGCGACAATCCGGCTGGACTGTCCTGATCTAACTAGAATGGCTGATCTTTCTCGACGAATAACTCGACTCTGCGGTACTGGTGGTCCCAACCAATATCCACGGTCGGCGGGTGGCCCGGGTCCCCATCCGCCGGAATGAACTAAAGATGGGTGCCCCAGGTGCCTCGCCTTTGGGCACCTGGGATAGCACAGACATTGTCAGTCCGGTTTTTCTCTTATTCGACATCTGCTGGGTTTCGTTCTACAGGCGGGTGGCGCACCCTGAGTTTTTGAAATCTTACTCGGCCCACAAATTTGGGTGCCCCATCCTTTCCGCAGTTTCATCGCGGAAAGGGTGGGAACCACGAATCCCAACCAACGGACCGGGTATAGGATTCTCGGGTTATGGCGAAGTTGGTCCGTTATCAGCAGAGCGGCCAGACTTGGGACACCAGGAACCTCAACCCGCCAAGCCAACAGCTTCTCCCATCCAAAATATTCAGCTTTTCAAGCCACTTATTTCCTCTTCCCGCCCACTTTTTATGCTTTTCGAATTTCGTCTTCTCGCCGCCCGAAATCTCTTGCAAAAAGTGCAAATAATTTGCAGTTAATTAAGTGGTAAATATGCTCATAAGTTCCAACGAATCAATATGTTCCACGTGGAACACTTTTGACCGTGCGCCCCAGCCTTTCGCCTTTTTCTAGCCGGCGGGTGGCCCCGATCCCGGGATATTTCCAAACCACAAATGAGGGTGCCCCCGGTCCCTCGCATTCGGGGACCGGGGATGCCAAAGACTTCAACCCGGAATCCGTTCGCGACGCTGCCGGTCAATCCCCTTATGTCGCCCAGTGTTCGCAAATCGGCTGGGTGCCCCACCCTCTCCGCGTTCTTGTTCTTGCGGCTAGGGTGGGATACCCCGAATCTGCGCGGCATCCTTAACCATTGATAACTGTTCTTCTACCTCTCTACCCCTTGATAAACGCCAGCAGGTCCGCATTCACCTTGTCCTTGAGGGTCGAGCACATTCCGTGCGGCGCGCCCGGATAGACCTTCAGCGTCGCTCCCTTCACCAGCGCCGCCGAAAGCAGAGCCGAATCGTTGATGGGCACGATCTGGTCGTCGTCGCCGTGCAGAACCAGCGTGGGCACGTTGATCTTCTTCAGGTCCTCGGTAAAATCGGTCTCTGAGAACGCCTTGATGCAATCCAAAACAGCCTTGTGCCCTGCGGTCATCCCTTGCAGCCAGAACGAATCCCGCAGGCCCTGAGAAACCTTCGAACCGGGACGATTGGCCCCATAGAACGCCTCCGACAAGTCCTTGAAGAACTGCGAACGGTCAGCCAGAACCCCGGCGCGGATATCGTCGAAAACCTTGATCGGCAATCCGCCGGGGTTGGCCTCCGTTTTCAGCATCAGCGGCGTCACTGCGCCAACAAGCACCACCTTGGCCACGCGCTTTGTGCCGTGCCGGCCGATATACCGCGCCACCTCGCCGCCGCCGGTGGAGTGGCCGACATGAACCGCGTTCTTCAGGTCAAGCGCCTCGGTCAGCGCCGCCAGATCGTCGGCGTAGGTGTCCATATTGTTGCCGTCCCAGGGCTGGCCTGATCGCCCATGGCCGCGCCGGTCGTGCGCAATCGCGCGATAGCCGTGCGAGCCGAGAAACACCATCTGGTCCTCAAAGGCATCGGCGTCCAAAGGCCAGCCGTGACTGAAAACTACGGGCTGACCCGTACCCCAGTCCTTGTAATAGATTTCGGTTCCGTCTGCGGTCGTAATCGTGGGCATAAAAAACCTCCTTGGTTTGGGTTGGGGAGTCTAGCTCGCTTGGGTTGGGGAAGATGGCCGTATTGGTCCGGTTCCCTGCGGAAATTGTTACTCCAAGTAAACCGGTGTTTTTTCGTTCTGAATCATAGATGCCCCGCAAGGTCTCAGGTTGCGGCCTTTGTTCGCTCATCTCCACTGTGCACAATCTGTTGCGGAAGCCCTACGCTCCGCCCTTGAACAGGTCGCCAAAGTTCGCGCGCCCCATTGCACGAGTTTTGCCGAAAATTTGCCTCCGCTGCCGCACAATCTAACCATGAGCACTGACGAAGAGAGCGGACAGAAACTGCCCCCGGTTCAATATGTCGGACATCTGACCGGTCCGTACCCTGGCCGATGACCCCACCCCCTCGAGCAAAGGGTGTAAATTTCCCTCAAAACCTTGCAGATTATTTATAACTCGTTTGAAATCAATGCCTGTTGAAAACTTTTCGCCCCCAAATTCTCCCGCATCGTGAGATTCGACCTCTGAAAATCACCGGAAAAAACCACTTTTTGGGCGAATCTGGGCGGAAAAAGCAGCGGCATTCAGAGCCCTTTTGCAACGCTGCCGGTCAGGTGCCTGTCCTCCTCGGCTGTCGCGGTATACTCGTTGCCAATGCAAGATGCGGGAAGACTTATGTTTACTTTGGAAAAGTTTCTTGAGAACGCGACTGCGCTCACCATTTTTCTGGCCTTTGCAGGCTATCTTGTCACCTTTTTGAGCGCCAGAATGTTGGCCCGCCGCAAGGACAAGCTCGAACTGGTGAACCGGCGCCTGAATGAGTTTTACGGCCCGCTTTACATCGCCCTCAAGGCGGGCAATATCGCCTATCGCTCGCTGCTTAAAAAGCAGGGCAAGACGCAGAGCTTTCCGATTCTCGACAGCGAGATGAAGGAGTGGATGCTGTGGATGACAACCATCTTCATGCCTCTGAACGACATTCGCGAAAAGATCATCATCGAGAAGGCATATCTCATCGTCGAGGAACAGATGCCCCAGTGCCTGCTCGACTTTGTGACTCATGTGGTGGGTTACAAGGCTGTGGTGGCCAAGTGGGCCGAGGGCGACTACTCCGAGCGGCGCTCAACCATCGGCTGGCCGCCGGAATTTGACAGTTATGTGGAACTCTCTTATGCGGCGCTCAAAGCCAGGCAGACCGAGTTGCTACATAGCGGACTGTGGCGGCTCTGGCGCCGGATGGTCGGCCGCAAGCAGCGTTGAAGATGTGAATATCTAATTGCTGACAGTCAACAGTTAGTGGGTTTCCCAGGCCTCGATTCTGGGACCTGGGAAACCACAAAAACCAACGAATTCTAATACCTGTAACTCTCCGCCTTATACGGCCCTTCAACCGGCACGCCGAGATAGTCGGCTTGTTTCGCAGTCAGAGTAGTCAGCTTCACGCCGATCTTATCCAGATGCAGCCGCGCTACCTCTTCGTCCAGATGCTTGGGCAAAACATAAACGCCGACCTTGTAACTGTCGCGCTTCGCCCATAGGTCGAGTTGCGCCAGCGTCTGGTTAGCGAAGCTGTTGCTCATCACGAAGCTGGGATGTCCGGTAGCGCAGCCCAGATTTACGAGCCGCCCCTCGGCCAGCACGAAGATCGAGTGCCCGTCGGGGAAAGTGTACATGTCCACCTGCGGCTTGATGTTGAGCTTCTTCACGCCCGGTTCGACGTTGAGCGGGTCCACCTGGATTTCATTGTCGAAGTGGCCGATGTTGCAGACGATGGCCTGATCCTTCATGCGCTTCATGTGTTCGAGGGTGATGATGTCGGTGTTGCCGGTGCAGGTGACGTAGATGTCGCCGCGGCCCAGCGTCTCCTCGGTAGTGGTCACCTCGAAGCCCTCCATCGCCGCCTGTAGCGCGTTGATGGGGTCAATCTCCGTAACTATGACCCGAGCGCCCATGCCGCGCATCGAGTGCGCGCAGCCTTTGCCCACATCGCCATAACCGCAGATGACCGCGACCTTGCCCGCTACCATCACATCTGTCGCGCGCTTGATGCCGTCGGCCAGCGATTCGCGGCAGCCGTACAGGTTATCGAACTTTGACTTGGTCACTGAGTCATTCACATTGATGGCCGGCACCAGCAGCTTGCCTTGCTCCAGCATTTTGTACAAGCGATGCACGCCGGTCGTGGTCTCTTCCGAAACGCCGCGCCACTCTTTCGCAACCTTGTGCCAGTGTTGCGGGTCATCGGCATAAACCTTCTTTAACAGATCCTTGATGACCTTCTCTTCGTGATTCGACGCGGGGCCGTTGACCCACTTGTCGCCATCTTCCAGCTCATAACCTTTATGGATGAGCAGGGTCGCGTCGCCGCCATCGTCGACGATCAACTGCGGCCCTTTGCCGCCCTTGTGGCTGAGCGCCTGGAACGTGCACCACCAGTAATCTTCCAGCGACTCGCCCTTCCACGCAAACACGGGAACGCCAGCAGCGGCAATGGCCGCAGCGGCATGGTCCTGAGTGGAAAAGATGTTGCAGCTTGCCCAGCGAACTTCCGCGCCCAGGCTGACGAGAGTTTCAATCAGCACCGCCGTCTGAATGGTCATGTGCAGCGAGCCGGTAATGCGCACGCCCGCCAGCGGCTTGGCGACCGCGTACTTGTTGCGAATCGACATCAGGCCGGGCATCTCGTACTCGGCGATGGCGATCTCCTTGCGGCCCCAGTCGGCAAGCGCGAGGTCGGCAATCTTATAATCCGTTGCGGCGGTTTCCAGCGTTGAAGTTGCCATAATTTGCGGGTACTCCTGACCTAATGAGAATATCATCCACCTTGAACAGACGCGATTGAGACCGCACCTTTCAAAGCCATAGTTTGCCGGGATCTTACAGACTGCAAAGGCGCAACGGTCCTATTTCATGCGATCAGCGCGGTGGTTCGCGCGCCCTCGGCTTCCAGTAGTTGCCGCTTGCGCTCAATTCCCCAGCGATAGCCGGTGAGCGAGCCGCTGACGCCCACAACGCGGTGGCAAGGGACGACAATCGCCACACGATTGGTGGCGCAGGCGCGGGCCACGGCGCGGGTTGCGTTGGGCATGCCCATCTGGCGCGCCAACTGGCTGTAACTTCGCGTTTCTCCGCGTGGAATCTGGCGCAGCGCCTGCCAAACACGCAATTGAAACGCCGTCCCGCGCAGATCCATCTGCGGCGGCGCTAACTTTTTGGCTGAGTTCGGCTGGTCAGCGACCACGCGCAGCGCCGCTTCCACAAGCGTGGAGAGCGACGGATCGCGACGCGCGGTGGCCAGCGGAAACTCCTCGCGCAGACTGGCCTCAGCCTCGGCGGAAGTAGCTCCAAGCGCCAGCCAGCAAAGGCCGCGCTCTGTTGCTCCCACTACCAACCAGCCGAAAGGCGAACGTGCGGTAGTAAAGCTGATCTGCTCGCCACGGCCGCCCTGCGCGAAGCGGGCGGGCGTCATGCCCAGTTGCGCGCCGTCATAGCCGCGGCTGGATGAGCCGAATCCGGCGTTGTAGATGGCGTTGGTCACGGTCTCTCCTTTTTTGAGTGCGCCGCGCAGGCTGGCCGCACGCAGCGCTCGCTGATATTGCAGCGGGCTGACGCCGAGCGCATGCTTGAAGAGCCGCTGCACGGTGAAGGAGCTCAAGCTGACGAGCCGGCCAAGTTCTGCCAGCGGAACCTGGCGGTCGAGGTTGGCTTCTATATGATGACGAATCTTCTCCAAAGGGCTGCTGCGGGCAGTGCCGGGGCGGCATCGCTTGCATGGACGGAACCCGGCGGCGCGCGCCTCGTCAGCTGAGCGGAAGAAGCGAACATTAGCCCGGAGCGGGCGGCGGCTCGAACAACCGGGGCGGCAAAAGACGCCGGTGGTCGAGACCGCGTAGAAGAATGTGGCTGCCAAGTCGCGGCTGAAAAGCTGATTCCATGCAGCCTCCGGATCGATGGCCTGAGCTGGGGCAGTTGTGGAGACTGTGCTGACTGGCCTTATCGATTTGCGTTTATCGCTCATGGAAACCATGGTCGCCGATTCGCGTCCGATTCGCTACCCGATTCTTGCGTGCAATTCCGATTTTTGACGCCACTGAAGAAACTTTGCTGTGAGAGACGTACGGCTTATTCGCCGCCGCGCTTTTCGCGCTCCCGCAGCACCGCCTCGGCTCGCAGCAAGTCCTCCTCGGTGTCCACACCGATGGTGTCGGTCGGCGCTTCGGCCACATAAAGCGCGATGCCGTTTTCCAGCAGCCGCAGTTGCTCAAGCCGCTCGACCAGCTCCAACGGCGAGGGCGGCAGCGCGGCAAACCGTTCCAGCGCGGCCTTGCGATAGGCGTAAATTCCCAGGTGTTTGCGGTAGCCGGTGAACCCCGTCCCGTCGCGGTCGAATGGAATCGTGGCGCGGGAAAAGTAGAGTGCACGGCCATCGAGGGCGGTGACCACCTTGACGGCGTTGGGGTTGTCAAACTCCTCGGGCGGGCAGCGGACGGCCAGCGTAGCTGCCTCGACCTCCGGTCGCTCAAACAGAGCCAGCAGCGGCGGGAAAAAGGCCGAGGTCAGCGTCGGTTCATCGCCCTGGATGTTGACATATATATCGGCGTCGATCTGGCGGGCTACTTCCCTCACCCGATCCGAACCGCTGGGGCAGGTTGCCGAAGTCATCGCCACGGGAATGTTGCGTTCGCGGCAGACTCCGGCCACTTCGTCCGAGTCGGTGGCCACCACCACGGGGTCCATCAGCCCGCTGGCGGAGGCCGCGCGCCAGACCCACTCGACCATGGGCCGGCCTGCGATGACGCGAAGCACCTTGCGGCTGAGCCGCGTAGAACTGAGCCGGGCCGGAATCACCCCGGCAATACGGAACGTACTCATGCAGCCGAGTTTACACGAGGAGGGTCAGAGTTCATCGGCGGAGCGTGCCCGGTGGCAAACCAGTGCCGGCTGGGCAAGAGTTGGGTTGACCTGCAATCCTGCCGCCCGTAAAATCGAAAGTGGGAGTTGTGTGCGGAATTCGTCTGCGTCCAGTCCCCTCGGGCAAGCCCTTCGCGGCCTGAGCCTCTTTTGGCGGGGTAGCTCAGATGGTTAGAGCGACGGATTCATAACCCGTAGGTCGGCAGTTCGATCCTGCCTCCCGCCACCAAACAAATCAATAGCTTAGGCGAATTGGCGGACCATAGACCCGAACCCTGAGGCTGAGGTTCAGGCGGTAACTGAGTCTTCGATTTCTTGTGCCCGGAATTCGGTACAGGACTCTCGAATGGCCCATCCGGCGATGAGCAGGCTGGGCGCGAGCGCAGGTGTGACGTTGCCGAGGGCGGCGAGTGTGGAATAGAGGATTTGCTGGCCGGGCTGCGCGGCGCGCGAGACGATGGCGCAGGGGAAGTCGGCAGGCAGGCCTTCATCGAGCCATTGCTGAGCAAGCGGCCGCAGGTCACGGCCCGGCATGTAGACCACGCGGGTCGAGTCTTCCAGCGGCGGCGGCAATTCGTGGTTCGTGTGCGATTGAGCGTGATGGCAGGTGGAAAAAATTACGCTTGACGCGCTGTTGCGGCTGGTCAGCGGGCAGTTAATCGCAGCGGCCGCGGCAAAGGCGGCAGAGACGCCGGGCACAATCTCAAATGGAATGCCTGCTTCGGTGAGGGCTGCTATCTCCTCGGCGGCGCGCCCGAAGATGAGCGGGTCGCCGCTTTTGAGCCGGACAACGGTGAGGTTTGCGCGGGCGTTATTCACCATCAGCGCGTTGATCTGCTCCTGCGTAATGCTCTTCACGCCGCAGCGCTTGCCCACGTTGATGATCTCGGCGGTAGGTTGCGCCAACTCAAGAATCGCTTGCGGAACAAGGTCGTCGTGCAGGATGAGATCGGCTGACTGAATTAGGCGCAGCGCCTTGACGGTGAGCAAATCAGGATCACCCGGCCCGGCGCCCACCAGATAAACCATTGCACTTGAATTAGCGCTCTGGCCCGTGTGCGGTCCAAATGCCATCCGACGCGAGGGGCAAGTGGTAGAGTCGCAAATCTCGCGGTGGGCCAACCGATGCAGCAGAGTCTTGCGCGCCTCGCCGGGAGGACGCGTGGAAAGAATCTGGCGGCGCAACCGTCCCAGATCTTCAAGCCACGGACCGAGGTCAACTGGCAACTGCTCATCGATCTCGCGGCGCAACCGTTGCGCGAATGCAGGGCTCTCACCGGCGGTTGAAATTGCGATCTGCAATTTGCCGCGGCTGACCACCGAACCAAAATAGAAGTCACAGTGAGGAGGGTCGTCCACGCTGTTGGCCAGGATGCCGCGCTCAACAGCTCCCCGGTATACGACGGCGTTGACCTCGGCGGAGTTGGTTGCAGCAATGACCAGAAAATTGCCTTCGAGGTCAACGATTTCAAAGGGGCGCTGAATCCATTCGATTCTGCCGTCCGTTGCGAGCTGTTGAATTTCAGGCAACGCGTCAGGCGCGACAACGCGAAGGCGCAATCCCGTTTTGAGCAAGCTGCGAATTTTTTCGAGCGAAACTGCACCCGCGCCAACGACCAAGCCGGAGCAGCCATCGAGTTTGAGAAAAATCGGCAACAGATTCATGGCAGCCTCAATCGGCCACGCCGTGAGGCACGCGGCCTGTGGGCAGATCGCGTTCCACGGCTTCCAGAACTTCGCCTGCGAGATGGGCGCGCAATTCGTCGTTGCTGTGGCGCGCAAACCAGGCGCGCAGATTCTCTTCAGGCGAGCGGCTGGCGAGATAGTGACGAAGCAGGCGCTCAATCGATTCAGGCACCAGCGGCGCGGGGCAGCGATAGCCGACCGGACGAGCGATGGAAGCGTGCTGGCCTACCGCTCCGCCGAGGCAAAAATAATAGGCGTCGGTGAGTTTGCCGTCGTGCTTGATCTTCTTTCCTTCGATGCCGATGTCGGCGATCCAGTGCTGTCCGCAACTGTTGGGACAGCCGGTGACGTGCAGCCTGAGTTGCTGGTCGAACTCGGGCAAGCGCTCTTCAAGCTCATCCACTATCCAGCGCGTAAAGCCCTTGGTCTCCGTGATGGCTAGCTTGCAAAATTCCGTGCCCGTGCAGGCGACAGCGCCGCGCCAAAACGACGAGCCTTCCACCCGGAGGCCGAGCTGACCCAGTTCACGCGCGAGCTCCGCGGTACGTTGATTGGGAATGTCGATGAAGAGGAGATTTTGCGAGACGGTAGTGCGCAACGCTTCGGCGCCGAAACGCTCGGCAAGTTCGGCGGCGGCTTCCAACTGTTCTCCGCTCAGGCGTCCGCGCAGCACCGATGCGCCAACATAACTCAATCCAGGCTGGCGCTGCGGATGAATGCCGGTGTGGTCGCGGAAGATATCGTCGGGAACCTGCTCTGGCGCAGCGGGAAGCAGTTTGAAGTCGAGGCGCGAGTGAAGCTCAGCAAGGAAACTTTCGGCGGTCCAGCCTTCCTTGAGGAAGAGATACTTCATGCGGGCTTCGTTGCGGTTTTCGCGCAGATGCTGCTGGTCGCGAAAGATCTCTGCTGCAGCGCGCGCCACGCGGACAGCCTGATTGGGAAGAACAAATGCATTGAGGCGAACGGCCAGATGCGGTTCCTTGGAGAGTCCTCCGCCGACACGCAGCGAGTAGCCAATCTGGCCATCGTGCTGAGTGGCCGTGAAAGCGACGTCGTTGATCTCCGGGTATGAACACCAAGACGGGCAGCCGGTGACGGAAATTTTGAATTTGCGCGGCAGGTTATAGAAATCCGGATTTCCCTTGAGCAGTTGCGAGATCTCGGCGGCAAGCGGAGCGGCGTCAATCAACTCATCGGCGGCTACTCCAGCCAGTGGACAGCCGGTAACGTTGCGGACCACATCGCCGCAAGCTCCCTTGGGCGAGAGCCCGATAGCGTCGAGCGCATCCACAATCTCAGGCAGCGACTCGATGGTAAGCCAGTGGAGTTGAATGTTCTGGCGCACGGTGATATCGGCGAGATTACGCGCGTATTTGCGCGTCAATCCACCGATGGCGCGAAGCTGCGAGGAGGAGATGATGCCGTTGGGAATGCCGATGCGCAGCATGAAGTATTCGGAAGACAGGCCTTCGCCGCCTTTGCCGCCGGTGGCGCCTACGCCGTCGCCCTGCGTATAGATGCCCCACCATTTGAAGTATGTGGAAGCCCAGTCGGGTAACACGCTTTCGCGACCCTGCCGGGCAAACGAGCGAACCTCATCGAAAGCCGCCCACGGGTTCTTTTCGCGCTTCAGGCGCTCGGCCTTTTGGGCTTTCGTTTCTTTTTCTTGAATCGCTTCAGTCATTTTCCCTCATTGTCAAAAGACAGAAATCCCGCGGCAGCGCTGGCTGTTTCGCGGGCATTTGGGAACCGTGGATTTCGATCTGAACTATAAGGCCCAAGTCACCTGGCCGCGCGGAGCAGCATAGAGCAGCGACAACAGGCTTGACCGTTCATAAGCGGATAGTACGGACGAGCAGCGCTAAAGTCAAGATGGACGCGGAGGGTCGGCGCACGGCTGAACCTGTTGACAAGAATTCGGAAGTTCGCTAAGTTAAGTCAACAAGGTGGCATTCGAGATGCAAACCATTCTCATCAGAATCGCGTGTTGTTGCTGTCTTAGCTAGCGCCCGCTGGCCTGTTCGCGATTTTTGTCTGTTCCGAAACAAACTTTCTCCACTGAAACTTCAGGTACGGAATGACCTTGCTGACGCACATCTCCGCACTCTCGCTTGAGCGCTCGGCCTACGTTGCAAACCGGCCAGTAGCGCTGCATGGCTGTTGTTGCCCGTGTTGCATACTCTTCCTTCGCGACTAAGTTAGGACGCGTCAAGTTAAGGAAGCTCGGATTAAGCCCGTTCTGCCTGGAAAACCTTCCCTCAGGGCCTAAAGGCCACGTTGATTTTGCGGCATTTACGGCACGACTAAAGTCGTGCCCTGACACAAGGCGGCCGTTTGAAAAAAGTTCTACGAGTTTTTCCGCAGCCTCTAAAGTCGTGCCCTTTCAAAACGTCGACTTAATCAGAGCTTTCTTAGACAATTTTTCGTTAATCGGAAGAAGTTCGTGAGCAAGATCCCAGGCGCCGATTCGGAGCATGGGAGGCAAAATCAAAGGCGCCGGTGGCGAAGCGGCTAACGCGCAGGTCTGCAAAACCTGTACTCGCGGGTTCAACTCCCGCCCGGCGCTCCAGACTCAAGATGAAATACAAATCAAACTCTTGGGAGAACACATATGTCGAATTCCACCAGCCCTTCCCGGCTCAGTTTTTCGCTTGACTCTTATGCCGTCGCGCTGGCGCTTGTTCTGGCGCTGCTGGTTCGCCTCAACCTGCTACCGCCTATCAAGTGGTGAAATCAGCTTTTGATCACGATTTTAATTAACCCACTGACCTAACCCAACAGACCGACAAGGAGATCGAGATGGCCGCTACTACCACAACTCCATTCCACGGCGTGGACGACGTCATTGGCCTCGGCCGCCGCATTGCCGCGCTCATTCCTGGCCTTTTGTTGCTGGCTGCCGTAGGCTACGCGGGAAAGTTCATTGAACAATCCATAGGCGCCTACACCAAGGCGCGCCACATCGCTTTCCCGAACATTGAATATGTCCTCTGGGCCATCGTCCTTGGCCTGATTATCGCCAACACTGTTGGTATTCCGCGCATCTTTGCGGCCGGAGTGGCTACGTACGAGTTCTGGCTGAAGGCGGGAATTGTGTTGCTCGGCTCACGCTTCCTTCTAGGCGATGTGCTTCACCTCGGCGGCATCTCGCTTTTGCTCGTCGCCGTCGCCATCACGCTCTCGCTTACCTTCATGCACATCCTCGGCCGCGTGTTCAGGCTCAAGCCCAAGCTGACGTCGCTCCTGGCGGTTGGCTCGTCGATCTGCGGCGTCTCGGCCATCATCGCGGCCAAGCCGGCCATCGGCGCTGATGATGAAGACGCTTCCTACGCCATCGCCGCCATCCTGGCGCTCGGTGCAATTTCGCTCTTCACCTTCCCGCTGATCGGCCACTCGCTGCATTTGAGCGACAAGGCCTATGGCCTGTGGGCCGGTCTCGCCGTGGACAACACCGCCGAGGCGACTGCTGCCGGCGCTCTCTACTCCGACGCCGCCGGCAAGGTAGCTGTTCTCGCCAAGACAACGCGCAACGCCCTCATTGGCTTTATTGTGCTCGGCTATGCACTCTACTGGTCGTCACGCGGGCAAGCTCAGGCAGTCGGCAACAAGGCTGCTTTCCTGTGGGGCAAATTTCCGAAATTCGTTCTGGGGTTCCTGTTGATCTCGCTGCTGGCCACACTGGGCTTCTTTACCAAGCCACAACTCACCAGTCTGGCCAATCTCTCCCGATGGGCCTTCTTGTTGACCTTCGCCGGAGTTGGTCTGCGCACCAATCTCCGTGAACTCGGCAAACAAGGCTGGCGTCCCTTCGCCGTCGGGGCTATCGGCGAGGTTTTCATCGCCCTGCTCACGCTGGCTCTGGTCTATGGTGCGGATCGCTACCTGTACCTGTAATCTCCTGGTAGATTTCGAGTTATGCTTGCGCCGCCAGGTGCGCTTTGGGCCGAGCCGCTTAGGCGTGCGGGCGATTCCGCGCGGGCAAACGGTAAGCCGGTTTCAACGATTACAATTGGCTATCTTCGAGTCTGGCCGCAAAAATTCTCGCCGGGAAGCAAAATCTTCGGTATATTAAAGACTCCGGTACCATCCCAGACACGTTCGAGCCCGCACTGGCAGGCAATTTCAAGAACGGTAAGGCGATTTCCTCCCTCGGAATCGCGTGGCATTTGTGCATCTTGGGCCAGACATCGCAATCAGCACGGAAACATTCCATCGGGAAGGTTGCAATGCAATTATCGGATCGACCTATTCGCACTCCGCGCCCGCAAGGGCTCTATCACTCAGGCAACGAGCATGACGCCTGCGGCATGGGGCTTGTCGCCAGCATTCGCGGCGAAAAGAGCCACGACATTATCCGCAAGGGTCTTGAGGTGCTCATCAACCTCACCCATCGCGGCGCGGCGGGTTGCGACCCGGAGACGGGCGACGGCGCGGGCATTCTGATTCAGATTCCGCATGTCTTTTTCGCGCGAGAGTGCGGCGAATTAGGAATGCCGTTGCCGGAGCCGGGCGCCTATGGCGTGGCCATGTGCTTTCTGCCCGTGGACAAGCACAGCCGGTTGCAGTGCGAGGGCGTCATCGAGCGCATCGCCCAGGAAGAGGGCCTGACGGTGATTGGCTGGCGCGATACGCCGGTCAATGGCATCGCCATCGGCCGCGAGGCGCGCGCCTCTCAGCCCTACATCGAGCAGTTGTTTCTGGGACGGCCCGCAGGCTTGGATGAAGATGCCTTCGAGCGGCTTCTCTACAAAGTTCGCCGCCGTACCGAGAACGAGATTTCCGCCTCGGAGATCGATGGCAAGGACTTCTTCTACGTGCCATCGCTTTCCTGTCGCACCATCGTTTACAAAGGGCTGATGCTGGCGCCGCAGATTGAAAAGTTCTACTTTGAGCTGGCCAATCCGCTGGTGACCAGCGCGCTCTGCGTGGTGCATCAGCGTTTCTCCACCAATACGTTTCCGAGTTGGAAGCTGGCGCACCCCTACCGCTATGTATCGCACAACGGCGAGATCAACACCATCCGCGGCAACGTGAGCTGGATGAACGCGCGCCAGTCGGTGCTGGAGAGCCCAACGTACGGCGACCAGATAGGCAAGCTCTACCCGGTCATCATGCCGGAAGGCAGCGACTCGGCCTCGCTGGACAACGCCGTGGAGTTTCTATTCCAGTCAGGCCGCTCGCTGCCTCATGTCATGGCCATGCTGATTCCCGAAGCCTGGGCGGGCAATCCCGACATGGACGACGACAAGCGCGCCTTCTACGAGTACCACGCCTCGCTGATGGAACCCTGGGACGGCCCGGCTGCCATCACATTCACGGACGGCCGTGTTGTCGGAGCCACACTCGACCGCAACGGACTGCGCCCCGGCCGCTACATCGTCACCAAGGACGATCTGGTGGTGTTGGCCTCAGAAGCTGGCGTGCTCGACGTACCGGCCAAAGACATTCGCAAGAAGGGCCGCCTGCAACCCGGACGCATGTTCCTTGTCGATACCGTGCAGAAACGCATCATCAGCGACACGGAGATCAAGAAGCAGTTGGCCGGAAGGCAGCCTTACGCCGCGTGGCTCCAGGAGCAGCAGGTCACGCTCGATCAGTTGCCGGAGCCATCTCGGACCATCGCCTCGAACCCCGAGACGCTGCTGCGCCGTCAGAGGGCTTACGGCTACAGCGAAGAAGATTTGAAGATCCTGCTAGCGCCGATGGGCGCCACGGGCGCGGAGCCAACCGGCTCCATGGGCACCGACGTACCGCTGGCCTGCCTCTCCGACCGTCCGCAATCATTGTTCAGCTACTTCAAGCAGCTTTTCGCACAGGTCACCAATCCGCCCATCGATTCCATCCGCGAAGAGATGGTGATGTCGCTGATCAGCTATATCGGCACGGAGCGCAACATTCTGGACGAGTCGCCGGAGAACTGCCACACGCTCAAGCTGCCGCATCCCATCCTTACCAATCGCGACCTGGAAAAGCTGCGCCGCGTATCTTCGGGAGACTTGCTGGCCACCACGCTGCCGACGCTGTTCCGCGCCGCCGATGGCGAGAAGGGCATGAAGCACTCGCTGGAAGACTTAAGCGCCCGCGCAGCGCACGCCGTCGAATCAGGATACACGCTGCTGATTCTCTCCGACCGCGGCGTCGATGCGACTTACGCGCCGATTCCCAGCCTGCTGGCCATGGCCGCGGTGCATCACCGGCTGTTGTCCGACAAGACCCGCACTCAAGTGGCGCTGATCATCGAGAGCGGCGAACCGCGCGAGGTGATGCACTTTGCCCTGCTGATCGGCTACGGCGCCAGCGCCATCAATCCTTACCTGGCCATCGAGACCCTCCACGACCTGAAACGGCAAGGCCTGTTACCGCACAACGTTACCGCCAACCACGCGGAGAAGAACTTTATCAAGGCCATCAACAAAGGCCTGCTGAAAACCTTCTCGAAAATGGGCATCAGCACCCTGCAAAGTTATCGCGGCGCTCAGGTCTTCGAGGCGGTGGGACTTAATCATTCGTTGGTCGAGAAATACTTCTCCGGCACGGCTTCGCGCATTGAAGGCGTGGGTCTTGATGTGCTGGCGCGCGAGGCGCTGCTCAAGCACGCTTACGCTTTCCAGCCGCTCACCGAATCGGAGACCGAACTGGTCGTCGGCGGCCAATATCAATATCGCGAGGGCGGCGAATATCACCTGCTGAATCCGGAGACCATCAGCAAGCTGCAGCAGGCAGTGCGCGCAAACAACCCCGCCACCTTCCAGGAATACACCGATCTGCTCGATGACCAGAACCGTCATCTGTGCACGCTGCGCGGCCTGCTGAAGCTCAAGTACGCAGCCAAGCCCGTGCGGCTCGATGAGGTTGAGCCAGCCAAGGAGATCGTCAAGCGATTTACAACCGGGGCCATGAGCTTCGGGTCGATTAGCAAGGAAGCGCACGAAACGCTGGCCATTGCCATGAACCGTATCGGCGGAATGTCGAACACCGGCGAGGGCGGCGAGGAAGAAGAGCGCTTCAAACCCGACGCGAACGGAGATTCGCGCCGCTCAGCCGTCAAGCAAGTCGCCAGCGGCCGCTTCGGCGTAACGACAAATTACCTGGTCAATGCCGACGAGTTGCAGATCAAGATGGCGCAGGGCGCAAAGCCGGGCGAGGGCGGCCAATTGCCAGGACACAAGGTGGATGAGATCATCGCCAGGACGCGCCACTCCATTCCGGGTGTGGGCCTCATCTCGCCGCCGCCGCACCACGACATCTATTCCATCGAAGACCTGGCGCAACTTATCTACGACCTGAAGAATGTCAATCCCAAGGCGCGCATCGCCGTCAAGCTGGTCGCCGAGGCCGGCGTGGGGACGGTGGCCGCAGGCGTCGCCAAGGCTCATGCGGATGTGGTGCTTATTTCCGGAGACAACGGCGGCACCGGCGCATCGCCGCTCAGTTCCATCAAGCACGCCGGGCTGCCGTGGGAGCTGGGCCTGGCTGAAGCACAACAAGTCCTGCTGCTGAATGATTTGCGCGGCCGCATCAAAGTGCAGACCGATGGGAAACTCCAGACTGGACGGGACGTGGTGATCGCCGCCCTCCTCGGAGCGGAAGAGTTCGGCTTCGCCACCACTCCGCTTATCGCCATGGGCTGCATCATGATGCGCAAGTGCCATCTGAACACATGCTCGGTGGGTATCGCCACGCAGGACCCGGTGTTGCGCGCGCGCTTCAAAGGCCAGCCCGAACATGTCGTAAATTTCTTCTTTTTCATTGCCGAACAAGTGCGCCAGCACATGGCCAAATTAGGCTTCCGAACATTTGATGAGATGGTGGGCCGCGTGGACAAAATCGATGCCGCCATCGCCCACGACCACTGGAAGGCCAAGGGCATCGATCTCTCTTCGATCCTCTACGTGCCCACGCTTCCTTCACGCGTCGCGCACCGCAAAATGCAGGATCAGGATCATGGCCTCGATCGCGCTCTCGATCATGTCCTTATCGAAAAGGCCGCACCGGCACTCGAATCAAGGACTCCGGTCACCGGCAGCTTCAATATTCGCAACACGCATCGCACTGTAGGCGGGATGCTGGGCGGCGAAATCGCGCGCCGCTACGGATCTGCCGGATTACCGGACGAGACCATTCACTTCAAATTCAGCGGGTCGGCCGGCCAGAGCTTCGGCGCTTTCGTTCCCAGCGGGGTCACGCTGGAATTGGAAGGCGACTCCAACGATTATCTGGGCAAGGGGCTCTCCGGCGGACGCATCATCGTTTATCCGCCCAAGACTTCGAGCTTCCTTCCCGAGGAGAGCATTCTCGTCGGCAATGTGGTGCTCTACGGCGCAACCAGCGGCGAGGTCTTCCTGAATGGAATCGCGGGCGAGCGTTTTGCCGTCCGCAACTCCGGCGCCATTGCGGTGGTCGAGGGCGTAGGCGACCATGGATGCGAGTACATGACCAATGGCACGGTTGTCGTGCTGGGCTTGACTGGACGCAACTTCGCCGCGGGCATGAGCGGCGGATGCGCCTATGTTTATGACGACCAGGGCGACTTCGCCACGCGCCGCTGCAACCAGGCCAGCGTTGATCTGGAGCCGTTGGTTTCCGATGCTGACGTGGCCGATGTGCGGGGCCTGCTACAACGCCACCGCGACTTGACCGGTTCGCCGCGTGCTGCATGGATACTGGAGCGATGGGCGGAGGCGCAGCCGCGTTTCATCAAGGTCTTTCCGCACGAATACAAGCGCGTGCTTGGCGTTACCAGCCTCAATGCCGCGCCGGATGCGGGCCATGTTTCTCCCACCACTTCGTCGCCTCTGGCGGCAGCCGAGGTGCACCATGGGTAAGGTTACGGGATTTCTGGAGATTGAGCGCGAACAACCCACCCGCCGCAAGGTCGAAGAGCGGTTGCAGGATTGGCTCGAGGTTTACGAGCCTTTTCCTGAAGAGAAGCAGCGCGAACAGGGCGCACGCTGCATGGATTGCGGCGTTCCCTTCTGCCACACCGGCTGTCCGGTCAACAACCTGATTCCCGACTGGAACGACCTGGTTTACAACGGTCGCTGGGAAGCGGCCATACGCCGCCTTCACTCCACCAACAACTTCCCCGAGTTCACCGGCCGCATCTGCCCTGCTCCGTGCGAGGCCGCGTGCGTACTGGCCATCGATCAGCCAGCGGTCTCCATCAAACTGATCGAGCGTAGCGTCGTTGATCGCGCGTGGGACGAAGGCTGGATTCACCCCGAGCCACCTGAGCAGAGCACAGGCAAGAGAGTGGCCGTGGTGGGCAGCGGACCCGCTGGATTAGCGGCGGCGCAACAGTTGCGGCGTGCCGGACACTCGGTCACCGTTTACGAGAAGAGCGACCGCATCGGCGGCCTGCTTCGCTATGGCATTCCCAACTTCAAGTTGGAAAAGCACGTTCTCGACCGTCGCCTTCAACAGATGCGCGCAGAGGGCGTCACTTTTGTCGCCAATGCCCACGTGGGCGTCAACTTGCCAGTGGACAAGCTCACCGAGCGCTATGACGCTATCCTGCTGTGCGGCGGCTCAGAGCAACCCCGCGACCTGAAGATCCCCGGCCGCGAGCTCAAAGGCATTCATTTCGCCATGGAGTTTCTGCCTCAGCAGAACCGTCGCTGCGAGGGCGACCATCTTGATCCCGCGCTCGACATCGTCGCCGATGGCAAGCGCGTGGTCATCATCGGCGGCGGCGACACCGGCGCCGACTGCCTCGGCACCAGCTTGCGTCAGCACCCGTTGAGCGTCCACCAATTCGAGATTATGCCCGAGCCACCTGCCCAGCGCGCCGCTTCTACGCCATGGCCGATGTGGCCCATGCAGTTGCGCACTGAAGCCGCGCACGAAGAAGGCGGCATACGCGATTGGAGCATCAACAGCGTCGAGTTCACCGGCGACGCCGAGGGCCGCGTTAAGCAGTTGCATGCGGTACGCGTCGGGCCTCCGCCGAAATTCGAGCCAATCCCCGGCTCCGAGTTCACGCTCGACGTCGATCTGGTTTTGCTGGCAATGGGTTTTCTGGGTCCCGAGCGTTCGGGAATGATCGAGCAATTGGGAGTGGCTCTGGACAGCCGCGGAAACGTAGCCACCAATGCCGAATACCGGACTTCAGTCGAGAATATTTTTGCCGCCGGCGATATGCGCCGCGGACAGTCGCTGGTGGTTTGGGCCATCAGCGAAGGCCGCAGGGCCGCAGCGTCTGTCGATCGCTACCTGGCCACCATCGACGAGCCCGTATCCCAGCACCATCGCGTCCTGGCCTGAGCTTTGTGCTGTAACTGAAGCCCCTCGGCTCCGAATCACAGGCAAGGCTTGTGAATCTGCCTTGCCAAGGGGCGGATTCTTGTGCTGCGAATCCGCCCCTTGGCGCGGAGTTTATTCAGGGATGAATAACTCCAGCTTGACTTTCCAGGTGACGGATTGTCCCGGCTGGAGCGTTACCATGCCGGTATCGCTGTTGCCCCACTCTCTGCCGAAGGGATCGTTGAAGTTGAACTGAGGCTCGAGTGCGATGAACTGCTTATCGAGCGGAGAGTAGACCTGCACGGTATTGACGTGGCGGCTGAGCGCTACGATTCGAATTCCGTACTTGGCGGCGGGGTCGATGATCTCCGAGTACGAACTGCCATCGGAATCCTTCTTAAGGTTCGTCCAGTTGTCGTCCAGGAATAGATCGCCGAGCGGTTTGCCTCCCTTGGCTGTGAAGTCGTAGGGAGTGCCCTGAGACGGAAGCAGCTTGCCGGTGGGGAAGACGTCGTCGTAGTTGTTGACTTCGGCGCGCTGGTCGCCAGCCAGGTGCAAGCGCGCCTGTGCGCGGTCGCCGCTGGGCAGGTTGAAATACGGATGCCAGGCGATGCCCACCGGCTCCGGCTTGTCGCCCACATTCTTTGTCTCGACAGTGGCAATCACCGCACCACCGCTAAGAGAAACGGAGATGCTCACATCGGTCTTGGAGAACCAAGGTTGGCTCAAGTTTCCATTGTGAATCACGCCGCTGACGGTCTTGGTGTCGCCCGCCACCGTCTGTTTTACGTCATCTGTTTTGGATGCCAGGATGAGGCCGTGAATCGCGTGTCGGATAGCTCCCGGCTTAGCGCCCTTCCAGTTAGCGTCGAGCGTAAAAGGATGTCCCTGCCAATCGAAAGAGACCGTCTTGCCGTCGTTGGAAAGCGGCCCGATGATGCGATTGGCAAAGGGAGCCAGAAATGCTCCGCCGAATGTAAACGCCTTTGTGCCACACGGATCGCCGGGTCCTCCGAGGATGCCTGCGGCCTCTTCGAGCGAGGGAGAATGAAGGACAGGAATCTCCCCTTTGCCGGGCACGTAGGCGGTTATTTGAAAGAGATTCATGCCGCGGCCGGGAAGCACCACGGCGGAAAGAAACTCCGGCTTATGGCCGTCGCCAGTCTTCACACGGGTGAGCGTGACAACGGGCTGGCCGCCGATGAGCGGAGTTTTGTTGTCGTTTTTGGGAGCGGATTGTGCGGAAGAAGTCATAGTGATCACCAGGAGTGTTGCCAAGGTTAGTGTAAAGGTGCGAAACGCGTGGATGTGCATGGTAACTCCTCGAAGACAAATAATTTCAAAAATCCAGCGGGCCGATCTCTCGCTATGCATTTCCAGCGGCCTCTCTGGCGATCCGGCGCAACTCGGGGAGGATGTCACCCAACTGCACCGCCTCTGCCGAGCGCGTGCCCAGCGCGAAATAAGCCTTGCGATACAACGCGAATAGCCTCTCGTAAACCGCGGTCGCTTCCGGCCGGGGCAAAACCACAGTGTACTTCAAGCAGAGCTTCGCCTGAGCGGCTTCTATCGTTGGAAAAGCTCCAGCCGCGAGCAGCGCAAAAATAGCCGATCCCAGGCTGGTGGGCACTCCGGCAGGAACCAGCACAGGCTTGCCCAGCACGTCGGCGTAAACCTGGTTGAGCACGGCGTTGTTTTGCGGGATGCCGCCGGCGTTGATTACGCGGTCCACCGGCACGCCATATTCGGCCATGCGTTCGAGAATGATGCGCGTGTGAAATGCAGTTCCCTCAATGGCCGCAAAGAGCTCGTCTTGCGCGGTATGCACCAGATTCCAACCCAGGGTCACACCACCCAGTTCCGAGTTGACCAGCACCGTGCGGTCTCCATTGTCCCAGGTGAGCCTCAGCAGACCGGTCTGTCCAGCGCGATACGCTTCCAGACCTTTGGACAGCTCTGCGACCTTTACACCAGCGCGGCGCGCAATGGCCTCGAAGATGTCACCAGTCGCAGAGAGGCCCGCCTCAATGCCGGTAAATTGCGGATGGACGCTGCCCGGAACCACGCCACAGACGCCCGGAATCAGTTGCGTCTTGCGGCTCATGGCAATGATGCAGGTGGAGGTGCCGACCACGTTAACGACATCGCCCTCGCGGCAGCCCGCGCCAATCGCATCCCAGTGTGCGTCGAATGCTCCGACGGGCACGGGAATACC